>WNFZ01005429.1_pt1 | contig 11708 bp, 11 predicted proteins | sample 5400081 | NCBI WGS metagenome assembly WNFZ01 (sample SAMN13153365, study PRJNA577476) | soil metagenome | isolation source: 80 cm soil or saprolite under grassland replicate 1 | place: USA:California | collected 2016-06-15
AGCGCCGGCGGCCTCCAGGTGCGCCGACAGCTCGGCGATCTGGTCGCCGAGCCGCTCCAGTTCCGCGACGCGCTCCGGGGCAACGGCGATGACGGGCGAGTGCATGTCCATGGCGGTCTCCCTTGGAGCCACCCTACACCCGGCTTTTAAAGCCGCCGGGGACGCGTCCAGGACGGCGTTGTCAGGCCGAGCGATGGTTTTCGCTGTCGGCGGGCTCCGCCGCCCATCACTGGCCCCGCGCGGGCCGCTGAGAGGGCATCGGGAGCACGCCGCCGACACGCGCCAGGTCCTCTCGGACGAAGCTGTCAAGTAGAAAATGCTGTCCACACGAAAGCCGGAAGAGCCGAATTTCAATTTCAATCATGTTCGAGGATCGCAAGAGGCCTTTGGCGAACCCCGTGGACGGGTCCTGGCCCCTGGGCTCGCGGGCCAGGACCTTCTTGGTCCAAACACCGCCACGAAATCCGGGTCACCGGCGCCCCGCCTCCGACCCACACGATTCCCGGAAGGGCCTGGTTTCCTATGGGCTGATGGCTTGGGCGACCTCGGCCTGCCAGGGGTTGTCGCCGACGTCGTGGTTGCCGGCAATGGCGCAACATGACATCTACCTTTGAACTGAAGACGAGCGACTGAGGAGAACCGGACGATTGTGCCGTCCGGTTCTTCCTCGGCCCTTGAGCAGAGATCCTAGTTGCCGCCGTCCGCGTCGCTCTCGGGGGCCTTCTTGTAGAAGAAGTAGTCGGCCGTGTAAGGCATGAACGCCTGATTACCGACGTCTGCTGGCGAGGCACAGCCCGTCGACGGTGCGACCCCTCCGGAGGTGTTCAGCCGCTGGATGAAGGTGGTCGCCGTCAGCGTGTCGCCACCGGTGGGTCCGTCTTCGGCTCCAACTACCGCGAGCAGGAGCCAGGCAACCGCACCCGACGCGACGAAAGCGGGGTCGGTGGAAGAACCGGACGGCACAACCTTGGCCCAGACGGTGCTCGTGTCCCGCGAGTGCTGCCACGTGGCGCGAATCATGCCATCGGCCACCACCGCTGGATTGGTGTTGGTCTCGAACGGATTGGGGCTGAAGAAGTGGGTGGTGACTTGCTCATCATTGTCCTTGAACAGGGTGGCCTCCGGCGTGAAGAGCACATAGGCGACGCCAGAGCCTGAGGAGGCTGAGGGTACGCAGACGTAGTTCTGGGTGCCGACGCCGTGACCCTCGAGGAACGCCTTGTTCCCCGGTGGCACCTGAATGTTGGCGGGCACGGGTGGCGGTGTGACCTGGTCGGCGTGGGCCCGCTGTGACAGCGAGACCGTGAACGCCACGGCGAGAGCAGTGGCACACGCGATGCGCAGGATGCGACGCGTGGTCTGATTCTCCGGTGCAGTGCAGTTCTTCATACCATTCTCCTTTCGCGCCTTGTGCGCGGGTTGTGGGGCCGGCGTGTGTAGAACCTTCGCGGCCCCGAGCTCGCCAGCGTGCCCCGGGCCGCCTTCCTGTTGTCGCCTCGTGAGTCCCCTGCCGCGGCCAAACGGTTCAATCGGGTCGCCCGCCCGGCCCGATTCATGGGCTGTCCTGCCCTGGCAAGAAAATGCCGAGGGGCGCCGCCGGCGAGAACCATTGGGGGACATCGGGGGATTAACGGGATAGGATCAACGGGTGGAGAGGAGACAACGGTCTTGTCACCCGCGAGGCGGACCCCTACTATGATCGGCGAGTGCGAGCTCGGTCGCGCCGGACACCATGGTGCAACCTTCAGCGATTCCAGAGGAAGACGATCGGGAACTCATCCGCCGGGTGGCGGACAAGGATCGTCGCGCGTTCGAGACGCTCTACCAGCGCTACGGTCCGCGCCTTCAGCGGTATCTGTCCAGACTGATCCAGCGGCCCGACGTCGCCGAGGAAGCGCTCGACGACGTGATGCTGGTGGTGTGGCAGAACGCGGCGCGCTTCAACGACCGATCCCGTGTCTCGACGTGGATCCTCGGTATCGCGCATCACAAGGCGCTCAAGGCGCGCGCCCGGCTGGCCGGCCGCCTGTCGGAAACCCCCGTCTCCGACCAGCAAATCGCCGACGGGGAAGGGCCTGAGGACGCCACCATGCGCGGCGAGCTCGATCGGCTACTGGCCAAGGGGCTGGAAGCGCTGTCGCCCGAGCAGCGCGCGGTCGTCGAGCTGACCTTCTACCAGGAGCGGTCTTACCACGAGATCGCCGAGATCACCCGCTGCCCGGTGAACACGGTCAAGACCCGAATGTTCCATGCCCGCAAGCGCCTGGCGCCTCTGCTGACCGCCCTGGGCATCGGCGGGCGGCCGGCCGCGCCGGAGGTGCTCCGGTGAGTCGGGACGACGCGTGTCACCGGCAGGTGTGGGAGCTGTTGCCGTGGTACGTGAATGGCACGCTCTCCGGCCGGGACCTCGACCTCGTCACGGGACATCTCCCCGCCTGCTCCGACTGCGCGGAAGAGGTGGCCCGCTGCCGCGACCTCGCCGTCGCCGTGGGCACGGTCACCGCCGCGGTCGCGAGGGCGCCGTCCGGCGAGCGACTGGCGAGGCTGCTCGCCCGCATCGACGCCATCGAGGCGGCTGGCCCGCGCGACGGGGGATGGCGCGGGCGGCTGCGCGATCGGATCGACGCGCTCCGCGAGCTGCTGCAGAGCACGCCCGCGCCCACCCGCTGGGCGCTCGCCGCCCAGGGCGCCCTCGTCGTCCTGCTCGTCGCGGTGGTCGCGTGGCAGGCGGCCCTGTCATCGGGCCCGCCGTATCGCACGCTCGCCTCGGCACCCGACCAGGCGCCGCGAGGTCAGGCGCAGATCCGCGTCGTCTTCACCGACGAAATCTCGGAGCGCGAGATGCGCGCCGTGCTCGAACACGTGAAGGGAAGGATCGTCGATGGACCCTCCGCCGTCGGCGCCTACACGGTCGAGGTGCCGGTGCCGGCCACCGCCTCGGAGCGGGTCGCGCCCGTGCTGGAGGTCCTGCGGACCCAGCCGAAGGTGCGGCTCGCGGAGCCGATCCACGGCCGCTGATCCGATGGCCCTCACCGCGGGGAACACGACGGGGCGATGGTGCGCGCTGGGATGGCTCGCCTTCGTGCTGACGGCGTGTGCCGGTCTCGAGGCGCCGGGCGGCGGCCCCGTTCCTCGCCAGCTCCAGAGCCGCCAGGTGATCGTGACGCTGGCCCCGGCGTCGCCGGAACGGTGGGCGAGCATACGCGACGCGCTCGCGCTCACCTACGGGGTGCGGGACGTGGGCGCGTTCCCGCTGTCTTCCCTCGGCGTGCAGTGCGTCGTGTTCCAGGTCCCCGAGAACCGCTCGGTGGACGAGGTCATCGCCCGGCTCGCCGCCGATCCGCTGGTGGAATCGGTCCAGCCCAACCAGGTCTTCGAGGGGCTGAGCGAGATCCACGGCGACCCCTACGCGGCGCTCCAGTACGGCGCCCATGCCATTCGGGCCGACCTCGCCCACCGCTGGGCGACGGGAAAGGGCGTGAGAGTGGCCGTCGTCGACACCGGCGTCGACACGTCGCACCCCGACTTGCACGATCGCATCGTCAAGACGGCCACCTTCGTGCAGGGCGGCGAACGGACGTTTTCCGACGACAGTCACGGCACCGCGGTGGTCGGCATCATCGCCGCCGATGCCGACAACGGCATCGGGATCTTCGGCGTGGCGCCCGAGGCACAGATCATGGTGGCCAAGGCGTGCTGGCATCGGACCGCCGCCGCGCTGGAGGCCGTGTGCAGCAGCTGGACGCTGGCGAAGGCCGTCGACTTCGCCATCACCGGCGAGGCGCGTGTGCTGAACCTCAGCCTCGGCGGCCCGCCGGATCCGCTGCTCGCCCGCTTGATCGCCAAGGCGATAGACCGCGGGATCACGGTGGTCGCGGCGGTCATGGATCACGCGCGGCCGGCCCCCGGCTTCCCGGCCTCGCTGGAGCCGGTGATCGCCGTCATTGCCAGCGACCCGCGGGGAGCCGTGCGCGTTCCGGCCGGACTGGTGCGCCTGGGCCTGCTCGCCGCGCCGGGCATGGAGGTGCTGACGACCGCGCCCCACGCGGCCTACGACTTCCGCTCCGGCAGCTCGCTGGCGGCCGCCCATGTCTCGGGGGTGGTGGCGCTCCTGCTCGAGCGGGACCCACGCCTCACCGCCGCCGAGGTCCGCGCCCTCCTCGCCGCCACCGCGCGGCCGTTGCCGGAGGCCGCGACCGCGCCCTCTGTCGTCGTCGGTCTTGCCGATGCGTGCGCGCCGGTGGCGAAGCTGGTCGCCGCGGCGTGCCCGTGAAACACGCGTCCCGGCCGCGGTGAGGTCGGGTTGGACTCGGCGCGTGCGCGCGTACCTGCTGTCGCGGCTCGGGCAGACGGTGTTGGTCGGTTCCTCGCGCTCACCGCAGCCATGCTCAGGGGCTAGGTCCCGCGGATAAGTCGGTGTTGAATGGCATCGCTGAATAGAAACGCCAGTCCGTCGGCATCAATCCGCCACACCAGCGCCCCGACGCGGAGCGGAGGCCCCTCGGGCGGAACCAACTCCAGCTGCACCGTGGACCCAGTCTTCAACCGGGCCTTGGTTCTGACCTTCGCTCCATGCGTGCTGATGTCCACGGATCTCGCCAAGTATCGGCTCGTCCCGACCTTGACGACAACAGGCCAGGCCACGCGGGTTCGAGGGTGCTGCCGCCGGTTCTGCTGCGGTGGAAGAGGCATGAGGGGTCACTCCCGGCAACTCGCATGCCGACCCGAGGGAATGCGGGAGACTGCTCGGGGGCAAGAGGATAGGTCAAAGTCTGCTCGGGTTGGCTGCGTTCTGCATTCAACTCCCGCGCTGACGAGCGCGTCCGCTCCGAAAGGCGTGTTGTCGAAGCCCTGCGAGCCCCCCGGGACAACATTTGGGAGCGCGTTCGTGCCGCCAGCGGTCGTAACGTTCGCGTCGCTGTCCGTCCGGTTCTGGGGTCCGCCCGAGCTCGGCGTGATGTTCGGGATCGAGCGCAGACCCGCTTCCCCTGTCAGGACAACGAGGACCCGCAATTGCCAGGCCAGATTGAACACGGCTCGAAGACCATGGATTTCAAAGGCCTCTTCGGTGTGGGAGGGGTGAACCGCAAGTCTCGCGCATGGACAAGCTTTGAGGCACTGGTAGGGGGTGCACCGTAGGAACTGCCGTGACTATCACGGCTTGAGCCGCTTGCACAGAAAACTGTCCTATTACTTTGGAGCAGCGAGCCTCGCCGTCGCGGTGGTCCTGGCCGGCGTCGGGTTGCTGAGGCGGCCGAGCGGGAACGCCTGATCACCGGATGCGGTCGACCGGGCCGGCATTCCTGCTTCAAGCGGTTTGAAGACCTTGCGGCCGGCCCGGCCACTGGTCCTGCGTCAGCCGGCACCAATCGATTCCAGGGCACGAGGAGGGGTCTTTGGCTATTCAGGCGTTGTTCGGACTCAGCGTCCTCATGAGCTTTGTGGCCTTCGCCTTGGTCACGAAGCTCTATATCTGGCCTCGGCTTCGGATACTGGAGCGAGACGACGCGCTCGTTCCATTGGTGGTGCCCCACACGTTTCGGTTCATTGGACTCAGCTTCCTGGTCCCTGGGGTTGTCTCTCCCTCGCTACCGTCGGCCTTCGCTGCTCCCGCCGCATACGGCGATCTGGTTGCAGCCATGCTCGCGCTCGTGGCCACCATGGCACTCTCCAGGCGCGCGCCCTTGGCCACCCCGCTGGTGTGGCTGTTCAACGTGTGGGGCGCGGCCGACCTCCTGTTTGCGTTTTACCAGGGGCTGTTCGGGGTCCAGCTTCACCCCGGGACGCTCGGCGCCGCGTTCTTCATTCCAACGGCGGTGGTGCCACCCTTACTCATCACGCATGGCCTGATATTCCGGCTTCTTGTTCGTGGGGAGCCCATTCTCTTGACCATGCCCCGGGGGTAGGAGCAGGATGGCGAGCGGGACCGCTCCGGCCGGCGCGCATCGCGTTCGAGGTGCCCCGGTGCGGTCGAGGAGGAGACCGAGCATGCCAGCCAGGACCGGAGCCGCATACATCGCCGGGCTGCGGGAACGTCCGCCCGAACTCCACATGCAGGGTGAGCGCGTCAAGGACGTGACGAGCCACCCAGGTCTGCGCCACGGGGTGCGGACCCTGGCCGCGCTGTACGACATGCAGCACGACCCGGCGCTCCGCGACGAGATGACCTATGCGTCGCCGACCACCGGCGACCGCGTCGGGCTGTCGTTCATCACCCCGCGGAGCCGCCAGGACCTGGAACGGCGCCACACCATGATGCGGCACTGGGCGCGGGCGAGCTGCGGGATGATGGGTCGCACGCCGGATTTTCTCAACGCCAGCCTCATGGCGATGGCCGCGGCGGGAGACTACTTCGGACAGAACCGCCCCGCCTTCAAGCAGAACATCCAGCGCTACTACGAGCACGTCCGGGAGCACGACCTGGTCCTGACGCACACCCTCGTCAATCTGCAACGCAGCCGCTCCCCGGCGGGCAGCGGCCTCGACGACACCACGGGCATCGCCCTGTCGGTCGTGGAGGAAACCGACGTGGGGATCGTGGTCAACGGCGTCCGGACCCTCGCGACGCTGCCCCTCGCCGACGAGATCGCCGTCTATCCGGCTCGCTCCCACCGGCTCCCCGGCGGCGCCCCCCAGCGCACCTCCTTCGCGTTCGCCATCCCCTGCCACACGGCCGGCCTGAAGTTCCTGTGCCGGGAGAGCTTCGATCTGGAGCGCTCCCGCTTCGACCATCCCCTGGGCTCGCGCTTCGAGGAGATGGATGCCCTCGCGTTCTTCGACCACGTCCTGGTGCCCTGGGAGCGCGTCTTCCTGCTCGGGGACGCCGACCTGTGCAATGACATGGCCACGAAGACCGGCCAGTTTCTACACTCGGGTCACCAAGTGGTGACCAAGAACGTGGTCAAGTGCGAGTTCGTCCTGGGCCTGGCCTCTCTCATGGTGCACACCCTGGGGTCCGGCGAATTGCCCCAGACCCGCGAGCTGCTGGCGGAGCTCATCGAGAACCTGGAGGTGACCAAGGCCTGTCTACGCGCCGCGGAGGCCGACGCCACGGTGAACCGGTGGGGCATCATGAGCCCGGCGGACATGCCGCTGATGGTGGCCCGCCAGCTGTTCATCCGCATGTATCCCAGGATGGCCGAGATCCTGCACCTCCTGGGCTCCAGCAGCCTCATGGCCCTGCCGACGGAGGCGGACCTCACCGGCTCGCTGGCGCCCGAGCTCGCCCGGTACCTGGCCACCGACACGGCGTCGGCCGCCGAGCGCGTGCGGCTCTTTCGCCTGGCGTGGGATACGTGCTGTAGCGCCTTTGCCTCCCGCCAGGTGCTGTATGAGCGCTTCTTCCAGGGCGATCGGGCCCGCAACACGGTCCTCCTGACGACGCTGTACGACATGGAGCCGATGACCGCCTGGGTACGGGAGTTCCTCGAGGCACAATGAGCTGCAACCCGTGACGACCTTCGGCATCGGCGCGTCGGTCAAGCGGCGCGAGGATTTCCGTCTGCTGACCGGCCACGGCCGCTACGCCGACGACCTCCAGGCGGCGGGTCAGGTCCACGCAGCGTTCGTGCGCTCGCCGCACGCCCACGCCGACGTGGTGGCGGTCGATGCGGCGCCGGCGCGGGCGGTCGCCGGCGTGCTCGACGTGTTCACCGGGCGCGATCTCGTCGCCGATGGCGTCGGGACGATCCCGACGCTCATCGCCGAGCGGGGCGGCGGGATCCGGAGCCGGGACGGCTCGCCCTTCGCGGAGCCGCCGTGGTATCCGCTGGCGACGGACCGCGTCCGCCACGTGGGCGAGCCCGTCGCCGTCGTCGTCGCGACGACGCCGGCGGCGGCGCGGGATGGCGGCGACGCGGTGGCGGTGCAATACGCGGTGCGGCCGCCGGTCGTCGACGCCGTCGCCGCGCTCGCCGATGGCGCCCCCACGCTGCACGCCGGCGTCGCGGAGAACCGCTGCTACGACTGGGAGTGCGGCGATGCCGCCGCCACCGCCCGCGCCATCGCGACCGCCGCGCACGTCACGCGCCTCACGCTCCTCGACAACCGGCTCGTCACCTGCTTCATGGAGCCGCGCGCGGCCCTCGCCGAGTGGGACCCCGCGGCGGGGCGCTACACGCTTCACGCGTCGCTGCAGAGCGTCCACGCGCTGGCGCTGAACCTCGCGCGCGTCCTCCGCGTCCCCGTCGAGCGCGTGCGCTGCGTGACGGCCGACGTCGGCGGCGGCTTCGGCTCGAAGATCCAGCCCTATCCCGAATATGCCGCGCTCGCGTGGGCGGCGCGCCGCCTCGGCCGTCCGCTCAAGTGGGTCTCGACCCGGACGGAGGGCTTCCTCACCGACGCCCAGTCGCGCGATCACGTGCTCACGGGCGAGCTGGCGCTCGACGCGACCGGCCGCATCACCGCGCTGCGCGTGCACTCGACGCAGAACCTCGGCGCCTACGTCGCGACGGGGATGCCGATCTCGATCATCCTGAACATGGAGCGGATGATCTCCGGGCTCTATGCCATCCCGGCGATCCATCTCACGCTCGAGGGCGCCTTCACCAACACGGTGCCGATCAACGTCTATCGCGGCGTCGGGCGCCTCGAGTGCGTCTACACCGTGGAGCGGCTGATCGAGCGCGCCGGCCGCGAGACCGGCCGCAACGTGGTGGCGCTGCGGCGCGCCAACATGGTCCGGGCGTTCCCGTATCGAACGGCGACCGGCGCCGTCTACGACTCCGGCGACTACGTCGCCCGCCTCGACGAGGCGATCGAGCGTGCCGACGTCGCCGGCTTCCCCGCCCGGCGGGCCGCGGCGGCGCGGCGCGGCAGGCGGCGCGGCCTCGGCCTCGGGCCCTACGTCGAGGGAACCGGCGGGGTGCCCCGCGAATATGCCGAGGTGCGCGTGCTGCCGACCGGACACGTGGAGGTCCCGATCGGAAGCGTCTCGCAGGGCCAGGGTCACGAGACCGTCTTCGCCCAGGTGGTCGCCGAGCGCCTCGGCGTTCCGTTCGAGACGGTACGGATCGTCATGGGTGACACCGATCGCGTGGCCGACGGCGTGGGCACGTTCGCGTCGCGCTCGATGGTGAGGGGCGGGAGCGCGGCGGTCGAGGCGTCGGACCTGCTCGTCGCGGCCGGCGCGCGGATGGCGGCCCATCTCCTCGAGGCCGCGCTCGCCGACGTGGAGTACCGCGACGGCGCGTTCAAGGTCGTGGGCACCGACCGGTCGATCGGCCTCTTCGAGGTGGCGCGCGCCGCCGCCGCGGGCAGGCTGCCGGCCGCCCTCGGCGCGACGCTGGGCGCCGCCCGGATGCACGAGAACCCGGCCTTCGCCTTCGCCAACGGCTGCGCGGTGTGCGAGGTCGAGGTCGATCCCGAGACCGGCGCCGTCGCGATCGTCGCGTGGACCATGGTCGACGACTCCGGGCGCTCGGTGAACCCGATGATCGTCCACGGCCAGATGCACGGCGCGGTGGCGCAAGGCATCGGGCAGGCGCTGACCGAGCGCTGCGTCTACGATCGGGCGAGCGGACAGCTGGTGTCCGGCTCCTTCCTGGACTACGCGATCCCGCGCGCCGACGACCTCCCGGCGATCTCCGTCACGAGCCGCGACGTGCCGAGCCCGACGAACCCGCTCGGCGTCAAGGGCGCCGGCGAGGGTGGCGCCGTCGGCGCGCCGGGAGCCGTGATCCACGCGATCCTGGACGCGCTCGCGCCGCTCGGGGTGGCGCACATCGACATGCCGGCCACGCCCGCGCGCGTGTGGCAGGCGATCCAGGACGCTCGGTCACCGCGACCGTGAAGGCCGGGCCGCCGAGCCGGCCACCCGTTCATCTCGCCGTACGAGGATCTCGAGCTCGGGTGACGATTCCCGGGCGGTGTGATCTTTCGCGAAGCGCTGCAGGGGTTCTGCTTGGAGGTCGACAATGCGATCCGGGCAAATGTCGAGGCGGGGGTCCGGCGCCTGAAGACGCTCGCGCCCATCCTCGGGCCCGCCGTGGCGCAGAAGCGGCTCAAGGTGGTCGGCGGCGTCTACGACCTGAAGACCGGCCGCGTGTCGATGGTCGCCTGAGAGGTCGCGAGATAGCGGGTGAAGTCGAGGATGCGGACGCCCGCGAACGGCTTGGTCATGTCGCCTCGCGCCTGGCCCGCGCCACGCTCTTCCCCTCGTCGAATTCCTTCCGCCGCTCGGCGATCGTGGCCGGGGAGAGCTTGGTGAGGTCGAGGTAGTCGCGCTTCCAGGACGCGTCCTCGCTCCACCGGAGCGGTGACTGCACGGTGGTGCGGGCGGCGGGCGCGCTCTCGAGGACCCGCAGCGCGAGCTCGAGCGTCTGTGCCTGCGAGTCGACGTCGAAGGGCCGGCCGGCCGAGTTGCCGAGGGGGAAATCGCTGAAGAGAAAGCGCGGGACGCCGCAGTGCTCCACGATGTCCCTCGCGCAGCCCATGATCACGGTCGCGACCCCGTGCGCTTCGAGGTGCCGGGCGACCAGACTCACGGTCTGGTGGCACACCGGTCAGCTCGGCACGAGCACGGCGGCGTCGACTCCGTCCTCCCGGCACCGGCGCAGGAGCTCGGCGGCGTCGGCCTCCGTCGCCCGGTGGCTGCGGTTCGTCGGCGCACCATGGACGCGCGGGCCGAGGGCTCCGATCCGTCCCGCCGCCACCGCGTCCTTCATGCGCGCCAGCGGGAAGTACGTGTTGATGTCCGCGGCCGACGTGTGCCGGCGGTCGTAGGCGACGTGGGAGATGCGCAGGTCGGGCCGGCTCTCCGTGGGGACGGAGTACACGTGATAGAACTTGGCGGCGGCGTTGTAGGGCGCGCCGGGCCCCTGGTCTCCGGCCTCCGGCTGGAACGGGGCCGCGGTCGTGACGAGCGCCACCCGCGCCCGGCCGAGCGGCGGCCGGAGCGGCGTGAACGGAACCTCGACGAAGTGGGCCCAGCGATAGGGGTTGTCGTAGCCGAGGGCGAGGTAGTAGTCGCGCGTCCGCTGCATGTACGGGATCGGGACATCGTGCTCCGCCGCGAACACTCCCGTCGTCCCCGGGGCAATCGTCGTCATCGTGGCCTCTCCTCCGTCGAGCGCTCCGCGCGAGTCAGACCATACCACAGCGAGCCGGGCACGGGTGCCGGTCATCACGGGCGCCGGGGCTGCCACCCTGCGGGCAGGAGGATCCCACCACTGCCACTCTCCGGCATCCGCGTCGTGGACCTGACCCGCACTCTCGCCGGTCGTGCCGCAGCACGCCTGCTCGCCGACATGGGCGCCGAGGTCACCGAGATCGATGCGCCGGGCGGGCCTCGATGCTCGCGAGGAGATCTCCATGTGCGGTGCCCTGTCCCCTGGGCTCCGGGCCGAATCGCTGATCTCGAGGACGGCACGGCTTGACGATGGGTCGCGCGGCCGTTATCATTCAACCATATGGTTGATCATACGACCGACCTCGACCACACGTTCGCCGCGCTGAGCGACCCCACGCGCCGCGCCATCCTCGCCCGGCTGCGCCGGGGGCCGTCGACCGTGGGCAGCCTCGCCGAGCCCTTCGACATGTCGCTCAACGCCGTCTCCAAGCATGTCCGCGCGCTCGAGCGGGCAGGCCTCATCCGTCGGCGGATCCGCGGGCGAGAGCACGTCTGCGCGCTCGACGCCGCGCCCCTTCGCGAGGCGGCGGCGTGGATGGCCGAGTATCGCGAGTTCTGGAGCCGGCGGCTCGACGCGCTC
>WNFZ01010861.1_pt1 | contig 11708 bp, 7 predicted proteins | sample 5400081 | NCBI WGS metagenome assembly WNFZ01 (sample SAMN13153365, study PRJNA577476) | soil metagenome | isolation source: 80 cm soil or saprolite under grassland replicate 1 | place: USA:California | collected 2016-06-15
ACGAGAAGATCGGTGATCGCGCGGGCGTTGCCGACGTCTGGAACTCTTCCGGGGTGCTCGAGGAATCGCGCGGCGCCTATGGACGCGCCCTCGAGGCGTACCAGAGCGCGCTCAAGTTGCGACGCAGGCTCGGGGACGAAAGACTCCTGGCCCAGAGCTACGACAACGTGGGCTACATCTATTACCTCCAGGGAGAATACGACAACGCCCTCGTCTACTGGCAGCAAGCGCTGGAGTCGCGGCGCAGGATCGGCGAGAAGAACGGCGTCGTTCTCTCCGTTCTGAATATGGGGTTCCTGCAGACGGCACAGGGAAAATGGGATGAAGCCGTTCGCACCGTCGTGGACGCCCTCGAGAAGAGCCGTGCGACCGGGCAGAAAGACGCGGTCTCCATCTCTCTGGGAAACCTCGGGATCCTTCATGCCCTGCGCGGGCGCTTCTCGGCGGCCCTTTCGTCCTTCGACGAGGCTCTCGCGATCGCTCGGGAAATGCAGTTTCCCGCGATCTCCATCGAGTTCACTCTGAAGAAGGCCGGTGTCCTGCTCGAACTGGGCCGGGGAGAGGAAGCGAATGCACTTCTCGCGCAAGCGGAGAAATGGGTCGGTGAGACCGGCAATCGCGAGCAGAAAGGGGACCTCGAAGTCTTGCGCGGCCACTGGAGCCTGGCTCGCGGCGACCCCGCCGGCGCCCGCCGCGCGTTCGATCGGGCCTTGTCGCTGATTGCCGAGAGTGGCAGCCGCGTTTCCCTCCTGCGCGCCCGTCTGGGCAGCGCGGCGGCTCTCGCGCGGACGTCGGGAGAGGGTGTCGCGTCGCTCTCCGCGGTTCTCCACGAGGCCGAGTCGCTCGGCCATGCCGCCCTGACGCTCGAAGCCGCCGAAGCTCTGGCGCGGGCGGAGTTGGCCCGTCGGAAGTTCTCCGACGCGGATCGCGTCCTGCGCAAGTCACTCGAAATCGGTGAGCGCGCGGGCTGGAACGCCGGTCTCTATCGGCTCTACGCGCTCGAGGGCACTGCCCTCGAAGGCTTACGCAACGGCGCGGCCGCAGCGGAAGAATTTGTCCGGAGCGCGCGGGAGATCGCGAAGGTGCGGGAGAATGTACCACCCGACATGCGAGCCTCCTTCGACAACCTCCCGATTGTCCATGACGTCCTCGGTCGAGTGGGGCCGGTAGACGGTAAACGGTAGACGGTAGACGGGAAGAAAGCAGGCAAGACCCGTGGCTGACCCTTCGTCTCCCGTCTTCCGTCTTTCGTCTTCCGGCTCGGGGTTCGTGTGACGGATATTTCCCGCGAGGTCGCGCGCATCAGCGCCGAGAACTCGCGGCTTCTCGAGCGGCTCACGGAGACGGAGCGGCGATTTCATCGGATCTCCCGGGGCGTTCTGCGCGTGCAGGAAGAGGAACGGGGGCGCATTTCCCGCGATCTGCACGACGGGATCGGACAGTCGTTGACTGCGTTGAAGATCCAGCTCGAGCTGCTCGAGCAGGAGGCGCAGAAGGTCGAGCCCACCCTGGTCCCCCGCATCGCCGCGGTGCGAGAGCTGGCGGACGCTTGCCTCGTCGAAGTGCGGGAGATGGCGAGGCTGCTGCGTCCCCAGATGCTCGACGATCTCGGTCTCGAGCCGACTCTGCGCTGGCTCGCGCGCACCGTGGAGAAGCGCACGGGTGTCGCGATCGAACTCGAGATCCACGGGAGCGAGGCGGGTCCCGATCCCGACGCCGAGACGCTCGTTTTTCGCATCGTCCAGGAGGCACTGACCAACGTCGTCCGACACGCGAACGTGGCGTCCGCACGGGTCAGGGTGGAGCACCGGCCCGGGCGTATTCTCCTGGCTGTGGAAGACCACGGCACGGGCTTCGACGCGGACGCCGTCCTGGCGGCCAGGGATGAAGAGCGCGGCTTCGGCGTCCGCGCGATGCGTGACCGCGTCCAGTCCTTCAGCGGCCGGTTCCGCCTGCAGTCTTCTTCGAGTGGGACTCTTCTCGAGGCGGAGATTCCGCTCGAGCGCGGGAAGGCCCGCCCGTGACGAAGGTCCGCGTGCTCGTGGCCGATGATCACACGATCGTGCGGCAGGGCCTCGTCGGAATCCTGAAAGCGAGCGAGGAGGTCGAGGTCGTCGCGGAGGCCTCCGATGGAAATGAGGCGGTCGAGAGGGCTCTGAAGACGAAGCCGGACGTCGCGGTCCTGGACGTCAGCATGCCCAGGCTTTCCGGGATCGAGGCGGCGCGCCGCATCCACGAAGCGCTTCCTGCCACACGTCTGCTCGTTCTGACCATGCACGATGACGAGGAGTACATCCTAAAGATGGTTCGCGCCGGTGCCTCCGGCTATCTTCTGAAAGACGGCGCGGCCTCGGAGCTGCTCGCCGGGATCCGCGCGCTCAAGGCCGGCAAGACTTTTTTCGGCCCTCACGCGGCCAAGGCGCTCGCCGATGCGTTCACGCGGGACAGCCCGACCGAGCCGGCGGACCCCTACGAGCGCCTGACCGACCGGGAGCGGGAAGTCTTCCAGCTCGTTGTCGAAGGAAAGACCAATCCGGAGATCGGTGAAACCCTGTTCATCAGCCCCAAGACGGTGGACAACCATCGAACGCGTCTGATGGAAAAGCTCGGCCTCCACTCGACGGCGGAACTCGTCCGATATGCCGCCCGCCACAAGCTGCTGAGTTAGCTAAGAATCGGGACCGCCGATTCGAAAATGAGGGACGTCCCTCATGGCGCGGGTCCTCGCGCGTCCGCTACGGTGGAGCTGACCCTGGGAGTGCCACGGGTCCTTGAGGAGGAGAATCATGAAGAGAAGTTCCTGCCGGCTCACCGGCCTCGCCTTGATCGCGTCCGCGTCGTTCGCGCTTGCGCTGGCGACCACCGGAGAGCTCTTCGCCGATAACAACGCTTACAGTTTCGAGGGTCAGTACACCGCCCCCAGCTGCGGGCCGGCGTTCGACTTCACGATCGGCGCGGGGACCAGGACGATCGACGTCGTGGCCTCGACGATCCCGGCCAACGACATCGTCCTGAAGCTGTACCACAACGGCCTCCTCATTGCTCAGCAGGACACCGCCACGAGCCCGGAGGCAATCCACTATGCCACCGGCGCCGAGCTCGAAACCGGCAAGTACAGCGCGGTCGTCTGCCCCTTCAACGGAGAGGCGGTCCTGACGCCCTCGGATTACGCCGGCATCGTCACCGTGTCCGAGCTGCCGCTTCCCCCGCTCACAATCATCCCGCCCGGCTCGACCACCAACCCGCCGATGGCCTTCCCGATTCCGAGCTTCCAGGCCTGGAGCGCGCGGTTCACTCCGGCGGCGGTTGTGGACCCGCAGCGGACCGAGGGTGAGCCGCTGGCGAAGATCGACTCCGACGGGAACATCTGGGAGTCGGGGCCCTGGGGCTTCAGCACCAACATGTCGTTCATCCATCGTTCGACGACCGACGGCAGGAAGTTCCACCTCGTCTCGACGATCGGCTCGCGCCCGGACGAACCGCCCGGCGGCGGCGACACCGACGTCACCATGGACGATCAGGGCAACGTCTACTTCATCGACCTCGAGGGGCCGCTGACGGAGATCGGCGCCTCGGTCTCGAATGACAACGGCAACACGTGGCGCAAGAATCCGGCCGCCGTCCAGCAGACCGTCGTGGACCGGCAGTGGTTCGCCGTGGACAACGGCGCCACGTCCGGCGCCTTCGACAACACGGTCTTCCTCGCGTTCCACACGACCGCCGTGGGGACGTTCATCTACTCTTCACCCGGCTCGCAGGGTCCCAACGACCCGACGGGTGGCCTCTTCTTCCAGAACTCCGCCACGATGCCGGGTCCGCTCCAGCCTCTGGCGGCCGACGCCATCTGCGCGCAGCTTCGCTTCGACAAGGTCAAGCGGAACCTCTATTACGCGTGCAACGAGGGAGACCACGTTCGCGTCACGGTCGGCCATGTCGGGCCGGCGCAGCGGATGGGGGTCGCTTATACGAACTACAACGGCCCGAAGACTCCCGGCGGGGGAGACGTGCTGAACCTCTTCCCGGCGCTCGCGACCGACGCCGGCGGACACGTCTATATGGCCTGGATCGACGCGACCAACTTCGCCCTCTACTACGCGTTCTCGACCGACGAGGGGAAGAGCTGGTCCGCGCCGGTCCGGGTCAACAGCGGCGGGGCCGTCACGAAGGGGGGCGCGTCGGGCACGGTGGCGCTCGCCTGGTACGCCACGGACAGGGCGGTCCCGGGCGGCTCGGACAACATGCCGAGCTCTCTTTCGAATCTGGGCGAGGCGACGAAGTACCAGTGGTTCGGCTACGCGGCGCTTATCACGAAGGCCGATACGGCGCGCCCGAAGGTCGCCCAGACCCGATTCACCTCCCATCCGATGCACTACGGCGCCATCTGCAACGCCGGGACCACATGCGCCACGGACCCGACGGCCGACCGCCAGATGGCCGACTTCTTCGGCTTTGACGTCGGCAAGGATGGCGGCCTGCGCATCGTCTTCAACGACACGACCAACGAGTTCGACGGCGCCGGCCTTCACTTCACGAGACAGGTTTCCGGAACGGGCGTCTTCGGGTCCAACGTGTCCGGCAGGGCGGCGGCCGTCAATCCCGTCACGGACTCCACGAGCGACGCGAACTGGCCGCACTATGGGCCGGGCGGTGCCGGCGCGAACCTCGCGCACCTCGACCTGACGGGTCTGCGCGTGAGCAATCCCGATCCGACCACGCTGCGCATCAAGATGACCGTCCAGAGCCTGGCGCAGCTCTCGCCGCCCGCGGGCAAGACCTCCTCGGTCTGGCTGACGCGCTTCCAGGCGCTCTCGCCGCGGCCGGGCGGCCCGGAGGACATCTACCGGATCTTCTACGTGTACATGGAGAGCGTCGGCGGGCAGGCTCCGACCTTCTTCGCGGGCACCGCGAGCTGCCAGACCACGACCCCGACAAACTGCAAGATCCTCCAGTATCGCGGGGAGAAGCCCGCGGCCGGGAAGATCGAAGGCAACGTCATCACGATCGACGCCGGCTTTAGCACGGGCTTCGGCGTCCCGATCGACGGCAACACTCTCTACAGCGTGACGGCGTTCACGTTGGGCCGATCCAACAGCGTCGATGACCTCTATTCCGATGTCGACGCGACGGAGGCGTTCGACTATGTCCTCGGCTCGAACACGAGCAAGTAGAGAGTCGCCCCCCTCACCCTGACCCTCTCCCCCGCGCGCGGGCGGAGAGGGGAGGGCTTCCCCTCTCCCGGCGGGAGAGGATAGGGGTGAGGGGGCTCACGCGTCTTCCCTTCCTCCCTGCTACTCTTGAGGCGGCATGGCCGAGGTCCGCCTCGAACGTTGGGAAGAGTCCGACGGTCCGCCGACCGAGAAACGGATGATGAGTGTTCTCGAGAGCGAAGGCTATGAAGTCGCCGTCTACGCCTATCGCGAGGGCACTGTCTTTTCCGAGCATGAGCACTCGCAGGAGAAATGCGACGCCGTGCTCGAAGGGACCCTGCGAATCACCGCCGGCGGCGTGGCTTACGACCTGAAACCGGGCGACCGTCTCTATCTGCCCGCCGGCACCCGTCACAGCGCCGAGGTCGTAGGCCGCAAGACCGTCCTTTCTCTGGACGGGACCAGGTGGTGACCCGAGTCTCGTATCCCGAGTCGTAAGTTCGTGGACAAAGTCCAAGCTGTCATCCCTTCGCTCCACCGTCCCTGTCATCCCTTCGCTCTCCTCCCTGTCATCCTGAGCGAAGCGAAGGATCTGCTCTGTCTGTTCAAGCGAGGCCCTCCAGCTCAGGGCAAGCTCTGAGCGACCCGTCCTCCGAAGCTTCAGCGAAAGAGGAAGCGAAGGATCTGCCTCGGTTGCTCCGATGGATGCCTGCCAGCTCAGGGCAGGCCCTGAGCGGCCCGTCCTCAGAAGCTTCAGCGAAGGAGGAGGCGAAGGATCTGCTCTCGCGACTTTCGAATTCTCGAAGCAGATCCCTCGTCGCTGCGCTCGCGCCGTCGCCATAGCGGCTTTGGCGCGTCGGCGACCTCGGGACGACAGGGTGGGAGTGAGGTTCTCCCACCCTCCAGAATGAGGGACATCCCCTATTGGAGGAGCGCTCCTTTGCGGCCTATCGTCGCGGCCGATCGGTCTCTTTCGACCGAAGGAGTGAAGATGAAAACGCGCCGCTCACTGCCGAAACCTCTGGTCGCCGCGGGAATCGCGGCGGTCCTCTTCCTGGCCGTCGCGCCCTTGCGCGCGGCGACGCCCGCAACGGGAACTCTCTCGGAGTCGAACCCGACGGTGACCTGGTCGGGGCCGCTGCTGGTGCCCACGGCGGGCCCCTGCGGAAGCGACAACGAGGCCACCTGTGACAACTTCAAACTCACGATCGTGCCACCCTCCGCGGCTTACGGCCCCTACCTGGTCGAGGTGCACCTGGCGCCGCAAGGGGACTGGGACCTGGAGCTCTACGATCCCAGCCACGGCTCCGCCGGCGGTTCCGGCAACGGACCGGGGCAGCTCGAAGTCGCCTTCCTCGTCAACCCGGCTGGCGGCATCTACACGATCGTGGCTTCCCCGTACTCGCCGCTGCCCGGAACGGACGGGAACAGCTACACGGCGAGCGCGACATTGAGGAAGGACGTGGTCGTCCCGGCCAGACAGGGAAGCGAGCCGATCTCCTTCGCCAACTATCATGCCCCCGCGCCGCTGGGGACATCGGCAGGGGAGCCCTCGATTGGTGTGAGCTGGAAGACCGGCAACGTCTTCATCGAGGCCATCACGCAGACTCTGCGCGTCGCGTTCAACGACTGCTACGTCCCGGCTGTGGCAAGCTGGGCGGACAAGAGCGCGCCCACCTCCGCGACGAGCTTCGACCCGATCCTCTTCACCGATTCCGTAACCGGCCGCACGGTCGTCTCGCAGTTGATCACTTCGGCCGCCGTCGTTTCGGCGCCCGGCGATGGGTGCAGTCTGTCTTCCTACAGCGACGACGACGGCGAGACGTGGATCCCGAGCGAGGGCTGCGGAACGCCGGGGGGGTACGACCACCAGTCCGTCGGCGGCGGGCCCTACCACGCCCCGCTGACCCGCGATCCGGCCGGTCCCGTCTATCCCAACGCGGTCTACTACTGCTCCCAGGAGGGCGTAACCGCGTTCTGCGCGCGAAGCGATGACGGCGGGCTGACCTACGGGCCTGGAGTGCCGATCTACACGAGTGAGTGCGGAGGGCTCCACGGCCACGTCAAGGTCTCTCCCGCGGACGGAACGGTCTATGTCCCCAACAAGAGCTGCTTCGGAGACAACACCGCCAACCAGGGCGTCGCCGTGTCCGAGGACAACGGGTTGACCTGGAGCATCCGGCGGGTTCCCTTCTCGATCCCCGGCGCGAACGACCCCTCCGTCGGGATCGCCGCCGACGGGACGGTGTATTTCGGCTATCAGAACGGAGACGGTCGCGCCAAGGTGGCCATCTCCCGCGACAGGGGATTGAACTGGACGGACGTCGGGGACGTCGGCACGCCATTCGGAATCCAGAACACCGCCTTCCCCGTGGTCACGGCCGGCGACTCCGGCCGCGCCGCGTTTTCGTTCCTTGGCACGCCCGCGGCCGGCAACTTCCAGTCCGCGGGCTTCGACGGTGTCTGGCACCTCTATTCCTCGCACACGTATGACGGCGGTTTGACGTGGACGACCGCGGACGCGACACCCAACGACCCCGTCCAGCGCGGCTGCATCTGGATGCAAGGCGGGAGCAACCCGTGCCGCAACCTCCTCGACTTCATGGACTCGACTGTGGACAAGGTCGGCAGGGTCCTCGTGGGTTACGCCGATGGCTGCGTCGGGACCTGCGTGCAGGGGGCTTCCATCACCCGCGCTTCGGTCGCCTCGATCGCGCGCCAGACATCCGGCCGGCGCCTCTTCGCGTCCGGAGATGCCGTTCCGCCGCCGTCGGTCTGCGCTCCGCTGGCGCTGGATGACTCGGCAACGACGCCGGAGAACACCCCGGTGACGATCGCCGTCCTCGCCAACGATCAGGATGGCCGCAGCCCACCGCTGACGATTACCGGCGTCACGCAGCCAGCCAACGGAACGGCCGCCCTCAATGCCGGCGGCACGATCACCTACACGCCCAACAACAACTTCAACACCTTCGACCGAGGCCCGGACACCTTCACCTATACGATCCAGAATGGCCAGGGGCTTTCGGCGAGCGCGAACGTCGGCGTCGCCGTGACACAGTTCTGTCCACTGACGCCCGGGGCGAGGTTCTTCGATACCCTCGACCCGCAGACGGCGGTCTATGCGACCTCGAGCACGCGAAGCGTCGGAGGTTGGTCCGTCACGACGGATCCGATGGCGCACAGCTCGTCGCACGCCTGGGTCGCTCTCGACGACCAGCCGGGAGTTCCGACTCTGACGCAGAAGGACGACACGCTGATGCTGCCTTCTCTCGGAATCTCCTCCTCGAGCGTCATGAACTTCTGGCACAACTTCGACTTCGCGAGGTTCCCGGGGCTCTCCGTGCTCCAGACCGCCACCTACGAGAGCGGCGGTGTGCTCGAAATCTCCGGCGACGGCGGGACGACCTGGAAGGACCTGGGTCCCTACCTCACCACAGGCGGCTACAACGGCACGGTCGATTCCGGGGCGCAGAGTCCGATCGCGGGACGGCGCGCGTGGGTCGGCTCGAGCGACGGCGATCTCGTCGTCGGGCGGCTCGACGCGATGAAGCCGGTCTCGGTCAACCTCGGCGCCGCGATCCAGGCGCTCTTCGGCGCGACGCAGGTTCCCACGGCCCTGATCCGCTTCCGGCTCGGCGGCACATTCCAGATCCTGGAGGGCGGCATCCAGGGAATTGGCTGGGGAGTGGACGATATCGAGGTGACCAACACGTTGGTCGTCTCGACGTGCGACCATCCGCCGATCGTCAAGAACGACACGGCCAACACGACGACGGCCAAACCCGTCACGATCGCCGTCCTCGCCAACGACTTCGATCCCGACGGCGACCCAATGACCGTCACCGCCGTCACGAGGCCCGCGCACGGCACGGCCGTCATCAATGGCTCGGCCCCGAACAACACGGTCAACTACACATCGAGCTCGGGCTTCACCGGGACGGACACCTTCTCCTACACGGGCAGCGACGGCAAGGGCGGGACGGCGAGCGCGAGAGTCACCGTCACGGTCTCGACGCCGCCCAACCATCCGCCGGTGGCCGCGGACGACACGGCCTCGACGACGAAGAACAAGTCGGTTACGATCGCCGTTCTGGCCAACGACTCCGACCCCGACGGCGATCCTCTGACGATCACGTCGGTCTCGGTCGCCTCCAACGGCTCCGTCTCGGCGACCGCGACGAAGGTGACCTATACACCCAACAGGAACTTCCTCGGAACGGACAGCTTCACCTACTCGATCACCGACGGCCGCGGCGGCTCGGCCTCGGCGCGCGTCACCGTCAACGTCGTCGAGGGCGCCAATCACGTGCCCAAGGCCATGGACGACACGGCGACGACGGTGGCGGGCCGGCCGGTCACGGTCAACGTCGTGGCCAACGACTCCGACGCCGACGGCGACACTCTGGCGGCCACGAGCGTCACGCAACCATCCAACGGCATGGCCGTCACCAACGGAAACGGCACAGTGACGTACGCGCCCTACTCGGGCTTCATCGGGTCGGACGCCTTCCATTACACGGTTTCCGACGGACGCGGCGGAACGGCTACGGCCCGGGTCAGCATAACCGTCCAGGCGACGTCGCCGCCCCCCAACAGTCAGGCGGAAGGCAACGGCTCCGTCTCCGACGGGGCCGGCGGAAAGAACGGATTTTCTTTCCTGGCCCAGTCGCAGCAGGGGCACACCGGAGGCGAGATCGGCTACGCGAGCGACTCTTCCGGAGTCGATCTGACGGGGACTGCGGAAGTCCTGCAGATGGCCGCCAACGCCGCGGACTTCTCCGGCCCGTGCACGCTCGGGACGAAGAAGACGCCCTGCCGTTTCGCGGTCCACGCCGAGGACAACGCCACTCCGGGCGCCGGCTCGGACCGCTTCCGGATCCAGGTCTACAACGTCAAAGGAGTCCTCATCCATCAGGCGGACGGGACGCTTCTCGACGGAGACATCCGCTTCGGCGGAAACTAGACTCAGGAGAAAACCGGGAAGGGCCGCGCGCCCTCCCCGGGGATTCTCGACCGGAGGAAGTGTGAAGGGACTCTGCCTGCCCGCGTTCGTCCTGCTCTCCGCGGCGGCCGCCGCGGTCATAGCGGCCGACAAGTTCGATCCCTGCTCGCTCCTGACGCCGCGCGAGATCGAAGAAGTCCAGGGCGACAGGGTCTCGTCGACGAAGGCAAGCGAGCCCCAACGCGACCACTTCGCCGTCTCCCAGTGCTTCTACAGCCTCGCCACGTTTTCCAAGTCGATCAGCCTCGAACTCACCCAGCGGCGCCCGGGCGAAGCCGAGACTCCGCGCGCGCACTGGAAGCAGATGTTCGCCCGAGCGCTGGAGAAGGGGAAGGAAAAAGAGGACGATCCGGGATCTGAGGAGAAAGTCGGACGCGAGAAAGAGAAAGAGGCCGCTGCGAGGCCGCACCTCGTCACTGGTGTGGGCGACGAAGCCTACTGGGACGGCTCCTCTCTGGGCGGGGGACTCTCCGTGCTGAAGGGTGACGCCTACTTTCGCTTGAGCGTAGGCGGCCCCGAGCCCGTGGCCGTGAAGATCGAAAAGTTGAAGAAGCTCGCCCGCAAGGCTCTCAAGCGCCTTCGGTAAGAGAGATCTCAGTTACGGACCCGCGACCCGCCGCCCGTCTCTCTCGACACTTTCTTGGAGCCTCCCAGGAACTCCACGCTGCGATCGAAGGCTTTCTACCAGTCGCCGACCCTCTCTTCTCCGGCTCTCGGCCGGAGTCCGTTTCGTGCGGACAAGAATGAGGGAAGGCCCTCATTGTCTCTTCTTCGATCGCTCTCTAATCTGCCAGCGGATGAACACAAGGGATCCTGTCCGGGTGCTCGTTGCCGACGACCACACGATCGTGCGTGAAAGAATTGTCCGGATCCTGCGCGACAGCGAGGAGGTCGAAGTCGTCGGCGAGGCGGGCGACGGGGCCGAAGCGACGCGAAAGGCGTTGGAGACCAGACCCGACGTCGTCGTGATGGATCTCTCGATGCCGAGGCTCTCGGGCCTGGAAGCGACCCGCCGGATCCGGGAGGCCCTGCCACAGACCCGGATTCTCGTCCTGACGATGCACGACGAGGACGAGTACATCGTTGGATCGGTGCGCGCGGGAGTGTCGGGTTATCTCCTGAAGGACGAGGCGCCCTCGGAACTGCTGCCGTCGATCCGCGCCCTGAAGGACGGGAAATGCTATTTCGCGCCCTCGACCTTCCAGGCTCTGGCGCGGGCCTGCCGCGCCCGCCTTCTGGATTTCACCGATCCCCGCGGGCAGTCCCCGGGCGGCGAGCGCGACGCCGGGTGAGGACTCTCTTCGCGGGAAATTGAGGGGAGTCCCTCATTGCCGGCCTCCCGCGGCGCCAACGACGATAGCGCCGAAGAGGAGGCTGTGAGGTGCAACCTGCCGATGCCATCCTCCACAAACCGGCCTGGGGTTGGCCCGATACGCGGGCCTTTCGAGCGGACTTCATACCTTCGAGCTGCGCGACGCGACCGGCCCGATCTGAAGCACAAGGCGTTTCAGAGACTGGAAGCAACAGCGATTGCCCGGCGCCATCCCACCATCCTT
>WNFZ01016244.1_pt1 | contig 11708 bp, 7 predicted proteins | sample 5400081 | NCBI WGS metagenome assembly WNFZ01 (sample SAMN13153365, study PRJNA577476) | soil metagenome | isolation source: 80 cm soil or saprolite under grassland replicate 1 | place: USA:California | collected 2016-06-15
CGCGCTCGCGGAAACGCTCGTCGAGGAGGTTGCGTACGAGCCGGGCGGGCTGCCGTTGCTTTCGACCGCGCTGGTCGAGTTATGGGTGGCGCGGAGCGACGGCTGGCTCCGGCTCGACACGCACGAACGGCTCGGGGGCGTCCGCGGCGCAGTCGCACGCTTGGCGGAGGGCTCATACGAGAATCTCGCCGAGCCGGAACGCGCCGCGGTTCATCGTCTGTTCCTGCGACTCGTCACGAGCGGCGAGGACGGGGTTGTTGCGCGGCGGCGGGTGGCTCGGTCGGAGCTGGATCTCGAACGGGATCCGCTGCTCGCGTCGGTGGTCGATCGGCTGACGGAGGACCGCCTGTTGACGGCGCAGGGGGCAAGCGTGGAAGTCGCGCACGAGGCGCTGTTGCGGGAATGGCCGCGCGTGCAAGAGTGGCTTGCGGAAGATGCGCACGGCCGCGAGCTGCGCGAGCATCTGACCGAGAGCGCGCAGCGCTGGCAGGAGTCGGGGAGGGACGACTCGGAGCTCTATCGCGGCGCACGGCTGTCCGCGACCCTCGACTGGGCCTCGACCCGAGCGCAGGAGCTGAACGAGCTCGAGCGGGAGTACCTCGACGAGAGCCGGCGCCAATCCGAGCTCGAGGTCGAGCGGCAGCGGCGTGTGAACCGCCGCCTGCGCATCCTGCTCGCCGGCGTCGCCGTGCTCCTCCTTGCCGCCGTCGTCGCGGGCGCGCTCGCTCTCGTGCTGCGGTCACATGCGCAGCGATCGGCGACGCGCGCGGAGGCGCAGCGGCTCGGGGCGCAGGCGCTCGTTCAGAACGACCTCGACCGCTCGCTGCTGCTCGCCCGCGAGGGCGTCGACCTCGACGACTCCGTCGCCACGCGCAGCAATCTGCTCGCGGCGCTGCTGAAGAGCCCGAATGCAATCGGAATCATCCGGCCGCTTCGCGAGCGGCTCGTCGGGGCTGTCGGCATCTCGCGCGACGGCGGGCGGCTCCTCGTCAGTGACGACAGGGGCCGGTACGCGGTGATCGACTCGACCACCCGGCGGGTGATCCGCACGTTCACCGCGGCGCGCGCGGCACTCAGCCCCGATGGCAGGCGTGTCGTCCTTCTTGCGCAGCAGCGGGGAACATGCACCCGCTTCAACACCTGCGGGCCCGACGGGACGCTCCAATTCCTGGACGTCGGCACGGGCAAGACGGTTCGAGCACCCGGACGCCTGTCCGCGCCGGCTCTCCAGACACTCCATGACGCGGCCCTCACCGCGTGGGTGTCGTTCAGCCCGGACCTGAAGACGCTTGCGCTTCCGGTCGGCAGCAGCCCCGGCCAGAAGGTCGGAGGAATGCTCCTCTTCTCGACGTCGCCCGTGCGCCTGATCGCACGGCTGCCGCTGGTCGAGGCAACTCAGCCGTACATCTGGGTGTACTTCAGTTCCGACTCGCACTACCTGATCGCCGGCGAGCCGCCGACCACGCCCGTCGCTCGCGGCGTCGTCTCCGTCTGGCGCTTGGGCCAGTTCCGCACGCCGGTGCGCGTCTTCCGCGGCGACATCTCGACCGCTGCGCTGAGCCACGACGGCGGGCTATTTGCGGTCGGCGGCTCTGAAGGCTCCGTCGCCGTCTACGATTTGCGGACGGGCGTGCGCCGCGCCTTCAACGGGCGCCACGACGGCTTCGTCGACAGCGTCGCCTTCAGCCCCGACGATCGCACCGTCGTCTCGACGGGTGACGACGGGCAGGTGCTCGTGTGGGACGTCGGCAGCGGCGGCGTGGGCGCGGTGCTGACTGGCCACCAGGGGCGGGTCTATTCCTCCGCCTTCAGTCCCGACGGCAAGACGCTCTACAGCGACGGCGTCGACGGCAGCGTGATCGTGTGGGATTTGTCGGGCGAGCGAACGCTCATGCGCGCTTACCTGGCCGACGCCGGCGGCGTCGAGGTCGCGCAACGGCCGATGGTCGGGTCGCGGGACGGCCGGCTGCTCGCGTTCAGCCAGGCCGACGGCAAGGTGGTGATCCGCGACGCTGCCTCGATGCGCAGGCTGAGGACGCTCGACACCGGCAACGGCGGCGTCAACACGTTCGCGTTCGGCCCCGACTCCCGCCTCCTCGCCACCGAGACCCACCTCGGAGCGGGACCGAACTGCGGCGGTGCGCGAACGCTCGTGTGGAATGCCCGCTCCGGCAGCCTGCTCGGCCGACTGCCGATCCCGCCTCAGGCGTCGAAGCGGGGCGGGCCTTGCGCGGACGTCGAGACGCTCGCCTTCAGCCCGGACGGCGAGCTGATCGCGGGCGGCTACGACACCAATGCGATCTTCCTCTGGAACGCCGCAACGCGCCGAGCCGTCGGCTCGCCGCTGGTGGGCCCGCCGGGCACGTACGGGGCTGGCCTCGCGTTCAGCCCCGACGGCAGCTCGCTCGCCGTCAGCTTCGGAGGCCCCCCGATCCAGGTCGTGAGGATCTACCGCGTTTCCGACCGTCACGTCCTGCACCGGCTGACGATGGACCACGGCGGTCCGCTCGCCTACTCTCCCGACGGCCGGCTGCTCGCGACCTCTAGCGCCGAGAACGTCAAGTTCTGGGACACCGCGAGCGGGCGACCGGCCGGCCGGCCGATCCTGCAGGCGAATCGGGGGGCCATCGACTCGCTCCAGTTCAGCGCCGACGGGACGGCGCCCGCCTGTACGACGTCGCTTCCGGAACGGAGATCGGCACGCCGCTGCAGGCGCCGGACGAAGGCGGGCGCATGAACGCCGTCTTCTCCAAGGACGGGAAGCGCGTCGTCGTGGGCTACGTCGACGGCCGCGCGTTCGTCTGGAACGTCGAGCCGGGCGCGTGGAAGCGCCACGCCTGCTCGGTCGCCGGGCGCAACCTCACCCGCGAAGAGTGGCAGCAGTTCCTCCCCGACCGCCGCTACCGCGCCGTCTGCCCACGACGCTTCAAGCAGTGACGTCGCTGTTCCTGATCTCCATGATCGTCGCCGTCATTGCCGCAAACAGCCGTTCGCGCTCCTCGCCTGTGGAGACAGCTTCGGCGCGGCAAACCGTCAGCGTGTTGCCTCTTTTCAGCACGTAGCCGCGTGCTTTCACGGTCGTGATCGCCGGCGCGACCAAGTTGATCTTGTACTCAACGGTCAGCACGGCGGTGGTTGCGTCGGCGAGTGAGTACGCCGCATAGCCACAGGCACTGTCCAACACGGCTGCGACCGCGCCCGCGTGTAAGTAGCCGTGTTGCTGCGTGAGCTCCTCGCGGTGGGGCAGCTCGATCTCGACCACTCCGGCGGCGACCGCAGTCAAGTGGGCGCCAAGCGTCCGCATGAACGCTGCCGCCCGAAACTGAGCTGCACACGTTCCTTGAAATCCGAGTCGCGCGGCTCGTGTGTGGCCATGTCTCCTGGTGCCTGTTGCGCCTTTTCCCGCTGGGGTTCCAGCGGGGATCGTATGCGCGGCGTCTTCGAGCCAGCGCTCGAGAGGCCGGCGCCAGTCTGTGCCCTATCAGACCGTTTCCTTGGCCGCCGTTGCGAATTCCCTCAGACGTCACAGCCCGACACGATCGAGAATCGACCCGAGGACGATTCGCGCGTCGAAGTGCGTCTCGGCGAGCCGCCGCGCCGCCTCGCAGTGGTCGAGATAGGCCTCGTCGAGCGCATCGAGGGCGGCACACGCCTCGTCGATCGTCTCAAACGTCAGCAACCCCGTTCCGGTTGGGAGGCGCCATTCGAGTCGAGTTGACTGCACAACGGCCGGCTTGCCGGAAGCGAGGTAGCAGGCCGTGCGATCGCTGAACCAGCCGCTCCGCGACCTGACGTACCCGGCTTTGGCGACGCTGACCTCGGCGCGTGAGAACTGGATGAACTCGCGGTAGCTCTCGAGGTCGCCTGCGTAGAGGAAGGGATCGCGAACGATCCAGTCGTTTCGTAGGAGCAGGCCGAGGTCGTCGTAGTCGTCCTGGAACATGCAGAGGGCGGCCTCGATCGGCCGCCGCGCCCGCTTCGGCAGCTCGAGAAAGCGGATGAACTCCTCCCGCTTGCCCGCATACAGCTCCCCCTCGAACTGCGCGTACTGCGAACCGTGCCAGTCGCCGATCGTTGACAGTCGCTCACACGACATGTCGATTCGTGCCGGCCAGAGGTCGAGGACGACCGGCGGGAAGATCGCCTCCCACGCGATTCCGAGAGTCGAGATCGTGAACTCCGTTCGGCCGACGTTTTGACCGACCGTGAAGAAGAACTGGTAGCGGTCCAGGCCCAGGTCCAGTTGTTGGGCCCAGATCTGCGTGAAGCCTGGATCGAGGTCGAGATACGCGCGGCGGTCGATCGCGAGCAAGGGCGAGCTCGGCGGCAGCGGCCCCGCGAAGTTGAGGAGCAGATCCGCCTCGCCTGCGAGCTCGCCGAGGTCGGCGGCACTCATCCCGAATCCGGTCGACCTGCCGTCGTAGAGGATGCAGTAGCGTCCTTCGAACCCGAAGGCCTGTGCCAGATCGTGGAAGCGGGCGCGCGCGTAATCGACGCTGTGGCAATCGGCGTGCGGCCGGGAGCGGCCGTTTTCTGCCGACTGGCGAGGATCGAGCTTTGGCTGGTGGTCGACCCAGTAGGTTTCGACGCCGAGCCGGCCGAGCCCGACGACGTACTGGAGGAAGGCCCACGTGTTCCCCGCGAGTTGGGGCAGGCCACTCACGCCGCGGGTTGCTACGACGGCGCGCATGTGTGAGCCGGCGGCAGGATGGGCGTCAGCTGCTCGAACCAGCGCTCCACCTCCTCCAGCGCGTCGAATGCCCAACCGGCGTCGTCTTCCCACGCCGCCAGCGCAGGCCAGATGACGCGATTCGCGATGCGCGCGAGCTCGGCCGTTTCGAACATGTGGTTCAGCTCCGCCACGGAGGGCAGGTGCCAGCCCGCGCGGGCGACCTCGCACTCGTAGACCCGGAGGATCGACGCTCGCTCGGACGCGGGGAAGCGAGAGAGGAAGGTCGACAGGTCGTAGGACACCGGTCCGACCGCGGCATGGTCCCAGTCGATCAGCCGGACCCACGTCGTGCCCCCGCTCGAGCCGACCATCACGTTCATCGGCCAGAGGTCGCCGTGGAGCAGCGTCTCCGGGCCGCCGGACCGTGCGAGCATCTCGGCGCGAGGGCCGCGCTCGTCGAGCAGCTTCGCCAGACGGGCGAGCAGCCGGCGGCACAGCGACGAGCGCTCGACGCCGAGGTGCGGTCTGCGCACTCGTAGGGACTCGAGCGACGCGATCGCGTCGCGGACACTCGTGACGTAGAAGGAGATTCCCAGATCGCCTCCCCAGAGGCGGCACTCCGGGATCAGCGCGTGACCCGCGAAGCGGGTGTGGATCCGCGCGATCGCGGCGACCGCGTCCGTGATGCGGCCGAGGTCGGGCCGGTCGGCATCGAGGCCGTGCTCGCCGACGTCCTGGTAGAGGTGCCATACCGACGAGGCGTCCGGCTCGGCCGCGACGGCGAGCAGCGAAGGGGCCGAGTCGCCGAGGCCGATCGCGGGGAGCCAGCGTCGAACGACGAGCTCGTTCCGGCGCGCGATGTCCGGGTCGAGGCGCTTGCCGACGAACGACCGGATTGTCCCGTCGATCGTGCAGCGAAGGCGGTAGACGCGCGAATTGACCCTCTGCTCGCGCACGTCGACGCTTGCGGTGGCTCCGACGATCTGGCGCACGAGCACCTCCAGCGCCGGGAGCGCCGAACCGCGCAGGGAGCTCGAGGCGGGCGCCGCCGTCTCCGCGGGGCGCGGCCACTGATGCACGTCTGCGAGGGAGTTGATCGTCTTGTGAAGGCGAACGCAATCCACCTCGTGGCGAAGCCCGTCCCTGTCGCGCAGCGGGACGCCGCAGCTCGCCGCCTCACGCTCGTAGGCGTCGAGCAGCTCGTCGAGCCGTGGTGAGCGGAACCCGTCGCAGACGAAGGCGAGGTCGAACGTCGAGCGACCGAACGCGGCGCGCTCCCAGTCCGTCGGGCAGATGCGCGGCGGCTGCGACGACCGGTCGACGAGCACGTTCTGCGGCCGGTACGAGCCGTGGACGAGCGTCTCGGGCTCGCGGGCCAGCACCGCGAGGACGGCGTCGTAGCCGTCCAGGACGGCGGCGAGGCGCCGAGCGAGGGCAGCCGAGAACCCGGACATCGTCTGGAGAGCGCGTTCGGTCGCGTGGACGAAGAAGTCGGCATCGTGGCGGACGAGGAATCCGCACGCCTGCAGCCGTTCGCGTTGATCGATGAAGCGTCCGTGCAGACGCCCGAGCCACGCGGCGGCCGCCGGCCAGTACTCGTAGGTGCAGTCGCGGAGCAACTCGCCTTCGACGAGCTCGAGCATGAGCCAGTAGCGGGCAGCGGCTTCGTCCCAGCGGGCCCCATAGAACCGGGCGGTTCCGAGCTCCCGGTGCTCGAGGAGGTCCTCGTAGACGCGTCGCTCGCGCTCGCGCCTCGCGGCGGCGGCGTCCTTCGGGAGCCGCGAGCTGCCGTAATCCTTGACGAAGATCTCGATCGCGTCGCCGGTCGCGAGCTCGGCGGTCACGATCTGGATCGGGTACGACGTCGACCCCGGAAACGCGCGGCGACGGATCGCGGCGAGGGGTGATCCGCTGCAGCCCGTCCTTGTCAGGGCGAGCTCGACACTCTGCCGGAGCTCCTCCTCCTCGTCGGTGCCGGTCACGTCGACGCCGTTCATCGCTCGATCTACGCCGCGGCCGCGAGCGCCGCCCTCCAGTCCCGCAGCGGACGCTCGTACTCGCGCAGGAACGAGACGCCTTTCTCCGGCCGAGGGCACGGGAGATGCGTGGTCGCCCAGTCCACGGAGGCGAGGAGTCGGAAGCCGTTCCCCACGAGCACGAGCGCGCGCAGCTCTTCCTCGCCGACGCCGCGCGCGTACTCGGAGATCGTTTCCCTGTAGCGGGAGAGGTCGCTTCGCGTTGCCTTGACGGCGAACGTGTAGACGTCCGACGCAGGGACCCCGAAGCCCGAGCACTCCCAGTCGTAGGCAACGACCGCGGGGCCTGTGTCGTCCCGCCGCAGTCGCACGTTCCTTCCGGCGAGATCGCCGTGGACGAGCGTGCGCGGTAGGTCCCTGCAGATCGCCTCGACGCTGCCCCAGGTCGACTCGATCAGCTCGCAGGTCGAGACGAGTGCTCGCAAGGTGCTCTTGTCGCTGACAGTGAGCCTAGGGTTGTCGAGGTTGTCGAGGATCCTCGTTTGGCCGGCGCGTAGGTGCTCGAGGTAGTGGCCCGGGCCGCGCTCGGGCAGGGACGGCCCGAGGTCGAGCTCGGCGGCTGCGCCGTGCAGCGTGCCGAGCCAGCGCGCGGCCAGTGGTCCATGGCGTGCAAACGAGCACGGATCGTCGCCGGCGTCCTCGATGAAGAGCCATGCGAACTCGTCGTCCTCGTGGCCGACGAACCCGAGGTAGCGGAGTGCGGACGACGGCAGCCGGGGGAGCACGCTTTCGTAGATCGTTCGCTCGATGAGGAGCGCGTCGCGGCGCGCGCGCTTCGCGATGACGGGATGCGCTTCCTGCGGCGCCGTCGAGCGCCCGTGGCGTCGCGGGCCGTGGTGGCGACCACGCGGCCGTGCTCGAGGTCGAGCCGCGCATCGCAGATCTCGAGCGTGCTCGCGCGGTGCGCGATCATGAACGCCGTGCGGCCGGTCATGAGCCGCTCCATCGCTTGGAGGATCTGCGCCTCGGTTCGCACGTCGACCGAGCTCGTCGGCTCGTCCAGGATCAGGATCGGCGCATCCTTCAGGAACGCTCGGGCGAGCGCGATCCGCTGGCGCTCGCCGCCTGACAGGCGTACGCCGTGCTCGCCCACCGGGGTGCCGTAGCCCTCCGGCAGCGCGCAGATGAAGTCGTGCGCATCGGCCGCCTGCGCGGCGGCGACCACGTCGGCGTCCTCTGCGCCGGGACGCGCGTAGGCGATGTTCTCGGCGATGGTCGTCGAGAACAGCACCGGCTCCTGGAGCACGATCGCGAACTGGTTGCGGAGATCGGCGAGCCTGTATTCGCGGAGATCGACGCCGTCGAGCAGGATCTGGCCGCTCGTCGGGTCGTAGAAGCGCGTCAGGAGGCTCACGAGCGTCGTCTTTCCGGCTCCGGTCGTGCCGGCGATCCCGAGGCGCGTCCCGGGTGCGACCTCGAACGAGACGTCGTCGAGGACGCCATGCGCGGGCTCGTAGGCGAACGAGACGTTTCGGAAGGCGACCGCGCCGGCCGCGCGCACGAGCGGGCGCGCGCCCGGTGGATCGACGAAGTCCGGCGCCTCGTCGAGGAGCGAGTAGACGCGCTCCGCGCTCGCGAGCGAGGACTGGAGGCTGCCCACCTTCTTGCTGGCCGTCTTCAGCGGATCGTAGAGCTGCTGGAGGTAGCCGACAACGAGGACGAGCTCGCCGAGCGTCATGGTGCCTGCGAGCACGTGGCGCGTCCCGACGAAGAGCACCGTTCCCATGCCGAGGCCGATCGTCGCGCCGACGACGATGCCGAAGCGCCCTTCGACCACCGAGAGGCTGATCTTGGCGCGCACGCTCGCAGCCGAGCGGTCCGCGAAACGCGGGCATGGTCCTCGCGCCCGAACGCCTTCACGACCCGGGGCGCTTCGAGCGACTCCTGGAGGACCGACACCGCCGAGCTCTCGAGCCGCTTCGCGTCGTGCCACTGGGCGCGCAGACGCTTGCGGTAGAGCCTCATGCAGACGAAGAGAACCGGGGCGACGCCAAGCGAGACGAGCGCGAGCTCCCAGTCGATTCGCGCGGTGACGTAGATCATCCCCGCGACGGTCACAGTGGCTGTGAAGAACGGGATCAGGCCGGTGACGGCGACGCTCGGGATGGCGGTCGCGTCGTACTGGATCCGGTACGTGGAGTCGGCCGTCCCTCTCGAGTCGTGATACGTGAGCGAAAGACGCTCCGCGTGACGGAACAGGCGGCTGCGGAACTGGAGCAGCAGCTTCTCCCCGGCGACGGTGGACAGGAGCAGCCTGCCGAACTCCTGCAGCTGCTTGAGAAGAGAGATGAGCACGAAGAGCCCCGCCGCGACCAGCAGGACACCCGTCTGCGAGTGCCTCGCCGAGGCGGGAACGAAGAAGGCGACGAAGCCGGGCAACGGGTGCGAGCCGACGACGCTGTCGACGGCGATCTTGAGCGGGAGCGGCGTCAGCAGCGCGAAGACGCTCGAGAGCAGGCTGAGCGCGAACAGCCCGCCGATGTGGCGCCAGTAGGACTTCGCCTCGAGCAGCAGCCGGGGATAGAGCCGGAATCCAGAGTGCGCGCGCTCGCCGCCCATGGCTTACGTCTCGCTCTCGATCGCCCGCGCAACGGCGCCCGTCGCGGTGCTGCACTCCTGCAACGCGCGAAGCGCCAGCGCGACCGGGACGGCGGCAAGAACCGCAAACGCCGGCCAGGCGCCGTCGAGCGCCGCCCCGGCGCCGATCGCGGCGAACACAACGGCCGGCCCGAGCCCCGCCCAGGAGCAGCGGGGCCACCAGCGAAAGCGGACGAGCTGTTTGCCCAGGGCGTGGTCTTCGACGCCCATGATCAGACGTGCGGACCCCAGCGTCCCGCTCCGCACGTCGAGATCCCAGCGGTCGTGTGCGCCGCCCCGAAGCACGAGGATGCCGCCCCCGCGGAGCGACGATTCGACCGCTCGTAACCGGTCTTCCTGCGAGCGCCAGCGCTCGCTCCAGACGGCGGCCGAGCGCCGCCGGGGCAGTGAGCCGCGCGAGCCGTAGCGGCGCCAAGGCAGGAGGCCGCCCCGCAGGCGACCCCAGAGGCGCGCCGGCGGCTGCAGGAAGCTCAGGAATGCCGTGAGCGCACGCAGGCGGAAGTTGTCGGAAGAGGCCGAGGCGGAGTTGAGCCAGGCGTGCACGAGCGAGAGGGCGACTCCCAGCCCGAACGCAGGGAGGAGATAGAGGAGCGGCGCCCAGAGCAGGCCGACTCCCGAGAGCGCAGCGAGGGCCGCGACGAACAGGTACCAGTCAGGCAGGGCCGGAAGCGACCAGACGACGCGCGGCGCCGGCTGGTAGAGCGCCTGAAACGGCGCACTGCCCCACATGCCGTGATAGATCCGCTCGCCTCGGCCCTGGATCCGCCTCAACCGGTCCGGACCGTAGACGCGCCCGGACCAGTGGACATGGCCGGCGGCGTTGTACTTCTCCGGCCACTTGCGCTCGAGTAGTGCCTCGGCCTCGCCGTAGCCGCATTGCTGCTTCCAGTAGGCACGGACCGAGTTGCGCCTGTGGTGCCAGACCACGGCGGACGGGCTGAAAGCGAGCCTCGAGCCTCGTTCCCGCAATTGTCAGCAGACGTCGACGTCGTCGCCCGCGATGCGGAAACGGGGATCGAAGCCGCCGATCGCCAGGAGCGCGTCCTTGCGGAAGGCCGCGTTGCAGCCCGGAACGTGCTCGGCCTCGTCGTCGGATAGGAGGACATGGATCGGTCCGCCGGGCGCGTTGGCAACACAGGCGGCGATGGGACCGTCGCCTGGCGGGGCGATGTTCGGGCCGCCCACGCCGGCGCACGGCACATCCCTCTTCAGGAAGGCGGCTCCGAGGTAGGTAAGCCAGTGCGGGTCGGGGTAGGCGTCGTCGTCGAGGTACGCGACGATCTCGCCCGTCGCCGCCTCGAGGCCTACATTGCGGGCGCTTCCGAGACCTTGCCCGGCGGTGCTGATCACGCGGAAGCCGTATTCGTGACCGAGGGCTGCCGTTCCGTCGCTCGATCCGTCATCGACGACGATCACCTCGAAGTTCGGATACTCGAGCCGCGACAGCCCTTCGAAGCAGTCTCGGAGGGTGCGTTCGCCGTTGCAGCTGCAGACGATGACGGAGATCCGCGGCCAGTCGAGATCGGCCGGGAACGGAACCTGGCCGTACGCTTCGCGAACACTCGCCAGGGCCGGTTTCGGACGCCGGTCGCGCGTCATGAGTCCGAACTCCCAATCTTCGACATCGGCGCCGCCCGTGTGCCATTCGTCGGTCCAGCCGAAGACGAAAGTGCCGGCACAACCTGCCGCGAAGGCGGTCCGGATCTGCCAGTCGAGCACGCGCGACTGCGTGTCCTCGCCATGGCTCCGGCTGTCCAGTCCGATCTCGCCCATGAGCAGCGGGCGGTCTCCTGCGAGGTTCTGCAGACGGGCGAGATAGGCCTCGAACCGCTCCTGGGACTCGAGATAGACGTTGAAGCAGACGAGATCGAGAAACGGCAACTGGAGATACTCCGTGGAGGGGTAGTTCGCGTACGTGATGAGGCCGTCTGGATCCTCTGCCTTGGCAGCCCAGAACAGTCTCTCGAGATACTGCTCCACACGGTCGCGGCCGAGCCAGCGGACCATGGAAGCCGGGATCTCGTTGCCGACGGCGTAGCAGAGCAGAGCCGGGTGACCGGCACACGCCCGCACCTGTGCGCGCACCTGCTCTTCGAGATCAGGGGCGCCCTTCTTGTCGACGAGAAAGCCGACGTATCGCTCGGCCGAGAGGCCGACCATGACGCGAAGCCCGTGCCTCTGCGCAGCGTCGAGCAGTGGACGAGGCGGTGTGGTGAAAACGCGGACAGCGTTGAGTCCATTCGCCGCCATCCGACTGAAATCGCGCTCAACGACGGCGAGGTCCGGAAACTCGTTGCCGTCTGCGGCGGGCGCAAATGTTCCGTACGTCACGCCGCGGACGTACAGCTTCGCGTCACCGACGAAGATGAACTTGCCGCTGACACGTGGGCGGGGGGCGGCCC
>WNFZ01006821.1_pt1 | contig 11707 bp, 9 predicted proteins | sample 5400081 | NCBI WGS metagenome assembly WNFZ01 (sample SAMN13153365, study PRJNA577476) | soil metagenome | isolation source: 80 cm soil or saprolite under grassland replicate 1 | place: USA:California | collected 2016-06-15
GATTTTTCCGCAAAATCTTTAATTATCAATATTGTTTGATTAGAGATTTCTGTTTTTTCAATTCTAAATTCAAAATATTCATCCTTTGGAGCATTTAACCATCTGTAGCGGATAAATTTATCTTGTTCTTTATCAGTCACTACAGCTTTTTCAACTGCACCATTCCAGGAAAAAATAAAAACATGATCACGTTCGTCAACTTTATCAGCAAACCATTCCTGCATGCCAGCCGGTGTTGAAAGAAATTCATACAATATCGGCGGCGAGCACCTAACAGGATATTCAAGCGTAAATAATTGTTTTTTAGCCATTATTCTTCATTTAACTTCCCTAACGCGGGTTGCAATAATATTAAATAATCGGAAGGTTAAAAAAATTTTTAAAAATTAATGCTTTGTTTAATCATTGAATTTAAGTTCTTAAACAATTATTTCCCATAATTCTTAAACTTAGTAAAAATTTTTTTGGAGCTTAGCTTAATATTTCTTTACCTTAGAGGTACTTCAGCATACATCCTACCAGAAAGCATTATCTATGTAAGTTTTAAAAAACATTTCGTCACCCTAAAATCTATTTGTATGGCAATGCGTCAATTGAAGATTACGAAATCAATTACTAACCGCGAATCTCCGAGCTTGGAAAAATATTTGCAGGAAATCGGAAAGGTAGAATTGATACGCCCTGAAGAAGAGGTTGATTTAGCAATGCGTATTAAACGAGATGACCGCAAGGCACTCGAACGGTTGGTAAATACCAATCTTCGTTTTGTAGTATCTGTTGCCAAGCAATACCAAAATCAGGGACTTTCCTTGCCTGATCTTATTAATGAGGGCAATCTCGGCTTAATAAAAGCTGCTCTCCGGTTTGATGAAACTCGTGGATTTAAATTCATTTCTTATGCAGTATGGTGGATAAGGCAAAGTATATTACAGGCACTGGCTGAACAGAGTCGTATTGTGCGCCTGCCTCTAAATAAAGTAGGGTTGACCAACCGGATAAGTAAAGCTTTTCAGCAACTGGAACAGCAGTTTGAACGGGAACCAACACCGGAAGAACTTGCTGACTTGCTAAACCTTGAAATAGAGGAAGTATCTGCAGCCATAAATGTAAGTACCCGCCATCTTAGTATGGATACACCTCTGTTGGAAGGCGATGATAATACGCTGGTAGATGTTCTTGAGAATCCCAATGCTGATAAAGCAGATCTCAAAGTTGACCATTATGAGTCGTTAAAAAAAGAAGTTGAACGCTCACTTGAAACTTTATCGCAACGGCAAAAAGAAGTATTACGTTATTTTTTTGGCATAGGTTTGGAAAATCCTTTAAGCCTCGAAGATATAGGCCATAAATTTAACCTGACCCGCGAAAGAGTAAGACAAATAAAAGATAAGGCAATAAACAAGTTAAAATCCACGCATCGTTGCAGATTATTAAAAGTTTACCTTGGATAAAATTATTTTTCTTTCATTAGTAACCCGTGTTTTTTAACATGGGTTTTTTATGCTCAAAAACCATACATTTACAGAGACTCTTAAATTATGAAAAAGCTTTTACCCCTTTTGTTATTCATTCTTCCTTTTAAATCATCCAAAGCGCAGCGACAGATTACTATAGGAGATTGTACAGTCACTTATTCAATCACCGGCAGTGATGCTTCAATCAATAGCAATCTTGCGGGAGCAACTAAAACATTATATATAAAAGGAAAAATGGCCAGGATAGAAATTACCGGCACTAATTACAAGCAATCGGTAATTTATGATAATGAAAAAGGAACAGCAGTAATACTTAAAGAAGTAGGAGCAGAAAAATACATGTCAACATTTAATGCTGCTGAATGGAAAAAAGAAAACAGGCAATTTGAAGGATTAACTGTTACATTAACAAACGAAACAAAAACAATTCTTGGCTACGAGTGTAAAAAAGCTATCGCTCATTTAAAAGATGGAAGTTCTTACAATATTTATTATGCTACTGCCATCATACCATCTGCCAGTGAAAATCCATATCAGTTTAAAGATATTCCGGGCTTTATCCTTCAGTATGAAACATTTGGGAATAAAAATTCCTCCAGGATAACCTATACTGCCACATTAATAAATTTCAATCCTGTTCCGGCATCGCGGTTTGAAGTGCCTTCTTCGGGCTACAGAGTTTTAAAATAATTTTTAGTTTTAAATTGTATCTCGTAGGCTAAATCAAAGCTTACCTAAAGAAATTAAATTTCTTCAACGGAACTATGCCAAATGAAATTTGTAATAAAAAATCAATGTATTGCAGGAGGAGTAGGTGTTTTAAATTTAGGAACTTTTACTGTGTACTTGTAGGGATAAACATAAGTTGTATTTCCCCTTTCCAGGCGAATCATTGATTGAACCTGTAACTGATTTCCATTATTTTGCTGATAAAGATCTAATGATCCTATATAATTGAATGTGTTGGTGCGTAAAGAGGAAAGAGAATAAACACGGTTCATTGTAGTCAGATTCTTTAAACTGAATTTATTCTTATGATCATCTGCTTTACCTGTAAAAGCACCAAAAGCTAATTCTACTGCAAACACAAATATTGCAGGGAATAATATTTTGCTGTATGTAAACCTCTTTTTCATTCTATTGCAAAGGTAAATATTCTAAAATCCTTAACAAATTTTTTTATTTCCTTTAATAACGTACAAATCTGGAAATTGTTACAGAAAAATATGGAAATTTCAACTTTCTCAATTATTTTACAGTAACCTAATAAAATATGCAGGACCATCTTTCCCGTGAAGAACGTGACGAACTGAATGAATTGCTTCTGCAATACGAAAATTTGCGAAATGGCGGAAGTCATACTTTTATTGAAGAAGAAGCTTTTGAGCGAATAATTGATCATTTTGATGATAAAGACGATCTTGTTCAGGCTCTCGAAGCCGCAGAGACAGGTCTTAACTATTTCCCTTACTCCTCTCAATTATTAATAAAAAAGGCAGACCTTCTTATTGCAACCCGGCATTATAAAGAAGCACTGGAAATTCTTGAACAGGCTTCACTTTTTGACAACAATGACATTAATATTTACATCCTTAAAACAGATGCATACCTTGCTCTTGATCAACAGGCTACGGCTGTTGAGCTTCTTGAAGAAGCACTTTATTTGTTCAGTGGCGAAGAAAGAATAGATCTTCTATTTGAGCTGGCAGATGTGTATGATGATTATGAAGAATTCGATAAAGTATTCGATTGTTTAACCCTTGTGCTGGAACAGGAACCAACAAATGAAGAAGCCTTATACAAAATATGTTTCTGGACGGATTTTACCGGCCGAAATGAAGAAAGCATCAAATTACATCAAAAAATAATTGAAGATTATCCTTACAACGAACTTGCGTGGTTTAACCTTGGAGCAGCATATCAGGGATTAAAGTTGTACGAAAAAGCTATTGATGCTTATCAATATGCCGTTGTAATTGATGAAAAATTTGATTATGCTTACCGCAATATGGGCGATGCTTATATCAGGCTGCGCAAATACAAGGAAGCTATTGAAACATTAGAAAAAGTACTCGAACTTACACGGCCCGAAGAAGTGATTTATGAAGCAATCGGTCACTGTTATCACCGTTTAAATAAATACGCGCAGGCTCGGTTTAATTATCGCAAGGCATCTCATATGAATCCAGATGATAGTAAGTTATACTATAAAATAGCATTAACATACATTAATGAAGGTCAATGGAACAGTGCCCTGAAACCACTTGATCAGGCCATCAGGATGCATCGCCATACTCCTGAATATAACCTGGCGATAGGTGAATGTTATATGCAATTACAAAAATACAGAGAGGCTATTCAGTATTTTAGCATTGTAGTGCGCAACCGGCCCCGCAATGTTAGTGGCTGGGAATCTTTAATACGTTGTCTTTATAAAGCAGCATACTTTGAAGAAGCGGCCCGCCAATGTCAGTCTGCTTCTTTGGCCACGGATCACAAACCAGTTTTTGCTTATCTCTATAGTGCTGTATTGTTTGCATCGGGGAAACAAAAGGAAGCTCTCCGCCACCTGGAAGATGGATTAAGCCGTGCACCAAGGCTTATTAAGAAATTTATTGAAATGAATCCTGCCATTTTGCAAAACAATAATGTGGTTGATATGCTTGCGAAGTATAAAAAAAGAAAAAAGATATAAAGCAGGTTTGGTTAAAGTATCAGAAAAAAATTATTGATCTTCTCTAAGTATCGTCATTTCTTATTTTCGTTATCACCGTTCTGTGCTGTATGCATCACATATTGTCCGCAAATTGCAAATTCTGTGAAATGCTGCTCTGTCATTCACTTATAAGTTTATCTGTTATTGTATCAAAACAGGAGTTGTGTAAAAAATATTCTACATTTTAAAGATGCATATGCAAATGCAAACTTTTATTGTTCTTTAAACTACTTTTATTTTTGCAAGTCACAAAGAGAAAAATTTATCGTATGAAAAAGATACTCACTTTAATCGTTTGCGTTTTACTGGTTGCAACAGCAACAAATGCCCAGGATTCCACAAGAAGAGCCAAAGAAAAAACAGGAACACAGAATATTGACAGCACGAGGAAACATCTTAAAAATAAAGGTGTTACAAAAAATAATTTGAAAGAACTTGACTTAAATAAAGATCAGCAAAAACAAATTGATGATATACAGGCAAACGCAAAGCAGGAAAGAGAAAAAATAAACAATGATAAAACACTTACCCCGGAACAAAAGAAAGAAAAAATAAAAGCAATTAAGGATGAGTCTAAAAATAAAATTAATTCTGTGCTTACTCCAGAACAGAAACAAAAGTTGAAACAAAAAAATACTGAAGAAAAAAAGAGAACTAATAGTTAATTAAGCATACGAAATTCATAAAGAATTTTTATCAGCCATTCTTAAACGAATGGCTTTTTTACAATTACCAATTCTCGTTTATAAAAGTATTTTTGGTTCATGAACAGGATTGAAAAAATACTTGATTTGTTAAAGGTTTCACCTCACGATAATTTTCTTCGTCATGCTTTGGCATTGGAATATATCAAAATTGGTAATGATAGTGAAGCCCGAAATTTATTTGAAGAAATATTGACTCAAAATCCAGATTATACGGGCTCTTATTATCATCTTGCTAAATTGCTTGAGCGTAATGAGGATACTGATCTTGCTATGCAGTGGTATAAAAAAGGAATGGAGGCTGCAAAGGAGGCAGGAGATAATCATACATTTAATGAGTTGCAAAGCGCTTATGAAGATTTGCTGTATTAATTCAATGTTTTGTACATTAGCATCATGCGGCAGTAGCTCAGTTGGCAGAGCATTAGCTTCCCAAGCTAAGGGTCGAGGGTTCGAACCCCTTTTGCCGCTCTCAGCCATCGTTTGATGGCTTTTTTATTTTAATGAGTTTCGCAATTATCATTATAGTTTTATGCTGACATGAAAACAGAATGTATAAGTGAGTGACACAACCGACGATGCCATTATGTTCTTCAGCTCGTCCCAAAAATATCTATAAAATGCTTTAACAACTGATTCCTTATTTTTGTCGGCATTACAAAAGCTATCGAATGAGCGAAGAAAAGTCATTAAATTTTATTGAAGAGATCGTAGAAGAGGATCTTAAAAGCGGTAAATACAAAACTATTTTAACGCGGTTTCCGCCGGAGCCAAATGGATATCTGCATATTGGTCATGCAAAAAGTATTTGTTTAAATTTTGGACTGGCTTTGAAATATGGTGGCAAAACCAATTTGCGCTTTGATGATACAAATCCAATTACAGAAGAAACAGAATATGTTGAAAGCATCAAAGAAGATATAAAATGGCTGGGTTTTCAATGGGCAAATGAATTATATGCAAGTGATTATTTTGAGCAATTGTATGAGTTTGCAACAAAGCTTATTAAAAAAGGATTGGCTTATGTAGATGATAGTACGAGTGAAGAAATAGCTGCACGAAAAGGCACACCAACACAGCCTGGTATTGAAAGCAAATATCGCAACAGAACTATGGAAGAGAACCTGAAATTATTTGATGAAATGCGTGCAGGGAAATACAAGGATGGTGAAAGAGTGTTGCGTGCAAAAATTGATATGGCTTCACCCAACATGCACATGCGCGACCCTGTAATGTATCGCATAAAACATGCGCATCATCACCGCACGGGAGATAAATGGTGCATCTATCCTATGTATGATTTTGCGCATGGTCAAAGTGATTCGATTGAAAATATCACACACTCTATTTGCACATTAGAATTTATTCCGCACCGCGAATTGTATGACTGGTTTATTGAGAAGCTTGAAATATTTCCTTCACGTCAATACGAGTTTGCAAGATTGAATTTGAATTATACAGTGATGAGCAAACGCAAGCTGTTGCAACTTGTAAATGAAAAACATGTGGAGAGCTGGGATGATCCGCGCATGCCTGCTATAAGTGCTTTTAGAAGGAGAGGATATACGCCGGAAAGCATACGTGAATTCTGTGATCGTGTTGGCGTTGCAAAGAGAGAGAATTTGATTGATGTTGGCCTGCTTGAATTTTGTGTGCGTGAACATCTTAATAAAATTGCATTGAGAAGAATGGTGGTGTTTGATCCTTTAAAAATTGTGATCACGAATTATGGTGAAGACCAGGTAGAGTTAATGCGGAGCGAAGACAATCCTGAAGACAAGAATTCAACATATCGTGATATTCCTTTTACAAATGAATTATATATAGAGCGTGAGGATTTTATGGAAAGCCCACCCAAAAAATATTTTCGTTTGGCTCCCGGCCAAATGGTGCGTTTAAAAAGCGCATACATCATTAAATGCGAAGAGGTGATTAAAGATGCAAACGGAAATATTACTGAAGTAAGATGCGCTTACATTCCTGAAAGCAGGAGCGGCAATGATACTTCGGGCATCAATGTGAAAGGCACATTGCATTGGGTGAGCATCAAGCATGCAATCAATGTTGAGGTTCGTTTGTATGATCGTTTGTTTAGGGCAGAAGACCCGTCAAATGAAGAGGGTGATTTCAAGGATTATATTAATCCCGATTCTTTGCAGGTAATCAAAACCGCTTATGCAGAGCCTTCTTTGAAGAACGCAAAGTTTGATGAGCGTTACCAGTTCCTGCGTAAAGGATATTTTTGTTTGGATAAAGATACCAGCGAAGAAGCTATAGTATTCAACAGAACAGTCACATTAAGAGATGCATGGGCAAAAGGGCAGAAGAAAAGTTAACCAATGATTGATGTGATTTGAATCCTGCCTGTTGGCAGACAGGGATTAGAAATGATTTTAAAAATACTCTCTCTTTCCTTTGTTTAATAGTTCGCCTGCTTTATTTTTCACCCGGCTTATCTTATTGAAAACGATGTCGTATGTGTCCTTCTCCATGTCTTTGATATCCCATCCTTTTGCTAAAATTTTTCTTCTTGTTTCTGCGTCACTGGCAGGTGCAAAACTCCCAGTAAAAAACCAATAGAAATACCCCTTATAAAAGATTGAATATGCATAATGTAAAAGTTCATTTCAACAAAATTTTGCAGAATGAATCCCACGTTTGTTTAGCGGACAGTATTTATAAACACGATGGCTTCGTTTGTTGTCCTAAATGCAGGGGCGAGAATGAGACATAAAGTTTGCATATAAGCTTCCCTGCCATACTCCGGGCTGACCGATAAAAAATTTTCTTCCCGCGATATATAAAACAATACCGCTATCATTTCAGAGAAAGCCGCACTACACTTTCAAATAGTTATTGCAACTGTTGATTTTTAATTTTACCTTACGGTTCGTCTTCTTTCCGTACTAACATATCCCGTCAAAACCATTTTTTTTTATATCATTTTTTTACAATCAAAACTGCATGCAGATGAAAAATTAATTTTCAATTTATTTACTTTGGCTATCATTTTTATAGCCTGTAATACCAAAATCGAAACCACCGGCGGCGCTGTAAGCAGTATTAAACTGCCTTATGAAGCAAGTTATACCACAGACATACGATAATGTTTCTGATTCTGATCTTTTACTGGTATTGAACAGTTACAAGGCATGGGAAAACGGAGACCTGCAGGCACTTCGCTCTACCATGGATGACCGTATGAGTGTGAATGAATCCCAGGGTTTCAGCTTCCACGGTCTCAGTGATTCATTAATGCCCACCTGGCATGCCGCAAGAAACAGTTTAAGTGCAGTTTCAATTGAAATGAGTGTGTGGCGCAAAAACCATTCCCTGAAAGACAGCAGTAATTATATTACGGTTTGGTATAAGGAAATTGATACGCATAAATCAGGGCTTATTGATTCTGCAAATTATGCGGATGTGAACCAGGTAAAGAATGGTAAGATAACGTGGTATTCACAATTCAAACAAAAATTAAAATAACAATTTAACTTATACAACATATAGCCCAGCTGCATTAAATATAGCCGGGCTATTTTATCATAAGGTGTGCGAACACAAAAAAATTACAACGCCTTCACCCTGATATTTCTGAATCTTACAACGGAGCCATGACCAAGAAACCCGATATGTCCGGTTGGTCTTTTTAAGCCGGGGTGTTCCTTGTGATCCATCGTTCCGTTTTTGTTGGCTTCATTAATGTCGCCATCTACTATCACTTCATTGTTCAGCGTCACTTTTATCCTGCTGCCATCTGCGATTATTTCTTCATAATTCCATTCGCCAACAGGTTTCAAAAATCCTCTCTTCGCAGGAATCACACCATACACTGAGCCATGATACTGGTAAGGTTGCAGGTCCTTATAAATATCGGCTTCGTTATCCAGTATTTGTATTTCCATGCCGGTGTATGCAATATCTCCTTCAAGAGGAGCACGAATGCCAACACCGTTATTAGCACCGGGTGTTAATTGAAATTCAAACCTGAAAATAAAATTGCCGAACTCTTCTTTTGTAAAAAGGTTACCGTGATTGCCGTCTTTCGGATCAATGAGCAGATCTCCGTTGTCCACTTTATAATCAGTTTTATTGCCTGTCCATTTATCGAGATTCGTGCCATCAAATAAAACTTTGAAACCTTCTTTCTTTTCCTCATCACTTAACACAAAGGGTTGCGAACCTGTCAACTCTTTTATATAAATGTTTCTGTAAGCGACATAGGTTCCATGAGCCTGTAATTCGATCTGTTCTTTCGGGAAAATGGGAATGTTGCGATCCCAGTAGTTTTCAAGAACAACATTATCGGTTACCAGTTGACCATTGAGAAAAACAGTTACTTTATCACCTCTCATAATGATGTGAAAAGTGTTCCATTCACCAATGGCATTGTCAGCAAGCACCAAAGGCTTCGCAGGATTTTTTTGATTGTTATACAAACCGCCTGAACCAACTTCTGCACCAACATCCCTGCGCGATGTATCCCAAATCTGTACCTGTGGTGAACCGCGAAGGTAAATGCCTGCATCACCGTCTTTTGTTATTTTCCAGTCAACAAACATTTCAAAATCGCCGTACTGTTTTTCGGTGCAAAGATTTTCACCTTTACCGCTGAAGACCAATAAGCCATCTTTTACAAACCATCCCTCTCTCATTATCTTGTTTGCCTTTTCCTGTTCCTGCAAAAGTGTATCAGCATTCATCCTTGCACGTTCTACAGGATTAGCTACAAGCCCTTTCCAGCCCGTGAGATCTTTGCCATTGAACAATGCCACAAAGCCTTCTCCAGAAGGCATTTCAGCAAGATGCTTTTTGATGGCTTGTCTTTGATAATCTGCATCCTGCCCTTTTATAACATCCATGGTTTTGTTCAATAATGTTCTTACTGCATCACCTGTAAATTCATTGTTTGATAATGCGATATTCATCACAACCATTGCAGCTTCCTGTTGTATAGCAAGGTCATCAAGATAATTGCCGGCAAACAGCAGTGCTAAAAGGGTTTGGCATCCCGCTGTTTGTTCCAGTATATTCTTTTTTTGAGCATCATTTTGTGCAAGACGCATTGCTTCTTTCAGCATAAGTAATTTCTCATCATCGGGAAAAGAAGAACGGCGAATAATATCAATATAACCATTCAAAGCCGCCTGTGAATAATTGGCATTATTTGGCTCCGCAATATGCAAAAGCATTCTTGCAGCTTTCGCACCATTTGCGTTTGATAAAGCAGCAACTGCTGCAGTTTTTGTTTGTTCATCACCAGTTTCAAACGCAGATTGTAAAGCATTTAATGCATCATCACCACCGATTGCTGCAAGCACATTAAAGTAGAGCAATTGTTTTTCTTTCGGAACACTCTTCATTTCTTCAATGACCACTTTCGTCCTTATTTCTGCTGAAGCGGAGATCACTGCTTGTTGCAAAGGATTTACATCTTCAGCTTTGGCAGTATTCAGCAAAGAAAAAAGTTTTGGAAGATCCTGTTGTTTAACAAGAGAAGGCAATGCTTCTACTGCAGCCCTGTGAACGGAAATACCGGAACTGTTGAGCTGTGCAAGCACGTCGTTGAATGAATGATCAGCCTCACGTGATGCAAGCACTTCTATTAAAGCAACTTTTGCAGAAGCCGGCATACTCTTCAATTCACTTGTAATCATTGTTGTTACTTTATCGCCCTTCATTAGAAGAATACTATTCTTTACGGAGGCGATCTCATCTGTATCCCCTTTTTTCATTACATCAAGCAAGTCGGGCAATGCATTTTGCTGCCCGGTTTTTTGAGCCGCAGCAATTGCTGCTATCCGCACATCTTTATTTTTATCTTTTAATAAATTAAGCATTGCCGGCAACAATGCCTCCTTGGATGATTGAGCCAGGTAATTGATGACCTGTACTTGTGCCGCAGGGGAAACAGAAGATAAAGTTTGCAGCCATTGTTTATCTGATCCAGGAGATCTGAATTTTGATGCGAATGAAAGAGCAGCAGCACGGTATTCAATATTGTCATCCTGCATTGCTTTGTAAAGCAGCGGTAAACTTTTTTCCTTTTTGATGTCAACCAATAATCGCAAAGCTGCAATTTTGGTCTGCAGTTCTTTAGCAGCATTTGCATCGTTTAATAATTTCGTTGCCGCGCTTTCTCCTCCTGCACTATTGCCATTTGCTGCAAGCTGATGCAGGAATAAAAGATAAGCAGCAAGCGCTTCCGTGTTGTCAACCGTATAATTTGCTTTTTGTACAGCAGATTGTAACAATGATGCTGAAGAAGGATCACCGATACGTGCAAGGGCATACAAAACAACTTTGCGAAGATCCTGCTGTTCGGTTTTGGCTAATGAAAGAGATGAAACGGCAGGTTTATAACGGGCATATCCCAATGCTTCAATTAATGACAGTTGTACTGAATCTTTTGTGTTTGATAATGCATTCAATAAAACTTTTTCAGAAGCAGGTGTACTAATCTCTGCTAATGCTCTTGCCGCAGGGCCTGAAAGCTGTTTATCATGCAAGTATTTTTCAAGGCAAGCTACAGCATCATCTTTTCCGATATCCTGCAATTGCTGTATGATAAATTGCTTGCTTTTGTTATCGGGTAATTTATTCAAAGCAGCGCAATAGGCACGCACAGCCATCTGCCGTTGTTGTTCCTTTCCCGGCTGAATAACATAAGATTAGTATCCCCCAATTGCATATTCAAGAGCAGTATTGTCTCCGCTTCCCTGTGTCGAAAACATGCCGAGCATTTGCACAATTCCATTTTCGCTGAGGCTGCTTATCTCTTCCATGCTTTTATCCAATTGCTGTTTATTCTG
>WNFZ01006878.1_pt1 | contig 11707 bp, 10 predicted proteins | sample 5400081 | NCBI WGS metagenome assembly WNFZ01 (sample SAMN13153365, study PRJNA577476) | soil metagenome | isolation source: 80 cm soil or saprolite under grassland replicate 1 | place: USA:California | collected 2016-06-15
TCGCGGCCCCATACGGTCCACTGCGGGCCGGAAGGCATCTACGTCAGCACGCTCGGCGGCGGTGGCAAGGACGGCACCGACGGTCCGCCAGGGATCTTCATCATGGACTGCGAGACGTTCGATATTCTCGGCCGCTGGGAGATCGACCGCGGAGCCCAGAACCTGCACTATGACTTCTGGTGGAACTTGCCGCGCGACTACATGGTAACGAGCGAGTGGGGGCTGCCGCGCCAGTTCGAAAACGGAATCGTTCCGGAGGACCTGCTCTCGAATAAGTATGGCCATCGGATGCATTTCTGGGATCTCCGGGCCCGGCGCAACGTGCAGACAATCGACCTCGGGGCTAATCACCAGATGCTGCTCGAGGTGCGCCCGGCACATGATCCCGTGCGAGAGTACGGCTTCGGTGGCGTCGTGGTCGACACCACAAACCTCGAAGGCTCGATCTGGACCTGGTGGCGGGAGGACGGGAAATTTCACGCCGAGAAGACCGCGCCGATTCCGGCCGAGCCGGCCCCAAAAGACCAGCTGCCGCCTCTCCTGCAAGGGTTCGGCGCAGTGCCGCCGCTGGTCACCGACATCGACCTCTCGATGGACGATCGGTTCCTCTATGTCTCCTGTTGGGGGACCGGCGAGATGCGCCAGTACGATGTCACTGATCCGAGGAAGCCAAAGCTTGCCGGCTCGGTCCACATCGGTGGCATTGCGCGTCGTACGGCGCATCCCAGCGGTAAACCCTATGGTGGTGGCCCCCAGATGGTGGAGATCAGCCGCGATGGCAGGCGCGTGTACTGGACAAACTCACTCTACTCGACGTGGGACAATCAATTCTATCCCGACGGTGTACCCGGCGCTCAAGTTATGGCCAATGCGAGCCCGAACGGCGGGCTTGAGCTGGCCAAGGATTACTGGGTGAACTTCCCCGATGGCTATCGGGCCCACCAGATTCGGCTTGAGGGCGGCGACTGCTCGACGGATTCGTTCTGCTATCCGTCGGTCTGAACTTGAGCGGAGCGGATTGGGCACCTGCCGGGCTCTGGCTGGCTGTCGTAGCGAGCGGCCTCTATCACGGGGTGAACCCTGGGATGGGTTGGCCGCTCGCCCTTTCAGCCGGACTTATGGAAAGGAGCACGCGCGCCCTCTTTGCGGCGCTTGGGCCGCTGGCCGTCGGCCATTTCCTGGCAATGCTGGTCGTGATGCTTCCCTTCGCGTTGCTGGTCGCCCTCGTCGAATGGCAGCGGCAGATCCAGATCGGCGCCAGCATCCTGGTGATCGCGTTCGGCATCTTCCGGCTCGTCAACCCACGCCATCCGCGGGCGCTGGCGCGGATACCACCAACACAACTCGGAGTCTGGTCCTTCGCCGTGGCGATTGCTCATGGGGCGGGATTTATGTTGGTGCCGATTTATCTCGGGCTCTGCCGGGTCGCCGACCTCGACAGCGGTCACGAGGCGGCCAGCGCCCTCATCAACGGCAACATGGCCACGGCCGTGCTGGTCTCCCTTGTCCACGGGGCCGCGATGATCGCTGCTGGCGGACTCTTGGCATGGTCCGTCTACCGCCATCTCGGTCTCAAGTTCGTGTCGCGGAGCTGGTTTAATCTCGACGCCACTTGGGCCCTCAGCCTTGCCCAGTGTTGCGGGCCAGCACTGACCCGAATCCACTCCCCAGAGCGCCTACGACCGTTACCTCCGCCGGGTAAACTAGGAGAGTTGGGTGACGGTTGCGAGGATGAAGAACCGTTCATACTGCGCCAGTGGAAGACGCATTTCCAAGATAATTTTGGGCCTTCCACCGTGGCGAAGATCACGCAGCCCCTGCAGTAACGCGCCGAGGCAGATCAGGGGGAGCACAACCTGATTTCGTGGCTGAATAGTTTTCTGCAAATTGATTGAATGCGTCGAGCGCATGACTGGCGTACATGACCGAAGGGCCGGCGCCCATATAGATGGCCATGCCGAGCACCTCAGTCACCTCTTGTTGGGACGCGCCCTGTTCAAAAGCCGCCTTGGCATGAAAGGCTATACAGTCGTCGCATCGCACGGCAACGCATATCCCCAGCGCGATCAGTTCCTTCGTCTTCCCGTCTAGCGCTCTTGGTGCCAAAGCGGTTTGGGCGATGCTGGAAAATGCCTTCATCACCTCGGGCGCACCGCCACGTAGATTTCTCAGCTGGGTGGTAAGCTCTTTAGCTATTTCTGGCCAATTTGTAGTCATCGCCATGTCTCCGATGTGAGCCGGTCTTCGATGATCAGCCCCCTTCTAGAAAGCGCGAGCACGATGCGCGTTGATCCATGTCAAATCTTCAAGAGGGCGCGTCACAATACGAGGTGGTCGAAGCATTTGGCTACCTAATACCTTAGCCCTGTTATTGCGAATTGTCTGAATGCTTCCGGGCGCCAGTCCTTCCGCGACGTACGCGGGCCGCGCTGCCAGTACCTGCTGTCTCGAGATGGCCCCCGCCGGCGCGCGGTCTGCGCACGGCGTTCCGCGGTTAAATCCTTTCGATTGCTTCGCTTAGTCTGCTTGGGTCCGGTCTACCAGCAAATGTACACGACACAAGCCTCACCACGACCGACGAGGGCTTCAGGGCTGAAATGAAACGGGCGCTAGGGAGCGCCTCGTTGTGAGCCGGTTATAAGCAAGCTCTGCCGGTACGGCGCACCAGATTAGCAGCAGCCCCACTTCGGTTCGCTTGTCTCGCCGTGCTCAGGAGCAGGTTCGGAACGAACGCCGGGCGCTTGCACTTTGGCGGCGCTGCCACGACAACCGCAGCCGGCCCTCTCCTCCGCCTCACCTGCTGAGACCGGTTCCCCGGTGCTCGTCGAACGCGGACGATTACAACGGCGGGAGTTCTCCGAAACTGTCATCGCTATCCTCCATTTCTCGGGGCCGACCTGACTTCGATCGGCTCCCGCGCTCTCTCTTGATCAGGGCCCTGTCAGTAGCGTTCTTGGTTGCTTGGCTATTTTCAGAATAGCCCTGCAGGTCTTTAAGCCGCCGATGGAAATCTCGAGCCGAATTGTGCGAAAGCGCAACCTGGCTTCAGACCCAGCTTCCTGAACACGATTGCCGCGGGGCAGAACCCCGTGAAAGCGGATTGCAAAAGGTTCAAGCCTACGAAGGCGCTGAGCAGCAGCCAGTACGGACTGAGCAACCATGCCAGTACGAGGCTGACCAACAAGATCGTGCCGGCGAAGGCGAATACTGCGCGATCGACATTCATGACGTTCCCCTTATCCGCCGCCCACAGCCAGTCGGAGCGGCCATGCAGCTTGACTTTATATACGAACTGTCGTAGATACGCAAGTATGAAAATAGATGTGCGCACCATGCAGGTGGCCGCGGACCGGGCGAGCGAGTTGCTCAAGGCGCTGGCGAACCGTCACCGTCTGCTGATCATCTGTCAGCTGATCGACGGCGAACGCTCGGTCGGCGCGCTCGCCGAATTCCTCGGGATCCGCGATTCGACGGTGTCGCAGCACTTGGCGCTGCTCCGCAAGGATGGGCTCGTCTCCGCGCGTCGGGATGGCCAGACCATCTGGTACTCGATCAGCAGCGGCCCGGCTCGCGAGCTGCTCGAAACGCTCTACCGCGTCTATTGCGCGCCGACGCCGGTTTGCCCGCCAAGGTCGGGCGCAAGCTAGCGGGCTTAGCGGAACGCGGCGTTGCGAGACATCAATGACCGCGGGGGCGACCGGGAACAGGCTGTGCCGGCACAAGCGCGGTCCAAGGAGGCGGTGATGCGTGTTCGGGTGCTTGTCGTGGCGTTGCTTACTCTCGGTGCGCAAATTGCCCATGCCGATGCGACCTTCACCGTCGGGCGGACGCTGGTGGCGGATGAGAAGGCGGTGTTCGCCACGGTCGAGAGCATCAACGTGGTCCCCGCGCGCGCCCGCATCGGCGGCACGGTCGCGGAGCTGACAGTGAAGGAGGGCGACCGGGTGGAGGCCGGGCAGATCGTCGCCACGGTCGGCGACGAGAAGCTGGTTCTCCAGATGAAAACGCTCGACGCACAGATCGCCGGGCTGGAGGCGCAGCTCGCGCAGACCCAGACCGATCTGAACCGAGCCGAGGAGCTCTTTGCCAAAGGTATCACTCCGAAGGCGCGGCTTGAGGAGGCTCGCACTGCATCCAATGTCGCGACCAACGCACATCGAGCGCGCGTCGCCGAGCGCTCCGTTGTTCAGCAGCAGCTTACCGAAGGCAGCGTGCTGGCGCCCACCTCGGGCCGCATCCTCAAGAAGCCTGTGACGACCGGAACCGTGGTGCTTCCGGGTGAACCGGTGGCGATGGTGGCCGAGCAGAATTTCGTGTTACGCCTGCGCGTTCCCGAGCGTCATGCGCGGTTTCTCAAGGCTGGCGATCCCATCCGCATTGATGCGGCCGAACTCGGGAGGTCGGGACCGCAGTTTGGGCGGGTCACGCTTGTCTATCCACAGATCGACGACGGCCGCGTCGTCGCTGATGCCGCCATGGAGGGGATCGGTGACTATTTCGTCGGCGAGCGCATCCGGGTTTGGGTATCGGGCGGCAAGCGCAGCGCCTTCGTCATCCCCACGAGATTCATCGTCACCCGGTTCGGTATCGACTATGTGCGCGTGCGCTCGGGTGCAGGCACCGTCGATGTTCCCGTTCAACGCGGCCGCGACCTGCCCCGCCCAGAGCTCCCGGACGGCATCGAGATCCTTTCCGGCTTGAACGTCGGAGACCAGCTGGTGCGCCCGTGAAGCTCGGGATATCCGGTCGGCTAACGCAGGCGACCCTCCGCTCGCCGCTGACGCCGCTGTTCCTGCTGGCAGCGTTTGCTGTCGGTCTCATCGCGCTGTTAACCATTGCTCGCGAGGAGGAACCGCAGATCAGCGTACCCATGGTCGATATCATGGTGCGTGCCGATGGGTTGAAGGCTCCCGACGCGGTCGAACTGGTGACCAAGCCGCTCGAGGCGATCGTCAAGGGCATCGACGGCGTCGAACATACTTACAGCCAGACGGTCGACGATCGCGTCACGGTCACGGCGCGGTTTTTGGTCGGCACCAAGGCCGAGGACGCGATCCTGCGCGTCCACGAGAAGATCCGCGCCAACTACGACCGCATTCCGATCGGCATTCCCGAGCCACTGATCGTCGGCCGCGGTATCAACGACGTGGCGGTCGTGGTGGTGACGCTTTGGCCGAAGGCCGCGGCGGCGAGCCGCTGGACCGATAAGGACCTGTACGAACTCGCGGACAAGCTGCGGGCCGAACTGACCAAGGTCGACAATGTCGGACTGAGCTACATCTCCGGCGGCGATCCGCAGCAGATCCGCGTTGAGCCCGATCCGGACAAGCTGGCGCTCTTTGGTGTCACGCTGCAACAGCTCGTCGCCAAGGTGCGGGATGCCAATCGCTCATTTGTCGCCGGGCAGGTCCGCGATGCCGGCACCGAACGCATCGTCGCGGCCGGCCAAACGCTTTCCGGTGTCCCCGACCTTGGCCTCTTGCTGGTTACCACGCGGGATAATCGTCCCGTCTACGTTCGCGACGTCGCCAAGGTCATTCTCGGTCCGAGCCCGTTGGAACACCGGGTGTGGAATTTGGCGCCGCGAAGCGACGGGCAGTGGATCACGACTCCTGCGGTCAGCATCGCGCTCGCGAAGCGCGCCGGCGCCAACGCAGTGGTGGTGGCCCACGATCTGCGCCGACGGCTGGAAACGCTCGAGGGCCGCTTGATCCCTTCCGACATCGAGGCCGCTGTGACGCGCGACTATGGCGAGACCGCAAGCGACAAGGCCAACGAGCTTCTATTCCATCTCGGGCTCGCCACCATTTCGATCGTGGTCCTTATCGCGTTAGCGATCGGCTGGCGCGAGGGGCTCGTGACACTCGTCGTCATCCCGACGACCATTCTGCTGACGCTCTTTGCCGCCAAGCTCATGGGCTACACCATCAATCGGGTGAGCCTATTCGCGCTCATCTTCGCGATCGGCATCCTCGTCGATGACGCCATCGTCATCGTGGAGAACATTGCGAGGCATTGGGGCATGCGCGACGGGCGCCCTCGCCTTGAGGCCGCGGTCGACGCCGTCGCCGAAGTTGGCAACCCGACGATCGTAGCAACACTCACCGTGGTGGTGGCGCTGCTGCCGATGTTGTTCGTGTCCGGGCTCATGGGCCCCTACATGGCGCCGATCCCGGCCAATGCCTCGACGGCGATGCTGTTTTCCTTTTTTGTCGCGGTGGTCGTTGCCCCTTGGCTCATGCTGCGGCTGGCGCCGCACAGCACAAAAGAAGGCCGAGGCGGCGCGCACGGCGAGGGAAGGCTCGGCCGGATGTACCGCTTTATTGCGAAGCCGGTGATACGGACCCGCCGTTCGGCACTGATGTTCCTGGTCGGGGTCGGCGTCGCGACTATTCTGGTCCTGCTGCTGTTCGCCACCAAGACCGTCACAGTCAAGCTTCTGCCATTCGACAACAAGTCCGAGCTCAGCGTCCTCGTCGATCTGCCCGAAGGTGCGACGCTCGAGGATACCGAGCGCGCCTTGTTTGCGGCCGCCGGCATCGCCCGGCAGTCGCCCGAAGTGCGATCGATCCAGACCTACGCCGGCACGCCCGCCCCGTTCAATTTCAACGGCCTGGTGCGTCATTACTACGCGCGCGAATTGCCAGAGCTCGGCGAGCTGCAGGTCAATCTGGCGCCGCGTGGCGAACGCAGCCGGCCGAGTCACGCTGTGGCGCTCGAACTGCGCGAGCGGCTCAGTGCCCTCACGCCGCAGGCCGGCACCGTGATCAAGGTGGTTGAGGTGCCGCCCGGACCGCCAGTTCTTGCGACCTTGCTGGCGGAAATCTACGGTCCCGATTCGGCCACGCGGCGGGCCGTGGCTGGCGAAGTGAAGAAAATCTTCAACTCGGTTCCGTTCATCGTCGACGTTGACGATTCGATTGGCGAGCCGCGGCCTCGATTGCGGATCTCCATCGATCAGGACCGGTTGGAGTTCTTCGGAGTGGAGCAGCGCGACGTCTACGATACCGTCCAGATGTTGTTCGGGGGTGTTCCCATCGGCTATTCGCATCGCGGTGAGGATCGCAACCCGATCGAGATCTCGGTACGGCTGCCGAAACGCGACCTCACGTGGACCGCGGCGCTCGCCTCGACTCCCGTTCCCGCCAATACCTTGCCGGGCAGCAAGACGGTGGTCGAGCTCGGAGAGGTCGTGCGGGTGACGAAGGAAGTGGGATCGCCGGTGATCTTCCGGCGCGACGGACGCTTCACGGACATGGTGCTGGCCGAGGTCGCCGGAGCCTACGAGGCGCCGATTTACGGCATGCTGGAGGTCTCGAAACGTATCGACGCCCACGACTGGGGCAATCTCGACAAGCCCAGCATTCTTCTACACGGCCAGCCAGTCGACGAATCCAAGCCGAGCCTGCTGTGGGATGGCGAGTGGGAGATCACCTACGTCACCTTCCGCGACATGGGCGCGGCATTCGCGGCGGCCATTCTCGGGATATACGTGCTAGTAGTGGGCCTGTTCCGGAGTTTCCGCCTTCCGTTGGTGATCCTCACGCCGATTCCGCTGACCCTGATTGGCATCGTGATCGGTCATTGGCTGTTCAACGCGCCGTTCACGGCGACCTCGATGATCGGCTTCATCGCGCTTGCCGGCATCATCGTCCGCAACTCTATCCTGCTCGTCGACTTTATCCGGCATGGCGCCAGGCAGGGCAAAACGCTGCGCGCCGTACTGCTCGAAGCCGGTGCGGTCCGCTTTAAGCCGATCCTGCTCACCGCGCTTGCCGCCATGATCGGTGCCGCCACCATTCTGCCTGATCCGATCTTTCAGGGGCTGGCAATCTCCCTGCTGTTTGGCCTCGCTTCCTCGACGCTGCTCACAGTGCTTGTGATTCCGGCGATCTACATTGTGCTGCGAGATGGCGGCGACACGCCGAAATACGAGGGGCGCCCGCCCGACTCGGAACACCCGGCGGCGCAACATGCCGAGGCCAGTGTCGTCTTAAGAGTCTGACTCGAAACTCATTCTGAGCGAGCCACGCGTCGGACGAGCAACATTGCGGAGGCCGCATAAAGGAAGGCCTGCCAGCGGGCTCGGGAAGGGGTGAGCGGTATCCGCGTCTATAACGCCGTCGACGACGCTTGCTTGGTGAGGCCGGTATAGACCGCCGACAGAGTGATGCCGTAAGCGAGCAGCATGGCCAGCGATAGGAGTGCAGGCAGCAAGCCTCGCCCTACGTCCCACGCAAACAGGCCTTCGCCGATCAGCGGAAAGAATACCGATCCCATAACCGCCCACGCCAACACGCCGAACACCCCGCCTTTTGAGAGCGTGCCCTTTCCCGGGAGCACTTTGTAACTTCGGCTGAACACGAAACCGAGGACCACCGCGCCGTTGAAAAATCCGATAAGCCAGGACACCAAAGCCGGAACCGATGCGCCTGTCATCGACGCGATCGTGTGCTGCAAGTCTTCGTACGGATGGAACTCGGGCAGGATTGCCAAGCCGCTTTTCGCCCACATCAGCGCGGAATGAATCGCGCTTGCGCACGTTCCGGCGATCAGCGCTTCTCGCAGTCTTCTCATCGCTTCACCACCCCGGCATACCGGCGCTCTGCATATTGAACTCGCCCTTGGCCATCATGAGATGGTGGGGCTGATGATGTGCACCCTGAACCATGATGCCCATAAAGCCGAGTCCCGTAAGCTTCGTGAGCTGCTTGGGGTCCGTCGTCGTGACGACCAGCTTCACACCATCCATCCCAGCTTCGCGAGCGCACCCCGGAACGCCGCGAGGCAAGACCGCGCATCCGGATCGCTCTCCGCAAAGCGCATCAGCACGCCGATCAGCCGCATCCGGTCCGGCTGCGCGCGCGCGCCACGAGCGGCCACGAAGCCGCAGCGCCGCCGACAAGCGTGATGAACTCGCGCCGCCTCATGACCTCCTCCGAGGCTCAGGACAGGGCATCGTATCGCCTCAAACTAGCACACTGGAACGGCCAGATGTGGGTTCAGGCACAGGTCGTTGAGTGGCCGACCGTTCCTGTCCGGGTCAAACTCAGAGAGGAGCGATTCGATAGACCAATAACTCCGATGGATTACGTGCCTGCAGGGTCTTGGCACCCGAAGGCGTAAGCTGTCGAACATATCGGCTGGAGGGCAGCCTTGCCCAGCGAGCTTATAGAGCGACGGCTCACAGCCATCCTGGCGGCCGATGTCGCCGTGCGTCATGCACACAAGCAGCCTCCTGCGCCGGGCCAAGCCGGCATTTTCGCGCTGGGCAGCAACAGCGTCTTGGAGCACCTCCTTGGCACCAGCGGCCTAGTTGACGTGAGAACGGTGGCCGTTCAGGCACCGTTGCGCCTCGCAAGCGCATCTGATGCTCTACAAATGATGCAAGAAGCTTTCGGTGCATATCGTGCGGTCGTGAGCGATCTGAGCGAAGCTGCGAAGGCCAACGCGTGGGCCGAGGTTGCCCATTGTCTACGTCAATTTGAAACCGAGAGCGGCTTTGCAACCAGAGTTGGAGTTCGTACTCGGACCAGCAGCGAAGCGGGCTAACCGAAGCTTGGCCGCGAACTGCTCATTCGATCACCTCGTCGGCGCGGGCGAGCAGCGACGGAGGCACGGCGACGAGTGCCTTCGCGGTCTTGAGGTTGACCACCAGCTCAAATTTGTTTGGTCCTTGCACCGGCAGGTCGGCCGGTTTCTCGCCTTTGAGGATGCGATCTACGTAACCGGCGGCGCAGCGATACTGGTCGACCAGGTCAGGCCCGTAGGAGATCAGGCCACCGTTGGTGACTAAGTGGCGCGCGAAGTAGACTGCGGGCAGTCGGTACCGGGCCGCCAGCGTGATGATCAGCTCGCGATGAACCGACGTCAAAGTGGACGCCGTCACAATCAGGCCGCCGTTCGACCCGCGCGTGAATGCAACGATACCGCGCTCGATCTCGTCGGCATCGCGCACGTCGATCGGCATCACTTCCAGGCCCAAGAATGACGCGAGCGCCTGAACGGCGCCCAACTGCCCACTTCCGCCGGCTATGGAGAGATCACGAATGACCGCCACTCGCGTCACACGCGGTGCAATCTCTTTGAGCAGTTCCAGCCATTTCCCGCTCAAGCCGTATTCGATGAACATAAGCCGGTGGCGTTGCCGCCCGGCCGCGCGAGGCTCGCGATATAGCCGCCGCCGACCGGGTCGATGACACCCAAGAACACGATCGGCACAATGCGGCTCGCCTGTTGCAATGCCACTACAGCCGGGCTGGAAGGGGCCAGGATCACGTCCGGCGCGAACGCGACTAATTCCGCTGCGTATCTGCGAAAGCTGTCGGCGTCGCCCGCGCCCATCGAATGTCGATCCGCGCGTTGCTGCCGTCAGTCCAGCCCAATTGCTGCAGAGCCTGAACGAACGCCCCGAGGCGGACCTGTCCTTCGGGATCGCCCGCAGCCAAGTTCATAAGCACTCCAATGCGCCGCACGCGATCCGGTTGCTGCGTCTCAGCGGCGAGCGGCCAGGCCGCAGCGCTGCAGAACAGAGTGATGAACTCCGCCGCCTCATTCAATCACCTCGTCGGCGAGCAACAGGAATTCGCGACTGATTGTCAGCCCCAGTTCTCGCGCCGTCTTCAAATTCACAAGCAGTTCGAACTTTGTCGGCTGCTCCACGGGCAGGTCTGCCGGTTTTGCGCCCTTGAGAATCTTGTCAATATACACGGCCGCGCGTCGGGCTTGGTCGGCTAAATTCGATCCGTAGGACATGAGGCCGCCAGCCTCTACAAACTCCCTCGCCTGATACATTGCGGGCAACCGGTTTTTCGCCGCCAGCTCCACAATGTGCCTGTGCTCGGCAAATAACATCGGGCTTGGCAGCACGATTAGAGCATCGGCTCGCTCTCCGATGACCGCAGAGAATGCATCGTCTAACGCGTGGGGACCAGCGACCCCAACGAGCTGCAGCTGTACCCCCGATCTCGCGCTGGCAGTCTCCGTCTCCTTCAATATGCTTGCAATTGTGGCTTCGCCGTATGCGCCCGGGTGCCAGAGCGCGGCTAGACGGGAGAATCCTGGGACGGCGTCCCGGAATAGCTGCAGGCGTTTGGCAACCAGCTCCGGACCCAGGAAGGTATTCCCGGTGAGGTTGCCGCCAGGAGACCCAAGGCTGGCAACGAGGTCGTCCCCTACAGGATCGCCCATACTCACTGCGACGATAGGAATTGTGCTGGTCGCTTGCTTCGCTGCACGAGCTGCAGGGGTAGCAGCCGCAACAATGACATCGACCTTGAGTGCAACCAGCTCATCCGCCAGATCGCGGAGCCGCTCCAACTTCCACTCCCCATAACGACGCTCGACAACCAAGTTCCGTCCCTCAATGTAGCCAAGATCGCGCAACCCGTTCAGCATTGCCTCGGTACGGTCGGCTATCGCTGCTTGAGAGCCCGGGTAGAGATAACCAATTCGCGCGACCTTCGGGGCCTGTTCGGCGCGGACAGTCCGCGATAATGCGACCAATGTGCTGCCCAAAAGCGCAATGAACTCCCGCCGGTTCATTCGATCACCTCGTCGGCGCGGGCGCCCGCGCCTAGGAGAACCGCCTCGGCTCGCTGCTCCGTCATCGCCACGAAGCCACGCTCGAAGTCGGCATTCCGGAGTTTGCAGTCGATTGCAAATAACCTTGGTGTCCCGACCAAGGAACAGTTCCGGGACGACCAGG
>WNFZ01016500.1_pt1 | contig 11707 bp, 13 predicted proteins | sample 5400081 | NCBI WGS metagenome assembly WNFZ01 (sample SAMN13153365, study PRJNA577476) | soil metagenome | isolation source: 80 cm soil or saprolite under grassland replicate 1 | place: USA:California | collected 2016-06-15
TTGAATCTGATCGTCGCCGCAATTGCGCTGTGGAACACGGTCCACCTCGACCGCGCGGTGAGCACGATGCGGGAGCAGGGGATCGCTGTCCCGGAGGAGTATCTGCGGCATCTCTCGCCGCTGCATTGGGATCATATCTTGCTCAGCGGCGACTACCACTGGAACCGGCAGTTGAAAACCAACCTGGAGCAACTGCGTCCCTTGCCCAAGAAGGCCCGTGATGAGGGTTCGGCTTAGCGTACAGATTTCGGATGTTGAAGGGTACCGCTCGCGCCTTAGCGTACAGTTTTCCCGTTTTTCTACGGCGACGACAGCGGGGGAAAGGTGCGATCCTATCCGCTTTCAGTTAACGTACAGTTTTCCCATTTTTATACGGCAGGCCGATTGGTACATTACTCCAATGTTCGAACAGTTTTTACCCGAATCCTCGAACGTTTCCTTCAATCTTCGAACAAAGGGCTTCCAGCGAGGCTACTGAGTTCCGCTCGTTGGCTTCCCCAAGCGGCGGAAGCCGCGTATCGTAGATTCGTTCGAACATTCGAGTAAAGTACCATCTCTCCCGTTCGGCTAATCTGTGCTACACTGGCACGTATGAGTAGAAAGTTCAAAACCGCTGATTACGACGCGACGCTGGACGTGACCGTGCGGCTGGGCGATTGCTTGCCACCCGACCACCTGGCGCGCTTCGTGGTCGATACGATCGCCCAGCTCGACCTATCGGCCATTTATGCACGCTACAGCACGCGTGGTGGCCAGCCCTACGCGCCCGACATCCTGCTGGCCTTGCTATTCTATGGCTATGCCACCGGCACCTTCTCGAGCCGCAAGCTGGAACGAGCAACCTACGAAACGGTGCCCTTTCGCTTTATCGCTGGCAACCTGCACCCCGATCATGATACGCTGGCGACCTTTCGCAAAACGTTCCTCCCCGAACTGAAAGACCTGTTCGTCCAGGTGCTGTTGTTGGCCCAGATGGCTGGGGTTCTGAAGTTGGGCAACATCAGCCTGGATGGCACCAAGATCCATGCCGATGCCTCTAAAAGCCAAGCCGTCAGCTATAAGCACCTCCTGGCACTGGAAACACACCTGCGCGCAGAAGTTGACGAGTTGTTCGCCTTGAGTGACCGCGTCGACCAGGGCGAGATGCCGGATGGCTTGGTGGTGAGCGACGAAATCGCCATCCGGCAGGCCCGCCTGGCCCGGCTGACCGAAGCCAAAGCGATCCTGGAAGCGCGGGCCAAAGAACGAACGGCGCTGGAGCAGGCCGAGTACGCCGCCAAAGTGCAGGAACGCGAAGAGAAAGCGCGTCAGACCGGACGGACGCCGCGCGGTCGGGCCCCCAAGCCACCCACGCCGGGCCCGCGTGACAAGGACCAATACAACTTCACCGACCCTCAGTCGCGGATTATGAAACACAGCAGCACCGAGGGCTTCGAGCAGGACTATAACGCGCAAGTCGCGGTCGATCAGGAGAGCTTGCTGATTGTGGGCGAGTCGCTCTCGAACCACCCCACCGATCAGCAGGAAGTCGAACCGACCCTGGACTCCATCCCCCCCGAGCTGGGCAGCCCGGAGGCGGCCGCGCTGGACAATGGCTACTTTAGTGAAGCGAATATTGCGCTGTTCGAGCGTCGGCAGATCGACGCCTATATCGCGACCGGACGAGATCCGCACCATCCGAGTTGGTGGGAGCGCTTTGTGATCTTGCCGGAGCCGCCAGCCGATGATGCCAGCCCCAAGCTGAAGATGGCCTACAAGCTCAAGAGCGCGCTCGGGCAGGCGATCTACCGCGTGCGCAAATGCACGGTCGAGCCGGTGATCGGGATCATCAAAGAGGTGTTGGGATTCCGACAGTTCTCGCTGCGTGGCGAACAGGCAGCCGCGGGCGAGTGGTGTCTGGTCTGTTTGGCATTCAATCTGAAGCGGTTGCATAGCCTGCTCGCAGGATAAGTGTGCCTTTGACAATCCGTTAACAAGTACGAAGCCCGACCCATGCCGCTGCGTTAGGATCGATTGATGACGAAGCCTCTGCACAAACGATTGGAAGCCGAGTTCGATCATCAATACGGCGTACAAATGAACTGATAGGCCGGCCTGCAGAGTGCCCCTGCCGCAGGCTGATGTGTTCTCTCCGACAGGCTGCTAGCCACTGGGGAGGGCTATCATTGAGGGGAATCATTATTCGCACATCACTGGGGCCGGCGATTGTGTGGCGCGCGTGTGTTGGATCAAGATATAGGCTAATGCTATCATCGTGATAGTCGTTTAAAGCCTTAGGACGAATGCCTATATATAGGTCGTTTGCAGTGTGAACCATATAAGCAACTGCATCTGGTATGTCGGAAGCTCCCCAAGTGCGAATTACCAATTGCTCGGATCCCGCGTATTCAAGATCAGGGTCGATATTTCCGTCAACGGTTGGAGGAATGGTAGAAGCGAGAGGGACAAACAAGTCGCGCGGTAGGATTCCGAAGATGCGAGCGCTTGTACCGGCACCTTTCGTAGCCTGAAATCCAGTGAGATCTTCAACTTCCCCACCAGAACCAAAGGTGGCGATTAGGCCTGTTGCGGAGCGGATTTCCGTGTACATCCCGTCCGTGATCTGAATCGCCGACCGGGTTACTGACCACAAGCGTAATTCGTCGATATTCCCATTGAAATTCGCGGTATTTGGATCATCGCCAATGTACACCGGATGATTGGTGTTAATGGCTCCGTGGTTGAGGATGATATTGCCAGCCAGCGATCCGTTTTTGTAAAACCGGGCGTTCGTGCCATCGTAGCTGACGGCCACATGAGTCCAGGCTCGTTGAGGGATCAGAATTTGGGTCTCAGCGGTAAAGGCGCCGCTTCGTTTGAACTGCAACCCATTGCAATATCCGAGATAAAACGAATTAGTCCGGTTATGCGAAATGATAGTTGAGCAAGTAGTGTTGTCCTGAAGGTAAACCCAGGCCTCAATGGTCATCGATACCGTTGCATCAAAATCGCTGCGGTTGGGGTAGGTCATCCACGCATTGCTGGAGCCATTATAGAAAGTACTCCGCATAGGCGAGGTATCCGCAGCCTGGCTAAGTTCGATGGCGTTGGCGATGGCGACTCCGGATGATACATTTTGAGAGACGGTTGGCGCAGCAACCAGCAGCAAGCCGACGGTCACAAAGATCGTTAGTGCATGTCTACGCAGGGTAGTACGCGAGGCTCTCATGGTATACCTCCATGTGGAACGAGGTGCAACTTGGAACAAGTTGCACAAACAGTTGCCAGTAAGCCACGGATGGGCAGGTCAGTTCTTTTCGACGCTTAGGCATTTCTCCTTCCTGGACAATCTTGAGATACTCGTACCCCTGGTCTAGGCAGCAGGCGGCAAGGTCGGCTGGAGCGGCGGCAACTCCTGCGTCGGCAGGGTCAGCAAACTGCGCACCCTGGCCGAAGATGCCATCCCCGTTCGAGTCCCAGTCTCCGGTCAAATCAGCGTAATACCAGTCCGAGTAGGTCGCCCCGCCTTGATCTTGGCGGGATCGCCATTTGGGGTAAATCTGCCTGAACGGGATCAGGCCCTCGTCACCGACGAGCAGAACATAACGTACGTTAGCAGGCCCGAATGAGTTCTGCCGATATGCTCGCTTGAGATATTCGCGCACTTGCTCTGCGAAATCAAAGCGAGGTGTCGTCGCGGCAATCGTTTCTGTCGTCTCCATATAGATGGCGAAGCCCAACCCCTCCTTGAAGGCGACGAACTCCTCGAACACGTGGGCATCGACGAGGCGCTGAGGAGTCACGATCAGGTAGCCGGGGCGCGCCCCAGCGGGGAGAGCATTCTGCTCGCGAGCCTGATCATGGTCAAGTGCCGAGACATCATCAGCCGCAACCTCAGGCATGATGCTGGTGACCGCTTTAATGCCAGCCTGACTTACAACCAACACCAGCAACAGGAGTGACCGCAGTATGGCTATAGACAGCTGTTTGGGATGCAGCGTGCGTTTCATATGCATAGCGCCTCCGATCCGGCAATCATGCCAGCGTGGTATACTGAAACTCATCACAGCCTGATGCGACGCTAGTACACCACATCGCGATGGCCAGCGGAAGACCGAAGACACACACCAACCCACACAAAAAGATACACAAAATGATCTACAGCCCGACTCGCTCTGCGATGGCGCGCAGACAGGAGGCACGATGCGGGTCAACATATAAAAAAAGGAATTCTGTACGCTAAGGAAATTGGACCGCTTCCTGATGCGCTATTTTCTCCTCCACAATCGGAGGAGCAGTGCTGTGAGCTTGATCGCAGCACTGTTCGTTTTTTCGCGTTAGAAAGCGATCGAGAATCCTTAGCGTACGATTCTCCCGTTTTTATACGGTAGGCCCAGGTAGAGACATATGAAACTCGCGCTTCAACTCAACAACTACATCTGGGACGGCGGCGCCCCTCAACTGGGCGCCACGCTGACGAAGATTGCGCAAACCGCGGACGAGTGCGGCTTCAGCAGCATCGCCGTGGCCGATCACGTGTGGGCGGTTCCGCCCTGGATGGGTCCAATCGAGGGACAGGTACCGGAATGCTACACGACGCTCGCCTACCTCGCGCCCAGCACCAGGCGTGTCGAACTGATCGCCCTGGCGACGCCGCCGCACTTCCGGTATCCAGCGCTGTTGGCCAAGATGGTCTCGACGCTGGATGTGCTGTCTGGTGGCCGCGCCTGGCTTGGCATCGGCGCGGGCGACTATGCAGATGAGGCACACGGCTTGGGGATGCCCTATCCGCCAGTCGCGGAGCGCTTCGAGATGCTGGAGGAGACGGTGCAGATCTGCTTGCGCATGTGGGGCGGCGAACACGGCGATGAGCAACCCTACCACGGCAAGCACTTCCAGCTTGAGCGGGCGCTCAATGCGCCGCAGCTGCCGCAGCGCCCTACCCGGCCCCACCCGCCGATCCTGATCGCCGGTGGCGGCGAGCAAAAGACCCTGCGCCTGGTCGCTCGCTATGCCGACGCGTGCAACATTCCGCCTGGGCCGGAGGTGCCGAAAAAGCTGGACGCGCTGCGCCGCCACTGCGAGACTGAAGGGCGCGATTACGACTCGATCGAAAGAACCTGCCCGTTTCTGTTTGACGTTGGCGAGGATGGCTCGAAGACGAAAGAGCTGGTCGAGCAGCTGCGCTGGCTGGCCGGTAACGGCATCCAGACAGTGTTCGGTGCGGTCCCGCACGTGGATCGGATCACTCCGCTGGAGGCGATTGGTCGCGAGGTCATCCCGGTCGTAGCAGACCTGTGAATCCTGCTATTTAGGGCTTCGTAATGCATCGCAGCTTGCATTGCCGAGCAGAGCCTAAGCAGATGCGCAAAAGTTTTTTGACAGAACATCTTTGAGCCAAAAGTCCGGGGCGCACACACCGGCAGCATTCAGCGCCTCGCGGTTCGACCAGGCCGAGAGATATGCCAGGAACCGCTCGACCTGTTCTTCCAAAGAGGCGTACTGCTTGTTGGCACTCACAGCATCTTTGGCTTGGCCCCACAGCGTGTCCATCGGATTGAGTTTGGGCGCACGCTTGGGTAACCAGATCAACCGCATGTTTAGGTCTGTCGCCATCGCCACGCTCGATTTTGCCGTATGGCTCGGGTCTTCATCCACCAGTAGGGCCACAGGCCAGGCACGATAGTGATGATGGACTATGTCGAGAAACGCTTGAAAATCACTCGCCCGTTGGCGCGAGCGTGCTAGAAACAGCCGATGTCCACTGCTCAGGTTCAGGGCTCCAAAAACGACCTGTCGCGCATTCCAGCCAGATAATCGCACCTCAGCCGCTTCGCCGCGACGAGCCCAGCCCGCACGCAGCGCTGGGAACAGGAGCAAATCGGTTTCATCTTGAGCCAGCACCACACAGCGTGCTGATAAGGCGCGCAGTTGTCCACGAATCTGGCGTTTTTTTCTCCAGGTGCGGGTCGGGATCGAGGACATACCGATAGCGTTTCCAAACATAGCCCAAGCGATGCAAGGCGCGGCGAATGGTATCGTCGGAAAAGCGTGTGCTGCAGGCTTGTTCGAGTTGCTCTTGCAAGAGCGGCACGGTCCAGTTGACTGCGAGATAGCCAAGTTGATCGGGTGGCACGGCAATCGTATCAGCCAAGAGTGCCTCGGTCTGGCTGGTCCAACGCGGAGGGCGACCAGAACGCAGAGCATCGCGCAGACAGGCTGGATCAGCGCTGGAGGTGTAGCTGGCGAGCCAGTTATACACGCTTTGTCGGCGGACCTGCAACAGACTGGCGATCTCGGTCACACTGGCGCCGCGCCCCCACAGGAGCAGGGCGAGGGTGCGCCGGTAGAGCCGGACATCATCGGTCTGGGTCAATTGGTCTTCGAGTTGTTGCATCTGTGCGGGCGTGAACCGTTCACTGCTCATGATCGTATCCTCCTCCGGAGAGGATACCACCAACCATCGTCATGTCAAATTATTTTTGCGGACTTGCTTAGAGGTCTGGGTCAATTGGTCTTCGAGTTGTTGCATCTGTGCGGGCGTGAACCGTTCACTGCTCATGATCGTATCCTCCTCCGGAGAGGATACCACCAACCATCGTCATGTCAAATTATTTTTGCGGACTTGCTTAGAAGTGCCCTGCTAGATGGATAGGCGAATCGGATTCGCTGATTTACAAGTTAGGCCGCGCGTTCAAGAAGCATCTAGCCTTCCACTGAGGTGGAGCAATGCACTCGATCAACCAGCGCTCGCATGAAATGGTATTGAACGCCGGGGAAAACACACGTCATAGAGAGGAGAGACACCATGGCCCAGGAGACAGGTAATCGCGTCAAGGTGAACGGCATGCAGATGTATTACGAAGTGTCCGGTCAAGGCGAACCGCTGGTCGTACTTCACGGCGCCTACATGAACATCCCGACCATGGGATCGATCATCCCTAAGCTCGCGAGGACCCACAGGGTCTATGCGGTCGAGCTGCAGGGCCACGGCCGCACCACCGACATCGACCGACCCATCACGTACCAGAACCTCGCGGACGACACGGCAGCGTTCATGGACGCGGTCGGTCTCCGAAAGGCCGACGTGTTCGGCTACTCGATGGGTGCCGGCACCGGGTTACAGCTCGCCATTCGACACCCGGCGAAGGTCAACAAGCTCGTCGCTGCCTCAGTCGCGTACGACCTGGAGGGTTGGCAGCCCGAGTTCACAGCGATGATCCCGCAGATGACGGTGGAGATGATTCTCCAGATGCCGTTCGCCAAGGAGTACCCCAAGCTCGCGGCGAATCCCAGTGGCTTTCCCGAGCTGGCCAGGAAGCTGATCGCGCTCGAAAAGGAGCCGATGGAGTGGGGAGAGCAGGTAAAAGCGATCAAGGTGCCAGTGCTGATCATCGCTGGCGACGCGGACGTTGCGACCCTCGAGCATCAGGTCGCGATGTTCCGCCTGCTTGGCGGCGGCGTCATGGGTGATATGGGGAAGCCGCTGCCAGCCTCGCGTCTCGCCGTTATGCCGGCGACGTCACACACAGCGGTCATCACCCAGCCCGATCTGTTGCATGCGTTCATCGAACCTTTCTTGAAAGGTACGACGGCGGAGGGGTTCTTCGAGCCCTCCCCCTCGCCCTGATCACGCCTGCGACAGCCCTATCGTCGCCGAGTTCGGCGACGTGCATACCCTGCTAGGGCGCGGCTGTCAGGGAACGCGAACGTGCAACTCTCGCTGGCCAGCGGCGCTCGGCTGTTCGTCACAGGAGCCGATCCGAGCGGTGTTGTGCGGCCCGCATTGCTCAAGTGCTCACCGAATCCTTACTTCCGACAACCCGTGACGGACGGCCTAGCAATGCATTCCAGCGAACCCATAGCCGGGCGGCGTTATCGCGTGTGTCCTCAGCGGCAGCGGCGGCTATGGGCCGCTGAACTCTATCGTTAGGCGACGCGGCTAGATATTCAACGTCTTGAGGTAAGAGCAGGAGGTAAGAGCAATGAGCGAACTTCAAGCCGACTGTCCTCTTTCCGCAGCCGTTCAAGAAGGAGAACACACATGAGAAAGCTCTGGGTGAAAGCGTGGATCACTCTGGATGGCGTCTTTGATGCCGATACGATGGATCACTGGTGGCAGAACACAAATAGCCCCGAGAGAATGCGCTACATTACGGAGGAGTATTCGAAAGGCGATGCGTACCTCCTGGGACGGGTCACGTATGAAATGCTTTGGCCGGGCTGGTCCACACAGACGAGCGGCGATGGTCCTGGGCCGATCCTCAACCGGATGCACAAATATGTGGTCTCGACCACGCTCGAAACTGCTCCCTGGAAAGAATCCACCATCATCTCAGGAAATGTGGTGGAAGCAATCACCAAACTGAAACAGGAGGCGGGCAGAGACATTATTATCGATGGCAGTGTGAGCCTGGTTCAATCGCTGATGGGAACGGATCTGATCGATGAGTATCGGTTCTTAGTCCAGCCCTTCATCATGGGAAGGGGAAGGCGGTTTTTCCCGGACGGGACGCCTCCGACGAAGCTGCGGCTTGTCGAAAGCAAAACGCTGAGTTTTGGATCGCTTGCTCTGGCGTACCAGCCTGCCATCAAATAACCGCTTGGTTTGGCGGAGCATACGCTTCTTGGGGTCGCGCATCGACAAGATCGCAGATCCTGCGCTCCGCAAGCAGGTCGCACGCAACGCGCTGCACGTGATCGCGAAAGAAAAAGGAGGACATATGCGATTCGCAGAACATAACATTGCCGCTTTCTCCGCTGGAAGCGAGGATAGGATCAAGGCCAGGTCTTTCGGTGCGCTGGAAATCTGGCAATTCATCAGCATCTTGCTGTCGGCGCTGGTGACTGGTGTCTTTTGGGGGACGTGGCTGGGCCTGAGCCGCTCGATCGCTTCGCTCTCCCCCGAGACCTTTCTGACCATCGGGCACGCGATGATCGGCAATCTTGGGCTGATTATGGCGATTCTCATGCCGGCCACCATCCTGGTGACGCTGCCGGTGCTCTTTCTGTTGTATCGGAGACGATCGCGGGCGCTCTATCCGACGCTGGCAGGGTTTGCGCTTTTCATCGTTGCGCTGCTGGTCACTCTGGTCGTTGAAGTTCCGATCGACAATCAAATCGAAACGTGGACCATCGCATCGCTGCCGGCCAATTGGCAACAACTGCGCGACCGCTGGGAGTTGTTCCATGTGATCCGAACGTGGGTTTCGGTGATCGGCCTTGCGCTGCTGATTCTCGGAGCGCTTCTCGTCGACGACAACTCTGTGGTTGAGCGGCGATCGGTTGAACCGAATGCGGCGAGAGAGCAATCGCTGTGAGTTTTCTGATGCACGTAAGGGAGCACGGGTCGAGCCAGGTGGCTTATATGTTGCTGCACACAGGTTGCGGATGTCCTGCCACAACTTGTGACAGGGTGGGCTGAACCAGAGGAGCAGATAATGCAGAAGCTCCTTGCAACAGCCGACTTTATGCGCGCTCAATATCCGGATATCGCCTGTGTGATCATCGGCCGGCGGCTGTTCGATCTGACGAACGGCTGGAACGGCACGCCCGCCGCGGGCGAGCACGTGTTTGTGGTCACCCACGAGCCGCCAGCGAGTTGGGAGCACGCCGGCACGGCGCCGTTCACGTTCGTTCCCAGCGTCGAGGAGGCTTTCAGCGCCGCGCAGAAGTATGCCGCCAACCGAGTCATCGACGTGGCGGGCGGCCAGATCGGAGGTCAGGCGCTGCGACTCGGCCTGATCGACCAGGTCGTGGTCAATCTTGTTCCGGTGGTGTTCGGCTCGGGTCATCCGTTCTTCGTGACAGGCCCTCTGTCCGGCCCAATTCTTTTCGACAACCCTTCTCAGGTCATCCTGGGAGATCGCGTGACGCATCTGGTGTACGACGTCACGAATCGTTGAGTGGCAGTTTATCGAGGCGCGGCTGGTGGACCAGATCGCCCTTACAAGGAGGTCGAAGTGTCTGCTTCAGTGCTCTACATGTCGATGTCCCTCGACGGGTACATCGCGGGTCCAAACGACGAACCGGGCAATCCCGGCGGCGACGGCTTCATGCGGTTGCACGAGTGGTTCGGGGATTTCTCGCGGCCGGAGGGGCCGGTCGGGGAGCTGTTCGACGAGATGAACGCGTACGGCGCGGTGCTAGCGGGTCGGCGTACCGTGGAGCAGGTTGATCACTGGGGCGGTGATCGTCACGGTGTCCCGATCTTCGTGCCCAGCCACCGGCCGCCCGGCCCGTCGGTCGCGAACTATCCGTTGGTGACGTACGTGACCGACGGGATCGAGAGCGCGATGGCACAGGCGAAGGCCGCCGCCGGGGAGCGGTACGTGCTGGTGCATGGCGCGTACACGGCGCAACGGGCGCTCGAGGCCGGTGTACTGGACGAGTTGCAGATCCACCAGATCCCGGTGCTGTTCGGTCGTGGCCGTCGGCTGTTCGAGGAGTTGCCGTCGCGCGTGGAGCTGGAGATCGTTCGGGTGATCAACACGCCACAGGCCACCCACATCCGCTACCGCGTCCGCCGCTGAGCCGGTCGAGCGCGCGGCTGCTTGGTCGCAGCGCGTATGTACGCCGAGTTCTGTGCTGTGTTCGGCATCCTGGTCGGAGCCGCCATCCTCTTCATGCTGTAGCCGAAGAATTGCAGCAGTGTTCATCGGTGGCTCGAGTTGGCACCCGCGCGGCAAGGAATGGAGATATCATCAATACCAAACGAACGAGGAACCCTTCCGATCCCAACCTATCCCGATCTGGTCGGCAAGGTAGCCGTGGTTACTGGCGGATCGGGCGGCATCGGCGCTGCGACGTGCCGGGCGCTGGCCGCCAACGGCGTGAAGGTGGCGGTCAATGGCCGCGATGAAGCGAAGATCGCCGCGGTGGTCAGTGACATTCAAGCTCATGGCGGTCAGGCGCTTGGCGTCGCGGCCGATGTCACCGATTTTGCCGCAATTGAGCGCATGCGCCGACAGGTCGAGCAGACACTTGGGCCAGTTGAGGTGCTGGCGGTGTTCGCCGCGAGCGGAGGCCCGCCGCCCAGCCCACTCGCGCAGATCAGCGAGGAAGGATGGCGGGCCGCGATCGACGGCAATCTCACCGCCACATTCCTCACGCTCAAGAGCTTTCTGCCTGGGATGATCGAGCGTGGACACGGCGCGATTGTGACAATGGCCTCCAGCGCCGGGCGCGTTCCCACACCTGCCCCAATCGCCTACGCTGCGGCGAAAGCGGGAGTGGTTATGCTCTCACGACAGGTGGCCGCCGAGGTCGGCAAGCACGGCATCCGGGTGAACTGTCTCGCGCCGGATACGATCATGACCGAGCGCACGCAGCGTTACATGTCGGCGGAGCAGCAGCAGCAGTGGACGGCCGCATTTCCGTTAGGGCGCATGGGAACGCCCGAGGATGTCGCGCTGGCAACGCTCTTTCTGTCCTCGGCAAGTTCGGCCTGGCTCACCGGCGTCACGCTCGACCTGGCCGGAGGCAAGATCATGCTTTGATCGGAAACGCGAAGCGCCCACCAAAGCGTGTCCGTGGAAGCCGGCTAGAGCGATTTGCAAAAAGAATGAGACTGGGCTATGCTGCTGACTATGGCATATTCGCTTGACTTACGAAAACGGGTGCTGGCAGCCATTGAGCGTGGAATGGATGTGGACGAGGCAGTCAGCACGTTCCAAGTTGGACGCTCGACGATCTTTCGCTGGCGCCTCCAGCAGCGCACGGCCGGAAC
>WNFZ01005435.1_pt1 | contig 11704 bp, 9 predicted proteins | sample 5400081 | NCBI WGS metagenome assembly WNFZ01 (sample SAMN13153365, study PRJNA577476) | soil metagenome | isolation source: 80 cm soil or saprolite under grassland replicate 1 | place: USA:California | collected 2016-06-15
AATACACCGTGACCGATTCGGAACCCAGCCTGCAAGTGGCGGGACCGGTTGGTCTGCGCTCGTTCCTGGCATCGGGCGTAACGAATGCACCGGTTGTATTCACGTATGATGATCTTCTTGTAACTTCTCCCTAAATGGAGTTAAGTGTTGAATCAACTGAAACCAGATTTCTTTATTGTGGGCGCGCCAAAGTGCGGCACAACAGCCATGAATGGCTACCTCCGGCAGCATCCCCAGATCTTCATGCCTGAGCGCAAGGATCTCACCTACTTCGGCATGGACCTCGAGTTCGAGAGGCCACGCCTATCCCGTGATGAGTATCTCTCCCTCTTTCGAGAGGCGAACGGCGTATCACGAATCGGCGAAAGTTCCGTCTGGTATATGTATTCCAAGACAGCCGCCGAGGAGATCAAATCCTTTTCGCCCTCTGCCAGCATCATTGTGATGCTCCGAAACCCTGTCGATATGCTGTACGCCCAACACAGCCAGTTTCTCTACAACTGCAACGAAGACATCTCCGATTTTGAAACAGCACTCGAAGCCGAACCGGAAAGAAAGCAAGGCAAACGGATTCCCCGGCAATCCCATTTTGTGGAGGGCCTCTTTTATCGCGAGACGGCTAAGTACACAGAACAGTTGCTGCGATACTTTGACACCTTCGGGCATCGGAATGTTCATGTCATTCTCTACGACGACTTGAAGCAGGATACTGCCAAAGCTTATCGAGATACGCTGGCATTCCTGGGTGTCGATCCATCTTTTCGCCCAACATTCCAGGTTATCAATCCCAATAAGACTCTCCGCAGCCGTCGATTGCAGGAATTGCTGGTTGCACCGCCGCCTCTGTTAACCAAAATTTATAAGCAAGTCACGCCTCCGTCTTTGCAGGGTCAAGTGATCAAACGCCTAAAAAGGATGAATACGCAACACACCCAACGGCCCCCATTAGATCCAGACTTGAGACAGCGCCTTCAAGTAGAGTTTCAGCCGGAAGTGCAACGACTGGCGGATCTACTTGGAAGAGATTTGAGCAGTTGGAGCAGCTCATGAACCAAGACTTACAAATACAACCAAATAATAACTTGACAAGAACCCAGGGAGAACCGTTACGGGTAGTATACATCGCGGGGGTCGGGCGCAGCGGATCGACAGTATTGGATAGCGTTCTGGGCAACCATCCTCTCATCCAGAGCGTCGGCGAGTTATCACGGCTTGCCAATGATGCCTGGATCCATAACTTCTATTGCTCTTGTGGTAAGAGGTCGCAGGAGTGCCCATTTTGGCTCTCGGTCTATGATGCTTGGTGCGCCTCGGGTGGTAAAGTCTCGGTCCAGGAATATGTAGAAACACAGAACGATGTGGAGCAAGTCCGTCACCTGCCTGCTCTGGTCCGCGAGGGCTGGAAGAAAACACAAACCTTCCAGGTGTATGCCGAACAAACTCTCCTCATCCTAAAGGCGATTCAGAAAGTCAGTGGCCGCTCGATCATTGTTGATTCGTCGAAAGGGATCGAACGCGCCTTTGTGCTTTCTTTGATTCCCGAGATCGACTTGCGTGTCATTCAACTCGTACGCGATCCGCGCGGCGTCGTTTGGTCACACAAAAAGGCCTTTAAAAAAGATTTGGAAAATGGACTGCCGCGGGATATCGAATCTCAGCCAGCCTGGCGCGCAGCCTTGTATTGGTGCCGGATGAATATGGAGGCAGATTGGTTGCGAAAACGCCTCGGACCGGAGAAGGCATTGCTCGTGCGCTACGAGGATTTCATGCTCAACACTCTGCCGGTGCTGCAGAATATTGGGGATTTCGTCGGTGTGGATCTGACGAATATCCAGCGCCTGATCGACGAAGGAGGTAAGCTCTATTTCGATCACACCATCGCCGGAAACCGGGTCCGGATGAAGGGAAAACTGCAGCTGAAGTTTGACCAGGAATGGCAGCAGCAGTTAGCGCCAAGAGATCGCCGGATCACCGAGCTTTTTTCCGGTTGGCTGATGGCGCGCTACGGGTACAAACTGTAGCGCAACTATAATTCAGAGCCATGGCTTGTCGCAATGCAACGGATGTGAGGATGTGTTTCGACAAAATGGTTTAGAATTTTTTCATTGTGATCCTATAAACATAAGAATGGTTCGAACACCTGATGTCGAAATTGACCCTTTGGTCAGTATTGTCATAACAAACTATAACTACGGCTGTTTTCTGCCAAATGCGATTGAAAGTGCGCTTCGCCAACACTATCCTTCTGTGGAAGTGATTGTTGTTGATGATGGTTCCACCGATCAATCCCGCGAAGTGATGCACGCCTACGATAAGCGAATACTTTCCTTTTTTAAGGCAAATGGGGGACAGGCATCCGCGATGAATCTTGGCTTCCAGCAAAGTCATGGAGACCTTGTGATCTTCCTGGATGCAGATGATATGTTGTTGCCGAATATCGTCCAACACGTGGTTGAAGCATTTCGCGTCCAACCGAACGTGACCAAGGTCATGTATCGAATGGAAGTGATCGACGCGAAGGGTCATCTCACAGGCGAGATCAAGCCGGATCCTCATCTACCGCTAAGGAGTGGTGATCTTCGTCCTTACATACTCAATTTTCCCTTCGATCTCACCTGGATGGCAACCAGTGGCAATGCCTTCCACACAAAAGCTTTGCAACAAATCCTGCCTATCCCCGAGCAGGATTTTCCGATTATGGCAGATTTCTATCTATCGCACCTTGTGCCACTATTCGGAACTGTCGCGTTTCTGCCAGAAATTGGTGCCCACTACCGCTTGCATAGCTCCAATAATTATGCAAGAACGAACAGAGAATTGAATGTAGCTCAAATGCGAGAATTCATCTCCTATGCTCAAAAAACCTGCGGGTATATCGAACACTTTGCAAATGCAATGGAACACTCGATTGCAAAGAAGAAAGTGAAAAACCTTTCGTCCGTTTCGATTCTTTCGAAGCGGCTCACCTCTCTGAAATTAGACCCGCAAGGACATCCCATCCAAGACGATACGGTATGGGGACTGTTTCGAGCCGGCGTCGCAGCTTCGTGGCGGCGCTTCGACGTGTCCTGGCCGATGCGAATGTTGTATATCCTTTGGTTTATTGCTATGTTGCCTGCGCCCATGCCAGTGGCGCACTGGCTGGCAAGTATTTTCTCTAACCCAGAGAAGCGGGGATCTTTCAACCGGTTTCTCGGAGCATTGCATGTCGTTAAACAAAAACAATAAGATGATGATACGGAGCTTGATACTACCAGTTCTCTTAATAACTGGCTTGCTTTATTTCTATGCGTCTGAAGAAACCTCACAACCCAAAATAATCTACTGGGGTGCCTGGATTTCAGGTGATACGTATAACGTAGGCAACCCTCCCTGGAATCCCTCGGCAATCGATACCTTTGAAGAACATACCGGAAAGAGGATTTCGATTCTCCACTGGGGCCAGCCGTGGTGGCATTGCGATTCCAAGTGCGATTACCAGCTGTTCGACTTGCAGAAAGCGCAATATGACCTTGTCCGCCAGCGAGGCTCCATTCCTCTGGTGGATTGGGCATCCTACGATTTCGCCGCCCAGGATCTGCTCAATCAGCCAGAGTTCTCCTTGTCCACGATCATCGCCGGTCAGCATGACCAATACATCCGTCAGTGGGCAACGCAAGCCAAGGCCTGGGGGCAGCCTTTCTTTCTGCGATTTAATTGGGAGATGAATGGGAATTGGTTCCCCTGGAGCGAGCGCGTCAACGGCAATCAACCCGGAGAATATGTGCAAGCCTGGCGGCATGTGCATGATATTTTTCAAGAAGTTGGCGCTCAGAATGTGACCTGGGTTTGGTGTCCGAACATTATTCTAGCGAATACGATACCGTTGCAAAGTCTTTATCCGGGCGATCAATACGTGGATTGGGTCTGCATGGATGGCTTCAACACGGGCACACATCCTAGCCGGCCAGATCGATGGAAAACGTTCGAAGAACTCTTCTCAAGCACCTATATTGCGATGAGACTCATCGCCCCCAATAAGCCGATCATGATCGCCGAAATGGCTTCGACAGAGTCGGGCGGCTCCAAAGCAGATTGGATCAAGAATACTTTTTCTTACACTTTACCGCAGCGTTTTCCGCAAGTCAAAGCTGTGCTCTGGTTCAATTGGAGAGTACGCGGCACCGATTGGCCGATTGAATCTTCTGCTGCAGCGCAAAGAGCATTTGCGGAAAGTATCGCTGCTCCCTATTACGCAGGAAGCAACTTCTCTCGCTTGAACGTTTCACCGATCCCGCCCGCAGACGAAATCTTGTCGTCCCCACCGTGGTCCAACTATCTGCCAAATGTGAAATGATGCCGAACCAGTTCTCGGATCTTCATCGGCAGCAAGCCCTTATCTCGGCGACAGATCGTACAGCAACTTCAATCAGCGTAGTCATTGTTAACTACAATTCTCGTGAACAGTTACGCAATTGTCTATCAAGCATCCAATCTGAGTCATGGGGGCAAGTGATCGTAGCGGACAGCGTCTCTTCCGATGGCAGTGCTGAGATGGTGAGGCAGGATTTTCCGTGGGTCCATTTGATGCTTTGCCCTCAAAATAATGGCTATGGTGCTGCGGCGAATCTGGCAATCGCAAGCTGCGCCTCAAATTATGTGCTGCTGCTGAATAGCGATACTGTGCTTAAACCGGGCACACTCCAAACCCTAAACAAATATCTCGATCAGCATCTCCAGGTAGCGGTTGCAGGTCCGCAATTCGTGAACGCGGATGGGAGGCACCAACTTTCCTGCTTTGAATTTCCGACGCCGTGGCAGACCTTGTTGCAAGAGACCAGTCTCTCTCGTTTTCTTCCGCTTTCTGCTAAATCAGTTCAAGCTGCCCAGCCAGTGCCCTGGGTGCTAGGCGCGGCATTGGCAATTCGTCGAGTTGCGTTCGATGCTGTGGGCGGCTTTGATGAATCTTTCTTCATGTACTTTGAAGAAGTAGATCTTTGCTATCGGCTGAAGCAGGCAGGCTGGCAAACACACTTTATACCGGAGGCTGTCATCATGCACATTGGCGGTGCCAGCACAAAACATCATCGCGCCGCGATGCTTCAACGACTCTATCAAAGCCTTTGCCACTTCTACCGACGGCATTATACCGGTAGAGAAAAATTACAGCTCAAATTTATTCTCACATATCTGATGTTCAGAAATATCCTGAAAGACACAATTCGATCATTGCGATCGACGATGAAGGAGGTCGCATCAGACAATTTATCCGTATGGCGCTCCATTCTTACAAGTGTGTGGTCAAATGATGGATGGCTCAAGCACTGATCATTCGCGTGCCGTCTCATGAAGAAATTCTCTTTGCTGGAATTACTTCATCCCGATGGCATCGCACACACATCGTTGGTCCTTGGAAGCAGCTGCCCCGAAATTCTTCGCCCTGAATTGCAGGAGCGCTTCGATGGCAACGCGGATTTATTTATTCTCGCTCCCTCCGGCAAGGAGTCTAATTCTCAAGTGTGGCTGGAAGCCGCAGTGCGAGCCATGAGTGACTATCTTGCGGCGGACGGAGTTGGCTATGTGCTTGTATCGCCGCGCTACCGGTGGAGAGTGATCAATATGCTGTATGTTGCCGGTCTTGTCATCGACAGCGCTTTTTGGCATTTCCCAGATTCGATTTCCAGCCGATATTTAATCCCTATGGAGCGCTTTCCAGGGCGATTTGCTGTTGACACAATCCTGTCCGCGCCTTCTCTAAAACGTGCCTTTGCATTGCAGATGTTTCAATATTCAAGCGCGCGTTGGTTGATGACCATCTTTTGGGATCGCGTTGGAATTGTTACTCGCCGACATGGTGCTCGTCCGCTTTGCCAATGGTTATTCCAGGGCGAACAACGATCATCAGGAAGTGCTATCATTCGTCGAAGCTGGAGAGAGGCAAAGGGCGCGAATATCTGCTATGGCTTTTCTGAGCGTGATGCATTGCCCTCCGTCATCACCAAAACTAGCGCTGTGGAAAATGCATCCAGTCTAAATCGCGAAGCAAAAGTATTGAAAAATCTAGCGTCTGAGGCGCGCCAGGCAGGTGTACAGGTCCCGAAGATTATTGAGCGGCAACAAAACGATCAGCATTCCTCACTTCTACTATCATTTATTCCAGGGCAGTCCGTTTCGGATTTGCTTGCATTGAAGCCAGATATGTTTATGCCTTTGATGATGAAAATCGTGGAGTGGTTGGACCGCTGGCACCGCCTCACTCTGACTCTCCAACCTTTCACGAGTGAACAATTCGAGCGAACTGTTTTGTCGCCTCTAAACCAGCTTACTCCATTGTTACAGAATGTAGAGCGATATCGAAATTGGTTAGTAGAGTGCAGAGCACTGGTTGTTGGAAATCCGGTCCCACTGGTTGCTGCTCACAATGACCTGACGATGGCGAATATTCTTTTCGATGAACAAAATCAAATGGGCGTCGTGGATTGGGAAACGGGATGTCTTGAGAATTTGCCCTTGGTAGATTTCTATTATGCTGTCACAGACGCTGTCCGAATTGCAGCGCATTGCACCGATTGGCTGGAGGCGTTCAAAGCTTGTTATCTGCCGGAAGGTCCTTACTTTACAAAAGTAGTTGCCTGGCGAGAACAACTTCAATCGGCAATTGATCCCTCGCCTGAATTTACCGAAATTTGTTTTCACGCTTGCTGGCTGCATCATGCTTCCAACGAACAGCAAACAAGTGAGCCGGGAGAACCCCGGCCGTTTTTAGAAATTGTTCAATGGTTAGCATCCCATGAGTCGAAATCTGATCAAGAATAAACAAATTCAAAGTTTGATCCTAATCTTCTGCGCGGTACTTTTTATGCTTGCCTTGGTAGCCGCGTTGCTCACCCGCCCGGTGAAAGCCCATCAGGAGGATTCTTCCGATTGGAAAAGCGATTGGGCGGTCACAGAGGGATTCGCTCTTTCGATTGACACGGAAGGCTATACCTTCCCAACCGCGATGGCATTTGTTCCCGAACCGGGATCAGGTCCGAAAGATCCGCTGTATTTTGTTGCGGAATTAGGTGGTCGCGTAAAGGTAGTTACGAATGATCGCTCTGTTTATACCTTCGCAGAAAACTTCTTCCAGCGCAATCCCGAAAAAGAATTGCCGGACCTGGAAGGCGAAACCGGGCTGGCGGGGATTTGTTTAGCACCTGAGCAAGGTTATGTTTTTGCCACCTTTGCATACGCTGATTCACTAGGGGTTTTACGCAATAACGTTGTTCGTTTCGAATCGAAGCCGCGTACCTTTTCTCTGAAGGCGACGGGGCAGTTGGACTTCACTGATATCTTTGCCAACTTTGAAGCGGCTGTCTCGCACCAGATTGGATCCTGTCAGGTTGCGAATAATGCGCTCTATGTGAGCATCGGGGATGGGCGTCAGACCGAAGAGAGTCAAAATGTGAATGCACTGCTTGGCAAAGTTTTGCGTATTTCCCTGGATGGCAAGTCATTACCGGACAATCCTTTTTATGATGCCAGTAATCCCGATAAACCAGCTAATTTTGTCTGGGCGTATGGATGGCGCAATCCGTTTGGATTGAAGGCGGTTGGTGACCGCATCTTTGTTGCCGACAACGGCAGCGAGGTCGATCGGTTTGCCGAGGCGCTGGCAGGGGAAAATTACATGTGGGACGGTACAGATTGGAGCATTGGGAGTCACGCCGATGTTGCTCTGGAGCCCACAATTGGTCCGGCTCAGCTTGAATACAATCCTGCTGGTTCGAAGGCGCTGCCAAAGGAATACGATCAAAATTTCTTTGTTGCGGCATCCAGACCAGATGGAGCGGGAATTGTCAGATTGCCATATAGCCTGGATCAAAAGCGGGCAACGGGAGTACCAAATTATTTTCTTCGCTACCAGGGTGCAGCGCAGCAGATCGTGGTCGGAGTCGCCCTGGGACCTGATGGCTTATATTTTGTCCCAACGCTGCCCGATGTTGAAGGCAAGACTTCCATCCTAAAAGTTTTTTATGACCCTGTTCATCAGCACCCGTATCTCCTGACGAACATTACCGATCCGGAGTTGCTCATGTCGCAGAAAGGTTGCTTCGGCTGTCACGAACTTAATGGAAAAGGCGGAACAGCAGGACCTGCTCTGGATCAGGCGAAGATGGTCAAACAATTGGATAACAAGCTAAATTCCGAGGACTATGTACAGACGTTACATCAAGTCGATCTTCTGGATCGTGAGCCGTTTGTCAACTATAAAGAGGCGCGTACTGAAGTCGTCCAGGCAGAGGGACAGGAACGCATTCGAACCTGGATGATCTACCACATTATGGAGCCGAAGTTTGATAACCCAAATTCGTTGATGCCAAATCTGAAACTCTCCAGGACCGAAGCCACTGCCATCACAGACTATCTTCTCCAGGAGAAAAGCTTCACGGATAAAGTTAAGGATGTCCTCCTTCCGCTCCTGCCCGCGCTCATTCTGCCAAGACATTTGCTGTTCGCGTTCGCCATTGGACTTGTCGTCGGAATCCTCGGTTATGTGATTTTGATGTCCTTTATAAAGAGAGCACGCAGGCATAAACGAGTTCAGGAGCCGGTGGTAGATCAGTGAGCACAATCTCAAGGCTTGTGGAAGAGAAGCGAGCGCATATTACGGACCGCACAGGTACCGCCGCGCAAGATTGCTTTTTCCTCGCCCTGATCGCTTTTCTCTCCGTTATCTTCTACATATCAAGACTGGGATTTTATAGCGACGACTGGATCTTCCTCTCGCTGCTCCAGCATGCGCACAGCCATTCCATCGCAGATTTATTTCAGGCACTCTATGCCGGAGATGTGGTCATTCGCCAGCGACCGGTGCAGATGGTGTATCTGGTTCTTTTCTATAAGCTCTTTGGTCTGCATTCTTTTTTCTATCATCTTGCAAATGCACTTGCCTTATTAGTAACCGCCATTCTTTTTTACCTCGTCCTCCGCCAATTCGGGCAGCGCCGAGAGGTGGCCCTGGCAATTTCCCTTGTCTATTTGTTGCTGCCACATTATTCCACCGATCGATTTTGGATCGCCGCGCATCAGGCAACTTTTAGCATTTCCCTTTATTTTCTAAGCCTGTACGCTGACCTGCGCGCGTTTCGTGCATATCCAAACCATTTCATTCGATGGAAATTTCTCAGTGCGTCCGGGTTGGTTCTGAGCGGTTTGTCGTATGAAGTTGTTTTGCCGCTTTTCATTTTGAATCCTTTTCTGGTCTGGTATGGTGCGCAATGGATAGATAAAACCGAAAAGGCTACGTTATTCAGTAGAAAATTCTTATCTTTGTTTGGAATCAATCTGCTGGCGCTCGTTTGCATTCTCGTCTTTAAAGGCTTGGTCACTGTCCGTACCAATGTTGGGACCAATTTCATCACGCATCTCATGAATGTTGCGACAGGCGCTGTGCGGGTCAATTTCGGCACGTATGGCGTGGCAATGCCCTATGTTGTGAGCTGGATTCTATTTCACCATCCCAATGGGTTTGTGCTGTTATTGAGTACATTCACGGGAGCGTTGATCTTCTTCTATCTGCAGAAAATGACAAGCCGACCTGCTGAATTCAATTCGAAACATTGGCTGGTCTTTATCGTTTTGGGCTTACTGGTATTTGGACTGGGCTATGCAGTTTTCGCGGTCAACGCAGATGTCTGGTTTACGAGCACCTCCCTTGGCAACCGCGTAGTGATCGCGGCGGCAATCGGAGTTGCGATAGTCTTTGTAGGAGTCATCGGCTGGATCTGTTCGATGCCGCCCATGAAGAAATGGGGACAAACTCCGTTTTTTGTATCTGTTTCGTTGATCGCCGCAACGGGCTTTTTGATCAATAATACACTGGCATCTTTCTGGGTTACCGCGTATACAAGTCAGCAACAGCTTCTGAAGGATATCAAAGATAACGTTCCGGAATTGCCCGCCGGGAGCACGTTTATTTTGGATGGCGTTTGCTTACAGCAGGGAGGTGCATACCTGTTCACCGGAACGCGTGATCTAACCTCTGCCTTATGGATGGCATATGGCGAACCGAGTTTACAAGCAACGGTGCTCGCAAGCAGTGCACGGGTTGGAAAGGAAGGTCTTTCTATTATTACCTATAACAACTACGATAGCTATCCCTATGGAAAAGATCTGTTAATCTATAACGTCGCGCAGAAAAAGCTTTATTCGTTAACAGATATTGATAGTGCCAGGCAATATTTTCAACACGTGAACTTTGTTCCGGAAAAAGATTGTCCGCCCGGGTTTGCCTGGGGATGGAATGATCGATGACAGTGGTTCTTGGAAAAAGTCAAATGATTGAATTCTGTACGAACGCGCCTGCCTCTTCGCAGAGGCTGCGTATCCTTTTTTTAACTCCGTTCGCTCCCAATCTCCAGGCTGGGCACGGAGGCAGTCGAGTGATCGCACAGCTCATTACTCACCTTGCGCAGCGACATGTGACGATCGGTTTATGTTATTTGCGCTACGAAAAGGAATCAACAATCGACAATCTCTTACGAGAATGTTGTGATGTGATCGAGGAAGTTGTAATTTTGGAAAACAGTGCCTCGGGTCTGAGGCGCGGATTACAACGATTGCAGGTCTGGAAAGAAATGCTTGCCGGGAAACCCTTGTGGGCAATTGACCGCTACAGTCCGGATTATGAACAGAGATTGAAGGGCTTGCTTGAGACCTGGCGACCAGATGTTGTCCAAATTGAGTTTCATGTTATGGGGCAGTATCTTCCCGCGCTTATGAATTATCCAGCGCCGCGAATTCTGATCGAGCATGAACCCGGAACAGAAGCTGCGCGTGAATCCCTTAAATCTCCTTTTGCGCAGGGGCGAATGATACCTTTCCTGGATCTGTTCGCCTGGCAACAATTCGAGCGTCGCATCACCGGGCAAGTAGATGCGGTTGTGGTGTTTACGGAGCGCGACCGCAAAGCAATACGAGAACTTGGGCAGAAAACACCTATCGTAGAGATACCAATTGGAGCGGAAGCTTCAGAGCAGCAATTAGAGACGCCAATCAAAGATCCTTTGAGTTTGCTCTTTGTCGGAAATTTCAAACACCCACCGAATTTGGATGCCGCCGATCGTTTGATTAATCATATCTTTCCTCGAGTTCAAGCTCAGCTTCCTGAAGTTCGATTATTTATCGTAGGTGATCACTTGCCGGCGGGCATTCAGCACCACGAGAATAAGAACATCGTCGTGACCGGCTATGTACCCGACGTGGCGCCGTACCTCAAACAAGCTGCGTTGGTGGTCGTGCCTCTCCGGCTTGGTGGTGGCATGCGAGTCAAAATGCTGGAAGCCTTAGCAGCTGGGAAAGCCGTTGTTGCGTCTTCACGAGCCCTCGAAGGTATAGATGTCGTCGATGGCAAGCAAGTAATTCTTGCCGAAGACGATGATGAGTTCGTCCACGCAATCCTTGGTTTGCTGGGCGATCCGGAAAAGCGCCTCGCTCTCGCAAAGCAAGCGCGTGCCTGGGCATCCTCGAATCTCAGCTGGGATGGGTTGGCGGCCGTCTATGAAAGGCTCTACCGAAGCTTGCTGAGATGTTGAATCCTGAAATGCACGAACGCCAAAAGTCGACTGCCGGAATCACGGTGGCGATTTCTACTTTGGATCGACCGGACGCGTTGTCTATCTGTTTGAAATCCCTGCTCGCCGGAGATATCTTGCCCGCTGAAATTATCGTTGTGGATCAAAGC
>WNFZ01005438.1_pt1 | contig 11703 bp, 7 predicted proteins | sample 5400081 | NCBI WGS metagenome assembly WNFZ01 (sample SAMN13153365, study PRJNA577476) | soil metagenome | isolation source: 80 cm soil or saprolite under grassland replicate 1 | place: USA:California | collected 2016-06-15
GCGTAAAATGAAACGCTGGCGCGAGCAGCGTTGGATTCTAGATCAAGTGATTCAGACCCGCGGCATCGACTGGGATCAGGGGCGAACCGGAAAGATTCTCCGCAATTGCGGTCCCGGCGTGCAAAGTGATCTGCAGGAAGTTTGCCGGCGCATTCAGAAATTCGTCGACATCCCCCGCGAGTTTTCCCGCGCCGCCGTGCGGCGCGAACAGCAGGGCCGCGAAGCCGAAGCCGCCGGCCATTTTCCCGAAGCGCGCGATCATTACTATATCGCCTCGTGTTTTTACACCAACGCCATGTGGGCGATCTACGAAGACGGTAATCCTCAGCGCATTTACTGGCAGGAACAAAAACGCGTCTGCTACGACAAGTTCATTCAATATGCCGGCCGTCCCATCGAGCGGGTCGAGCTGCCCTACGAGGGGAAAAAGATCCAAGCGATTTTACATCTTCCGCCGAGCCGGAAAGCAGCGGAGAAAGTTCCCTGCGTCATGTACATCCCCGGCATGGACGGAGTGAAAGAGGACAACCCGGCGACCGGCGATCCGTTCATCGAGCGCGGCTTCGCGGTGCTCGCGATCGACGGCCCCGGGCAAGGCGAGACCCGCGAAGGCGGCGTCAAATGCACCGCGTCGAACTACGCCGACGCCGGCAAGCTCGCTTGCGATTATTTGGTCAAACGCCCGGAGATCGATGCCAATCGCCTCGGCATCATGGGCTCGAGCATGGGCTCCTATTGGGCGCCGCGCGTGGTCGCCGAAGAAACGCGTTTCAAAGCCTGCGCCGTCAGCGGCGTCTGCATGGAACCGGGCCAGTACGCGATCTTCAACATGTCATCACCGTCTTTTAAATTGAATTACATGTATATGTCCGGCTACGACGACGAAGCTGCTTTCGATGAATTCACCAAGACGCTGAGTCTCAAAGGCGTCACTTCGAAGATCACTTGTCCCTACATGGTCGTCGCCGGCGAGGATGATGAGCATTGCGATATGAAGTTTGTCTATGAACTGATGGGCGAAATTCCCGCGCCCAAACTTCTGTATGTGTTCGAAGGAGAGCGCCATTCCATCCGCAACCCGCGCTCGCGCTCGCTGGTGGTCAACTGGCTCATCGACACGCTGCTCGATAAGCCGTTCAAGGCGGAGATCGTTCGCGTCGAAACCAGCGGCAGGGAAACGCGTCGGGAATGGTGATCCAAGCGAAGGTCGAGGATAGATGATTGAGGATCGAGGATCGCCACTTTTGAACTTCGATTCTCTATCCTCGATCCTCCATCCTCGGTTGTTTTGCCGAAGGCATGCCTAGCCACAATGAAAATAGCCTACGGCGACCTAATCGGTGGAGTGAGCGGCGACATGTTCGTCGCCGCGCTCCTCGATCTCGGTTTATCGCTAAATAAGCTTAAAACCGAACTTGGAAAAATTCCGACTCTCAAGTTCGAGCTTAAGGCCTCGAAAACAACAGTTCACTCACTTCGCGCCAGTCAATTCCAGGTGATTTGCGCCGGCAATGAATTACCAAGGTCGTGGAAACAAATTCGCGACTTGCTCAAACGCAGCAAGCTCGAGCCGGAGATAAAAAAAATCGGTATCGACATCTTCGCTCGCCTGGCCGAAGCGGAGGCAAAAATCCACGGCGTTGCCGTCGACAAAGTTCACTTTCACGAAATCGGCGCAACCGATTCCATCGTCGATATCATGGCCGCCGCAATCGGGGTCCGTGAGCTGGAAATCGACTCCCTTTACTTCTCGCCCATTCCTTTAGGCCACGGCGTCACCCGTTCCATGCACGGAGCGCTGCCTGTGCCGGGTCCAGCCACGCTTGAGCTTATCAAAGGACTTCCCGTCTTCGGCGTCGATCTGGATGGCGAAAACATAACGCCCACCGGCGCAGCAATTGTGCGGACATTGGGCAAAGATTTCGGGCCGCAGCCCAATATGATCATCGAAAGAATCGGCTATGGCACCGGGCAAAAAGAATTCGCCAACCGACCAAACCTTTTCCGGCTAATCCTGGGCGCGGACAATGCAGCATGGCAGCAGGAAGAGATGCAGGTGATAGAAACCAACATCGACGACATGAACCCGCAGCTCTACGATCATGTGATGGATCGGCTCTTTGAAGCTGGCGCGCGGGATGTTTTTCTTTCGTCCATACAGATGAAAAAGAATCGGCCTGCGACTCTACTCACGGTAATCTGCGCGCCATCGAGCCGCGACAGCCTCGCCAAGATTATTTTTGAAGAAACCTCGACCATCGGCATTCGCTCGTACCCGGTGAGCCGGATGATTCTCAAACGAGAAACGAAAAGAGTGAAAACCCGCTTCGGTGAAGTCATGGTCAAGATTGTCGAGCAGCCGGACGGCAGCACGAGAGCAACGCCCGAATACGACGATCTCAAGCGCATTGCCACGGCCAAGAAGCTTCCATTCAAGGTCATTCACAACGAAATCATGCGAATCGTCGGCAAATAGCGTTGCCCAGACAATTCACCGATGTCCGACGCTTCGTCCGGCAACAACGCTCAGCCCGCCTCGCTTCGGCCCTGGGCCTCGCTGCGCTATCGCGATTATAGTTTTCTATTTTTGCTTTCGCTTTTTGCCACGACCGCGCAGCAGATGCGCCTGACGCAGAATCTTTATCAAGTCTACGACTTGTCCGGATCGGCGTTTCTGTTGGGTCTTACGGGGCTGGCTCAGGGAGTGCCGATTTTCGCCCTTGGATTATTCGGCGGCATGCTGGCGGACTTCCTTGATCGAAAGAAAATACTCCTCATCACGACCTTCGGTAATCTGTTCGTCGCCGTCACGCTCGGCATCCTGACGCTGACTGGATTTATTCAGGTCTGGCATATCCTGGCGGGTACAGCGCTCACTTCAGCGCTGAACATCATCCTCAACCCGACTCGGATGGCGCTGATCTCCCATCTCGTGCCGCGCTCGCATCTGACGAACGCCGTGGCGCTCAACTCCAGTGTTTCCCAAGGATCGCATTTCATCGGACCTATGCTGGGAGGACTGACCCTGGCGTGGATGAGCACGGGGAACGCCTATTTGTTCAACGCATTGCTTTACGTCCCCGCTGCCCTCGCCATCGTTCTGCTCAAAACTCCCGCAATCGACAAGACGGCGCGCGAGCAGTTTTCCATGGCGAGCTTCTTGGGCGGCGTCAAATTTCTCTTCTCCGAACCAATTATTCTCACGCTGGTCATGTTGGATTTCATCGTGATCGGCGTCGGCTACTACCGCCCGCTGCTACCGATTTTCGCCAAAGATATACTCTTCGTCGGACCCGCTGGCTTCGGCATGCTCTCATCCGCTCCGGCGGTCGGCGGCGTCATCGGCACCATTACACTGCTCACGATCGGCGATATGAAAAGCATAGGTTTGCTCGTGCTCTGGTCTTTTCTGGCCTACGCGGTGGCGCTGGGAATTTTTGCAATATCGACCAGCTTCTGGCTCTCGTTATTGCTACTCGGCATGATGGGCTTGGCGAATTCTCTCCAAGCCGTCATGCGGCAAACCAGCTTTCATCTTCTCACACCGGACCACGTGCGCGGCCGCGCCTTCTCGGTGTTCAACATGTTCTCTCAAGGCGCCAATTCTGTCGGCGCCACCGAAGTCGGCTTTCTGGCGGCATTGCTCGGCGCCCCAGCCTCGCTTCTGTTCGGCTGCGCGGTCGGCGGACTATTTACGCTGGCCTGTTGGATCATGATGCCGGGCTTAAGAAGTTTCGGAACCGAAATGCGCCGTCGTTGAGCGAATAAGAGGTTCAATTGTTGAAGAACCGCGAAGAAATTCTCCGGAGAGAACTTTAGATTGACAATCGAGGTTGAAGATCAAGAGCAAAGACCAGCGGCGCTTACACCTGCATGAGGATCGCCGAAACTCGAGCGCCGTTCGCCGCCTGGATCGCCGATGCGTACATTCCAACTTGCCGTCGATAAGCCGGTTCATTTTCGCCGAACTCTTCGTCGGTCTTGAAATCTATGACCGTCCAGCCCCCCGCTTGCTCAAAGGCGAGATCGATTACACCCTCGATCAGCAGGCCATTGGTATCGCGCCACGCGATCGGCACTTCACGACGACACCGCCCTTGTTGCGCAGCGTTGCGCGCGTGATTCAAAAGCGGATGCGCGAGCGAGGTGTAAACGCTTTCCGAGGCGGAAGCGATCTCTTCTGCAGCAGCGCCTAGTATGCGGCCGTGAATGGTTGCGAGACGTTGGATCACGTTCAGATCGCCATCTAGCGGGACGCTCGCAAGAACCGCATGTACGAGCGCGCCGAAGCGAGCACCCGACGGCCGGTTTGCCGCACGCGCGAGCTCGACGATTTCCACAGACGGAAGCTTAGTGTTCGGCGATTCTTCGCCGACTGTTTTCGCCGACTGCGTTACCGTGCGCACTGTCAGTGAGCTCTGACTGCCGGTTGCCCGGGCCTTCAATGCCCATACTTCGGGTCGGCTCATTGATCGGAACATTATGTTCGGTGAACCCACCCGTAGTCGTGGGATATGAAAAGCGGGCGGTTTCTACAGTGCAGCCGGTTGCCGCCTCGACTGCCAGACTGTAGATCACCGGCTGGAGTTGCTGGCCATGGCCGATGATCGAGCCGCGCTCGGATCGGTTCTTCGATGTCTTGTGGTCGGTGACTCTCAGAGTGTTCGTGCCGGGTCTTCGCTCGACTAGATCGACCGAGCCGCGCAGAATGAAGCGACCGTCGATCGTGACCGGTTCGCGCCGGCTGTTGGGGTCGCGCTCGGGTGCATCAGCCAGGCCGAACCCAAACTCGAACAACCACGGCTCCCATCCCGTGCTCGCAGCGAGCTCGCGCGCCCAGATGTGCAAATCAGTACGGATGCTCGCAATTTCGTCCTGCCACACGCGATCCACCGCCGGCGCGAGGAGCTCTGCATAGTTTGCCGCGACACGCGTGAGGGTGGCGTCGAGTACCTCGAGTACGGCGTCCATCGACTTTGTTGCAATCGACATTTTCCGCTTCTGCAAGGCGCGAAAGAACTCAGCCAGCACCTCATGAAACAATCTCCCCTTTGTAAGCGGATCCATGCGTTGCAGCGGCTCAGGCTCTTGCAGCGCTCCCAGGCGATACATCGCCGATAGGAGGAATCGATAAGGACAGTATGAGTAATTCTGCAGCGCGGAGACGGAATATGGGCGCGCACCGAGCCGCTGCGACTGGAGAAATGGTTTCGTCGACGCTGTTACCCGGACGAGACCGTCGTAGGGCGACCATGGCGCCCTTGCGCGCGCCCACCGCTCGCTGGCCGAGCGCCGCACGCAGTCGTTCAGCCGGAGCATGTAATGCGCATGGCCTTTCACATCCTCTTCACTGCGCATCAAAATGCGCAGCACCGACAGGTCGTGCTCGAAATCGTCGATGGCGTCTTCGGGCCGCGTAGGCGCCGGCCACGCGAGGGTCGCATTCGCTTCTTCTGAAGCTTCAAGCTCGAGCTTCTGATGGTCGGGGATGCGGCCGGTCACGGCGCGCATGACTTCGAGTGCGTAGAACGACGGGACCCGCGCGCGGGCCTCCGCGGTCTCGATGCGCGGGAACGAGACATACAACCGTTCGGTTGCGGCGCCGACCGCGAGGCGCAGCAAGAGCCGTTCATGCTCGGCGCGATCGTCTTGCAGGGTTAGCGCGCCGCTGATCTCGCGCCGGAGATCGTCCAGGAGGAGCGGATCCTCGCGTAGCCTTTGCGGAAAGAGTCGCTCCGCCAATCCCGGCACGAATCCTACGCGGAACACGCGGCCGCGGAGTTGATCGGGACTGCAAACGAACACCCGGCCGTATCGATGCGCGGGCGGCTCGGCTTCCAGCACTGCCAGGCGATCGGCAAGCACATCGCGCACTTCGGCCAAGGTCACCGGTCCCACCACCGCCATGGGACGTAGATCGGCCAGAACGCGCAGCACGAACTCGGGGCGCCGGAGCACGCGCGGCGCAAATGCTTCCAGGAGCTGAATCCAATCGCCCCACGTGGCCTCCTTTGGCCAGGCGGACATCTCTTCGATGAGCGGCAGCGCGAAACCTCGGAGGTTCGCAAGATTCTGCCGCTCGCGCTCCAAGCGCGCGATGCGCGGCGAGTCTGGTTGCTCGGATGTCAGCTCGCGAATCTTCAGCTCATATTCCGCGGTCAGTCCTTCTAGCCGTCGCGTCCAGCGCTCGCTGCTGCCTATGACTGCGGATTCGACGAGCAACCTTTCCCACTTCCACGGCGCTCTGAGGCTGCCCGCCACCACAGCTTGGTCGTCGTTGGAATTGCTGGCGGATCGCTGGTTGTCGCCATCGGTATCGCTATTGTCGGCTTCGTCGGGCGCGCGTTCGGAGAGTACGCCGAACACGTCGTCGCGCGAAGCCACCCATGTCAAAGTGCCGGATTCACGCGGAGGCTTGCCGGAAATGTCCAGTGACGGCACCTGGGCAAGGGAAAGATATTCGGCGAAACGGTTGGCGGAGAAATTGTCGGTTGCGCAATTCAAGATCGCGAGAAAGGCACGACCGGCAGGATCGGGCCGATGTGTGCCGCGCTCGAAGTACGCGGGGACCCCGGCCCGGGCAAGGGCATGCTCGAGCACGCCGACGTATTGCGGCGTCGAGCGGATGACGATCGCCATCTCGTCGAAGCAGACGCCGCGCTCGGCTTCTTTGAGGATCCGCCGCGCGATCTCCACGCATTCGCGGGCTTCGCCGGGCGCTGAAAACCACACCAGTTCACCCGTGCGCGTTCTCTCGGGCGGCGGCTCTTTTGAAAACAGATAACGCGCAAGCTGGGTCAGATCGTTCTGCTCAACTGACTCTACGCTCTGAAGTCGCACGCCGCGCTTCTCGAACTGGCTCAGCGCAGATGCGTCCCCTGACGGCACGGTAATCATCACCTGCGGCGACTGTTGGGCGAGCGCCCAGAGAAACTGCGCTTCGATTTCCGATGCGAAGGGGACATCAAGCAGCAGCAGTGGCATTGACGGCCAGCCGGTCATGGGCGATCGCAGCGCCTTTCTTGCGGTCTTGAACAAAGCAGCCCGGTCGCTGGCTTCGGCCTCGTTCAGAAGGATGTCAACGCGCTCCAGCAAGCCGGCAAGGTCAGTTCCGCTACGTGGCAGCCGCGCCAAATCACCGCTAGCTACAGCAGCGAGTCTCAAGTCCAACAGTGTGCGCGTCAGCGCCTTCGGAAACCCTGGCGTCCGTGACACAGGCGAGAAATACTGGAGCGCGTCAGCGCTGCGAGCCTCGAACGCCGCGCGCGTTGCAACCGCTTCGTGTCCGAGAGTCGTGGTAGGAGCGCGTTCGCGGGAAGCCAATTCCATGACGGCCAGCCGCGCCGCGAGCTGCGTGAAAGAGAGTCGATGCAGCCCGAACGTCGCGCCTCTTTCGAGCGAAATCGCGCGCGCGAAATCGTCCACCGAACCACGTGATGCACCCAGGAGAAGCACCTCTGCGCCGGGTTCGAACTGCTCCAGAAACCGCCGCCCCTCGCGTAGCCGAACTGCTGCCGATCCTGACTGAACAGCCGTGACAGCAGCATCATTAAACGTATGTCGGATGGAGGACGATTCAGACATCGCGGAACTCACGGTTATCTATTGGATCAGAAGGTTTCCGACGAAAACAAAATAACCTAACACATTCACCCTATTTGGTCACTCAGGAGGAAACTGTATAAGATACGCAGTCTTACCCTTCTTTCGTCGTCACGGCTAAAGAGCGCCTCATGCTGGACTTCGGAACTGCCACAGGTATATCCGTGCGTTAGGCCTCACGGAGGCCAAGGCTCCCGGGACGATCCCTTCGGCGCGAAGGTGCACCTTCCGTTAAAGGATCAGTATCGCTCGAGGTCAACTTGAACGACGCATGAAATCTATTTTTCTTCCCGGGAGCCGTATTTGAACCGCGACGACACATGACCATTCAGGATCGCATTCTGCTTGAAGCGACGAAGCTTATCGCGCGGCACCAGCGTTACGCGATGGATCTCGAGGACCGCCTGCGCCGCATTGAGCGACGCACTCTAGTTAAGCCAAACAAGATCATACTCACACCAAAGTACTGGTCCGCAGATGCCGGCTTCAATCCATATCACGTTCGCTCTCATGCCGCGTCTATAAGTTACGCCATCCAGCGTGGGATTGCCGCAGGGACCTACCAACCTAAACCGGCTATTTCTTTTGAAGTCTCCAAAGAAGGTGGCGGGACTCGGACTGTGTCCGTTTTCCAAGTAGCGGACAATGCGGTTTCCCGCTTGGTTTACAAGCAGCTGCTTGCGAAGAACTCCTCACGGCTCAGCGCTCACTGTTATGCCTACAGAACGGACCTGACTCTCCACGACGCGGTGCTGGACGTGGCCGCTGATCTCCGCGACCGCAAGCGACTGTTTGTTGCTGAATTCGACTTCAGCAAGTACTTTGATTCAATATCCCACGAGCACATTGAAACGATCCTAAAGACTAGGCGATTCTTTGTAACGGAAACAGAACTGCGCGTTATTCGCGCGTTCTTACGCGCGCCAACGCTGGATGAAGACGCATACACCTCTTCGTCGAAGGACTCCAAGCCAGAGGCATTCCACAGGGAACGTCAATTTCGTTGTTTCTCGCGAATATTGCCGCTCAACCGCTCGATCAACGCCTTGAACGCCTGGGCGTCGGGTTCGCCCGTTTTGCTGACGACACACTGATTTGGTCAGACGATTACTCGCTGGTCTGCAAAGCAACAACTGCTATCGAAAATGTCGCAAGCGACATGGGTGTCGCCATTAATCTCGCCAAGTCCGCAGGCATCAGCATTCTCACGCCCGATGGTGCTCCGGCAGAATTCAAGGCCAAGTCCTCGGTAGATTTTCTTGGCTACAAGATTTCCTCAACATGCATTGGCATTAAGGATCGGTCCGTCAGAGACATTAAGGAATGGGTTTCCTACCTGATCTATTCTAACCTTTTGGAATCGCCCAAGCGTGGAGTGCTGATTCCTCAGCGCGTTGCAACTCACGTTGATCGGGACTACGTGGTGATGATTTTTCAGATTCGCAGGTACCTCTACGTCGACCTGAGCGAGACTCAGCTTCGCCGCTATCTCGCAAGAGATACGCCCCGCATTCAGTATCACGGTTTGATGAGCTTTTACCCAATTGTGGACGACGAGCGGCTTCTCCGTCGCCTCGATGGATGGTTAAAACACACGGTATATACGTCCCTCCGAGTCAGAGCACGGCTTTTTCAAAACGCGGGGATCACCGTCCTGCCTAAGCCTCACGGACTTTCAAGCGATGGTCTCCTGACCTTTTTCGCCTCGTCGTCGTCGGGGGATCGATTGGACCTAAGACTGCCAAGCTTCTCGCGGATGGCAAAGCTCCTTAGATACGCGTCCGGAATCTTCGGCGCCAATGCGGTGGCAAATCCGTTGACTCTCTATGGCGCACACCGGCGAATAGTAGACCTCGTTATCAGAAAGTGATCTAGGGGACGGGGGACGATAAGGGTCACGATAAGGCGTGAAATCTGAAGTTGACCCAGGGGAGAATTTGGAAGGAGCAGGGAAAATTCCGGGGACACAATACCAAATTCTCGCGGGTAAAGCGTGCGGGATCGTGCCTAAGTATAGAGTTATTTTGTTCGGCTCGATCACACTTGCAACCGCGGAATCCAGTTGATCGTGGGAGCGCCTTGGGTTCAAACCTCTATTGGACTTTCTGCCGCTTATATTCAAAGCAATCTCATGCCTCACCACTCTTTGCGTGCAAGAATTTATAGACGTGGATTTTGAGCTTTCGCAGAGCATCCGTAAACGCGTCATTTGAACTTCGTGGAGGCGGTAACAGCGCTTTGATTTGCTCCACTATATCAGCCGATTGCATGATGCGCCCTACTTGACTGGGAGCGATTCCCAAAAGTGCAGATAGCGTCGAGCGAGAAAACGGCTGTGGAATCGCAAGATGAAACGCACTTTGCGCACTGCGGTTCTTAGGCTGCCGTGCAAGAGTTTTGGAAGGGTCTAATTGACGAACTAAAAGTGAGTTCGGATCCTCTATGTATTCGTCCAAGTCCAAGTCTTGTCCACTAAACGGTCGAACACGACGTACCGGTTCTTCAAGCGGGTATTTGACCGTGTCCACCAATCCGCCCTCGTACTTAAAAGCAATTGCCTTGAATCGGTCGAATTTTCTGCTTAGGTACATGTTCGACGAAACGCCATCATATAAAACGTGGTAAAGCTCAGAGCAAGACGCAGCTGTTCCAAAACGAAAGTAAAATGAGGTTCCGCTTTGACTGCGATGCAGCGTGACGACTGGTAATCCATATTTAACAAGTTGATGTTTCATTGCTTCGGCAAACTCTTGAGAGCCCGTTACATAACTTGCTCGTGGTTTATCACCTCTTTCGAAGTAAACTGAACCGTCACCATCCCAGCAGCCTCGGATAAAATGACGAATATAAGGCTCTGGAATCTGCGGAAAACATAAGACCCGACTCTTTTTTGGTGTAACCCCCAACATCAGCAAGTCATCATAAAGTTCTTCACTCCTAATATTGAATTGATAAATCGGATTACCCGTGACAGCCTGCTTCCCGAGATAAAGTTTAGCGTTACAACTCATTAAGGCTAGGACCTTTTCGAGCAACTCCGGGTCCTTCTGTGCAATTGATAATCTTGAACCCGGAGATTTGTAATTATTATCCCGTTCACGTCCGGGAATGATATTCCCGTCTGTATAGATGACACCCAAAGCGTACGCCATTCCTGGCGACCACCATCTAAAACAACTTTTATCGTAAATGATTTTTTGGAGAATGACTTGTGATTCATTGCCGGAATCGTCGATTCGTGTGAAAGACAGTTTTCCCTTATTGATTGCAAGGATTCTTGCGGCGCTCATGTCTCGTCTTTCGATGTCGTGTTGCTTGAGCAATTTGTGAATATACTGGCGGGTACAATTGAAATGGCGCGCCAAATCGCTTAGAGACATTTGCTCGTCAACGTACTTATAGCGCAGATCGTCAATTGAAATTCGTCCGCTGGTAATACCATCCGATGTTTTTGAAATACCCAATAATTTGTAAACTTGAGAATTAAGCTCCTGAAGACTGTACCCGAAGGCTTCACCTGTTATGTCTGCAATGCGTGACAGCTTTTGAATTCGTCCCATTATCTCTGCCGAACGCATGATGCGTCCGACTTGTCGCGATGAAATTTCCAAAAGTTGCGATAAGCTCGAGCGAGTGTATGGCGACGGGAGTGCGAGATATGGTGATTGACGGCGTAAATCAGTAAGCGACAGTGGCCCGTCGCCGAGTCTGTGAGTTTTCCTGGAAATATGCACTTTGTGTCGGAGTTCGTTGTCCGCTCCGTAACAAACTTTGCACAAACCTCTTCCACGGTGCGAAAGTTCTGTCGTTCCACATTTGATACATTTGTCGTGATTTTTTGCCCACGCCATATGCCATGCTTGCTCAATCGCGCAAATCCGCAAATGTCACTTAGAAGCTGCGTCGTGGCTCAGCCCGTCGCACACCCCGGTGAATCAGTGCAGTCGCAATTCCTTTTGCACTTCCCGTAGGAGCGTGAGGTCGCGCACTTGCGAAAGCGGAATCGGCTTATCTGTTCGCACAGTCGCTTTGCGTGACTCGATCGCGAACTCGAAGGTCTTGTCTGCGGTGCTGCCGTCAACACTGAACGACGGGAGAATC
>WNFZ01006560.1_pt1 | contig 11702 bp, 6 predicted proteins | sample 5400081 | NCBI WGS metagenome assembly WNFZ01 (sample SAMN13153365, study PRJNA577476) | soil metagenome | isolation source: 80 cm soil or saprolite under grassland replicate 1 | place: USA:California | collected 2016-06-15
GCACCAGGTCCGTATAGGCGTTGAAGTCGAGCCCCTTGACCTCGATCTCGATGCCAAGCGGCACGCCAAGCAGCGCGACGGCATAGCTCATTACGCCGAGCTGGAGGGTCGGTCCGAGCCGCTCGGCCACCACGTCCGTAGCCGGCCTCGAATAGAAGTAGGACCGACCGAAGTCGAGCCGCGCGGCCGAGCCCAACCATTTGAGGTACTGCACCGCCAGCGGCTGATCGAGCCCAAAGTTCTCGCGCAAGCGCTGCACCTGTTCAGGTCCGATGCGCGGGTTCTGCAGCAGCGCCGCCTCGGGCCCGCCCGGTGTCATATGCACCAGAAAGAACACGCCCGAGGTCACCACCAGCAGCAGCACCGCCGATTGGATGGACCTGCGGATGAGAAAGCGCAGCATCGGCGGCCGCAGCGCAGCGAGACGCTACTGCTCGACCGACCAGCTCAGCAGCGAGTCGTTGTAATCCAGGCGGTCGCCGCGCCGCGGCGTCACGCCCTGCACCTTCTTCGAGAAGGCGTCGATCGCTTTCAGCGCGTACAGATAGTGCGACGGCAGATCCGACACCACCTGCACCTGCAGCTGGTCGTACAGCTGCTTCCTCTTGGCCTCGTCCAGCTCGACCGACGCCTGCTTGAACAGCTCATCCACGCGCGCGGAAAAATAGCCGGTGACGTTCTGCTGTCCGTTCTGGATGAGCTGCGCCTTGGGGCCCAGGTCGGGATCGAGCGAGCCGCCGCCATAGGTCGCCAGTGAGATGTCGAACTCGCGGCGATTCTGCACCAGGTCCGTATAGGCGTTGAAGTCGAGCCCCTTGACCTCGATCTCGATGCCAAGCTCCTTGTATTGCTGCTGCAAGTAGGCGGCGATCTTCGCTCGCGGCGAGCTCGACGTCGGATACAGCACCTGCAGCTTGACCGGCTGGCCATCCTTGCCCATGAGCTGACCGTGCGACACCTTGTAGCCGGCGTCAGTCAGCAGTTGTTTGGAGCGGTCGAGATTGAAGTCGTACTTCTCGACAGCGCTATTGACCCATTTCTGGTTAGTGGGCGGGATGAAGCTGTATTGCGGCACCGCCAGCCCCTGCTCCGCCAGATCCAGCAGGTCGGCGCGATTGACGGCGGTCGCCAGCGCCTCGCGCACGCGCTTGTCCGCCAGGAACGGCCGCGTCAGGTTGAACTCGAGTGTGCGATACGGCGCATTCGCGGCGGACCATTCTTTGACATCGAGGTCCGGCGTGGCTTTGGCGTCGGCATACTGCGGCGCCGGCAACGGATGCATCCAGTTCGCCCGACCACTCTTCAACGACTCGTACGCAACGGTCGGCTGCTGATTGGCCAGGATTTCGACGCGCGGAACGCGCGCCTTGCCTCCGCCGTACGTATCAACGGGCAGAAAGAGATGCCGAGCGCAACGTCGCGCGGCTTCGCCTCACGCAAGGTGACTTCGATGGTCGACTTGTCGACCGCGCGGAACGTGGCGATGTCCTGCACGATGTCCAGCTGGACATAACGGTTGTCTTCGCGACTGGCCTGATCGTACGCGTACTGGAAGTCGTCGACCGTGACCGGCGAGCCGTCGCTCCACTTCAGGTCATCGCGCAGGGTGAACGTGAAGGTCTTGCCGTCTGCGGACACTTTCGGCATGTCCTTGGCCATGGCGGGCTTGAACGCGAGCGTGCTCCAGTCGAAGGCCAGCAGGCCACCCGTCCCTTCGGCCCCGCCCCACAACAGCGTGGCGACGTCGATCCAGGTGCCTGTGTAGCTCGCGGCATCCGGATACGGGTGCAAGGTCTTGCTCAGGTTCGTGAGCGAGGCCTCGATCAGCGCCGCGTCCCCGGCCATCGCCGCGCGCGGCGGCATCGCGGTTGCTTGCGCCGGTGCTGCTGGCGCGGTGGTAGCGGCCGCGGCTGGTGCGGCTGGCGCGGCAGTCGGAGCAGCCGCGGGGACTTGCGTCGCGGGTGGTGGCGCAGACGGCGCGGGGGCAGCGCAGCTCGCCAGGAAGAGCGTCATAGCGAGTGCGAACGACCCGGCGGAGGGCGGACGAAAACGACTCCTCGCCAGGCGCATGTAGTGGAATCCTAGCGTATGGGAACGCTCCCGAAGGGGTCTCACTCGTCCGCGTGTTCTTCGTCGTCCTCGGCACGATCGGAAATGACACCGATTTCTGTGCCCCGATACACCGTGACCAGGAAGTCTTCGCGCGCGACGTCGGCGGTCCAGACCAGATCGTCGTCGATTCGCTCCACCAGTCGCTGGACGCCGTCTTCGTCGAGGTCGCGCTCGACTACCAGCAGCGCGTGCACCACACTGGCGCCGAAGTGCAGATCGACCCGCCCAAGTGGTGACTCGCCCTCGCTCAGCAAATATGCTTCCGAGCGTTCCGTGCGACACACGCGGTCATAGCGCAGGTCCGGAAACGCCCGGTCTTCGTCCCCAGCGCCTTCTTGGGATGCAGGCCCAGTGTGCGAGATCATGGACGACGATGCGAGAATCTGGCGCGCGGGATCGGTCGCACGCCTGAATGCAACTCCTTCTACCACGCTCGCTCACGGCTGGTCGAACCAACTACCTGCATCTCGCGACGCTTGGTCTGATCCTGCTGGTCGCGGCCATGTTCCGCTTCCACGGGCTTACGACCTGGGACGACGATCAGCACCAGCACCCCGACGAACGCTTCCTCGTCCAGGTCAGCATCGGCGTAGCGGTCCCTGATTCGCTCGCCAATTACCTCAATACCCAGCGCTCGACGCTGAACCCGTATGCGCAGGGGCAGCAACGGTACGCCTACGGGCAGCTGCCGCTCACGCTCACCCGACTCCTCGCGGAATGGACCGGCAACACCACATACGACACCGTCGAATTCCCCGGGCGGGTGCTGTCCGCGCTGTTCGACCTGCTGACCATCCTGTTTGCCTGGCTGCTCGCGCGGCGCGCGTTCGGCGTCCGCGTCGCGCATCTCACTGCGCTGTTGCTGGCGCTGACGGTGCTGCATATCCAGCTCGCGCACTACTACGCCGTCGACACGTTCGTGGCGACGTTCGCCGCGGCGGCGCTGTTCATTGGCCAACGCGCATGGCAACGCGAAAGCCTGAGCGACGCGCTGCTCGCGGGCGTGATGGTCGGCCTGGCGACGGCGTGCAAGATCAGCGCGCTGATGCTGCTGCCCGTCCTTGGTCTGGCGTTTGTGTGGCCGAGACGCGGCCGCCTCTCGACGCAGCAGCTGCTGGACGGCATCACCGCCTTCGGCGTTGCGCTCGTCGCGGCGTTCTTTGCCTTCCGCCTCGCCGAGCCGTATGCGTTCGCCGGGCCGGCTATCTGGAACATCCGACCCAACCTGCAGTGGTGGTCTGACAAGGGGTACTGGATCGAGCTGAGCTCAGGCACGGTAGACGTGCCGTTCATGATCCAGTGGGCTGGCACGGCGGCGTATACGTTCGCGCTGCAGTCGATCGTGCAGTGGGGGATGGGCCCGGCGCTCGGGCTGGCAGGTCTCCTCGGCACGGCGGCGGCGGCGTGGCGGCTAGTGCGCGGCCACGCTCGCGAGCGCGAAGCGGTCCTGGTGCTCGTCTGGACGCTGCTTAACCTGTTCTATTTCGGTGGCCAGTTCGCGAAGTTCATGCGCTACCTGCTGCCGGCGTACTTCGGGCTGGCAATGTTCGCTGCGTATGGCCTGCTGCTCGCTACGGATTGGTTGGGCGGAACGCCCCGCTTCCAACTGGCTTCGCTGAGGCGTTGGCTTGCCCCCGCCGCGGTCACCGCGACCGCGCTGTGGGCGCTGGCCTTCAGCAGCATCTACGACCAGATGCACTCCCGTATTCAGGCCTCGGTGTGGATCTACAACAACATCCCCGCGGGTGCGACCCTTGGCACCGAACACTGGGACGATGCGCTGCCGCTGCGGCTGCCGCTGAACGATGCTGGCCGCTACAGGAACGTCGAGCTCGCGCTGTACGACCAGGAAAACGCCGCCAAGCGCGACAAGCTGGAAACCGCGCTCGATCAGACCGACTACGTCATCCTGGCCAGTCGTCGGCTGGCGGACTCGATCCCGCGCCTGCCCGAGCGCTACCCGATGGCGACCACCTACTACAGGTTGCTCCAGTCGGGCCGTCTCGGCTTTGACCGAGTTGCCCGCTTCCAGGTCGAGCCGAGCCTGGGACCCTTCGGCATCGACGACAGTCGGGCGCAAGAAGACTTCACGGTTTACGATCACCCGCTGGTCGAGATCTGGCACAAGCGGCCGGATTATTCGAGCGCCAACGTGCGTGATCTCCTGGGCGCGGTACCGCTCGACCGCGTGGTCAACGTGCGCCCGATCGACGGTGGCAAGGGCGCCCTGCTGCAGACGCCGGCCGAACAACAGGCGCAGGTCGGCGCCGGGACGTGGAGCAGCCTGTTCAACCGCGATGACCTCGTCAACAAGCTCTCGGCGCTGGTCTGGCTGCTGGTCGCCGAGGCACTGGCGCTGAGCAGTCTGCCGCTGCTGTGGCGGTGGCTGCGCTTCCTGCCCGATCGCGGCTTCGGCCTGAGCAAGATCTTCGGGCTGGCATTCATTAGCTACGTCACCTGGCTCGTCGCATCGCTGAAGCTGCTGCCGTTTGAGCGGCCGCTCCTGCTACTCATATGGGCGATCTTGCTGCTCGCTTCGGTCGCTGCCGTGTGGCGGAGGCGGGAGGCGCTGCGCGCGTGGATCCTGGCGGAGAGACGGCTCGTGCTGGTCGAGGAGGCAGTCTTCCTGGCGAGCTTCGGCCTCTTCCTGTTCATCCGCGCCGCCAATCCTGATCTGTGGCACCCCAGCTTCGGTGGCGAAAAGCCGATGAATTTCGCCTACCTGAATGCCGTCACCAAGAGCGAGTACTTCCCGCCGTACGACCCGTGGTTCGCGGGCGGGATTATCAACTACTACTACTTCGGCTTCGTGCTGATCGCCGCGTTGATCAAGCTGACGTCGATCCTGCCGGAGATCGCGTTCAACCTGGCGCAGCCGACGCTGTTCGGGGCGCTGTGCGTGGGGGCATTCAGCGTGGCCTTCGGCCTGAGCGTGCCCGCCCGGGGGCGCGTTGGTCGGGCAACCGCCTATCTGGCGGGCACGGCTTGCGTGCTGCTCGTCGGCATCCTGGGGAATCTGGACGCCGGCTTACAGGTGCTCGATCAGCTCTGGCGCATCGGTGGCGAGCGGGCAGCGCAATCAGGCGGTATCGCTCGGCTCGCGATGGGGGTGCTGGCCGTGATCCAGGGCGCACGCTTTCCACCGCTCGACTTCTGGCGCAGCACGCGGTTCATCGGTCCCGAAGATGCCGGTCCGATCCACGAGTTTCCGTACTTCACGTTTCTGTACGGCGACTTGCACGCGCATCAGATCGCGCTGCCGATCACCGTCGCGGTGCTGGCTGTCGCGGTGAACGTGGTGCGCAGCCTGCGCTCGGACCCGGCCCGCATCCCGTGGCCCTCGCTGGTCATCGGCGGTGTGCTCGTCGGCATGCTGCGCGCGACCAACACCTGGGATTTTCCGCCGTACGCGGCCATCTTCGGCCTGTGCCTGGTCCTCGGCCTGGCGCCGGGGCTGCTGCGCCTCGAGCGACGCAGCATGCAGTCACTCGTGATCTGTGGGCTCGTGTTCGGGGTGGTGATGCAGCTCAGCTTCTGGCCGTACTTGCAGCGCTATCAGCTCTTCTATAACGGGGTCGATCCTGTGCGGGCGCGGACCGCGCTGGGCCAGTACGTCACCATCCACGGGTTGTTCCTGTTCCTGGGTGGGTCGCTGCTGGCCTGGTACGCGGTGGCCGCACTTCGTCGAGCACAGACGGCGCGCCGCGAACGGCCGCTCGTTCCCGAGCCCGGCTACTACGGCATGCTGCTGCCGGCTGGCAGCATGAACGCCTTTGCGTCTGTGCCTGGCGTTGTGGCCGGCGTGGGCATCGTCCTCGGGTTGGCGTTCTGGATCAGCGGCTACCAGACCCGAGGCTTTCTGAGCTTCGGCATCTTTGTCGCGGCCGCCGCCGCCATCGCGCACTGGCGCCGCGCGAGCCGTTCGCTGCAAGCCGCGCTCTTCGGCATCGCGTTGTTCGCTACGCTGATCCCAGAGTTCGTGTCGCTGCAGGGCGACGTCGGGCGGATGAACACCGTCTTCAAGTTCTACCTGCAGGCGTGGGTGCTGCTGTCGATCGCGGGGGCCGTTGCCACTGGGTGGCTGGTTCGCCGCTCGCTGCGCTCGCCTGTGCTGCGTCATGCGCGGCCATTCTGGGTCGCGGTGCTGGCGCTGCTGCTGCTCGCCGCGGTCTCCTACCCGCTCTTCGCGAGCGAAGCCAAAGTCGGACTTCGCTTCGCGCAGCTGCCGTTGTCGCTCGATGGCATGACCTTCATGGACTACGCGCAGTACCGCGATCAGGAGCAGGACCTCCATCTGCCAGGGGACGCGAAGGCATTGCGCTGGATGCAGGACAACATCCCGGGAACGCCAGTCGTCCTCGAAGGCCGCTCGCCGGTCTACCGCTGGGGCTCGCGGGTGTCGATCTATACCGGTTTGCCGACCTTGCTCGGCTGGGATGTGCACCAGGGCCAGCAGCGCGCCGGGTTCGTGCCAATGCTCCAGGAACGGCAAACGGACGTCGAGCGCGCCTATAGCTCGCCGAATCCCCAGGAAGCGCTGAATGTGCTGCGCAAATACGACGTCAAGTGGATCGTCATCGGCGGCCTGGAGCGTGTCTACTACGCGCCCGGCGGGCTGGCGAAGTTTCAGACCATGCCGCAGCTTCGCCTGGCGTACGATGCCGACGGCGTGCAGATTTACGAACGCGAGCAGGTCGAGGTGCAGCCATAACGCGGCTGCTGCAGATACTCGTCGGCTTCGCGGTGAGCGCGCTGGCCATCTACTACTTGCTGCAGCAGGTCGCCCTCGATGACCTGGGCAAGGCCCTCGGCCGCGCGCAGACGCTTCCGCTGCTGCTGATCTCGTTGTCGGTGCTGGTGGCGCTGATCACGCGTGCCGCGCGCTGGCAGGTCTATTTTCTGCCGAATCGGCACGTCGGATTCGGTCCACTCCTGCGCACTGTCTCGATCAGTTATCTGCCGCTACCGCTGCGGGCTGGTGAAGTGCTGCGAGCGGTATTTCTGGGACGCCATGAGCGGATACCGGTGCCGCGGGTGATCGGCACGATCCTGCTCGAAAAGTTGTTCGACTTCCTGGCTGTCGGCGTTTTGCTGGCGATTCTGGTCGCGCTCGCGCCACTGCCCATCGCCGCGACGGTGGCTGGCGTTTCGATCGTCTCGGTCATCCTGGTCGGCTTTGGGTTCGTGGTGGCACTCGCAGTGTGGCGCGAACCAACGCTGCGGCTGGTGCAGTTCGTCGAGGACCGGCTGCCATTCCGGCTCGGGCGCCGTCTGCGCCTCGAGCAGTCGACGCGACAATTCGCGCAAGGCACCGACTCACTGCGAGTTGGTCGACTGTGGGCGCTGCTCCTGGTATGGACCGCGATCACCTGGCTGTGCTCGATCGCCAGCACGTGGGCAGGACTCGCGGCGCTGAGCCTCGCGCCCGGGCTGCCGGCGCTGCTGTTCGCGATCGTGCTGACCAGCACGGGCCAGGCCGTGCCGTCGAGCCCCGGCTACGTGGGTGTGTACCACGTTGCCGCCACGTCGGCGCTGGTCGCCTTCGGCGTCGATCCCGCGTCGGCGCTCGCGTTCGCGGTCGTGACCCACGCGTTCTCGTATGGCACGCTCGTGGTGGTCGGTCTGCTCGCGTTGTGGACCGGCGGCTACTCGCTAAACGACCTCCGCGTCGGTCTGTCGAATCAGCCGGCCGCGGTCACGTCGCGCGCTGACCCGCTCTCGTTGGCGCCCGACGCCTGAGCGATGGGCGATTTCCTGGCGTGGTACGTGGTCGTGCAGGTCGCGGCCATCGCGGTGTGGCCGCTGGTCGCCCGCGCGCTCACATCGCTCGACGATCGCGGCTGGGCGATCAGTAAAACGGCTGGCCTGCTGGGCATCGCCTGGCTGCTCTGGCTGGTGTGCATGCTCCTGCCGGTGCCCTTTACCCGCGCCACCCTCGCTCTCGCGGTCCTCATAGTTGGCGCAGTCGCGTGGTGGTTCGAAGTGCGCACCCAGCGTGTTGCCGAATTGCTGGAGTGGGCGCGCGCGCGGCGCGATGTGCTGCTCGCGTGGGAGGGCGTGTTTCTAGTCGGGTTCGTGCTGTTCGCGGTGCTGCGCAGCCACGCCCCGGCCATCGCGTTTACGGAGAAGCCGATGGACATGGCCTTCCTCAACGGCTTCATGGCAGCGCAGCGGCTGCCGACCCAGGACACCTGGTTGGCCGGTTTCGGGGTGCCGTACTACCACTTCGGCTACTTCGTGCTGGCCTGCGTCGGCAAGTTGAGCGGCGTGCAGCCAGGCGTGGCGTACAACCTCGCCGCGGCCGTGGTGCCGGCGCTGACTATGGTCGGCGCGGCTTCATTGGCGTGGAACCTCGCCCGGGCTGCGACCGTGCAGGTGGCGTGGTCCGCCGCGGCGGCGCTGGTCGCGGTGCTGCTCGTGGTTTTCGCGGGCAACCTCTCGACGTTCTTCCAATTGCTGGCCGCGCGCGGGCTGATCGGGCTGGATGCCGGTGAGGCGTTGGGTATCAAGAGCTTCAACGCCAACGTCGTCGCCGGGATCTGGCCGCCGCCGAACAACTCGTGGTGGTTTTTCGCCTCGCGGATCATCCCCAATCTGCAGCCGGATGGGATCAATGAGTTCCCGTTCTTCTCGGCATTGCTGAGCGATCTCCATCCGCACTTCGTTGCCTTGCCATTCGAGCTGCTGGCGCTGACCGCCGCGTGCGGCAACGTCTTGAGTCGCGGACGTGCGCTGCAATCGCCATGGAGCCTGGGCCTGGCAGCGTTGTCGCTGGGTGGGTTGCTGGTGATCAACACCTGGGACATCGCGCCGTACTGGCTGTTGTTCGTGGGACTCTCGGTGTACGCCGCGACTTTCAGTGAGTGGCGCTGGCGGTGGGCCACCGCGGCCGCGGTGCCGTTCGCGGGTGCGCTGCTGTTCGCGCCGTACTTCGTGGGCTATAGCGGCCCGCCGCTCGGCCTCGGCATCGTGACCGCCGAGCGCACGCCGTTCAGCTCGCTACTGGTGCTGTTTGGGTGGGCCATTGTGCTCCTGGCCGCGCTGGGCCTGTTCGCACGGTGGTGTGTCGGCGATCGCCGCGGGTGGCGTATCGCTGGTCTCGGTGCCCTTGCTGGCGTGGCCTTGTGGATCCTGGGCGAGCCTGGTCTGGGGGTGCTACTGGCGTTGCTGGTGCTGCTCGTGCCGTGGCCGGGTGTGCTGCAGCGGCTGGACCCCGCGGCAGCCACGACGCTGGGTATCGCCGCCTTCGCGGTGGCGATGTTGCTGGGCGTGGAGGTCGTCTTCCTTGACGACGTTTTCCACTCGCGGATGAACACGGTCTTCAAGTTCCACGAGAACGCGTGGCTGCTGGCTGGACTTGCCTCAGGCGTGGGCGTCGGGCTCATCGGCCGCTTCACGCTCCGCGCTCGCTGGGTCGTCTCGGGCGTTGCAGCGCTACTGCTCGGGGGTGGGATGGTCTATCCGTTGTCGGCGTTCGCGACGCGTATGGCGGAGCGCCCGCCGTACGGCCTGACCTTGGACGGCGCGGCCTTCCTGAGCCAGGACGATCGCAGCGCGGTGCGTTGGCTCACCGATCAGCAGAACCAGACGGGCGGCCGGCTCGTGATTGCCGAGGCGGTGCCCGAGGAGTACTCGCCCGCGGGTCCGCGGATGGCCACCTACTCGGGCGCGGCCACGGTGATCGGCTGGGTTGGCCACGAGCTCCAGTGGCGCGGCCCGATCCCCGAATTGGGCCGCCGCGAAAGCGACGTGCGCGGCCTGTACCACGACGCCCCGCCGGACGGCGTCCGCGCTCTGCTCGATCGCTACAGCGTGCGGTTCGTCGTTGTCGGCGACGTCGAACGCCAGAAGTACGGCGACGACGTCGCCACCCGCTTCGACAGCCTGTTGCCCGTAGCCTTCCGCAGCGGCGGCGTAACGATCTATCGCGCGCGCTAGTCGCTTCGGCAGGAGCCTGAGACGTCGACCACGAGTTACGATTCTTAATAAGGTCGGCCCTAGCGTGGGCTATACTCGGCTTACGACTCGGAGGACGAGCCACTATGGTTCAGGTGGGGCCCCGCGCCGCCACGTCTGCCGCCCCAGCTTCGCCACACGCCCCACCCGCCAGCGATCAGCCTAGCGCGCCCGTCACCGAGGAGCGCGCCGAAACGCGGCGCCGCTACAGCATCGAGATCCCGATCGATCCCGAGTACCTGCCCTTCATCGGGCTGATGTTCGTCGGCCTGGTGCTGCGCTTCTGGGACCTCGGTTACAAGGCGCTGCACCACGACGAGAGCCTGCACGCCTTCTACGCCTGGCGGCTGTTCGATGGCCAGGGCTACGTCCACGACCCGATGATGCACGGGCCGCTGCTGTTCGAGCTGAACGCGCTGGTCTATCTGCTCTTCGGCTCCAGCGACTTCACTGCGCGCCTCGTCCCAGCCCTGTTCGGCGTCGCCCTCATCGGGCTGCCGTTCTTCCTGCGACACGAGCTCGGCAAAGCAGGCGCGATCGCCGCCAGCGGCATCCTGGTCATCTCGCCCGCGTTCCTGTACTTCAGCAGGTTCATCCGCCACGACATCTACGTCGACTTCGAGACGCTGCTGCTCGCGATCGGCGTCTTCCGCTACCTTGCGACGGGCCAGCGGAGCTGGTTCTACACCGCCTGCGTCGCGGCGGCGCTGCTCTTCGCAACCAAAGAGGACTTCTACATCAGCGGCTTCGTGCCGTTCGCATTCCTGCTCGGCAGCTGGTTCCTGCTCAAGGGCGACAAGCGACTGCTGTACCGCGCGCGTGTGCGGTCGCTTGGCGTTCAGGCCTGGGGCAGCGGGCTGCTGATCTTCCTGGTCATCAACATCGTCCTGTACACGACCTTCCTGACCAATCCGCGCGGCATCTGCACCGCCATCGTCACGCTACCGCTGGACAGCTGCAGCGGTCTCAAGGGCGCCCTGAACTATTGGCTCGATCAGCAGGACTTCGCCCGCGGCGGGCAGCCGTGGTTCTACTACTTCATGCTGCTACCGCTGTACGAGTTCGTGCCGCTGATCCTCGGCGTGCTGGCGATCTTCCGCGTACGTGGTCGGCAGTTCTTCTTCTGGTACTGCACGTTCTGGTTTGTCGCGGGGCTGCTGATCTACAGCTGGGCCGGTGAGAAGATGCCGTGGATGCTGCCGCAGATCACCCTGCCGCTGGTCCTGCTGGCTGGTCGATTGCTCGGCGAGTGGTCAGACGCGGGCTGGGGCCGCAGAGCGTTGACGTCGCGTGGGCTGGCCACCGGCGGACTGATCCTCGTCGCGATGTTCGCGTTGCTGGCGTGGATCGGTCTGGGAGCCGTGCCCGCCGCGTCGCCTGTGGCTCAACAGAGTGTCACGCTGCAGCGGCTCGCGCTGAGCGTGTTGATCGCCGCGATCGCGGGTGGTCTGTTCTATCTCGCCTCGCGCTGGGGTCGCGAGATCGTCGTGCCGGGCCTTGCGCTGGGGCTCGGCTTGATTCTAAGCGCGGCCTACATGCGCACCTCGCTGATGGTCACCTACGACCACCCCGACAATCCGGTCGAGCCGCTGATCTACGTCCAGTCCACGCACGATGTCCCGTGGGTCACCAAC
>WNFZ01014979.1_pt1 | contig 11697 bp, 8 predicted proteins | sample 5400081 | NCBI WGS metagenome assembly WNFZ01 (sample SAMN13153365, study PRJNA577476) | soil metagenome | isolation source: 80 cm soil or saprolite under grassland replicate 1 | place: USA:California | collected 2016-06-15
CGCCTATATCATCATGGACGAACGAACCTGGAAGAGGATACAGGAAATCAAACCGGACCTGACTTCGCTGCTGAGCAGCCAAGGAAAGGGTGCCGAAGGGGACGCACCGCTGGTGTTGGTGCGGGCACGGCTGTCCTAGCTAATTGGCATATGGTGATAGCTTATAGCGTATAGATGGAACTCATATGCCATAGGCCATATGCCATAAGCGAACTGACAGCCTGCAAACAGTAGCGACGACCGGTCGGTTGCCCAAACAGCTTATGATGTGAACTTCTGAGACACCGCACAAAGCTATTGTTTGAAGGCGCCTTCCTTTTCCAATTCTCTTAGCGCCCGCAGATCGACGAAATCTTCGAACTTGAAGGTTTTCCCTTTTACTTCGCTGCCGATTTCATCGAGGACGGTTTTGATGCCGGCGGGAGTGGGAAACGGACGGCGATCGAGCACTCGGATGCTGCGCATGAGCGCGAGCTTCAAGTTTTTATCAATGTAACTACCGAGCATATTGAGGGAGAGAAATGGATATTCGATTTTCGTGTCGGCAAGATCGGCGAGCACGTTGAATCCTTCCCGTTTGGCTTTGGGCACAAAGTCGGCCGCCATAATGGTGCCATCGACAACGCCGCTTAAAATCGCCGTGATGCGCGCGCCGGAGTTGCCGATTTGCAAAATCGTGACATCTTTTTCCGGATCCAAGCCGCCGTCTTTGAGCGCTAGATTGGTCTGGAAATGCGACCCGGAGCCGAAACGACTGACCGCAACTTTTTTGCCTTTCAACTGTTTGAACGAAGTAATCGATGGCGCCGTCAGGTAAACATGGTTGAAGCGGTTGGCGATAACCGCCACGATGCGCACGTCGGCGCCGCGCAACTTCGCGATCATCGCCTCGGAACCCTGGGACATTGACAGGTCGAAGGTGCCGGCGATCAGCGCCTGACTCAACAATGAGCCGCTGTTAACGTAGACGACTTCGAGGTCGAGGCCGTTCTTGCGAAAGATTCCCTGGCGCCGTCCCATTTCCAGCACATAATTATTGATCCCGGTGCCGCTGTAGCCAAGGCGAACTTTGTCGAGTGATTGCGCCGGCAGTTTATTGGCTCCAACCGTCACGGTCAGCAACAACGTTCCGGCAAACAAAACGCGAGAGAGCACGCGGGTAACTTCCATCGTAGACTCCTGGTTTCCTATTTGGCGATCGGCAACGCGGGGCGGATGTCTTGACGATCACCCGCGCCGCATTACGGCTCGCATCGTAATGCCGGTGGGGGTGAAAGCACAAGGGGAGATCATCGCGCCAGACCCCGCGGAGCGCGGCGAAACACGGTGAATCCAGGCGCGCGCTGCGGCATTGCGCTGCGACGGCTTGAAACCGAGACACGCAGCGTTTATCTCTTAGAGACTGTTTCGCTAGAGGAAATGATCTATGAATATCGATCGCCGGACCGTGATTAAGGCCGGGTTTGGTTTGGGCGTCGCAATGCTATGGCCCCGTGACGGTCTACTGGCGCAGGCCCAGCCGCTGATTCAGAAAAAGATTCCTTCGTCGGGAGAGAGTATACCTGTCATCGGTATCGGTACGGCGCGCCGTTACGAAGAGGTCAAGTCCGAGGCGGAGAAAGCGCCGCTGCGGGACACGATCCGCCAGTTTCAAGCGCTGGGCGGCAAGGTGATCGACAGCTCGCCGTCTTACGGCACCGCCGAAGCGGTAGTCGGCGAAGTGGTCGAAGGTCTCAAGATTCGCGACTCGTTGTTTCTTGCGACTAAAGTGAGCCTACGCAACGTGGGACGCGAAGAAGGGATCAAGCAGATTGAAGAATCATTCAAGAAATACCGGACTAACAAGCTCGATCTGATCGCGGTGCACAACCTGCGCGATACCGAAACCCAGTTGCGGACGTTGCGCGAGATGAAGCAGGCGGGGCGCATTCGCTACGTCGGCATCACGACTTCGTTTGACAATCAGTACGGCGAGTTCGAGCAGACCATGAAAAAAGAAACTCTCGACTTCATCCAGGTCGATTATGCGCTGGATAACCGCGACGCCGGTGAGCGTATTATCCCCTTGGCCGGCGATCGCGGCATAGCCGTGATGATCAATTTACCCTTCGGCCGCGGCCGGCTGTTCAACGCGGTGCAGGGGAAAAAATTGCCGGAATGGGCGAGCGAGTTCGACTGCCAATCTTGGGCGCAGTTTTTTCTCAAGTACATTGTTTCGCATCCGGCGATCACCTGCGCGGTCCCCGGTATGGCCCAGGCGAAATATGTCGTCGACAATCTCGGCGCGGCACACGGCCGGCTGCCCGATGCCGCCATGCGCCGGCGCATGGAACAGTTCATCGATAATGCATGAGGGAATTGAAGTGAGGCGTGAAGGGTCAGGGGTTAGGGGCGGGCGGGGTAAGCTGTGAATGGTGAGTCGAGGGATGGTTACGGCGCCAGCGCTGGTAGCTTCACGCATAGGGTGATCAAGCATGTGATCGAGGTGCGGCCTCCGGAATTACGTGTGCTTGGCTGGTCGTGGCTGTATATTTTTTCGGTTCTTTTTGCCTATTACATTTTGCGGCCCATTCGCGACGAGATGGGCGTGGCGGGCGGCGTGGAGAACCTTCAATGGCTTTTTACCGGTACGCTGCTCGGCATGATCGCCGTCAATCCCCCGTTCGCCGCACTGGTGGCGCGCTTGCCGCGAGCGAAATTTATCGCAGTTAGCTATCGTTTTTTTCTGATCAATTTATTGCTGTTCGCCTTGCTCTTGCATGTGGCGAGCGCGGCGCAGAACATCTGGATCGGCCGGATGTTTTTTATCTGGACCTCGGTCTTCAATCTTTTTGTCGTATCGGTTTTCTGGGCTCTGATGGTCGACGTGTTCGATGCCGAACAGGGCAAGCGGCTCTTCGGCTTCATCGCGGCGGGCGCAACGCTCGGCGGAATCGTCGGCTCCAGCGTGACCGCCTCGCTGGCAAAATCAGTTCCGCCGACGTATTTGCTGTTGGGCTCCGCGGTGTTGTTGGAAATCGCCGTGTTCTGCGTGCGCCGGCTTTCGCGCTTGTCCGACACTTTGCACCGCGCACCGGTGGCTGGGCGCGATGAAACGCCGATCGGCGGCTCGATTTTCTCCGGTTGCGCTCACGCATTCAATTCGATCTACCTGATCAATGTCAGCGTCTACATTCTGTTCTTTGCCATCACCTCGACGTTTCTCTATTTTCAGCAGGCCGATATCGCCCGCCATAGTTTTGCCGACCGCGGCGCGCGTACGGCCTTCTTCGCGCGCGTGGACCTGTGGGTGAATGCTCTTACTCTCGGCGCGCAGCTGTTTTTGACCGGTCGAGTGCTGCGGTTGCTCGGTGTCGCGCTAACCCTCGCGGTGCTGCCGCTGCTGAGCGTGGTCGGCTTCGGCACGCTCGCGTTGACGCCGACGATTGCCGTGCTGGTCGTCTACCAGGTGCTACGGCGGGCGGGCAATTTCGCTTTTGCCCGACCGACGCGCGAAGTTTTGTTTACGGTGGTGCGGCGTGAAGACAAGTATAAGGCGAAGAGTTTTATAGACACCGTGATTTACCGGCTCGGTGATCAAGTCGGCGCGTGGTCGTTCGCGGGTTTGGGATCGATCGGATTGGCGATGACCGGCGTCTCCATGGTCGCCGTGCCGCTTTCGCTCGCCTGGCTCATCAATGGACTTTGGCTCGGGCGCCGGCAGAAAAACCTGGAGACGGCGGGATCGTTGGCTCCGGGTTCAGTTCCAAGCGCGCGTTAGCCGTTGTCGCGCAGGATTTCAGCTCTTCGCCGCTGTTAAATCGATGTCGATGTTTTCCTCTTTCTGAATTTCGGCGAAGCGTTCGCGCAGAGCGCGGATGTTGGTTTTGGTCGGCACCGAGAGATTAGCTTCGAGCTGAAAAATCGGCGTACCACTTACCGGCGCGGCGTAGGTTTTGGTCTCCATCGATTCGATGTTCACGCCCATGCTGCTCACGACCGCGCTCAATTGGTAGACGATGCCGGGATGGTCCATGCACGAGGCGGTGAGCTTGTAGGGAAGAAAAGAATCCGCCGCTTTTCGCGTTGACGGTGTCTTGATGGAAATAGCCAGGCCGGTCTCCGTTTCGATCTCGCGGTAATCGCGGGCGATCTGAACGAGCTTTCCGCCGTCACCGCTGATCAAGACAATCACGGCGAACTCGCCGCAAAAAACCGCCATCTTGCTGTCTTCGATGTTGCAGCCGTGGCGGGAAATAAACTCAGAGATCTTTTGTACCAGCCCGACCTGGTCTGGTCCGATCGCTGTCAAAATCAGATGATCTTTGTCGGCCATGCTCTTGCCTCCCGCTGGATACTAGCCGGAGCGGGGAGCGATGTGAAGAGCCAAAGGATTGGAGTGATGGAGTAATGGAATATTGGAATATTGGAGTGGATGCCAGTTTACACTATTCCATTATTCCAGCACTCCATTATCCCGCGTATCCGGCGAGCTACGCCAGAAAAAAGCCGTTCATGATTGCATCGCGCCAGAGCTTGGCGACTGGCGGCACGGTACCATGAGGAAGTCTTTCGTCCGTCCAACCCCAAGAATGGATGCCGGCGCCGAGAGAAACGGCCCGGATCTTTGGCGGGGGGTTGAGCTTGGCAAAAAGCGGCAGAGATCTTTCACAGCGTTTGAGGGTCACGGTGTCGTCGTTAGCGCCGTGGATGGAGAGAAATGGCGGCACGGGTTTGACTCCGGCGCCCGAAAGTTCTCGCGTGTAGCCGAGAAACTGTTGCACGAGCGCGTCGCTCTCTTGGTTGGATAGCCTCAGGCGTTCGGCGGAAACCCGAGCGGCGGTTTCCAAAGCTTTAGTTGAATTTTTGTGGACAAAATCCTCGGCTTTGAAGTTGGGACGCTTCTTGGCCGTATTCCAACGTTCGAAAGTCATTTCGATCAGCATCGGCAGGCCGATGTTTTGGTCTTTCATGCCTTCGTACATGTAGCGGGCAGTGTCGCGCCACGTGCGTAGACGCAGCTGATTGAAAGGAAAGTTCCAGTCATCGTTGGCGATCTGCGGGTACATGTAACCGAATGGCGAGCTGCCGTAGCCAAGGAGTCCGGCGATATTCGCTATTCTTTGGGACGCCATCATCGCGAAAGGACCACCAGTGGAGTGGCCATGAATGTAGATCGAGAATTCGCCATCGGGGAACTGGCGCCGGGCGGTTTCTTTCATCGCTTCTTCAAACGCGGCCGGCCAGGCGGCCATGCGGTGGAAAAATTCCGTGCCTTGCTTCGCCGCAAGCGAGATCAGTGTCCCGTAGTGGTCGCGCTTCGACGTGTCCCGGATGATCGTGTACTGATCTTGCGCAATTTTCATTTCCTTGGTCCACAGCGGCGTTCGCGCCATCCCGCCGTCATTCTCGACGTCACCGGGCCAGTCGCGCTTCGGATCCAAGAAATAGAAGCGGCCGGGAAATGTCATCGACGCGACCTTAATGGCGTATTTCTTCGCCAGCGTCTGCGCGACGCGTTCGACGGATTTGAAATCGGAAACGCCGCCGTGCAACAAGAACACGCCGACTTTCTTGCCGTCCGGTCCTGATGGGACCAGGTTGATTTCGTGGTCACACCTCAATCTCCTTTGGATCGACGAAGTTGGTAGCGAGCCTATGGAAGGATCATTTCTCTGTCAATGTGGTTCGACGAAGGCTTCATAGAGGACCCGGCCGGTTGCATCCTTCGGCGGCGGTAGATGCAAAAGCCATGCAAGTGTCGGTGCGAAGTCGATGATACGCACGTCCGCAAGCTTCTCCCCGGCGCGGATGCCGGGGCCATTGAGCACCATGAGCGTGCGCATGGAGAGCTGTTGGGGGTTGGCACCGTGATTTCCGTAGGGCTCGGCATCGGTAATCCACGGGCCGCTGCCGATGCGCGCATCGAAATCATATCCGTCGGCAAGCTCCACGTAGATGTCGCCACCGACGTCGCCGCCGATTCCCATCGCCGGCCCGTCGGTTTCCGCGTCATAGATGGCTTTGACCACTTCACGCTCGCCATCGCGGATCGAGGCGAGCAATTCCCGGGTCTTGCGGACGACTTCCGCGCGCTCTTCTTGCGCGACGATGCCATTCTTGCGGTCTTGCGAATTGATCAGCAGGTAGCCGTTATTGACTGCCGGGTAGATTACTTTGGTTTTCGCCAGATCGACCTTACCTTGAATATCCAACGTCAAGAGCCCGCCTTCCTGCAACACGCGATTCAGGGCGACGCGTTTGTTGATCCCCTGAAGGCCGTGATCGGAAATCAGCGCGAAGACACAGTCGGCGGGACGTTTGGCCAACAGCAGACCCAGATGTTCGTCCGTCGTGCGGTAGACCTGTTCCAATAGCGGCCGTAATCGAGCCGCGATATCCCGGCGATAGTTGGCCAGCATCGGATCGAGATAACCGCGCCACAGGTGCTCGGCTTCGTCGGGAAAGGGCGTGTAAGCGAGAAATAAATCCCACGGCAGATTTTCCAGCGCCCAGCGATTGGTTTCCATCAGCTGGTGTTCCACCAGCGTCACAGTTTCGAGATAGCGCGCCTCGGCGCCACCGTTGCCGCCGTTGGCAATGGTGCGGCCGAAACCGCCCTGGTTATAGAGAATGCTGGCGCCGTTGCCGACGAACGCGCGAACCGTCGCGCTTGCGTCGGCGATGACTTCGGCCTTGAGAGCAAACTGACGGGCGGGCCTTGTGTAGTACAGAAAAAAATCACTGCCATCGGATTTGAGATCGAATAGGCGAAAATAAGTCCAGGCGTCTTGATTCCCCGCGGCCTTGATCGCCACAGGATAGCTCCAAAACAATTCACCGCCGGGGATGGCGGGAGCCGACTTGAGTTTGACCTTGATATCGTCGGCATCGCGGCGGGTAGCGATCACGATGGTATCGTAGCCGGCCTGCGAATCAGCCGGATCGTCGATGAGCAAGCCAAATAGTTTCGACTCGCCGATGGTGAAGCTGATCTCGATCGGAGGCGCCTCACTAGCCGGAGAATTCACCCATGAATCACTCGGTTCGGTTTGCATCGCCCGTTTGGTTACGATGCCGTCGCGGCCGCTGGTCGCGTTGTAACCGGCCAAGCGCACGGCTTGGTCGGATTTTTCCCCGCCAAAGGATGGAATGTGGGAGATGATGACTTTTTTGCCGGCCTGCTGCGTCACCGACCAGATCGGTTCGGCCCGCAGCGGCGTTTCAGAGAAGCCGGCGAGGCTTTCCAGAATCGTGAATTGTCCGCGCGGCGCGCGCGGCACACGATTGCCGCTGATGCCGGTGATACGCGGTGGCGCGCCGGTCAGGAGAGATGCAAATCCCGGCGCAGTCTTGGACGGGAAGCCGGCGACCACATCGTCGGCGACTGCGCCGCCTTCGATCAGCTTCGCCAGATTAGGAAGTTTCCCTTCGCGGAGCATCTCGTGAACGAATGCGGGAACGGTGCCGTCCCAGGCGAGCACGATGGCCCGAGTTGCTGACTGGCCGCCGACCGGCGATGGGATAGCTCCGAGGAGAATCGTGAGGGCCGCTATCAGCGTTATCAGTAGTTTTCGGCGGCACATGATCATCTAAAATTTAAATCGGTGTTGCCGTGGCGGCGATTGGAAACAAAGATCGATGCAAGTTTGTCGATCAACACTCCATCGGAAAATGGCTCGTGAAATTGACAGTAACCGATATCAACGCGACGGTCAAAAGTGATAAACTGAGCAGCGCGCATTCGGTAAGAGCAGATCCATTCAGTGAACTTGGAGGAGGCTAAATGTTCGGACGCAGCGGCAGAATCGTAACTGTGATTGTTTTGTTCGGGCTAACGACGATGACGCCTCGTTATCTATGGGCCCAACAGAGCAAGGGTGCAAGCTCGGTCGATGAATTGCTCAAATCGATCGGCCTGAGCAAGCCGGCGATGGCGCGCGCGCCCGACTTCAATCTGCGCGACGCGAACGGCGGTATGGCCAGTTTGGGCGGCTATCGCGGCAGCCTGGTGTTGCTCAATTTTTGGGCGACCTGGTGCGGACCTTGCCGTGAAGAGATGCCGTCGATGGAGCAGCTCAGTCGTAATTTCGGCGGTCAGGGTTTTGCTGTGGTCGCAGTGAATCAGAGAGAAAACGCCGCGCTAGTGAACAAGTTCATGAAAACTCACGGTCTGAACTTCGCAACTCCATTGGATACCGACGGACGGGTCGCGGCATCGTACCGCGTGTACGGTATTCCCGTGACTTATTTGATCGACGGTAACGGCCAGCCGATCGGCATGAAGTCGGGGCCGAGGGATTGGGCCGCTCGCGACGTCATCGAAGCTTTTCGAAAACTGATCGGCTCGGGAGGCGGTGGCAGCATGGCAGGATCCGTGGGTCTTGAGCCCACTGTGCCGCTGCCAAACGTGCTGCGAGTGAAGACCGCCGGGATTTTGCTGCGCGCGCAGCAAGACGCCCAATCAGAAGCCATCAGCAAACTGGAGAGTGGAGAAGAATTGATCGCGCTCGGCAAGGTCTCCGGTGCCGGCGAATTTTGGTATATGATTAAAACCAAGAGCGGCGCGATCGGTTGGGTGAGAGGCGCGGAGATTGAAGAGATCAGAAAAGTGAAATGAAGTCTCTGCCGGCTAGTTTCTTGCGTCAATCTTTTCCGGTCAAATTTCCGCAGCTTACTCGCTCACCAGCTATTCGTAGTTCTTCATGCTTTTCGCAGTGGTTCGATTCGGCGCACCACAGGCGACACTCTGACCGGCCCCCGATATGAACATTCTGGGGTGACGACATTGGAAAGATTTTCATAAGGTTTTCTGGTGCGCCAGAGCTTGCTGCGGGTAGTTCATTCTGCTCGTTGACAAGTCGGCCTCATACCGGGTATTTGAAAAAAGAGCGATTCGTTCTACCGTTTTAACAGAGGAGGATTTTGACATGGTAATGCTAGGCACCGACATGAAAGTTGCCGAGACCCCAAAGGAGGGCCTCAAAGATTACAATAAGACCGACCCCTACGCCGATTGGTTGCAGAAAGAAGGCGTGAAAGTCTACCAGAACCACTACTTTCCGAGCTTGGCGAAGATCGAGCTCGGGCCGTGGGAGCGTAAAGGTGGCAGCGGCGCGGTCATTCACATCGACAATCGCCACATGCCCAACGACTGTCACGTCGTCGAGATCAAGCCGGGCGGCAAATCCGAGCCGGAGCACCACATGTATGAACTGACGATCTACGTGGTCTCGGGTCGCGGTGCAACGACGATCTGGCAAGATGGCGGAAATGGCAAGGACGAGAAGCGCAAGAATAGCTTTGAGTGGCAAGCCGGAAGTCTTTTTTCGATTCCGCTCAATGCCCGCTACCAGAACTTCAATGGCAGCGGCAACGAGCCGGCCCGCTACATCGCCGTGACCAACGCGCCGCCCATGATGCGGCTATTTCGCGACAGCGATTTCATCTTCAACTGCGATCACGTTTTTAGCGGCCGCTACTCAGGCGAGGAAGACTATTTCAGCGGCAAGGGCAAGCTCTTCAATCGCCGGATATGGGAGTCTAATTTCATTGCCAACGCACCGGACATGCTGTTGTACGGATGGAAGGAGCGGGGCGCCGGCGGCATCAATGCCATGCTGGAGATGGCCGACAACAACACCAAGAGTCACATCTCCGAATTTCCCATCGGAACTTACAAGAAAGCTCACCGCCATGGTCCCGGCGCGCACTTGGTGATGCTCAGCGGCACCGGCGGCTACTCGTTGATTTGGACCAAGGACGACCGCTCTGACATGATCAAGTGCGACTGGCAGCTTGGTTCCATGGTCACCGTTCCGAGCGACAACTGCTACCACCAGCATTTCAACTCCGGCACGACTCGAGCGCGCTACCTCGCGCTACGCCCTGGCGACATGGGACTCTACAAGGGCCGCGGTGGTGGCGGGGAGTTCGCCGACCGAAGCATGAAAGAGGGCGGCTGGCAGATCGAGTACGAGGACGAAGATCGCGAGATCCACGGGATCTTTGAAAAAGAACTGAAAGCCCACGGGGCAACGTGCAAGATGAAAGCATTCGTCCCGTGGTGCACCGGTGAGGTGGGACCGACTAGCGAACGCGATACGTAGCAGGCTGCTGAAGCAGACTGGAGTGCCGGAGTAGTGGAGTGATGGATTTGAAGTCCACTACTCCGATGCTTGCGAATGACTTGCTTATTATTGGCGAGCTCGAGCGCGGGCTTGAGATCGTCGGCATGCTCCATTTAACGCATAACTCTCACTAGGAGCTTTCAATTAGCGAGCCGAGTCTTTCGAGAACATCATGGACCAGGTAGGGTTTGTTAATACAATCCTTCACACCGGCCCGGAAGATTTCCGATTTCAATTCTGGCTCTAGATAGCCGGTTGCGACAAGGATCTTCACGCCCGGGTTGAGCTCTTTCAGCTTATGAATCACTTCTAACCCCGTGACCTTGGGCAAGCCAAGGTCCAGGAGCACGACGTCGATCTCTTCTTTGTGGTCGAGGTAGAGGTCAATCGCTTGTGCACCGTCGGTCGCCGTCAGTATTTGGTAGCCGGACTGGGGCAGGAGCTTTCTCAAAAGATAAACCATGGCCTCGTCGTCTTCCACCACGAGAACAGTTCCCTGGGGAATTGCATGTTCTCGATCTGACGCTTTTCCTGTCGTCGTCTCATCGACGTTCAATTTTTCTTGTGACTGAAAGATGGGCAAATAAAGCCGGAACGTAGTGCCTCGCCCGGGTTCGCTTTCAACGTCGACAAAACCATTGTGCTCTTTGGTAATGCCGTAAACAATCGCGAGTCCCAACCCGGTTCCCTGACCGATTCCTTTAGTCGTGAAGAACGGCTCAAAAATCCGCGCGCGTATTTCTTCTTTCATGCCGATGCCGGTATCGCTGACGGCGATGCAGACGCATGCGCTGGTGTCCCCTTTGACCCGCTCGCGCATCTTGTTCTCGTCGACCAATTCCGTTCTGATAGTCAAATTTCCGCCCCTCGCCATAGCATCCCGAGCGTTGACGCAGATGTTGAGGAGCGCTTGGCTCATTTGATTTGGATCTGCCAGTACCGGTGGCAGATGGGGATCAAGATCCAATGTAACGGTGATGGTTTTGGGAAACGCCTGTTTGATCAACTCGCTGAACGTCAGAACGAGATGGTTGGTGTCGCTGGGCGCTAAATGCGTCTCCGTTTTGCGCGCCACCGTTAAGAGCTGCCGCACCACCGAAGCGCCACGCTTGATTTGCTCGTCGATGACTTTCAAGCTCTCGGTGATCTGGTGGTCGACTAAAGGTTGCTTGCCGATGAAAGTAGCGTAACCCCAAATAATATTGAGGATGTTGTTGAAGTCGTGGGCAATGCCACCGGCCAGCGTGCCGATGATCTCCATTTTTTGCGCTTGACGAAGCTGCCCTTCAAGGCTTTTTTGCTCCTCAATCGTTTTTACCAAGGCGGCGTTTGCCTGCTCGAGATCAGCGGTGCGCTCTTGAACCCGCTTTTCAAGTTCTTCGTTGGCGGCTCGTAAACGCTCCTCATTATGAAGCAGCAGATCTTCGGTCTGACTTCGCTCAATGAAATCCGCCGCCTGGCGAGCCAGCAAGTCGAGCAGCGTGAGTTGACGTTCGGTGGGGCGATGCGGCTTACGGTAATGCGTCGAGAACACGCCGACGAGACGGCCCGAACGGCTGACCAGTCGCGTCGACTGAACGGCGCGCGC
>WNFZ01011514.1_pt1 | contig 11695 bp, 5 predicted proteins | sample 5400081 | NCBI WGS metagenome assembly WNFZ01 (sample SAMN13153365, study PRJNA577476) | soil metagenome | isolation source: 80 cm soil or saprolite under grassland replicate 1 | place: USA:California | collected 2016-06-15
TTATTATTTCCTGTTTCATCGCTATACCGTTAGCCTGGTATTATTTATATAAATGGCTGCAGAACTATGATTATAAAACAAATATAACATGGTGGGTGTTTATTGTTTCCTGCGGCGGTGCGTTACTTATTACTTTAATCACAGTAAGCTTCCAGGCAATAAAAGCAGCGATTGCAAATCCGGTGAAGAGTTTGAGAACGGAATAATGAACGTGAATGGGGAATTTTTAAATCAAACATCACAAAATCAGAAATCATAAATCAACTTTTATGTTTAAAAATTATTTTAAAACCGCATTCAGGAGTTTGATCCGTAACAGGAATTACACTATTATCAACATCGCCGGATTGGCTGTTGGTATTGCCGTTTGCATGATGATCTTTATCATTATACAATTTCATACAAGCTTCGATAATTTTCACTCAAAGAAAGATCGCATCTATCGTGTGCTAACTGAATATCATCATGCAGATGCAGCAACTGTTACTTATGGGAAAGACGTTCCCTTTCCAATGCCCACAGGATTAAAAACGGCTTTCCCTCAAATAGAACAAGTTGCTCCGATTTTTGCAAGCCACGATGATCAGCTGTTGATACCTGACGATAATGGAACAACGATAAAGACATTTAAAGAAGATAAAGGTGTATATTTTACAGAGCCTTCATTCTTTAAAATGTTTGATTTCCCATTGCTCGCAGGCTCGTATGAATCATTAAAAGAATCGAACAATGTATTGCTTACAAAAGAGATTGCAGACAAATATTTCGGTGACTGGAAAGCAGCAATAGGCAAGACCATTAAGCTGGAAGTTGGCGGCTATTTATTCGAACATGGCACTGAAGTATTGAAAGTGTCAGGCATTCTTGCGACCATACCGGCAAATACTGACTTTCAGCTAAAACTTGTTGTGGCTTATGGATCAGGTTTTACCGGAAGTATTATCGCAAAAAACACCGATTGGGAGGACAGAACGAATTCAGGTTTTGGCTGCTATATTTTGTTGCCGCCAAATATTTCTGTTGACAATTTCAATCAACAACTAAGAGCATATTCAGCAAAAGTGGAATCTCCTGATGATAAGGATAGTCATATTGTACAACCATTAACTGCGGTGCATTATGATACACAAACAGGTAATTACAGCAACAAAGCAATCAGTCAGGAACTGCTCAATGTATTGTGGCTGATTGCAGCATTCATTCTGTTAATTGCCTGCGTAAACTTTATCAACCTCTCCACTGCACAGGCTGTTAATCGTGCAAAGGAAGTTGGCGTAAGAAAAGTTTTGGGGAGTAATAAATCTCAATTGCAAATCCAATTCATCGTTGAAACATTTTTGATAGTTACAGGTGCTGTAATACTTGCAGCAGTTATTACAATTCTTGCATTGCCTTATGTAAATCAACTTTTAGAACTTTCGCTTTCATTCAACATACTCAGCAATCCTGCAATTATTTTATTTCTTTTGAGCGTAACAATTGTTGTAACTGCACTCGCCGGCTTTTATCCATCTATTGTTTTATCACGTTTCACTCCTGTTAACGCTTTAAAGAGTAAAATCACTGCAAGCACTGCAAAGGGAATCTCACTAAGAAGAGGTTTGGTAGTGTTTCAATTCATCATTGCACAGGCACTTATCATCGGAACATTCATCATTGTACAGCAAATGAGTTATTTTATGGATCAGCCGTTGGGCTTCGATAAAGATGCAATTATAAATGTTCCTTTCCGTGTAGATAGTCTTCGCATCAGCAGGCTGGATTATTTACAGAACAAGTTATTGCAAGTAAATGGTGTGCAGGCAGTAAGCTTCAGTTCCAACACCCCGGTTGAAGATGGTAATGATACATGGAGCACATTCAAATTTGACCATGCAACAAAAGAAGAAGATTTTAAAGCTATTACCAAATTCGCCGACGACGAATATGTGCCGGCTTATAAATTACAACTGATAGCCGGAAGAAATTTGCAACCTTCTGTTTATACAAGAGAATTTTTAGTGAATGAGTCGCTGGTGAAAAGTTTAGGATTTAAAAAACCGGAAGATATACTGAACAAAGAAATAAGTATATGGGACGATCGAATAAAATGTCCTGTTGTTGGCGTGCTAAAGGATTTCAATGACAGATCTTTTCGCAATGATCTTGCACCATTGCTTATTACCACAAACGTCACCATGTACAGTGAGGCAGGAATAAAACTTGAAACGAAAAACATTTCTTCTACACTGCAATCTGTTAAAAACATATTCGAGCAAACATTTCCCGATTTTGTTTATGAATACAAGTTTCTTGATGATAAAATTGCAAGTTTTTACAAACAGGAAAATCAGTTATCACAGTTGTATAAAATTTTTGCAGCAATCGCGATATTCCTTAGCTGTCTTGGGTTGTATGGTTTAGCCTCATTCATGGCAGTACAGAGAATAAAAGAAGTTGGTATTCGTAAAGTACTTGGTGCTACAACAGGCAATATCGTTTATTTATTTTCAAAAGAATTTATCATGCTTATTGCTATTGCCTTTGCGATTGCTACACCCATTGCATGGTATTACATGCACCAATGGTTGCAGGATTATGCTTATCGCATCAACATCAGTTGGTGGTTATTTGCTGTAGGCGGAATTGTTGCAATAGTTATTGCTCTTGCAACCATAAGTTTCCAGGCAATAAAAGCAGCATTGGCAAATCCTGTGAAGAGTTTGAGAACGGAATGAAGATGGTGAATTGTGATATAATCAATTGGTGAATGATCGCGTTAAATCCCAAATCCGAAATCGTGAATCATAAATCAAGACATATGTTTCGTAATTATCTCAAAACCGCATTCCGGTTTTTATTGAAAAACAAAAGTTTCAGTTTCATTAACATCATTGGTCTCGCCATCGGGACATTGTGTTGTTTGTATATTCTACTGTACGTAGAAGATCAGTACAGTTACGACAAGCACGAAAACAATGCAGCGGATATCTATCGTGTCACTGCATCGTTATCACTGCCTGGCGATAAGCATAATATCTCGAGCTGTTCGCCGCCGATTGTCCCTGCTATGAAGCGGGATTTTCCCGAAGTGCAACAATTCACCCGCGTAGTAACCGATTTTAATGCAGGTAAGCATCTGCTTCGTTACAAAGAAAAATTGGTGTATGAAGACAAACCAGTCTATGTAGATTCCACTTTTTTCGATGTTTTCACCTATCACTTCACTAGCAGAAATGCGAAAGACGTATTATCGGAACCGTACTCTTTAGTACTGTTAAAACCTACGGCAGAGAAGCTGTTTGGCAGCGAAGACCCTGTGGGTAAGGTGATTGAGATCGATGATAACAACGGTAAACATGACTACAAAGTAACAGGTGTTGTTGATGAAAGCCTTGGCAAGTCTCACCTTCACGCGAACATGTTCATCACGATGAACAGCGGGGGCATGGGCGAATTCGTCCGTCAAAATGATTCGTGGGCAGGGAATAATCTCACCTATTCATATATTAAGCTGCGTCCACATGCTGATGCCGCTGCGCTTGAAAAAAAATTGCCCGCTTTTCTGAACAAGTATGGAGGTCAGCAACTAAAAGGCGTTGGCATGGAAAAAATATTGCACCTCCAACCTCTTAGCTCTATACACACTACTACAGATTATGAGCAAGAATTGTCAAAAAGTGTTGATCCTTCCTTCCTGTATATTTTATTACTGATAGCGATACTTATACAAGTAATTGCCTGCATCAACTTCATGAACCTCTCTACTGCACGTGCATCTAAAAGGGCAAAAGAAGTCGGCGTAAGAAAGGTGGTTGGAGCGGAGAGATCGGATCTCATGAAGCAGTTTATGAGTGAATCGTTTTTATTGTCACTTATCAGCGTATTAATAGCATTACCGTTATTGTTACTGACCCTTCCTGTCCTCAACCAAATTACACAGGCAGACATTCGTGTATCTATGTTTGCCAATTACCGCTTATGGTTGTTGCTTGGGGGAATTATTGTGACAACGGGCCTGATTGCAGGCAGTTATCCTGCATTCTATTTATCAGCATTCAAGGCCATTAAAGTGATGAAGGGAAACTTCACCAGCCATATTTCTGCAACGGGCATCCGTCGCTCGCTGGTGATATTCCAGTTCGCGCTGTCAATCGTCCTTATTGCGGGCATCATTGTTATCTATAGCCAATTAAATTACATCCAACACAAAGACCTGGGTTTTGATAAGAACCAGAAGCTGGTCTTTAGTTTTTATACTCAGGATACGCGGAACAATATCGATGCATTTTCTAACGATCTGCGGCAACTGGCAGAAGTGAAGATGGTGGGCAGGGCAAGTAGTTATCTCAGCCAGACGGTGTTTAATGACCTCCCTGTTTATCTTGCTGGAGGAAATGCGGCTAATGCCACCGACGTGCAATTCATGACAACAGATGAAAATTTTGTAAAGGCAAATGGCATCAAAATAATCAGCGGCAGAGATTTTCATTTATATGACTCAGGAAAAGTGCTGGTGAATGAAACAGTGCTAAGGCGTGTGGGATTAAAACCCGAACAGGCCCCGGGAACAAAATTGTATACACAGTTTCCTGGAGTGCCGGAATTCTATCGTGAGATAGCCGGTGTAATGAAGGATTTCAATTTCAATTCTCTTCATGATGAAGTGAAACCATTGATGTTTATATATAGCGACCCGCAGCCCTATATGTCAAATCTTACTGTTGCGGCAGAGAGTAAAAATTACCAGGCACTGCTCTCAAAAATAGAAGCATTGTGGCACAAGGATTTTCCATCAGCACCGTTCGACTACAAGTTTCTGGATCAGGAAGTTCAAAAACAGTACGAAACCGAAATCACGTTGTCGAGGATCATCAACTCGTTCACGATAATGGCGATTCTGATCTCATGCCTTGGTTTATTCGGGCTGGCTGCTTTCAGTGCAGAACAAAGAAAAAAAGAAATAGGTGTGCGAAAAGTATTGGGTGCAAGCGTATCCGGAGTTGTTGGCTTGTTGTCAAAGGACTTCTTAAAACTGGTAGGCATCGCGATACTAATAGCAACACCCGTGGCATGGTGGGCAATGAACAAATGGCTGCAGGCATTTGCTTACAGGGTGGAGATTAGTTGGTGGATGTTCGCGCTGGCGGGTTGTGTCGCGGTTATTATTGCAATGATCACAGTGAGTTTCCAGGCAATAAAAGCAGCAATCGCAAATCCGGTGAAGAGTTTGAGAACAGAGTAATTTTTTCGTGAGACGTGAAACATCAAACATGAGAAGGATAAAAGAAAATTTTTTATGAGAAGAACAAAAGTTTGTAACATAAAGAAACTTATTACCTACAACTTGTAACCTAAAACTTCTTTTATGTTTAAAAATTATTTGAAAATTGCTTTCAGAAATCTCTGGAAAAACAAAGCATTCTCTTTGATCAATATCATGGGTCTTGCACTGGGGCTGACTTGCAGCCTTTTGATAATGTTGTGGGTGAACGATGAATATAATGTAGATGCGTTTCATAAAAATGATTCTCAGTTGTATAGTGTGTTTGAAAGGCAGTACAGAGATGGACAGGTTAATGCTTTTCACGGAACGCCGGGAATACTCGCTGATGAACTGAAACGTGTAATGCTCGAAGTGCAGTATGCAACCAACTATGCGTGGGACGAGTTAAGCACTTTTGAAGCGAATAATAAAATAATAAAGGAGGATGGCAATCATGCGGAGCAGGATTTTTTTAAAATGTTTACTTATCGTTTGCTGGAAGGAAGTGCAATAACTGCATTGAAAACACCTTCGGATATTGCTATCTCAAGAAAGATGGCGGAAGAATTTTTTGGTTCGCCTGCAGAAGCGATTGGTAAAATGATACGATATCAAAACAATAAAGATTTAAAAATAACAGCAGTGTTTGATAATGTGCCTCAAAACAGCTCTGCGCAATTTGATTACATTCTTAACTGGCAATCATTCCTGGAAGGCAACAGTTGGGCAAAGGATTGGACGAATAACGGACCACCGTGTTATATCATGCTTCGCGAAGGAACGGATACAAAAGCTTTTGATAAAAAGATCACACGTTTTTTAGATAACTACAACAAAGAACAAACTCCTCACTCTTACATACGTTTGGGAATTGAACGTTACGGTGATGTCTATTTGCATTCAAATTTTGATAAACAAGGAAATATTTCCGGCGGAAGAATTCAATACGTTCAGTTATTCAGCATCGTTGCCATTTTTATTTTATTGATCGCCTGCATCAACTTCATGAATCTTACAACAGCACGATCTGTAAAACGTGCAAAAGAAATTGGTGTGAGAAAAGTTGTTGGTGCGGTCCGTTTTGCATTGATAAGACAATTTATCGGCGAAGCTTTACTCATCGTTTTAATTGCAGTAATTATTTCATTGCTTCTTGTAACGCTTGTCCTGCCGCAGTTTAACCGGCTTACCGGGAAACAAATGACTATTCCAGTCAATGATGCCCGCTTTTGGTTAAGCATTGCAGGATTATTGTTAGTAACAGGTTTTATTTCGGGAAGTTATCCTGCATTGTATTTATCCTCATTCAAACCTGTTCGCGTTTTAAAAGGCTCCATGAAATTTTCAAGTAGTGCTTTGTGGTTTAGAAAAGGGCTTGTGGTTTTCCAGTTCATGCTCTCCATTATATTAATCATCGGTACCATCGTCGTAAGCAAACAGGTCAATTATATTCAAACAACCAATCTCGGTTACGACAGGGAAAACTTACTTTATATTCCTCTGGAAGGCGATCTTACACCGAAGTATGGATTATTTAAAAACCAGGTATCGAACATGCCAGGTATAAAAGATATTTCGCGCATTACAGATATCCCAACACAAATAGAGAATGGAACAGGTGGTGTGCAGTGGGAAGGGAAGGATCCAAATAAAGATATTGAATTTACACAGTCGGCAGTTGGTTATGACTTTACAAAAACAATGCACCTTCAACTTGCACAGGGAAGAGATTTCTCAAAAGATTTTGCAACAGATTCAGCAGGGTATCTTATAAATGAATCAGCGTTAAAAATTATTGGTTATAAAAACCCGATTGGAAAGCCGCTTACATTCTGGCAAAAGAAAGGAACGATCATTGGTGTGCTGAAAGATTTTCATTTCAATTCTTTGCATGAACAAATTAACCCGCTTGTTTTGCGTCTTGGTGAAAATATTGAATGGGGTGCAGCACTTGTAAGAACAGAACCCGGCAAAACAAAACAAGCACTGGCAAGTCTTGAAAAAGTTTGTAAAGAGCTCAATCCGAAATTTCCTTTCACTTATAAATTCTCTGATGAAGAATATGCAAAGCTTTATAAGAGTGAGCAGGTGGTAAGCCAGCTTGCAAACTACTTCGCATTTCTTGGTATATTCATTTCATGTCTTGGTTTGTTAGGTCTTGTAATATTTACAGCAGAGCAACGCACAAAAGAATTTGGAATAAGAAAAGTGCTGGGTGCAAGTCCCGCAACATTATTCACATTGCTTTCAAAAGAATTTTTATTGCTTGTATTGATCGGAATGAAGTCGTCAATCGTCAATCGTAAATAAAAAGGGAAATTTTATGAGCCAGGCCATAGAATAAATATTAAGCATTGTTGCGTCGCACGTTTGTACACCTTGTTCATTAATGATTCAGAACGTTGAAGTGAGTGATACAACAGCTGATGCCCGCCCGTACCGGACGCCTGGCAAGTAAAATAAAAACAAATGATACGTTCGAGTGGGAGTAAAGAAAAAAAGGTTGGTAACAAATAATGCCTGTAACATATAACATACAACTTAAAGCGCTTATATGTTTAAAAATTATTTCAAAATCGCCATCCGCAATCTTGTAAAACAAAAGGCACTTGCGTTCATTAACATATTCGGATTGTCTGTTGGTATCGCATGTTTCAGTTTGTTTATGTTGTACACAGTGAACGAGTTCAATTTCGATAACTTTCATAAAAATGGTGATAACATTTATCGCGTATATCAATCGACTGAAGCAGCAGGAGATAATCCATTTAGCATGGTTCCATATCAACCTATGCCTTTGGGACCAGCAATGAAACAGGATTTGCCGGGTATTGAAAACTATGTTCGTTTTCTTGATAATTGGGGAGAAAGTTTTATTAAAACAGATAATAGTGTAATGCGCGAAAAAATTTCATTTGCTGACCCTTCTTTTTTTACGATGTTCTCTTTCAAATTGAAGTATGGTAATATTTCAACTGCATTACAGGATTTGCATTGCATAGTTTTAACAGAAAAAACAGCAGAAAAAATATTTGGTAAACCGAATGTAATTGGCAAAACAATTGAGATAAAAACGGATGATGAATTCGAACCATTTACTGTAACTGCTGTTGCTGAAAATCTGCAATCAAATTCAACACTTCAGTTCACTATGCTTGGCAATTTTAATTATCATGCCAATTCAAAGCAAGGTGCAAAAGGTGTGAACAACTGGAACCGGATCTCTTATGAAACTTTTGTGCAACTTAAACCGGGAAGCAGTTTGCCTGATGATAAAAAATTGTTGGCGGATTTCAGAAAAAAATATTATCCTGATGAAGAAACTGAAGCGAGAAAAAATGGTTGGAAAGGAAAGGGTTCACCGGCAACCTATGGATTGCAGCCTTTGCGTGATATGCACACAAACACCAAAATTGATGGAGGTGCTATTGATCCAAAAACAATTTGGATATTGTTAAGCATAGCCGCAGGTGTTTTATTAATTGCCTGCATCAATTTTACAACACTTGCCATAGGTCGTTCTGCAGGACGCTCAAAAGAAGTAGGTGTGCGTAAAGTGATTGGAGGCACAAAAATATCTTTAATAATACAGTTTCTCACTGAAGCATTGTTGCTTGCCTTTTTTTCGGCAGTACTTGGTTTACTACTTGCAAAAATTCTTTTACCTTTTTTCAATCAGCTTTCAGGAAGAGATCTGAATTTTTCATTTACACAATTCCCTCAGTTGCTATGGTTAATAATCGGCCTTGTATTACTTGTTGGATTATTTGCAGGAAGTTATCCTTCATTGGTTCTGTCGAGCTTTAAACCCGTGGAAGTTTTGAAGACAAAAGTTAAGGTGGGTGGTTCAAATATTTTTACAAGATCACTGGTAACTATTCAGTTTGTTCTTTCGGCAGGTTTAATTATTTCAACAATCATTATAATGCAACAATTGCATAACATGCAATCAAAAAATCCCGGCTTTGATAAAGAAAACGTGGTTGATGTAGATGCAAGAGGAATTTCCGATACAAAAAAATTATTCGCTTTATTTAAACAGGAGCTTTCAAATCATCCTGAAATCATTGGCACAACAAGCGCTGAAATGGGATTGGGTGAAGGAACAGGATGGAACCAATCGGGATTTAAATACAATGGTAAAGACAAGGCAGTGTATGAATATTTTATTGATTCTGGCTATATGCATGTGCTCGGTATGCAATTGCTTAAAGGAAGAAATTTTGACCCAAACATTTCATCTGACACAGTTAGCTCTGTTATTATAAATGAGGCAATGATGAATGACTTTGGGTGGACGTTGCAAAATGCTATTGGACAAAGATTAAAAGGATATTATGATAATCCGGAAAGGGATGCACGAACGCCTGTCGTGATAGGCATAGTAAAAAATTTTAATTATCTCGATCTGCGGCAGCAAATACAACCACAAATGTTTCAGCAGTTCTCTTTTTATCAGCCACATCATTTTTTTGTACGCATAAGACCGGGTGATCCTTCAAAAGCTTTGGCAACATTGCAAACGGTATGGAAAAATATTGCAGCTGATTATCCTTTGCAATATAGTTTTCTTGATGAAAATTTAAATCGTTTTTACGAATCAGAAGTGCGCTGGAGCAATATTGTAGGATGGGCTGGCGGTATTTCCATTTTTCTTGCATGTCTTGGGTTGCTTGGTCTCGCAGCGCTTTCGGTAGTAAACCGTACAAAAGAAATTGGTATAAGAAAAGTATTGGGTGCATCGCTTTCTGCGATCATCAGTTTATTATCAAAAGATTTTCTCAAACTCATTTTAATAGCATTCATTATTGCAACACCACTTGCATGGTGGTTTATGAACAAATGGTTGCAGGATTATGCGTACCGCATCAATATTAGCTGGTGGGTGTTTGCAATTACAGGCGCAGCAACAATAATCATTGCGTTGCTTGTGATCAGCTTCCAGACAATAAAAGCAGCAATAGCAAATCCTGTGAAGAGTTTGAGAACGGAATAATGTCTGATGTTTGATGTCTGATTTTTAGATTTTAAATCAGACATCAGTCATCACTGGCGAGTGACAATGAACATGATTAAAGAACAAAAGCGTGTAACAAAAAAATAAAACACAAAACGCAGCCTTCCTGTTAATATTTCTCGTGATTCAATATGAACAAAGCTTCGATAATTTTCATAAAAAGGACAATAACATTTATCGTGTTGTGCGCATTGGAAAAAATCCGGTGAACAGGGAATACAGAACAGGTGTGCCGTTCCCGGTAACGCAAGGTTTGCGCACTGACTTTCCTCAATTAGCAAACGCGGCCGCCATTTATGGAACCGGTGGTGTACAAGTTAACGTGACTGCCGCCGATGGGTCCACTCTTAAAAAATTTAAAGAAGGAAATAATGTGTTCATCACCGAGCCACAGTTTTTTAAAATGTTTGATTTTAGTTTAGCAGAAGGCAATATCGCAAACGCAATCACAGAGCCGAATACAGCATTGTTGACAAAAGATATTGCATCAAAATATTTTGGCGATTGGAAAACAGCAATGGGTAAAACACTTAAAATATTTGGACTTCCCATTAAAGTAACAGGCATTCTTAATAATCCTCCTTCGAATACTGATTTTCCGCTTGGCGTTGTGTTGTCGTATGCAACGCTCGTTAAAAATGTGGACATGAATAACTGGGGCAATATCTCTGACGAGAATTATTGTTTTGTACAACTGCCTGGTAATTATTCGCGGGAACAGTTTAATAAATTGCTGGCTCGTTTTGTTGATAAGCATATTAAACCTGTAAATCCTAGTTATGATTTGACACTTCAGCCACTGAAAGAAATTCATTATGATGAACGCCTGGGCAATTTTAATGGTCGCACTTTTAGTAAAGACCTCATTCTTGCATTAAGTTTGATTGGTCTGTTCCTGCTCATCATTGCTTGTGTAAATTTCATCAACCTTACAACAGCACAGGCAATCAACCGTGCACGGGAAGTTGGTGTGAGAAAAGCATTGGGTGGCAATCGTACACAATTGATGCTGCAGTTTTTGGGAGAAACAGGTATCACAAGTCTTCTTGCTTTGATTGGCTCTCTGATTATTGTTTTTATATGTCTTCCTTTCCTGAATAACTTGCTCGAAATTCACTTATCAACATCTGATTTATATAGCGCAAACCTTATCCTCATTGTGTTTGGTGCATTGATGTTGGTTACTTTTCTTTCCGGTTTTTGCCCGGCATTGGTGTTGTCAGGATTTAATCCTGTCAACGTTTTAAAAAGCGCTGTGAGTTCCGATAGTAAAAAAGGAATTCTTTTCCGGAGAGGATTAGTGGTGTTTCAATTTGTAATTGCTCAAGCGCTCATTATCGGGACATTGATAGTGGCATCTCAAATGGATTACTTCCGCACTGCAGATATGGGATTTAATAAAGAAGCGATCATCAACGCCGGCATTCCAGACG
>WNFZ01005447.1_pt1 | contig 11692 bp, 8 predicted proteins | sample 5400081 | NCBI WGS metagenome assembly WNFZ01 (sample SAMN13153365, study PRJNA577476) | soil metagenome | isolation source: 80 cm soil or saprolite under grassland replicate 1 | place: USA:California | collected 2016-06-15
GCGCACTATTTCGCGCACCTACCGTGCCGCCATCCGCATTGGCGAAGACTTTATTACCCTCGAAGAGACGATCGCATTACCAATCGACGCCTCGGACGAAGAGGTTGCCCAGGCGGTCGATCTCGGCTGGCGGATTTACCGCGCCCAGCGTGAGGCCGCCGAGGCTCAGGCCAGCGAGATCCGCAGCGCGATCGGCACGCCCCAACCATTCACCATGCGCGACCCCGATTCTCCAGCAAGCGACAAACAGCGCAACTATATTGCAACGCTGCAAGATCAGATCAATTGGAACAGCGAGCAGCTTGCCGCCTACGCCGAAGAGCAAGAGGTCGATCTGGTGACGATGACGAAGGGCCAGGCCAGTCTGTTCATCGACGGCTTGAAAAAGCTGTCCGAGGAGCGCTCGACTTACAATGGCGATAGCCGCGCTAGAGCATCCGCGCCGCGCGTTGAGACGGCGGCCCAGCCCACGCGCGCCGCCGACGGCGCGCCGGTGAACGAGAAGCAGATCCATGCAATGGAGCGGCTGGCTCAGCAGCAAGGCCTCGACCTCGACATGGAATCGCGCCGTCGCTTCGGCGTGGTGACCCACGGCCTGACCTACGAGCAGGCCTCGACACTGCTGCGCGATCTTCAACGCCCGGCTGGAACGCGGCGCCCGGCCAACGAGACGGTATTGTGAGATTGCAAATTGCAGATTGCCAATTACTCAATTTGCAATTTGCAATTTACTACAAGTACCCGTAACCTTTTTTTAACATCGGCGGTACAAATAATGAAGCCAGTCGCCGTGACTGGCTCGAATGGGAAGAGTTAGTAACACGAGGTAAGAGTCATGGAACAGATCAAGGGAACAGTCAATCGGGTGGAGTTGGTCGGATGGATTGGGTCGGAGCCGGAGCAGCGCTTCATCCCCTCGGGCACGGCGGTCTGCAACTTCCGGGTTGCGACCAATCGGCTGGCGGGGCGAAACGAGGCCGGCGAGCGGATCGTCGAAGCCGAGTGGACCACGGTTGAGGCGTGGGACAAGCTGGCCGAGCAGTGTGGGCGCTTCCTTCACAAAGGCAGCCGCGTGCGCGTGATCGGTAGCTTGCAGACCCAATCGTGGGAAGACCGCGAGAGTGGCCAGAAGCGCTTCAAGACGGTGGTTCGCGCCGAGGATGTCTTGTTCCTGAGCACGCGCGAGCGGGCGCAGGACGAGGCTGAGGCGGTCGAAGAGGTGGCCGAGGATCTGCCGTTCTAATCCGATTGGCGTTCGTTGATCAGTCACGGCAGGCGCTCCGATCCGCAAGGGTCGGGGCGCTTGGCGTTGGGAGCTGATACCAAATTCGGCTGATTGCTTACGAAATCCCCATATTGGCGCCGCTGGCGGGCGTCATCGAAAACGTAATTGATCGCCCATCCTTTGGTATGAGTTGCGGAACAACCCCTTCGCTGAGCCTTCCTACACTTCGCTCAGCGGCGCCGGCCGCACTTTGTTTCAGCGCTCCAACGCCTCGGCGACCAGTAGCCGAACGAAGTGGTGGTATCCATGGCACGCTCCTGCCGGATGGCTACCTTTTGAGTCTCCTTATTGTACACCAAAGGGCGCCCCGGCGGTCCGGCGGCTGTGCTGTAATTGCGCCAGTTGGCATCCACTAAATAAAGGAGGCACACCATGCAAGCCCTACGGTTCCCCCGGTTACTCCTCGTCGGCCTGCTGGCGCTATTGGCGCTCGCGCCTATCTCTACGCGGCCCGCCGCCGCCGCGCCTGTGATCACGACAGACGTGATGAGCGTGACGACCCCGGCTCCAATCGGGGCCGATTGTGGGGAGTTTCAGATCCTGGCGACCTTCACCGTCGAGCGACGCAACATCACCGTTTATGACGATGCCGGTCACCCGCTGCGACAGATCCGGCACGCCAGCTTTACCGGAACTCTGTTCAATTCGGCCACCGGCGCATCCGTGCCCTACGAAGGAACGTTCACCCGCACCCAGGACTTCGTGGCAAATACCGGCACCTTCACCGGGCTACACCTGATGGTGCGGATTCCGGGCCAGGGCGTGCTCGCGCTCGATGTCGGGCAGACGATCATCGATTTTTCAAGCCAGCCCCCAGCGATCATCTTTGAAGCCGGTCAGCACCAGTTCAATGCGCAGGTCTGCCAGCTGCTCGGCTAAGCCAGCGGCCGATCACCTGGCGTAAGGTGGCGAGCGCCCCGATCCGGCCGGATCGGGGCGCGTGGCGTTGGTATGTACGCGGTGTTCCGCACGGGATTAAGGCGGCGGACACTGCTCGGTATGTAAATACTTCCGGCATTCGTCGGTCATCAACGAGCGCGTGACGCGCGTCTCGGCTAGAGCCACCAGGTCTTCTATCCGTAGGGCGTACACCCGCGCCGTGCGATCGCGGCTGGTCGTGACCAGTCGCGTTCCATCCGGACTGAAAGCGACGCGATATATGGCGGCCGTGTGGCCGTAGAGGGTCAGCGGCTGTGCGCCGGGGCCGACCGACAGGTCCCAGATTTTGACCGTCCGATCCACGCTGGAAGTGGCGAGGTGCCGACCATCGGGGCTGAAGGCTACGCCGCCCACCGGCCCTGTATGGCCAGCCAGGGCGAATAACTCTTGGCCGGTCGCAACTTTCCAGATCTTCGCCGTTCCATCGTTGCTGGTTGTTGCCAGAAGTGATCCGTCAGGGCTGAAGGCGACACCCCCCACAATGCCTGTATGTCCAGAGAGCGTCAGCAACGTTTTGCCCGTCGCTGCCTCCCACACTTTCGCCGTGCCGTCTTCGCTGGCGGTAGCCAGGCGCGTCCCATCTGGGCTGAAGGCGAGCGTCCCGATATTAGCGGTGTGACCGACTAGGGTGCGGAGGACAGTGCCAGTCTCAGCATCCCAGATACTGGCGACTCCATCGACGCTGCCGGTGGCAATGTATTTCCCATCGGGGCTGTAAGCGACGGAGAAGACCTGCGCGTTGTGGCGCAGGGTGAGCAATTCTTTGCGCGTCGCTAGATCCCAAACAACGGCTTCAGACTCGTTCCGATTACCTGCGACCAGATGCGTCCCATCCGGGCTAAAGGCGATACCCATGGCCCCCGGCTTGAAACCAGAAAGCGTGAACAACTCCTGCCCGGTTTTAGCATCCCAAATTCTTACCATCTGATCAAGGCCGCCCGTGGCGATGCGCGTCCCGTCGGGGCTGTAAGCCAGGCCCCACACCCGATCGGTATGGCCGGTCAGGTTGAACCATTCGCGGCCCCCCTGGGGTGACACATCCCACAACTTCACCGTTCTGTCACGACTGGCGGTCGCTAAAAGTCTGCCATCCGGGCTGAAGGCAACACCCATAACACCACTCGTGTGGCCGGACACTGTGAGCAACTCGCGCCCGGTGGCGGCCTCCCAGATCTTCGCTGTCCCATCTTCGCTGGCCGTGGCGAGCAGTTTACCGCTGGAGTCAAAAGCGATCTCTGTCACTAAGCTCGCGTGGGCGAACACGGTGCGCAGGCTTTGGCCCGTAGCGGCATCCCATACTATCCAGGTCGTATTGAAACTGCCGGTCGCCAGGCGCTTGCCATCCGGGCTGAAAGCGATGCTGCTGACCCGGTCAGCGTGGGGCAGGTTGAGCAACAGCTGGCCGGAAGCGAGGTCCCAGACTTTGGCCATATTATCGTTGCTGGCGGTGGCCAGGCGTGTCCCATCGGGGCTAAAGGCCAGGGTACCGACTTTCGTGCTACCTTTACTCACATCCTGGATAGGGCCAGTGAGCGTCAACAATTCCCGGCCCGCCGTCGCGTCCCATAGCTTCGCCTCGCCATTGGCGCTGGCGGTGGCCAGGCGCGTCCCGTCAGGGCTGAAAGCCAGAGCCAGAACTTCATCGGTGTGTCCGGATAGCGCGAGCAGTTCCTGGCCTGAAGCAGCATCCCATACTTTGGCGAGGTGGGCGCCGCCGGCCGCCAGTTTCGTCCCGTCCGGGCTAAAGCTCAGGATGCGATAACGGGCGGTCGTCATCGTGAGGCTAATTGGGATCGTGAGCAGTTCTTTGCCTGTGGCGGTCTCCCACATTCTTACCGTACTGTCCTCGCCGATCGTCGCCAGGCGCGTTCCGTCTCGGTTGAAGGTGAGGCCCGCGACGTCACGGGTGTGGCCGCGCAGGGTCAACTGCACTCGTGAGGTCTGCACCGCCCGATGCAGCGCGTCCTGTGCTTCGAGCAGGGGCGGCTGACCGGCAGCATCCGTCAGAGCTACGGCCTGCAGGGCCAGCAGGATACTGCGCTCAGGGTCCACATCCAAATTGAAATTGGCGGCTCCCGCCAGCTCGCGCGAGAAGGCCAGGGTGCGCTCGGCCTGGGCAATGTTACGCTGGCGGAAGGCGAAGCCTGTTAGCGCAAGGGCGACCGCAGTGGCCAGCGCCAGCACGGCCACCAGCCCCTGCAAGCGCCGCCGGGCGCGCTGTTCGAGCATGGCTTCGCGGGCCTGCTGCGCGGTCTCCCGCGCCCGCTGTGCGTCCCGCTCGGCCAGGCTGGCGTCGAGATACGCTTGTTCTTCTTCATTCAGCGCCAGGCCCCGCCTTGAGCCGGAGTGCCCCGTGAGCCCAGGGTCGCTGGACGCCGCCAGCGTCTCAAATTGCGCCAGCCGTGCGCCCGTCGCGAGGAAGCTCTGGTCGCGCCCGGCGCTCACCCACTCCGTCGCAGCGGCCATCAGCCGGCGCTGGAGACGCAGGTCGTCGCGGCTCTCGTCCAGCCAGGCCCGCAGGCGGCCCCACTCGCGGATCAGCGCCTCGTGCGCCACCTCCACCGTCGGCTCGCGCGTGATCGGGTCGCGGTCGAACGTCAGCAGTCGGTAGCGGCCGTACAAATCGATGACCTTGTCCGTGGTCCGTGGTCCGTTGTCCGTTGTCGATCCACCAGCCTCGGTTGCAACTGACAGCTGACCAGGGACAACGGACGCCAACTCGGCGCGGCGGACGCGTCGCCGGGTGTCTTCGGCCCCTTCACCCGGCGTAATCAGGCGCAAGAAGAGCTGACGTGCCACCTCCTGCCCCTGCGCGTCCAGCCCGGTGTAGATCTCCTCGGCTCGGCGGGTCAGGGCCCCCAGCACGCCACCACTGGCGCGATACGCCGCCAGAGTCAGTGTGCGCCCCTCGCGCCGCTCGAACAGCTCGGTCAGCGCATATTGGAGCAGCGGCAAGGTTCCCGGCTGGTCGCCGACATCCTTCACGATCGCCGTGGACAGTTCTGGATCGAGCACGAGACCGGCGCGGCGCGCCGGGCCGACAATGGCATGCTCTAACTCGTCCGGGGTCAATGGCAGCACAAACTCGGTGTGCTGGCGCAGGAGCTCGCCGAAATCCAGGTACTGCAGCGGCCGGTCGGTGAAATCGGCCCGCAGCGTGATCACGACGCGCAGCCGGCTGCGTGGATCGAGCACCGCCAGGAAGCGCGACGTAGTCCGTAGTTCGTAGTTCGTAGTCCGTTGTCCCCCGCTTCTTTGTTCTCCCGGCGCTGGTTCTTGGTCCTCCGCCATGCACTCCAGCAGGCGCTGGATCAGCGTTTCGCGCCCGAAGAAGTCGGCGGCGTCCGCCTCGCCGAACGCGCGCAGGCCCTTATAGGGGTTCTCCACTACCGCGAGATCCGTCATCGTGATCGCGCTCTGCGCCACCATTGGTGGAGCGACCATGGCTAGCGCGATCGGGGTGGCATCCAGCGCCGCCGTCTCCTGCGCCCAGGCGGCCGGCGCGCTGCCTGACGCGATGGCCCGCTGCCAGTCCTCTAACATGCTCACGACATCTGGGTAGCGCTCGTCCGGCGCCTTCGCCGTCGCGCGCTGGATGAGCGCATTCAGCGCGTCCGGCAGGTCGGGGCGGCGCACCTGGAGCGACGGCAACGGCGCATGCAGCTGCTGATACAGGCGCTCGGCCGGTGGCAGATCCGCGAAGGGATGCGCGCCGGTAAGCACCTCATACACGAGCACCCCTAGGCTATAGATGTCGCTCTGCGGCGTGACTGGCTCGTCCTTGATCTGCTCGGGCGAGAGGTACTCGGGCGAGCCGACGACCGAGCCGGGCTGTGTCTCGCCGACCGCGTCCGATATAAGCAGATCTTTGGCGATGCCGAAGTCGGCCAAGTAGGTGTTGCCCTCCTCGTCCAGCAGGATGTTGGCCGGCTTGAGGTCGCGATGCACAATGCCCTGACGATGGGCGAACGCCAGCGCGGCCCCGATCTGATCCAGCAGCCGCGCACACCGTTCAAGCGACCAGGGGCTGTCGCGCAATGCGGCGTCCAGGCTCCCGCCACGGACGTAGCGCATCACCAGGTAGGCGCCGTCGGGCTCGCGCCAGTAGTCGTAGAGCGGGACGATGTACGGATGCTCCAGCCGCGCGACCAGCTGCGCTTCGGCCTCGAAGCGGCGGATGAAATCAGGGTGGTTGGCGTACTCGGGCCGGATGATCTTGATCGCCACCTCGCGCCCGACCGCTGGCTGCGCGGCGCGGTAGACTGCGCCAAAGCCCCCCAAGCCAAGTTGCTCGCGCAGGTCATATCCACGGAGCGCCTGCGGGGTCGGCGTGCCCTTGGTTGGCCGACGCTGCGGGGATGGTGAGAGTGGCGGTTCAGGGGGAGCGGGGAGCCGATCGATCGCCAGCTCGGCGCGCGCCGCCTTCAAAAAGGCCGCTCGATCCGGAGCAGGTATCTGTAAACACTCCGCCAAGCGCTCGGCGAGCTGTTTGGAGGGGCGGCGTTCGTCGGCCTCGAGCTTCTTGATCGTGGTCACGACACAGCCGACCCGCTGGGCGAGCTCCGCCTGGGTCAGGTCGAGCGCTTTGCGCCGGCGCCGTAGCCAGTAGCCGAACGAACTGGTGCGCTCCATGGCACCCTCCTGCCGGATGGCTACCTTTTGAGTCCCCTTATTGTACACCAAAATCCCGACAGCTCACGAACTGTCACAATCACCGGGCTCCAAGGGCATTTCATCGTTCCCGGTGAGGGTCTTATCGCCGCCGATGTCGGCCGGGTGGTGCTGTTGCTCAGTGGTCCAGATGACACCGAGCCAGAAGTCATCTTCGAGAAAGGCCAGTTCGTTCATGGCGCGTTCCCAACCATTTGCGATGTCTTAGCACCGTAACGGGAGGTCATCATGGCAATCACACAAGGCATCGTGGTGTATGCCACTCTAAGCATGATCCTCTATTTTCTAGGGAGAGATAGGGTTATGCGACGAATCGTGCTGCCGCTGGTGGCCAGTTGTTTAGTGATCGTCGGCCTCGCCGGAGTATGGACTGCGGCCCGTCCGCCGGTCCAGTTGCTGCTTCCGCCTCCTTCACAAAGGGAGCCGCGTGCGCGTGATTGGCAGCTTCTACACTCAGTCGTGGGAAGACCGCTCTAGCCCGATTCAGCGCCGTATCTGTCACGGCGAACACAGCCGCCCCAGCCGAAGAGGTTGGGGCGGTTGCATTTCTAGCCTGCTGCGTTGCCGATACAAGGTTAATCGTCAATCGTAAATCCGATCTTCACCGTCACCTGCCAGTAGGCGATGCGCCCCTGGTCGATCTGGCCGCGGGTGTTGACGACTTCGAACCAGCGCATGTTGTGGATAGTCTTGCCGGCCTTAGCGACGGCGTTCTGCACTGCGGCGTCGAAGCTGCTCGACGACGAGCCCACGAGCTCGACTAACTTGTACACATGCTCGCTCATAATGCTCTCCTTTCCCTACATAATGCGACCTATCGGTGATCCTCAGGGCATCTGCGCGGTTCCAGCCAAAGCATCGGCGATCGCCTGATTGAATGGCAGTGCCTGGCCGGCAGCCCAGGCGGCGGCGAAGCGATCCTCGCCGAGCTGGGCGCGGGCCATAGTGACCACCCGCTCGTAGGTGGCGCGAGCAGCCGGAGCCGGGCGACAGCCAATAGCTGTGCGCAGCGCTTCGGCGGCGCCCCACGGCCGAGCCGCGCGCTCGGGCTCCTCGTCGAGAACAGCGACGCTCCCCAGTCCCGCTAGGCACCAGGCGATCCCGGCTCGATCGCCAATCTTGCGGTTCACATCCAGCGCTTGCGCGAGCCATGTCGCCGCGGCGCTCAAGTCGCCCTGCGCCAACGCGGTCTCCCCGAGCGCATGCGCGCGCCAGGCAATGCCCCAATGCTGGTCGCCAAATAGCCCAAACCATTCCAGGCTGTCGACGTGGAGCTGACGCACGCGGTCGTAGTCGCCGCGCAATTGGGCTGCATGCCCGAGGTGGTTGAGCACCCAACCCTGACGGTAGATCATGTTGGACTTCGGCTCGAGTGCTATGCTCTCCATCAAAAGCTGCTCGGCGCGCTCGGCATCCTCCTCCAAGATTGCCACCTCGGCCATGGTCGTCAATACCCAGCCAGTGCCAGCCTGATGACCCAACGCACGATAAAGCGCTAGGCTTTCCGCTAACCGCGCCCAAGCCGTCGGCGCATCGCCGCGCTCGCGCGCCAGCCAGCCGAGGCGATGTAGGAGCCAGGCTTCACTCTGGCAATCTTCCAGGACGCGGTAGATCGCCAGGCTTCGCTCGAACTGAGCTTGAGCTTGGGCATAATCGCCCTGCAAGGCGACGATCTCGCCCAGAATGTACGCCGCATTCGCATGCACATCTGTGACAAGCGCAGATCCCGACGCGTCAAGGACAGATTCCAACTCTCGCGCTTCATTGCTGTACCCGCGAACGAACATGAATAAGGCGAGTCGCGTCGCCAGGCGCAACGTTGTCTCCCAGAACGCGGGCACACTCTGGCTCCACGCCAGCGCCGCACGCATGTTTTCCTGCTCGGGCGCAAGGTGGTCGAACCATGCCGACGATACCAACCCCGCCTGTTGTGGCCGCACCGCACCCACTTCGGAAAAGGCGTGGTAGTATTCGGCGTGGCGCGCCCGCACGGCATCGGCCTCACCGCTCCCTGCCAGTTTCTCCAGCGCATACTGGCGGATCGTCTCGAGCATGCGGTAGCGCGCCGCCACGCCGCCCTGCTCCACCTGTACCAACGACTTATCCACCAGGTGCCCGAGTAAATCGAGAATTGAGAATTGAGAATTGAGAACCGCATGATCATATGTTGCTTTTCTCAATTCTTCATTCTCAATACTCAGTTCGCATACAGCCTCGGCCCCTTCGAGTGTCCAGCCACCCACGAACACCGCCAGGCGGCGCAGCAGCACCCGCTCCGCTTCGGCCAGCAGATCGTAACTCCAGTCGATCAGCGCCTGCAAGGTCTGCTGGCGCGGCAGCGCGGTGCGACTGCCACCGGTCAACAGCCGGAAGCGGTCGTCCAGCCGCGCGGCAATCTGTTCCACCATGAGCATGCGCACCCGCGCCGCCGCCAGCTCGATCGCCAGCGGAATGCCATCGAGCCGCGCGCAGATCTGGGCGAGCGACGCGGCATTCGCGTTCGTGACCGTAAACGCGGGTTGCACCGCGCGCGCCCGTTCCGCGAACAGCTGCACTGCTTCATATTGGATGAGCTGGTCCAGCGGTGGCAGCTGCGGGTCGGCATGCAGCAGCGTGTCGGCCAGCTGGGCGCATGCGTCGATCAGGTGCTCGCAATTATCCAGTACCAGCAGCATATCCTTATCGCGCAGGTGCGTGGTGAGCGTGGCGAGCAGCGGCCGGCCGGGCTCCTCACGCATACTCAGCACGGTGGCGATTGTCTGCGGAATGAGCGCCGGATCGGCCAGTGGCGCCAGCTCGACCAGCCAGACTCCATCAGGGAACCGCGCGTGCATCGTCGTCGCCAGCTGCAGCGCCAGGCGGGTCTTGCCGGTGCCGCCTGGCCCAGTGAGCGTCAGCAGGCGGGCGTCAGCAAGCGTGGAGGAAATCGCCGCCAGCTCGTGTGTGCGGCCGACGAAGCTGGTCAGTTGTGCAGGCAGGTTGTGCGACACGGCGGCGACAGGGGTAGGCGCTTGTGCTGCTTGCACAGTAACAGCCCGCGGCCGATCGGCATGTTCACCGCGCGCATGCTGCATGAACGCGGCCCGCTCGCTTGACGGAATGCGCAAATGCTTGGCCAGCAACTCGGCAATTTGAGCCGACGGCCGGCGCTCCTCGGCCTCGATCTTTTGGATCGTCACCGCGGCGCAACCGATCCGCCGCGCGAGGTCGCCTTGGGTGAGGTCGAGCGCCTTGCGCTGCCGCCGCACCCAGTAACCGAACGAGGTTGGCATATCCATCGCGCCATCCTTACGAGGCATACAGCTATTTGTATGGGTGGTGTATGTCCTATTGTATCACTTTCGCCTACCCGCTGAATATGCACATCTGGTGTAATAGCATCACGCAAATCATAAAACAATCGAGTATCGCACAAAGAGGACGGTCATGTTCGATCCGAATACGATTCGACTGAACGAGACCCTGTATCGCGAGCGATTGCAAGCCGCCGAGCAGGCCCGGCAGCGGCGAGCCACCTGGACGAGCGGCACGCATGTGATCGATCGGCTGCGGTTGGCGATCGGTAGGCAGCTGATGACGTTGGGCCAGCAGATGCAGATGCATCCTACCGCCAATCGTGCCAATCCGTGATGCTAATGAACATTAAAGAATTAGTCGGGTATAGGCCGCCGGGTACCCACACCCAGAGGGTACCCGGTGCCGGCCTTCGTGACTGTAGCCAAGAGCTTTAGCTCGCTGGCGGGCCCGCCGGGCGCCTTAACCCGCCGGCTACAGCAACCAAGCCCGCATTCGTGGGCTACCCGATTATTTTCTTCATCTTCATCAGCACCTCCCGCTTGGCGAGCGATCGTGTAACTACTGTCAGTATGAAAGGAAACTCTCTGCTATGCTAAGCGATTGGCGCATTCTATGTACACTCAATCCAAGCATTCGTCGCTATCTTGTCATTTGGGCACTGCTTGGCTTCGGCTATTTTGGCATTCAGGGCGTACTGCTCAATCTGTACCTTATCCGGCTTGGCTTCGGCGCCGCATTCATCGGCCTGCTGATCGCCTCTGGGCAGATCATCTGGGCAGCGGCCGCGCTGCCCGCCGCCGCAATCGGCCAGCGCTTCGGGCTGCGAGCGGCGCTGATCGCGGCATGTACCCTCTGCACGCTTGGGATGGTCTTGTTGCTTCTGGTCGAAGCTTTACCCGCGCCGATGTGGAGCACCTGGCTGTTTGGATGTTGGTCGCTGATGTGGCTCGGCGTTGCGTTGCTCACTGTGAACAGCACGCCGTATCTGATGCAGATCAGTTCGCTGGAGGAGCGCAATCACGCCTTTGCCGCGCAGAGCGCGGTGATGGCGCTGATGGGCTTCCTCGGCAGCGTAATAGCCGGCTTATTGCCGAATCTGTTTGTCGCCTGGTTTGGCGGCTCGCTCGACCAGACCGCGCCATTTCGCTACGCACTCTGGCTGACGCCCTTGGCGTATACGGTCTGCATCTTTCTGTGGGCCGGCGCCTGCCCGGCACGCTGGCTGGGCGAAACTGAAGCAGCGACGACCAGCGCAAAGCCGCTCGGGCTGTTCATCTTCTTCGGGCTGGTGGTATTCCTGCAAACCGCCGGCGAAGGTTCAGTGCGAGCCTTCTTCAATGTGTATCTGGACAAGACGCTCGGCGTGCCCACTGCTCAGATTGGTACGATCTTTGGCGTCGGGCAGCTGCTGGCGATCGCCGCCGCGCTGGTCGTGCCGGGCTTGCTCAGGCGATCGGGCACCGCACTCACGCTGGCGGGCTCGACCCTGGGGATGGGTGT
>WNFZ01015782.1_pt1 | contig 11690 bp, 14 predicted proteins | sample 5400081 | NCBI WGS metagenome assembly WNFZ01 (sample SAMN13153365, study PRJNA577476) | soil metagenome | isolation source: 80 cm soil or saprolite under grassland replicate 1 | place: USA:California | collected 2016-06-15
GCGGCGGCGGGAGACAGGTCGGATTCAAGGCAAGAAGATTCCGCCAGCATGGTTGTGGGTCATCCCGTCGCCGCTCCGCACTCTCAGCCGCCCATCGGACAGAGAGACGGCCAGCCGGCGACGCTACACAGCATGGTTACGTCGTCGGGCTGGGCCGTCTTCTCCTCGCTTGCCGTCATCATCTTCGTCAGCAGCTCGAGCAGCCAGCGGGGTATGGCGTTGAAGACCGCTGGCCCCATCTGCGATCCTTTCATGGCCGTGACGAGCGCTGAGGCCACCTTGCCTTGCGCCATCTCCCTGTCAAACCGCTTCAAGAAGGCGGTCGAGACCGAACCGTTGATCCGCAGCGGCGGTTCAAAGATGGTCGCTTTCTGAATGGCGGGGAGGGTGAGCGCCGCTTGGAGGGAGATAATGGCGCCCGCACTGACCCCGAAGACCTGCTGGGCGCCCGTCTTGCCAAGGAGGGCGTCCAGATCTTCAACCTCCTTCTGGATGCGGTAATCCTCGCCCTGCGGGCCGCTGAGGCCGCGGCCACGGCGGTCGGGCAGGTAGACGGTAAAAGCATCCGCCAGTCCCTCGGCGAGCTGCAGGTGGCTTTGGCCTGACTCCATGATCCCATGCAGCAGCACCACTCCCGGGCCGCGGCCCAGCTGGCGGTAGCCGATCGCGGTGCCATCTCTAGAGGTCACAAAGCCGGTGACGGCGGTTCGTACGTCGGTCATCTCTTCTCCTCGTGGAACTCGCGCCAGGTCAGGCCAAACTCCGACTCCGGCTGTTTATTTGTTCGATGAGCGTGCGATGAACGAGGACTCGGCGTCGAGCAGTTCGAGCCGGTACTGCTCTTCGATTGGGAACACGGGATCGAGGCCCCCGGCCAGCACGTCGATGCGCTGACACATCACCGCAATTGGGCGGCGAGCCCCTGGACGATGACGTCGAGCCCGAACTCGAAACGCTCGTCCGGCCCCCCGGAGAAGAGCTCGTCGAGGAGGGCGAGCGTGTGCGGGAAACGCTCCGGCGGGAGCGAGGACCAGTAATCACGCAGCATCGCGATGATCTGTTCGGGGGGCAGCTCCTCTCCCGTGGGCGAAGCGAGCCCAAGACTCTCCTCGTAGGCATAGGCCCCCACGTAGAGACCGAAGAGATCCCCGACGAGCGCCACCGTGCGGTCGGGCAGGCCGGCGTCTCGAAGCAGTCCGTGCAGCCACTCGATGAGGGGCAGGGTGTTGGGCCCGACGGGGATGGCCCCGATCGTGACCCGGGCGATGTCGCGGTGGCTCGTGAGCACGCGGCGCATCTCGCGTGCCAGCGCTTTCAGCTGCTCTTGCCAGTGCTCGGGATCGGGTGGCGGAAGCGCGATCTCACCGATGACGCGGTCGAGGACGAGTTGGAGGAGCTCGTCCTTGTTGCGCACATGCCAGTAGAGCGCCGAGGGTGCGGTGCCGAGCTCCTCGGCAACGCGGCGCATACTCGTCCCCTCGCCGGCTCGTCGTCGGCGCCTGGATCCTCTTGACAATTCTGGGCGCCTTCTCGGCGCAGAAGGTCTCCAGCCGCTGGCTGGAGGAGTTCTCCATTCCCGGCTACTCGGCGTACGAAGCGAACCAGCGAACGCTCGGCACCTTCGGCACGGGCGCACAAGCGCCCCACGTGGCGGTCTTCCACGCCGAGGGCGATGTCACGAAAGTGGACGGCGTGCAAAGTGCGATCGCGAAGGTCGAGCGGGAGTTTCCGACCTTCCGCGTGAGCTCGTATTTCTCGACCGGTAGCCGGGCGTACGTGTCAGGCGACGGGCACACGACCTTCGCGGAGATCTATCCGCCGGGCCAGGCGAGCTTCACCGCCGATACGCGCATCGCCGAGATCCGGCATGCGCTCCAAACGGCTGCACCGCCGGGCGTCGACGTCCATCTCACGGGTCGCGACGCGCTCTACGATTCGCAAGGCGCCGCCGAGGGTCCAAGCGTCCTGCTCGAGGCGCTGATCGGCGGGGCCGGCGCGCTCGTCATCCTGCTCTTCGTCTTCGGAACACTGCCCGCGATCGCGATGCCGCTGATCGTGGCGCTGGCGTCGATCCTGAACACGTTCACGCTCGTGTGGGCCCTCACGTACGTGACGTCGGTCTCGATCATCGTCCAGTTCCTCGTCGCGCTCGTCGGGCTCGGCGTCGCGATCGACTACGCGCTCCTGATGATCTTCCGCTTCCGCGAGGAGCTTCGGCACGGCCACGACGTCGAGACGGCCGTCGCCGAGACGATGCGCCACGCGGGCAGGTCGGTGATCGTCTCGGGCTCGACCGTCGCCGTCGGCCTGCTCTCGATGGTCCCCGGTGATCCGCTCGATCGGGCTCGGCGGCATGTTGATCCCCGCCGTGTCCGTGCTGGCGTCGATCACGCTCCTGCCGGCGATGCTCTCGCTGCTCGGCCACCGCATCAACTCGGCGCGCGTGCTGCCGCGGCGGATCGTCGAGGGCTCGGACGCGGAGGCAGGGTTCTGGTGGCGTTGGGCGCACCTCGTCATGCGCCGTCCAATCGCCGTCGGCGCGGTCGGGCTCGCGATCGTCGGCGCACTGCTCGTGCCCGCTTTTCAGCTGAACCCGAGCGAGGCCCAGGCCAAGGACCTGGCGCGTAGCAAGACGGCCGACGCGGTGGTGGGCCTCCAGACCCTCACCGACGCGGGCATCTCGCCCGGCGTCCTAAAGCCCTTCGTCGTGCTCGTCGAGCACGATGGCTCTCCCGCCGCGCTCGAGACAGTCGTGTCGCGGCTCGAGAGCACGCACGGGATCGACGGCGCCGCCGCTCCCGCCGAGTGGCGGAAAGGGGATACCGCCCTCGTCGAGGCCTTCCCCTCGGAGGACGGCGCAGCGCGCCCCGTCCGCAAGACCATCTCGAGAATCCAAGACGAGGTTCTACCGGCAATCCAGACGGAGATCGGGAACGGTGCGAGGCTGACGCTCGGTGGGGTCGCCGCTGAGGACCGCGACTTCGTGCACGCGGTCTATGGCAAGTTCCCCTACGTGCTCGCCTTCGTGATCGCGCTCACCTTCCTTCTCTTGATGCGCGCTTTCCGATCGATCTTCCTGCCACTCAAGGCGGTGATCCTGAACCTCGTCTCGCTCGGGGCTGCGTTCGGGATCATCGTCTTCATCTTCCAGCAGGGCCACGGCTCGGAGGCGATCTGGAACGTCAGCGCGACCGACTCGATCATCCCTTGGATCCCGCTAATGATCTTCGCCTTCCTCTACGGCCTGTCGATGGACTACGAGGTCTTCATGGTCAGCCGCATGCGCGAGGCCTACGACGAGACGGGCAAGACGGAGGAGGCGGTCGCCCTCGGGCTCGCGCGCACCGGCAAACTCGTCACGAGCGCCGCGCTCGTGCTCATGTTCGCCTTCTTTGTGCTATCGACGGGCCCGGGGACGGACATCAAGCAGTTCGGGATCGGGCTTGCAGCCGGGGTCATCTTCGACGCGACAGTCATCCGGGCGCTGCTCGTGCCCTCGATCGTCCGTGTCGCCGGGCGTTGGAACTGGTGGTTGCCCGACTCAGTCGGCCGCCTCTTGCTCGTGCGCAGGCGACAGCCTGCAGCGGAGACCGAATAGGCGGGGGACGCCGAATGTCTGCGCCCGAGAAATCGAGAGCGGCCTGAGTCGCAAGCCGCTGTCGGAGCCGCGTGACCCAACGCGACCGAGAGCGCAGACGAACCGGCTTCAGCCGCTACTCCCGTCCGGGTACTGGTAGCCTGCAACGCGGCCGCACGGCGCTCGAGCGGCTCACCAACCTGCCGCGGTCAATCCCATAGGACTGGCCAACGCTCTCGCGCGACAAACGGGCACGTTAGGGCACCCGCGACGCCTCGCCATTCCGCGCATAGCGGGTCTCCGGCCGCTCCATGCCCACATCGTCGCGCACGATGCTTTTGGACGGCAAGCCCGGAACGGCCCTCTCCGGCAACGACGTTTCCATGAGGGCTTCGTCATGGTCCGCCACTTGTCGCTCTTTGCCAGGAAGGCGACAGCGAGCGCGTCCTCTGTTCTTCGAGGAGAAGCCGTCCTCATCCACCCGCCCAGCGCACCAGCACTTCACTTGGCCCGCTCGAGTTCGCGTCGGCTGAGGAGTTCCGCAAGCGCCCGAGCGGCTAACTTCGCTCGCTCTCCCCGGAGAGTCGCTAGGAGTGCGCGCACGGCCTGTCCGTCTTCAATGTGGATGTCGCCGGCCTCACGGCAGCAGCGTCCGTGCCGGCGTAGAGCCGCCCGCCCGACTCTTCGGGCGCGCGATCACGGAGCAACAGCAGGAGCTTCAGCGGGGTCCAGCGGTTCAGCCCGACCGCCGCTCCAAAGGCTTTTGAGGGAGCCGGAGCGGACAGGCGGAGTCTGCGGCCTCCTCCGTCCGTGTCCCACAGTCGGGAGAGACTGATTTCCGGCTCCGCGCATCGCATAGCAGAGATCTGTCCGTTGGACTGACGTAAACGAGCCCAATCGGCGGTTGCTGTCCTGCTCGGCGCGGTTTTGACTGCGATGCGGGGCGGGGTGCTGCGGCGGCCCTGCCCCCTCGACTCAAGAGCTTTCCACTTGAGCTCTAGACCGGCGTCCGCGACAGCGACTGGCAGCCCGGATGCCCTAGGCTGAGCCTGTCTCGACGAACTTGCTCAGAAGCCCCTCGTAGACCTGTCGCCATTCAGGCCAACGCTCGAAAAGCTCATCCCGCGTAACTCGCTGAAAACCGTGCGGGGCTCTCTTGCGCTCGGCCGCGGATTGGCCCGACAACGTCAGGATTCCTCCCGTTTTGGGCTCGACCAGATAGTGAGAAGCCCGAAAGAACGCTAAGAGACAGTCTCCTCGGGCCCGCCCATGCAGCGCCGAGTCTAGCTCCAAGGCGGTTGCGCCGATCCGGTTGTTCCAGAGGTCGCGGAGTCTGGATCGGGAACAGAAGGCTCCCCACGGGCGTGTTCATCCTCACGGTCAAGGAACCCTCGCCGGCAAAGGCGTTGAGAGGTTCTACGCGCCTTGTTCGAGCGCGGAACGGACGGCCATAGCGACGTGGATGAGGTTGCTCGAGTTCACGCCGGGTCATCTCTAGGCGCTGCGGCTACCCGATCCAAGCGCCTTAGATGAGGAACGCATCTCTCCATCCTCGCGCTCGACGATCTCGACCGTAGCAGCCGCCGCTAGGAGCATCTCGCCGCACGCACCTGACTGCGTCGCGATCCAGGACGGCACAAGCTGGAGCGTGGTCGGACTGGTGTCGCCGCAAGCTGCCGCCGTCCCACGTCTGGACGTGGGACAGGGCGCGCAACGTATCGACGAGAGCGGCGCAGTGTCTCCTCCCTAGAGGGGCTTAGTTGGATCAGCGCGCTCGTACACCGAAACGTGCATGGCGCTCGCCGCCGTGAAGGGCTCGCGCCTCCATCCACCGAAGCGGGCGCGAAGCTGAAGGCCCGCAAGCCGTGCCATCAGGTCGAGCTCGGAGGGGTAGGCGTAGCGGATCTGAACGGGATAGAACCGTATCCCCTGCTCGCTCAGGAGGACATGTTGCGACTCGACCCGCTGCTCGACCGGATGGTGGCGGGCGGCGCCGAGCCAGACCTGGTCGTGCGTCTGCAACGCAAAGAGCGTGTTGAAAACGACATAGACGAGCGCGTAGCGACCTTCGATCGGGACGTCGGCAAAGTCGCCGATTGTGACCGGAATCCGCTCCCCGCCCGACTTCGAGCGCAGCCGCGCGACCATCGCTTCTGAGGCGTCGATCCCGTGCACCTCGACACCGCGTTCAGCGAGCGGGAGCGCGAGCCGTCCGGTTCCAATGGCGAGCTCGAGCGCAGGTCCCGCATGCGCGAGCTCGACAAGGAAGGCGACGGCCAGCAAGACTCTGAGGATGCTTCGAGCCAGCTGAACTAACCACGCGAGCGCCTGGCTAGTCACAGTCGCGTCCTGATTGGTTGGAAGGCCTTTCGCGGCGAAGTCTCCCCGGCGTCGGGAGTTCGATCAATGAGAACTGATCGGCTAAACGCTGGCCTAGCGTCGACTTGCCTGTGCCATGGGCACCTGTAATGGCGATCCGCACGAGTCTACCATCGCAGACTCCCCTGTCTCGCCGACAGCCAGTGGTCTCACCCACTTCCTGTCGTTGCGCTCACCGGCAATCACTCCGCATGAAATGGGATGGGTTGGGTGTCGCCCTTGACATAGAGGGGGTGACGCGGAGCCCCGGTCCTTGTCTGGCCAAGGCAATGTGGGTGCAAGATCGGCAGGCCCAAAACTTCGCTGGCTCGCTCGTCTCTTGCCGTAGCTCCCCATGCGATTACGACGAGGCCTGCGGCGGCGCAAAAGCTGGCAATTGTGTGGTCATTCTCGGGACCGATGGGATCCGCTATCTCCCGAAGTTGGCGAGGATCCGTGCATCGGTAGGCGTAGAGGTTCACCATCGCAAGCTCGGCGAATCCCCAGTGTCTGGCGAATCCTCTGCAGCGTCGGATCGTGGCGTCATCGCGTTCATGATCAGCGGTCGAGGGATTCAGGCCAACGAACACAACTGTGCCGTTGCCGAGCGGCGCGACGTTGCGCGTGAGCGCGTACCGATACTTCCGACACGGTGAGAAGTAAGCAGTCAATTGTGGTACGTCGGGCGAACTCACCAATTCGACGCCCCCATATCGGGACCCCCCGAAGTGCTTCAGTACGTCACACAGAGCGTTGCGAGATTGTAGAGAGCAAAGGGTGCTCGCTCCCCGCTCGATCGGGGTCGTGATGCCGGTCAACCCCCCAGATGCAAGAGCGGGGCGTATGTGATTGGGAGCCGAGGCGGGGCGCGGAGTCTGCGGCTAGCCCCGCTGGTCGTTCTGGAAGGCGCTTCGAAAGCGGGCCGGCGGCTTGCGGTCGCTCGCCCGCGCCCTCCGCATGCCAGCCGATGGGACGACCGGGTCGACACCGCCGGCCGTCGCATTCGCGGCTCACCCGCGCGTCGCTGACGGGCTCGTCGCGTTCTGGCAAATTGCGACAGCGGCATCCAGGCCCTCGCGGAGACGACACGACGCGGGCGTTCGCGCGCGGGTCCGCTCAGCCGGGTCACCGACGCGTCTTCCTTTCCAGCTCGATCTGGCTGTCCGGGTGAAGCACACGCCAGACGTCCAGGTAGAGGCGGAGCTCGCGTTCCGCTTGGGCAGGATCGACTCCGGGGAGGTGGGCCTCGAGGGTCTGCGGGTCGAGAACCTCGACCGCGAACTCGGACTGCCTCAAGTGCGCGACCAGCGCGGGCATGAGCTCAGGGTCGCTGATTCGGATCATCATTTTTGGCCGCAGGTTCTGGCTAAGAGGGGAGCGGGACCGCGGGGGTGGCCCCAACTCCCCACGCGGACTAGGCGTGGAGCTCCCGCCGCATCGGAGCCCAGCCCGTCCGAACTCACTCTGGCGCGCCGCCTGCCGCTTGATCCATCACCCTTCTGTTGGTTCACGAGGTCGCTTGACCAAACCCCCAAAAGAGGGATGCAGACGTCCGAACGACCGTTACGGTGAGAGGCTCGAGCACATGGCGTGAGGGGCCGCAGCTCACGCGCTCGGCTCGGAAAGAGGCGGAGGCCGCAACCGCCTCTTTCTCTTTAAGGCTCGGTTCGCAGCGAATGGGCTCCGTGACGGCGCAGGCGGCGGCATCCGTTCTCAGCCTGAGCAGCGGTCTTCGCCCCGGGTCAGCGCGCCCGGTTCTTCGTGCAGGAGCAGCGGAGCGCTTCGGCTTCTCCGGCCCGGCTCGTCGAGGCGTGACGATTATTGCGACTGCTATCTCTGGTTCGATTCTGGGTCGGGTGTCAGTGCAGCCAGAGTCAGGAACCCTGAGCCTCCATAGATTTTGAGTCATGACTGACGAGGAGCGGAAGAGCCCGGTTCAGGTGTGCTTCATCGGCGGACAGATCGCGGGGGAGATGGCGCGCTTCCACGCGCGGCGGATGGCCATGCTGAGCGCCGGGGTCGTGAGCGAGACGTTCACGAAGGCGTTGAGGGAGCCGGTCGCCGCCATCAACTCCTGGGCATTCAGCGCCATCGCGGAGTCCGTGGAGCCGCGATTCGACTTCGCGGGAATCATCGTTCGTTCGCCACCCAGGCGGCGCGACTTGCCGCCGCGATCAAGGCCCGCCCGAGCTACGGTGCGCGAGTTTCTGGCGTACCATCGGTCTCCTAGCGACGACTCGCCGACGCTCTGACCTCAGGGCGACCGCGCCGCCGAGCGAAGCGAGAGGCTGGTGATCGCCCGTTACGTCCTGATCCTCCGTCACCCGGACGGCCGGCTGGAGCCGTACGTCCACGACGCGGACGCTGAGGTCTTCGGTGTCAGCTCTCGTGTCACGATCGAGGGACGGTGTTGGCACGTCCTGCGCCCGCATGTCGCCTGGAGAGGGCGCAGGGCGCGGGTGGCGCCCAACACCTACGACTGCGAGCCCTGCCCGGAGTAACAAGATTGCCCTGCGGCCCACGGCGCGCTCCAGCAGGCCCGCGCCGCAGTTCTCGAGAAAACGCGCCGAGGGTCGGGGAACCGCAGCTCGGCTCCTCGCTCCTGTCGGTGCTTCGCCAGAGCCTCGCTATCCTCGCAGCGTGACGGAACCGGCACCCCCGCTCGCCTGCCCGCAGTGCAGCGAGCCGATGCAACTCGCCACGAAGAGGATCCGAAAACGAGGCTTGAAACCCGGCCAGCGCGTCGAGCGGACCGGGGATGAGCAACGAGTGAGAATCTGGGTCTGCCACCCCTGCGGCATCCAGCGGCGGGCTCAAGAGCAGTAGCCCTCCGGGGAGAGACAGCAAATCGGCGCATTGCGCGCGACGGACCCGAATTTCGCACCCCACAGGTTGAGGCCGACGAGCCGCGGGCGCGGCATCGTCCTCCATGCCAGCCTTCTTGACAAGGTTGTAAGTGAGTGCTAGCTTCCTTGCCGTGACACCTCAGGTCGCAGAAAGAAAGAGCGCGGAACTACGCCGTGAGGAGGTCCTCGAGGCGGCGATGATCGAGTTCGCGCTGGGTGGGCTGCACGGCACGTCGACGGAGGACATCGCCCGCCGCGCCGGCATTTCACAGCCGTACCTTTTCCGCCTCTTCGGGACGAAGAAGGAGCTCTTCCTCGAGACCGTCCGGCGCGGGTACCGCCGCGTGCTGTCCGTCTTCCAGGAGGCCGCGGCGGCGAACCCGAGGGACGACGTCTTCCTCTCCATGGGAGAGGCCTACCTGAACCTTCGCCGCAACCGGGACTCGCTCATGTTCCAGATGCAGGCCTACGCGGCTTGCGAGGACCCCGAGGTGAGGGCAGTCGTCCGGGAGGAGTTCGCGGCGCTCTACAAGTTCGTCGAGAGCGTCTCCGCCGGCGACCAGGCAGCGGTCCACCAGTTCTTCAAGACCGGAATGCTGATCAACGTCGCCGCGGCCATGGATCTCGGCGCCCTGGACGAACCGTGGGCGCACGACTTCCTCGTCGGCTGCGGCGAGTTGCAATGACCGCGTTTTTTTCGCAACTAAGTGAGTGACTACTTACTAAGGAGGAGGGAGATGAGCGCAAGAACGAGGACCATCTGGACGTTCGTGATCACCTCGGTCGCGTTGTTCATGGTCACGTTGGACAACCTCGTCGTGACGATGGCGCTGCCGAGCATTCGGCTCGACCTCGGAGCGTCGATCGAGGACCTCGAGTGGACGGTCAACGCCTACACGCTCAGCTTCGCGGTCCTCCTCCTCACCGGGGCGGCGCTCGGCGACCGCTTCGGCCGCCGACGGCTCTTCGCGATCGGGCTGGGGATCTTCACCGTCGCCTCGGCGGCGGCGGCCCTGGCTCCCAATGTCGAGTCGCTGATCGCCGCGCGGGCCGTCCAGGGCGTCGGCGGCGCCGTCATCACCCCGCTCACGCTGACGATCCTCTCGGCCGCCGTCCCGGCCGACAAGCGCGGGCTCGCGCTCGGGGCCTGGGGCGGCATCGGCGGCCTCGGCGTGGCCCTCGGCCCCGTCGTGGGCGGCGCGGTCGTCGAAGGTCTCTCGTGGCAGTGGATCTTCTGGCTCAACGTCCCCATCGGCGTGGTGCTAGCACCACTGGCGGCCAGGCGCCTTACAGAGAGCTTCGGGCCGGACTCGCGGCTCGACCTCCGCGGGCTCGGGCTCGCCAGCCTCGGCCTGCTCGGGATCGTGTGGGGGCTTGTGCGAGGCAACTCTGTCGGTTGGGGCAGCGGCGAGATCGTCGGCGCACTGGCCCTCGGTGTCGCCTTCGTGGTGACTTTCGTCCTCTGGGAACTGCGCGCAGCGGCCCCGATGCTGCCCATGCGCTACTTCCGCAACCGCACGTTCGCGGCTACGAACGTCGCGTCCCTGTTCATGTTCTTCGGCATGTTCGGGTCGATCTTCCTGCTCGCTCAGTTCCTCCAGACGGTGCAGGGCTACTCGCCGCTCTCGGCCGGCCTGCGCACCCTCCCGTGGACGGCGATGCCGATCTTCGTCGCGCCCCTCGCGGGCGCCTTGTCAGATCGGATCGGGGGGAGGCCGCTCATGGCGGTCGGTCTCGCGATGCAGGCGATCGGCCTCGGCTGGCTCGCCTTGATCTCGAGCCCCACGGTTCCGTACGGCGACCTCGTACCCGCGTTCGTGGTCTCCGGCATCGGCATGGCGCTCTTCTTTGCCCCCGTGGCGAACGTCGTCCTCTCGAGTGTTCGCCGCAGCGAAGAGGGCAAGGCCAGCGGCACCAACAACGCGATCCGCGAGCTCGGCGGCGTGTTCGGAGTCGCCGTGCTCGCGTCGGTCTTCTCCAGCTACGGCGGCTACGAGACTCCAAGTGCCTACGTCGACGGACTCGTGCCCGCGGTCTGGGTGGGAGCTGCGGTGGTGGCGGCCGGAGCGGCGGCTGCGCTCGTGATCCCGCGCCGCGGCCGCTCGGCGGAGGTTGCCGCGGTCGACGAAGGGCCCGCGGTCGAGCCGATCGAGCAAGCGGCCTAGACAGTCAGCGGAGGGCGGAGGCGTACGGGTCGAGCGTCGCCTCCGTCACCCGCTTCCAGGAGGAGAGCTCGCTGACCTTGGCCCTCGCTGCTTCGCCGAGACGGCGGCGGAGCTCTTGGTCGGCGAGGAGGCGATCGATTGCCGTACACAGTGCCTTCGTATCTCCCGCCGGCACGAGAAGGCCGGTGACGCCGTCTTCGATCAAGCTCGGGATGCCGCCGACCGGCGTGCCGACGACGGCGCGGCCGTGCGCCATGGCCTCGAGCAGCACCCCAGCAGGCTGCCAGCACGCTCGCCTGCGACTTCTTCACCGTCGAGACGCTCGGGCTCAAGCGGATCTCTTAGGGTTCGCAAACTCGTCCGCGGCTCTCCGGAGGGTCCAGGTCGCTAGGTTCGGCGCTCTTGCCATGGTCGAGGGAGGGCTGTTTGCTCTGGTCGTTCGTGTATCTCGTTGTCCGGAACCTGTTCCCTCCTTGTCCAGGGCGCGGGCTTCCCGCTCGCGGTCGCGCGGGCGGGCTCGAAACCTGAGCGTCACTCTTTCGATAGTGAGCGACGGGCTGGCGTGTTGTGCCACATTCGCGACAAGCCACCGCGTCCCGTCTATCGACCGGAAGCCGCAGGGCCTAAAGAACACCCGGCCTGAACTGGAGCAAGCTCATCCAGGTCGCGATGGCCGTCCTCTCCGCGCGCGAGCAGGGCGCGTAGAGCCTGTCAACGTCTTTGCCGCCGATCGTTCCCTTGACC
>WNFZ01005449.1_pt1 | contig 11687 bp, 9 predicted proteins | sample 5400081 | NCBI WGS metagenome assembly WNFZ01 (sample SAMN13153365, study PRJNA577476) | soil metagenome | isolation source: 80 cm soil or saprolite under grassland replicate 1 | place: USA:California | collected 2016-06-15
CGAGCGCCTCGGCCACGCGGCGGATCCCCTCCGGCGTCTTCGTGGGATTGACCCGCGAGGTGCGGAGGATGGAGCCACCCTCGAAGTGAATGCGGGAGACGTCCGTGATGTCGAGCTCGACCGCGTGCTCAGTATCGCCATCGGCCAGCCAGCGGAAGCCGTCGAAGCAGCCGAGCACCCGCAGGCCACGATTGCGCGCCTCGATGGAAGCCGCGGCAATCACCGCATTGATCCCGGGCGCGGGTCCCCCGCCTACGAGAATCGCCAGCGTCTTCATCTTGCCGGCATCCAGTTTACACCAGCTCGACGGCCGGCCGGCCGAACACCCCGTAGGGTCGCGCAAACAGCATCGCGATGAGCACGAGGTAGGAGGCGATATTGCTGAATCCGCCGCCCAGGAGGGGATCGAGGTAGCCCGCCGCCAGGCTCTCCAGCACGCCCACGATGACGGCGCCGACGACGATGCCGGGAATACTGTCGAGGCCGCCGATGATCACGATGGGAAACACCTTGAGCCCGACGACCACCATGCCGAATCCGCCGCCGGTCACGAATGTCCACAGCGTGCCCGCGAGGACGGAGATCGCCCCCACCATCGCCCACGTGATCGAGAAGTGACGGTGGACGTCGATGCCTACCGCCATCGCCGCCTCCTGGTCGTCCGCGAGGGCCCGCAGCGCCACCCCCGTCCGGCTCCACTGAAAGAACCCGCTCACGAGGGCGATGCACACCGCGGCGGTGGCCGCCGCTAGCAGCTTCTCGGCCGAGACGGGCACGCCCCACAGCGTGAGCGGATCGGGCGAAATGGGGAGCGGAATCGCGCCGGGAATTCCGGAGAACAGCACGCCGGCCGCGCCCCGCATCAGGGCCCCGAGGCCCAGCGTGACCATGATCAACGCGATTAACGGCCGGCCGACCATCCGGCGCACAACCAATCGGTTGAAGACGAGGGCCACGGCGACCATCCCCGCGCCCGCGGCGCCGAGGGCGCCGGCCAGCCCCAGCCCCAGCGCGTGCAGCCCGGTGGCCACGAGGCGCGAGCCGAGCATCGCCCATTCGCCCAGGGCAAAGTTGATCATGCGGGAGGCTTTGTAGACGATGACGAACGCGAGCGCGACCAGCGCGTAGATCGCGCCCGCCAGCGCCCCGTCCACGAGCAGCGAGACGAAGAATATGTCCCGCATCGAGGAGCGGATCGGGGATCTAGGCGCAGCCCGAGCGAGGCGTCCCCGGCGCCTTCCGCGGCACGAGGGTGCACGCGAAGGTCGCGGGCTGTTTGCGGTACTGCTCGAGCAGGGCGGAGAGCCGCGCCAGAGTCCGATCGCGCTTGGCGAGGCCGATGCCGTAGATGGCCAGATCGTTCACCAGCCGCGAATAGAACACGTGCTGGGCATCGCCCCCGTCGCGCATGCAGGGCGTGGGCTTCTGGGCCACTCGGAGGAGAGGGCCGAAGGCCTGGGTGTATTGCTGGAGCACGGGCTCGTCGCGCAGGTCGCCGGGCACCTCGCGAAACCGGGCCAGGAATTCGTCCACCGACATCGGCGCCCGGGCTGAGCGCGCCCGTTCTTCCAGGTCCGGCGACAGGCGAATCTGCATGGCATTGCCCTCCCGGCCAATTATAGCCCGTTCAGGAGATAGATCGTCCCGGGTCTTCGGTTGACCCCTGCGGCCGCGCCGCATATACTCAGCGGACCCGACCGACGAGTCCCTGATCGGCGGGGGCGCAGGTCACGAATCCCACCTCACTGGCGAGGTGCCGCGATAGCGACGAAGCTTCAGAGGATCGGTCAGTTCAAGTCAGCAAACGGGACCAGCGCCCCGCCCGCGCCAACCTCCCTCCCGGACATCGGCTCCCGACCACAGTGTCGTACTTCTCAGGCCAAGTGAGGAGGGCGGCGTGATGACCGAGCGGCGCAGGTTCATCGTCAAGGCCGGCGGGGCGCTGGCGGCCGCCGCCGCTGCCACCATCGTCGACGCCCCCAACGTCATCGCCCAGCCGAAGATCCAGTGGAGAATGTCCACCGGATGGACCGCGGCGCTCGACATGCTCCAGGGCGCGGCCCAGCGGCTGGGGAAGGTCGTCGAGGAGATGAGCGCGGGGCGATTCCGGATCGAGGTCTTCCCGGGCGGCCAGATCATGGGGCTATTCGACTGCTTCGACGCCACCTCCAAGGGCACGATCGAGGCGTTCATGGCCGCTCCGTTCTACTGGGCGTCGAAGGAGCCTGCGTTCTCGTGGTTCCACACCATCCCATTCGGCATGAACCCCGAGGGCATGGCGGCCTGGTACTACCAGGGCGACGGCCTCAAGCTGATGGAAGAGACGTACGCCGCCTTCAACCTCGTGCCGCGCCCTGGCACGGCGGCGGCTCCGCAGATGGCCGGATGGTTCAGGAAGAAGATCACCACGATCGGCGATTACAAGGGTCTCAAGATGCGCATTGGCTCCCTCGGCGGCAAGGTCTATGTCAAGGCGGGTGGCACGGCAGTCCTCACCCCGGCCGACCAGATCTACGCGGCACTCGAGCGGGGCGTGATTGACGCCGCCGAATGGGTTGGCCCGCATGACGACATGAAGCTGGGCCTGCACAAGACCGCGCGCTACTACTACTATCCGGGCTGGCATGAGCCGGGCTCCACAAATGAGTTTGGCTTCAATAAGAAGGCGTACGAGGCGCTCCCAGTAGAGTTGCAGCGGACTCTGGACCACGCTGCCGCGGCGGTACAAGTCTATGGGCTCACGGACTTCCACGCGAAGAACGCCGTGGCTCTCGAGCGGCTCAAGACGGAGTTCAAGGGCAAGGTCGAGATCCTTCCCCTCCCCGTTCCGGTGCTGCGCGATCTCAAGAAGCTCGCGACCGAAGTGGTCAAGGAAGAATCCGAGAAGACCCCTATGGCCCGGAAGGTGCACGCCTCCTTCACTAAGTTCCAGGCCCTGGTGGGACCGTGGGACCACGTCGCCGAAGGCGCCTACCATCAGCTCGTGGCAGGGTGAGGAGGGGCAGCGTGACGACCGAGCGGCGCAGGTTCATTGCAGCGGCGAGCGGGGTAATGGCGGCCGTCGCCGCTGGCGCCATCGCTGACGCCCCCAATGTCATCGCTCAGCCGAAGGTCCAGTGGCGAATGTCCACGACCTGGACCCCCGCGCTCGATGTGCCCCAGGGCGCGGCCCAGCGGCTGGCCAGGGTCGTCGACGAGATGAGCGGCGGGCGGTTCCGGATCGAGGTCTTCCCGGGCGGCCAGATCATGCCGCCGTTCGCCTGCTTCGACGCCGCCTCGCAGGGCACAATCGAGTCATTTATGAGCGCGTCGTACTACTGGACCGCGAAGGAGCCCGCGCTCGAGTGGTTCACGACCGTCCCGTTCGGCATGGACCCCCAGGGCATGGCGGCCTGGTACTACCAGGGCGACGGCCTCAAGCTCTGGGAGGAGGCGTATGCCGCGTTCAACCTCGTGCCGCGCCCGGGGCCAGCGAACGCCCCGCAGATGGCTGGATGGTTCAGGAAGAAGATCAACACGATCGGCGACTACAAGGGGCTCAAGATGCGCATCGGCACGGGCCTGGGCGGCAAGGTCTACGTCAAAGCGGGCGCCACGGCCGTCCTCACCCCGGCCGCCGAGGTATACGCCGCGCTCGAGCGGGGCGTGATCGACGCCGCTGAATGGTCCGGGCCGCACAGCGACATGAAGCTCGGTCTGCACAATACCGCGCGTCATTACTACTACCCGGGCTGGCACGAGCCCGGCACCACGCTCGAGTTCGGCTTCAACAAGAAGGCGTACGAGGCGCTCCCGGCCGATCTGCGGCGGACCCTTGATCATGCCGCGGCCGCGACCCAAGTCTATGGCCTCTCGGACTACCATGTGAAAAACGCCATCGCGCTGGAGCGGCTCAAGATGGAGTTCAAGGGCAAGGCCGAGGTGCTCCAGCTCCCGGTGTCGGTGCTGCGCGATCTCAAGAGGATATCGACCGAGGTCGTCAGGGAAGAATCCGAGAAGACGCCTATGGCCCGGAAGGTGCACGCGTCGTTCACGAAGTTTCAGGCGCTCGTGGGTCCCTGGGATCACGTCGCCGAGGGCGCCTACCATCAGCTCGTGGCGGGGTGAGCTAGCGTCATGACCGAGCGACGCAGGTTCATTGCGACAGCGGGCGGTATGGTGGCGGCCGTCACCGCTGGTGTCATTGTCGACGCTCCCAACATCATTGCTCAGCCGAAGATCCAGTGGCGACTGTCCACGGCCTATCCCCCGGCGCTCGACGTGCTCAACGGCGCGGCCCAACGACTGGCGAAGGTCGTGGAGGAGACAAGCGGCGGGCGGTTCCGGATCGAGGTCTTCCCAGGTGGCCAGATCATGCCACCGTTCGCCTGTTTCGACGCCGCTTCGCAGGGCACGATCGAGGCGTTCATAGGTTCGCCGCAATACTGGAAGGACAAGGAGCCCGCGATCGAATGGTTCGCGACCATCCCGTTCGGCATGAACCCCGAGGGTATGGCCGCCTGGTTCCACCAGGGCGACGGGCTCAAGCTCTGGGAGGAGACATACACCGCCTTCAACCTCGTGCCGCGCGCGGGGAATGCGTTCGCCCCACAGATGGCCGGATGGTTCAGGAAGAAGATCACGACGATCGGCGACTTCAAGGGGCTCAAGATGCGGCTTCCGAACCTTGGCGGCAAGGTTCTCACGAAGGCCGGCGCCACGACAGTGCTGACCCCGGCTGCCGAAATCTACGCGGCTCTCGAGCGGGGCGTGATCGACGCCGCCGAATGGGTCGGACCGCACGACGACTTGAAGCTGGGCCTCCACAAGACCGCGCGCTACTACTACTACCCCGGCTGGCACGAGCCCGGCACCACGAACGAGTTTAGCTTCAACAAGAAGGCCTACGAGGCGCTCCCGGTCGATTTGCGCCGGATGCTCGACCATGCCGTCGCGGCCATGCAGGTCTACGGCCTCACGGACTACCACACCAAGAACGCGATCGCGCTCCAGCGGCTCAAGACGGAGTTCAAGGGCCAGGTCGAGGTGCTCCCGCTGCCGGCGCCGGTCCTGCGCGATCTGAGGAAGCTGGCGACCGAGGTCGTCAAGGAAGAGTCGGAGAAGACCCCCATGGCCAGGAAGGTGCACGCGTCCTTCACCAAGTTCCAGGCGCTGGTGGGGCCGTGGGATCACGTCGCCGAAGGCGCCTACCATCAGCTCGTGGCAGGGTGAGGGGACGTGATGACCGAGCGGCGCAGGTTCATCGTGAAGGCAAGCGGTGTGGTGGCGGCCGCTGCTGCCGCGGCCATCGTCGACGCGCCCAACATCATCGCTCAGCCAAAGGTCCAGTGGCGGATGTCCACGGCCTGGACCCCGGCGCTGGACGTGAACCAGGGCGCGGCCCAGCGGCTGGCCAAGATCGTGGAGGAGATGAGCGGCGGCCGGTTCCGGATCGAGGTCTTCCCGGGCGGCCAGATCATGCAGCCGTTCGAGTGCTTCGACGCCACCTCCCAAGGCAAGATCGAGGCGTTCATGGCCATCGCGTACTACTGGACGGCTAAGGAGGCTGCCTTCGAATGGTTCGCGACTGTCCCGTTCGGCATGAACCCCGAGGGTATGGCCGCCTGGTACTACCAGGGCGACGGGCTCAAGCTCTGGGAGGAGGCGTATGCCGCTTTCAATCTCGTGCCGCGCCCTGGCCCGTCAATCTCCCCGCAGATGGCCGGATGGTTCAGGAAGAAGATCAACACGATCGGCGACCACAAGGGGCTCAAGATGCGCATTGGCTCGGGCCTCGGCGGCAAGGTCTACGTCAAGGCGGGCGGCACGGCCATCCTCACCCCGGGCGCCGATATCTACGCCGCGCTCGAGCGGGGCGTGATTGACGCCGCCGAATGGGTCGGGCCGCATGACGACATGAAGCTGGGTCTTCAAAATACTGCTCGTTACTATTACTATCCCGGCTGGCACGAGCCTGGCTCTACAAACGAGTTCGGCTTCAACAAGAAGGCGTACGACGCGCTCCCCGTCGATCTGCGGCGGACACTCGATCATGCCGCCGCCGCAGTCCATGTCTATGGTGGCACGGATTACCACACCAAGAACGCGATCGCGCTCGAGCGACTCAAGACGGAGTTCAAGGGCAAGGTCGAGGTGCTTCAGCTCCCGGTGCCGGTGCTGCGCGATCTCAAGAAGTTCTCGGCGGAGGTCATCAAGGAGGAATCCGAGAAGACCCCCATCGCCCGGAAGGTGCACGCCTCCTTCACCAAGTTCCAGGCGCTGGTGGGGCCGTGGGATCACGTCGCCGAAGGCGCCTACCATCAGCTCGCCGCGGTGTGAGGTAAACAATGTGAGAGCCGACCGACGCAGGTTCATTGCGACGGCAGGCGGTGCGATGGCGGCCGCCGCTGTTTCCACCATCGTCGATGCCCCCAACGTTATCGCTCAGCCGAAGGTCCAGTGGCGGATGTCAACGACCTGGACCCCGGCGCTCGACGTGCTTCAGGGGGCGGCCCAGCGGCTGGCGAAGGTCGTGGAGGAGATGAGCGGGGGGCGGTTCCGGATCGAGGTCTTCCCGGGCGACCAGATCATGCCGGCGTTCGCCTGCTTCGATGCCGCCTCGCAGGGCAAGATCGAGGCGTTCATGGGCCCTTCGTACTACTGGACCGCGAAGGAGCCCGCGCTCGAGTGGTTCACGACCATTCCATTCGGCATGAACCCCGAGGGTATGTCCGCCTGGTACTACCAGGGCGACGGGCTCAAACTCTCGGAGGAGGCGCACGCTCCCTTCAACCTCGTGCCACGGCCCGCCCTGCCGGTTCCTCCACAGATGGCCGGATGGTTCAGGAAGAAGACCACCACGATCGGCGACTACAAGGGGCTCAAGATGCGCATTGGCACCGGCCTTGGCGGCAAGGTCTATGTCAAGGCGGGCGGCACGGCAGTCCTCACCCCCGGTGCCGACATCTACGCCGCCCTCGAGCGAGGCGTGATCGATGCCTGCGAATGGGTCGGGCCGCATGACGACATGAAGCTGGGCCTGCACAAGACCGCCCGCTACTACTACTATCCGGGCTGGCACGAGCCCGGCACCACGACCGAGTTCGGGTTCAATAAGAAGGCATACGACACACTCCCAGTCGATCTCCAGCGAACGCTCGACCATGCTGCGGCGGCAGTGCAGGTCCATGGCCGCACGGAGTTCCACGCGAAGAACGCGGTCGCGTTGGAGCGGCTCAAGACGGAGTTCAAGGGCAAGGTCGAGGTGATCCAGCTCCCGGTGCCGGTGCTGCGTGATCTCAAGAAGCTGGCGACCGAGGTTGTCAGGGAAGAATCCGAGAAGACGCCCATCGCCCGGAAGGTGCACGCCTCCTTCACCAAGTTCCAGGCGCTGGCGGGGCCGTGGGATCACGTCGCCGAAGGCGCCTACCATCAGCTCGTTGCGCTGTGAGGAGGGCAGCGCGATGACCGACCGGCGGAGGTTCATTGCAACGGCGAGCGGGGTAATGGCGGCCGCCGCCGCTGCCGCGGTAGTCGATGCCCCCAACGTCATCGCTCAGCCGAAGGTCCAGTGGCGAATGTCCACGGCCTGGACGGCGGCGCTTGACATACACCAGGGAGCGGCCCGGCGGCTGGCGAAGGTCGTGGAGGAGACGAGCGGCGGGCGGTTCCGGATCGAGGTCTTTCCGGGCGGCCAGATCATGCCGCCGTTCGAGTGCTTCGACGCAGCCTCCCAGGGCAAGATCGAGGCATTCATGGGCTCGGGGCAATACTGGAGCAATCGAGAGCCCGCGATCGAGTGGTTCACGACCATCCCGTTCGGCATGAACCCCGAGGGCATGGCCGCCTGGTACTACCAGGGTGATGGGCTTAGGCTCTGGGAGGAAACCTACGCCGCCTTCAATCTCGTGCCGCGCCCCGCCACGGCGGTGGCTCCCCAGATGGCCGGCTGGTTCAGAAAGAAGATCACTGCGATCGGCGACTGCAAGGGGCTCAAGATGCGGATCGTGAATCTGGGGGGCAAGGTCTATGCGAGGGCGGGCGCCACGACCGTGCAAACCCCGCTTGCCGAGGTCTATGCCGCTCTCGAGCGTGGCGTCATCGATACCGCTGAATTCGTCGGGCCGCACGACGACATGAATATGGGCCTGCACAAGACGGCGCGCTATTACTACTACCCGGGCTGGCACGAGCCTGGCACCACGCTCGACTTCGGCTTCAACAAGAAGGCCTACGAGGCGCTGCCGGTCGACTTGAAGCGAACGCTAGACCACGCCGCCGCCGCAGTGCAGGTCTATGGCCTGACGGAGTTCCACGCGAAGAACGCGATCGCCCTCGATCGGCTCAAGATGGAGTTCAAGGGCAAGGTCGAGGTGGTCCAGCTCCCGGTGCCGGTGCTGCGTGATCTCAAGAAGCTGTCGGCCGAGGTTGTCAGGGAAGAATCCGAGAAGACGCCCATGGCCAGAAAGGTGCACGCCTCCTTCACGAAGTTCCAGGCCCTCGTGGGTCCCTGGGACCATGTGGCTGAAGGCGCTTACCACCAGCTCGTGGCAGGGTGACGATGCGACGGATGCCGAACTTCTGCTTCAGGGCGCCTCGCAGCCTTTGGGTCGTCGTGGCGATGTTTCTCTGCTTGCCCACACACGCAGCCCAGGCACAAGAAGCTCGTCGCCCGTTCCGGATCGGCGTCCTCAACGCCGCGTGGGCGGCGAGCCATCCTACCGTTGAAGGACTCAAGGCCGGGCTCAAAGAGCTCGGCTTCGAAGATGGCCGCGACGTGACGTTCGATATCCGCTTCACCGAGGGAAGGCTGGACGCGATGCCCGCCGCCGCCGAGGCCCTCGTCAAGGGCGGCGTCGACCTGATCTTCACGAGCCAAGAGGCGGCCACCCTCGCCGCGAAGGACGCGACGGAGAGCGTGCCCATCGTCTTCACCCTGGTGGGCGACCCGGTGGGCGCCGGCATCGTCGGCAACCTTGGCCAGCCCGGCGGCAACGTGACGGGGGTATCGAGCCTCCAGACCGAGCTCGTCGCGAAGCGTCTGGAAGTTCTCAAGACGCTCGCTCCGGCCGTCCGTCGGGTCTGGCTCATTTATTACAGTGTCGACCTGGGCGCGACGCCGATGATCCCCAAGGCGCTCGAGGCGGCACTCCGCATGAAGTTGGAGGTCTTGCCGAAAGGGGTTGCCGACGCCGGCGAGCTCAAGCGAGTGCTCCGCGAAGTCCGGCGCGACGACGCGGTGCTCGCGCCGGAAGGCTCGAACCCGGACCTCACCATCGCGATCATAGAGCAGTCGCTCGCCTTGCGAGTCCCGGCGGTCTTCGGGACGGCGCTCTGGATCGGCTATGGCGGTCTCATATCATACGGGCCCGACTACTACGCGCAGGGAGTCCAGGCCGCCACGCTGGTCGCCAAAATTCTGAAAGGTGCCCGGCCTCGGGACCTGTCGATCGAAGGCGCCGGGAGGATCGATCTCGCGGTGAACCTCAAGACGGCGGATCTTCTTGGCCTCACCGTGCCCCGAAAGATCCTGCTCCGCGCCGACGCCTTCCGGCGATGAAGAACCCCCTCTCGCGTGGGCGGCTCTTCCGCAAGTACGTCGTCGTCCTCCTCGTGCTGGTTGGCGGCGTCCTGATGGCGTCGAGCCTGGTCGAGCTCTACTTCTCCTATCGAGAGACTCAGCGCGCGATCGTCCGGGTCGAGCGCGCGAAGGCGGTGGCGGCGGCGGCTCGCATCGAGCAGTTTCTGAAAGAGGTCGAGCTGCAGGTGCGCGAGACGACCCGGACCGCGTCCGACGATCCCGACGCGAGCCAGGTGGGACCAGGGAAACTCGGATTTCGAGAGGGATTGGGAGCGGCGCTGGCGCAGCAGCGCGAGCTCGACTTCCTCAGGGTCCTTCGCAATGTCCCCGCGATCAGCGAGCTCAGCCATCTCGATCTCTCCGGCAAAGAGCAGATTCGTGTCTCTCGCCTGGACCCCGATATCGTCGAAAGCCAGGAGGACTTCTCCCAGGCCCCCAAGTTCGTCGAGGCGAAAGCCGGGAAGACCTACTGGAGTTCCGTGTATTTCAAGAACGAGTCCGAGCCTTACGTGACGCTGGCCGTGCCGGTCGGAAAGTACGCCGTCGAGGTGACGACGGCGGAGGTCAACCTCGGCGGCGTTCTGAGGATTGTCTCCCAGATCGAGGTCGGCCCGGGCGGATACGCCTACGTAGTGGACTCCCGGAACCAACTGGTCGCCCATCCGGACAGCCGGATGCTGCGAGCAAAGCGGGATCTCTCCACCCTCGTCCAGGTAAAGTCTGCACGGGCTGAGCGCTCGGGACTTATGGCAGACGCCCCGGTCACCGTCGTGGCCGACGGTCTCGGTGGCGGGCAGGTACTCGCGGCGCACGCGGCAATCGCTCCCCTCGGGTGGCTCGTCTTCGTCGAACGGCCGGCCGCCGACGCCTACGCGCCCCTCCGAGCCCCGATTATCCGGAGCGCCGTTATCTTCCTTCTGGGCCTGGGGCTCTCGATCCTGGCGAGCCTGCTCCTCGCTCGACGAATGGTCGCGCCGATCCGGGTGCTCCAGGAAGGCGCCGCGCGTATCGGGGCCGGCGACCTCAGCCATCGCATTGAGGTCCACACCGGCGACGAGCTCCAGGCGCTCGGAGATGAGCTCAACCGGACGGCGGGACAGCTCGAGGAGTCGTACGCCAACCTCGAGCAGAAGGTGGAGGCGCGGACCCGTGAGCTCGCGGACGCCAACCGCGACCTCACCGAGGCCCTGGAGCAGCAGACGGCGACTGCGGAAATCCTGCGGGTCATCTCGAGCTCGCCCACCGATATTCGGCCCGTCCTCGATGCAGTTGCCCAGAGCGCGACACGCCTTTGCGAGGCTTATGACGCGATGGTCGCTCTCAGGGAGGGGGACATGCTCCGCGTCGCGGCTCATCACGGGCCGATCCCGATCCGGTGGCGGGCAGATCCAAGACCGATCAACCGTGGCTGGGTGTCGGGCCGCGCGGTAGCGGACCGACAGCCAGTTCACGTCCACGACCTAGCCGCGAGCGGAGCTGAGTTCCCCCTGGGCCAAGCGGATGCCGTCGAATCCGGCCACCGGACCACCCTGGCCGTGCCGCTCCTACGCGAGGACGAGGCGATCGGCGTGATCCTGATCCGGCGCCTCGAGGTCCGTCCGTTCACCGACAAACAGGTCGCGCTGCTCAAGACCTTTGCCGACCAGGCCGTCATCGCCATCGAGAACGTCCGGCTGTTCAAGGAGCTGGAAGCGCGCAACAGCGAGCTGCGAGTCGCCCTCGAGCAGCAGACGGCGACCAGCGAGCTGCTCAAGGTGATCGGGCGGTCCACCTTCGATCTCCAGCCGGTCTTCGAGACGCTGGCCGTGAACGCTGTCAGGCTGTGCGAGGCGAAACGCGGGGTGATCTTGCGTTTCGATGGGCAGCTCCTGCGGTTTGCGGTGGGCCACAACGTCTCCCCCGAGCTCAGAGAGTTCTTCGAGCAGCACCCCATCGCGCCCGGACGCGAGAGCAACTCCGGGCGCGCCGCCCTCGAGCGGCGCACGATCCACAATCACGATGTCCTGGCCGATCCAGAGTACGCCTACGGGGGGACCCGGGTGGATCCCTACCGGACTGTCCTCGCGGTTCCCATGGTCCGCGCCGACGAGCTGCTCGGCGTGATCATCATCTACAGACACGAAGTCCG
>WNFZ01016597.1_pt1 | contig 11680 bp, 9 predicted proteins | sample 5400081 | NCBI WGS metagenome assembly WNFZ01 (sample SAMN13153365, study PRJNA577476) | soil metagenome | isolation source: 80 cm soil or saprolite under grassland replicate 1 | place: USA:California | collected 2016-06-15
GAGAACGATTTGCGGGAGTGACTTCCCCGTCCCGACCTTTGCGCTGCCAAGAAATGTCGCATTCTCATTAACCACCAGCCGGGGCGCTTCGATGTCACCACGCAGCGTGCAACCCGCCTGGAGCTCGCAGCGTTCAGTCACGAAAATATTGCCCTCCACCGTCCCTCGCACCTTCACCGATTTCGTCCTGATGTCACCGCGTATGCGCGCGTGCTCCCCGATCGTGAGCGTTCCGGTGGAATCGATTGTGCCCTTCACCTCGCCGTCGATGAGCAGCTCGTTTAGGAATTTGACCGAGCCTTTGATCGAAACTCCTCGGGAGAGAAGAGTGCCGGATTGCGTTGGCATGAACGTGCGGGTGGATGGCCCTGGGACGACAGATGGTCTGGCCGATTCGTTTGCGGGGACCGCGGGTTCGGTCTTTCGAGTGAACATTTGCATTCCGTGATTCCTCCAGGTTTGGCCGCGTGGAAAGCTTATCTTTTTCCGTGCGCAACGAGGGTGGCGATTTGAATGAGTAGCCACGCGACCACGCGACTACCGCGTAGGCGACGGCAACTTTGTAAACATTGCGCCCGCTTCAGCTCCGCAAGGAAATTTCGCGGATTCATGAGTGGTCAGGGCGAAGCTTTGTTGGGCGTGGGCGAGGCGACGAGTTTCTGGAAACGCGGATCATTCCGGAGCGGATCAAACATTGGATCGAGCCGGAGCAGTGCAGGAGTGAGCGGCACGTTTGCAGCGAGTGCGCCCTCGTACGGAATCGAGAGCAGTTTCTGTAAAGCGGCGATGGCACGGTCGGGTTCCTCCATGCGCGCCGCCACTCGGGCGAGGATCTCGATCGGAATGGGACCGTCCGCCGCGTCTTTCTCGATCGGGGTCACGGCCATGGCGCGTTCGGCCAGAGCCAGCGCGGCTGCCTTGTCACCGAGGCCCATATTGGTCAGCGCGAGATTGCCAATGAGGAGATCATTTTCCGGCTGTTCTTTGAGGAAAGATTCCAGTTCGCTGCGCGCTTGGCGCCAAGTATCCTGGGCGCCGGTATGATCGCCGGCGACTTCTTGCGCCCAGCCTAAATCAAACCGCAGTGCGCCATTGACGTAACCTAACGCTGGATCAGGCTTGGCCAATATTTCCTTTAGCCGAGGGATGATTTGTGCAGGGCGGCGCTCCAGGATCGCTTGGTAAACTTGTGTTTCCAAGGCGCTGGCGTCGTCGGCGTTCGGATGCAGCGGCGCGAGTAGCGCAGCGGCGCGCGGCAGATCGCCCTCGGCTTGTGCAATACCCGCCTTTTCCGCGAGGGTATCCACGTCGTCCGGTATGATATTGAGAACCTGATCGAGCTTTCGTAGGGCTTCGGGGAAACGACGAAGACAGATATAGGTATACGCGTGCTGGGTAAGCAGGTAAACGTTGCGCGGGTCGAGCCGCTCGGCTTCGATGAAGTACGCCTCGCTCCGGTCCCACCGGCCTCGCCTCCGTGCGACATAAGCGAGCGACTCAGGAATCCTGCTGCTATTCGGCAGAAACTGACGTGCTTGCTCAAAATAATGCACCGCGGTGTCGTAATCTTTCAGGCAAAAGTAGTGGTAAGCTCCCTTGGCCAGTACGGCCTCGCCAAGGTTGGGCTGAAGAGTGAGCGCGGTTTCGGCTGCCTGCCGTGCCTCTTCACGCAGGGCGACTGTTGGTTGAAGACTCTCTGTGAGGTAGCCGCGCGAATCAACATATGACAGCAGCGCCCAACTAAGCGCAAACTTCGGGTCCAACCGCACCGCTTCTCTGAGATATTTCTGTGCACTAAGGGCGTTGGCAGGTGTGGTGGCAGTTTTCAATGTATAAGCCAGCCCGCGTAGGTAGGCATCGTAAGCCTGAGGATTGTCTGTCGGTTTCGCGCCGATCTCTTGCTCTTCCCGACCACTGAGGTGCGCTCGCAACTGCTCGGCAATGGCTTTGGCCACCTCACTTTCGACCGAAAAGATGTCGGTCAGTTTGCGATCAAACGTATCGGCCCACAGATGTGAATCATTAGCCGCTTTGATTAGCTGCACGTTCACGCGCACGGCGTCGCCGCTCTTTTGCACCCTTCCTTCCAGAATGTGGGCGACGCCAAGTTGTTTGGCGATCTCGGGCAGGTTTTCCGGCGTGCTTTTATAATGCTGCGTGGATGTGCGCGAGATCACCTTCAGATCGGCGATCTTGGATAAGCGCGTGAGAATCTCGTCCTGGATGCCGTCGGCAAAATAAGCGTTGGCTTTGTCTTCGCTTAAGTTTTCAAACGGAAGAACCGCGATGCTTTTCTGAGAAATCGATTCGCGTGTCTGCCTGTAAAACGGGAGTCGCCCGACGATCAGCATTGCAATAACCAGCAGCAGAGCCCCGATTATGATGAAGTCCAAGATCCGGCCGGTGGCACGCTGAATCGACCTCGCCTGTGCCGGTTGGAGATCTTCCGTCCGCACAATTCCTTCCGGGGTTAATTCGTAGAGCCAGGAGAGTAGCATCGCGATTGGAAATCCGATCGCGAGCCCAATAACGACAAAACGCACTGCCGAATTCGGAATTTCAAAAAACGGAAAGACCTGCGTCGTGAGCTGGGTGAGGAACCATGCAACGACTCCGTAAGCGACCGCTGCGCGATAAACATTGCGCCGCTTCAGCTCGGTCAAGATGTTGTTGGGGTTCACTCTGCGCGCCTTGACGAAGCGCTCCTTACAGCAGCAATCTTAACTTGATGCGCGTGACTTGAAAAGCGCGCGCACACCGTCTCAAGGCAACCGATTAGCCCGGTGGCTTAGGTATAGCAGCTACGTATCAACACAAACGCTTGCAAACCAAATTGATGCCGGAACAGTTGGCAGCAATGTCCGGCAACATCGAATTCAATCCGAAAATCGAGCGTGCGATTGCCGAAGGGCAATTGTTAAAACCGGCAGCGAAGAACATTCACGCGCTCTTGGCCGGAACGGGGTCGGAACTCTATTCGCAAGCCGTCAACGAACTCGTTAATGCAGGCGAATGGCCTGAATTAAACGATCGTTTCTATCAGACGCTGGCATTTGGGACAGGCGGCCTCCGCGGCCGCACTATCGGCAAAATTGTTACTGCTTCAGAACGCGGAGACGCGCACGAAGACGAACGACCCGAATTTCCGTGCGTCGGGACAAATGCAATGAACTTCTTCAATATCAGTCGCGCAACGCAGGGACTCGCCGCTTATCTGCACGATTGCAACGCTCGCGAGAAAATCTCAGCCAAACCGAAACTTGTAATCGCGCATGACCCGCGATTTTTTTCTAAGGAGTTCTCTGAGCTTGCTGCGAAGGTCGCATCTGAGAACGGTTGCGATGCGTTTGTGCTTGAAGGCCCACGTTCGGTGCCGGAACTTTCATTTGCAGTTCGTTATCTCAAGGCGAGTGCGGGCGTGGTGATCACTGCGAGTCATAACCCCCCGCACGATAACGGATACAAGGTCTACTTCCGCGATGGAGCGCAGGTCATTGAGCCTCACGCGAGCGGAATCATTGAAAAAGTAAACGCGATCACCTCCGAAGCGTATGAGCCTTTACCGAAAGACCGACAAGGCAAGATAACAATCATTGGCAAAGAAATCGACGAAGCGTACATGCACCGGCTCGAAACGCTCGTTCTGGTTCCGAGCGTGATTTGCGAGGCAAAATCGCTGAAGATTATCTATACACCGCTGCACGGAACCGGCAGCGTGATCATCAAGCCGATGCTCAAACGACTGGGCTTCAATTTCAAAGTGGTGCCAGAACAGGACAATTTTGACGGCCGATTTCCGACGGTGAAATCGCCTAATCCAGAAAACGCCGAAGCGTTAACAATGGCAATCGACTTCGCCGAAAAAGAAGATGGCGACGTGGTGGTGGCGACTGATCCAGACTGTGACCGGATGGGCGCGGCAGTTCGCGCAAGCGATGGGGAAATGAAGTTGCTTACAGGGAATCAGATCGGCTCGCTCCTTGCCTGGTATCGAACCAAAACACTCTTCGAAAAAGGCATTCTTAACAAACAAAACGCCTCCCGCGGAGTCATTATCAAAACCTTCGTCACGACCGATCTGCAAAAAGCGATTGCCGAGCATTACGGTCTGCGCTGCGTCGAAACGTTGACTGGCTTCAAATACATTGGTGCGAAGCTTGGCAATTATGAACGCGCGATCCCGGAACCGCTGCGACAGAATTATGTGGATCTTTCCGAAGACGAAACGCGGAAACTGCGTCTCGAACATTCTTCATTTTACGTATTCGGCGGTGAAGAAAGTTACGGCTACAGCGGAGCGGATTTCGTACGCGACAAAGACGGCAACGGCGCCGTAATCATGTTTTGCGAAATAGCTGCTTACGCAAAGGCGCACAGCAAAACAGTTGATCAATTGCTCGATGATATTTACTCAGAGTTTGGATACTTCGCCGAGAAAAACGGTTCGCTCGTTTTCGACGGCGCAGAAGGCGCAACAAAAATCCGGCGCCTGATTAAATCTTACGCCACTGATCCATTCCGTGAAGTGCTCGGCTCAAGCGTGGCAAGCATCAGGAATTTCGAGATGGATGACATCAAGGATTCCGAAGGCGATCAAATTCCAAAGGAAAAAATGCTAATGTTTGAGCTAAAAGATCCCGCAGGCGCGGGACGCATCGCGGTGCGCCCATCGGGAACGGAGCCGAAGATCAAGTATTACCTTTTCGCGCATCGCCGGCCCGAAAAGGGAAAATTCGATTCTGTGGAACTCAATCAAATCAAGACGGAAGTGAAAGAGAAACTCGACCGGCTTTGGGATTGGCTCCAAAAGGACGCCGAGTCGCGGGGCTGAAACGATTGAGCCCGCGAATCACGCGAATGAACGCGAACCGTCAAAATGACCAATGACGAATGACGAAAAACCATCACGATCCCGTTGGGAAAGTTCGTAATTTGTCCTTCGCCATTCATTCGTCATTAGCGCTTAGTCATCCTAATCTATTCGCGTCAATTCGCGTGATTCGCGGGCAGTTAGACCGGACCAGCTTATGAAATCATTTTCGGTAGTATTCCTGCGCACGTGGCCATGGCTGGCAGCGATCTGCAGCGGGCTTCTCTACACAGGCTGCTTTGCGCCATTTAATTTCACGTGGCTATGCTGGATTGCTCTCACGCCGCTAATTGCTGCAGTTTGGTTTTCCGGCAAAGAGTCTCGCCATCGCTGGCTGCGTAATCTTCTGCTCGGCTACGTTGCTGGACTGACATTTTTTTGGACGGCCTTCTCCTGGCTCACAACTGTCACTGTTCTCGGCTGGTTTGTTCTCCAATTTTACATGGCGATTTATTTCGCGCTTTGGGCATGGTTTTGCGGTCTGCTCCAGCCCCGGGAAAGAAAGAGAGAAGCAAGTTCCACGAAATGGGGCCAAATGCTGGCTCAGGCCCGCACCGACGCAACTTCTTCGTCATCGCCCTGGATAAGATCGACAAATAATCTGCTGCTCGCCTTCCTGCTTGCTGCCGGGTGGGTGACGCAGGAGTGGTTGCGCGGCTCGGTCTTCTCCGGTTTCGGTTGGAACGGCCTCGGTATCGCGTTGCATGACAACTGGCCGCTGATCCAAATCGCGGAGTTCACCGGCGTTGCCGGCCTATCATACATGGCCGCGTTTGCGAACGTCATTGCGGTTACAACCGTATACCGCCTGATTGTTGAGGCGCGCACGCGTACTATGCGTCCACATTTTGACCTGACGCTCACATTGGCGGCAATTGTGGGCGTCCTCACTTTCGGAATTCGTGCCGCTCAGGTTTCGGCACCTACGAAACCCCTCCGAGTTGCTGCGGTGCAATCAAATGTGCCTCAAAATCAAAAATTCGACCCGCAGTTTACGCGCAAGATTTTCGATCAATTCAGGCGTTTGAGCGAAATTGCGCTGCGCTCTAATCCTCCACCCGACTTATTGATCTGGCCGGAAAGCTCGATGCCCGGGCCGGTCCTTGTGGACCGGGAAAGCTACCAATTCGTGATGGACCTGGCCGCATCGGCAGAGAGCGACATTCTCTTGGGCACGATCGACGAGGAGAATGGAGATGTTTACAATGCCGCGCTTCTTGTTTCCGATAGCGGCGAGCGGGTGCAGGTTTATCGAAAGCTGCATCTGGTCCCTTTTGGCGAATACGTTCCGGGGCGGCATCGGGTTCCGTTACTAGCCCGAATTGTTGGCGATCAGGTCCCAGGCGATTTCAAATCGGGCAAGGACTACACAGTGTTTGAGTTGACTAATAGCGACGTCACGGTGGCACCGCTGATCTGTTTCGAAGACACAATTGGCGATTTGACCAGACGATTTGTGCTTCCGGGCGAAAGCAGCAAACACTGGAGTGACTTGTTTTGTAAACGAATTCGGACGCGTCACCCAAAAATTGCAGGATGATACAGGCAGTACATTCACCGAAGGGGTACTCACAGGCGAGATCAAGGTTTCGGGTGAACACGAGTTAACCTTTTACACACGCCATGGCGAATTGTTTGCGAAGTTGTGCGCAGCTGTCACTGCGTTAGCAATAGTGATTGGCATCGTACGACACACGTGGCTGTAGAGGCGTTTTTGCTAAACGCCTGATGGCTGCCGGTGCTTGACACAAGCACCTCTACAACGTCTCGCGAGAATTTCCGCGTTGTGTTAGAAGAACGCCATGCCTGTCGAGCTACCACTCGATCATCTAGCTGAACTCTGGCCAGAGAAATTTCGCGGCACGCGTGTCGGGGCACTGCTTCATCCCGCATCGATCTCGGCAAAGCTCGAGCATGCATCGCGGATCCTTGAACGACATAATGGCGATCTTTTTCATCTCTCAGCGTTCTTTGGTCCGCAACATGGGTTTCTCGGCCAGACTCAGGACAACATGGTGGAATGGAAAAGTTACCAGCACCCGCGTCTTCACATTCCCGTTTACAGTCTGTACGGCGAACACCGCGAGCCGACCGCGGAAATGCTGAAAAACCTCGATGTATTGCTCATTGATCTCCAGGATGTCGGGGCGCGCTGTTACACGTTCATCTGGACGATGTATCTCTGTATGCGCGCATGCGAAAAAGCGCGCGTAGAAATCGTGGTTCTCGACCGGCCGAATCCGATTAATGGCGTGACGAGCGAGGGACCATTGCTTGACCCTGATTACAAATCATTTGTAGGCCTCCATCCGATTCCAGTGCGGCATGGAAAAACAATCGGCGAACTCGCTGAGCAATTTCGAGACCAGGCTTTTCCGGAATGTCGATTGTCGATCCTGCCAATGAAAAATTGGGAGCGCCAGATGTGGTTCGATCAAACCGGTCTGCCATGGGTTATGCCATCGCCCAACATGCCGACGCTCGATACTTCAACCGTTTATCCCGGCATGTGCCTCCTGGAAGGAACAAATATTTCGGAAGGCCGCGGCACAACGCGCCCGTTCGAGATTTTCGGCGCACCGTTTATTGAAGGCGAAGCATTCTGCCGTGAACTCAATGCATTAAGATTACCGGGCGTTTTCTTCCGCGAAAATTATTTCCAACCGACCTTTCACAAGTTCGCCGGCGAACTCTGCGGCGGTGCGCAGATGCACGTAACTGATCGAAACGCGTTTCAACCATTTCAAACAGGCGTTGAAATCATTCGCGCGCTCCGAAGATTGTATCCAAAGCAGTTCGCGTGGAAGCAACCGCCTTACGAGTACGAATGGAAACGACTTCCCATCGAAGTTTTGATCGGTGGGCCGATCGAATCGCTTTTCGGCACCTGATCGCTGGGATTTCAGTCTTCAGCATTCTCGCCCATTCGGAACTCCGGGCAGACATCCCGTGGACTGAAGTTGTTCGGCGGCTTGCGTATGAGAATGAAAGATTGGCGCGGCGTCCTCAGGGACATAACGGCGAATACTTCGTAGTCTGCACTCTTTACTACACACCGAAGGAATCCGGCTTCACTTTCGAACGCGGATTTGATGCGACGCCTGTTACGAAACCCGGTTTGCATGGGCGACAATATCCCCGCGATTTTCTGCGCTCGGTGAAGAAGGAAGGCTTCGGACGGATCGTTACACCGGTGAACGGACGCAATTACATTCGTTACAGCGGAGGAGGTTCATATGCTTTCGCTTCGAACCCGACCGGTGGCGGTGGGGTTTTGGTTCCGCGCTTTTCTGCTGCAATAAAGTCAGCTCAGGGCAGCCTGCGTCATGGGGCGATGGTTGAGACTGAGTCTCCGGAGGTGCAGAAGATTTTTCGCAGCAATCGATGGAAGATCATGGATACCGGCGGCGGTCTGCGCCGATGGCAGATCGATTGCTATTACGGCGAAGATGAGCCTCTCGGGCCCGGCAAATTAATGGGGCGACCGCGTGCAACTACCTTCGAGTACGGTTACGCCAACGCGCGGATCACGAATTGACGTGAAGCCGTTTACGGTTCGGCTCAATTTGCACGGGGACCTTGATTTTTTTCTCCGGTCGGGAGTTCGTGGCCGGAGCATCGAACGCAGCCTGGGCGAGAAAACGTCGGTCAAGGATGTGATCGAGTCATGCGGAGTGCCACATCCGGAAGTTGATTTGATCATGGTTAATGGGCAGCCAGAGAATTTTGATTACGCGATTGCCGAAGATGCGAATATCGAGCTTTACCCGGTCGCAACCGCTAATCCGAAGTTTAAGGACAAACGATTACAAGTCGCTAAATTTAAGAGGTTTGTCGTAGACGGACATCTCGGTAAGCTCGCGCGCGATTTGCGTCTACTCGGCTTTGATATCGCCTACGATCCTCAAGCGGAAGATCGCCAATTGCTCAGTGTAATGGAACGCGAAAACCGGGCGCTCCTGACGCGCGATCGGCGTTTGCTCATGCATGCAGTAGTAAAGACCGCTTACTGCCCGCGTTCACAAAGCGCTGATGAACAAACCGTCGAAGTGATTCGCCGCTTTGATCTTCGTGGCTCCATGGCCCCATTTACGCGATGCCTTCGCTGCAATGCGCCGTTACGAAAGATTTCCAAGGCGGAAATAATTGAGAAGCTCGAACCGCTTACGAAAATCTACTACGAGCAATTCCGGCGTTGCACGGGATGCGACCAGATTTATTGGCCTGGATCGCACTTCTCGAAACTTCAGAAGCGCCTTGAGCAAATTCGCGCGCATTTCGCTGATTAAGCCAGTGGGTGCGCCCGGACTTTTGTAGGCAGGAGCGGATTCAATCGTATTATCGCCAATTCTGAAATGAAATCTGCTTGGTGCCGCACGCTCTGCTTCATTTTCTTAACTCTTCAATTCTCAACTGCCGTGCAAGCGTACGGCCCGCTCGGACATGAGATCGTCGGCGCGATCGCGGACGAACGATTGGCGAACACGCCCACGGCCACGAAGATCCGCGCGCTGCTGGACGGATTTACTCTGGAAAAAGCCGCGGTCATTGCCGACGAGATCAAAGGCTGGGACAAAAAGGGTGTTGATGATCCAAGGTCGTTTCATTATTCAGCGCATCGGAACATCGACAGGCAATTGCGCGATTTCTGGCGAGCAAATCCGCCGACACCCAGCGTAAGTCCAGGCGCGCCTTCGCATCATTGGTTCCACTACACCGACGTTCCCGTCGTGCCGGCGCAAAGATACCGCGACGGGCGCGCCGGCCGCAGCAAGTGGGACGTAGTCCATATGATTCCATTTTGCATTCAGGTTTTACAGGGACGAGTGCCTGAACAAAATGAGCGAAAGATTACCAAGCCCGTAGCGCTTATCTTGCTTGCGCATTACGTGGCGGACATTCACCAACCCCTTCATGTCGGCGCAGAATATTTCGATCAGCAGGGCCGAGTCGCAGATCCGGATAAAGATAAGTCGGCGCTTGGAGACGAAGGCGGAAATACGTTTACACTTGAACTGAGCGACGAAACGCCACGCAGGCGCGGAGTTCATAAGAAGAAATTTCACGGCTTTTGGGACAACGACGCAGTGAACGCGCTTTTTCTTCAAGGGCCCGATACGCTACGAAAAGGTGAATTGCAGGCGCTTATCGAGCCGCATAAGAGGGAACTGGTCCACGAAATGGCGACGCATGAACCCACCTCTTGGCGAATGCAACCAAATGTTGCCGTCGATAGTTATGCCGAGATATGGGCAGATGAAATTTTGCCGATTGCGCGCGAGGCGTATGCGCGTCTGCAATTTACAGATGTGCACCCGCAACAAGAGGAAGAGCGTCTTGTTGCGGCCGGTGAAGCAGTCGAAAAACCAAATTCGGATCAAATGAACTATCGCGGGTGGGCAACAGCTGTTGTCCGGCAGGAACTACACAAGGCCGGTTGGCGGCTTGCCGATTTGCTGGAGAAAATTTTGTAACTGAAAAATGCGAGCCGTTGTCCAGCGTGTAAGCCGCGCACGTGTAACCGTGGAGAGCAGTGTCGCGGGAGAAATCGCAGCGGGCCTTATGATTTTACTCGGCATCGGCCGCAACGATACATCCGCGCTCGCTGTCAGCATGGCTGAGAAGATCGCAAACCTGAGGATCTTTGAAGACGATCAGGGAAAAATGAATCGCTCTCTCCTGGACGTAGCAGGCAGCGCGCTGGTTGTCTCGCAATTTACGCTTTACGGTGACGCGCGCGGTCAGCGCAGGCCCAGCTTTATTACTGCCGCGCCGCCGGAACAGGCAAAGAAACTCTACGAGGAGTTCAGCGAAGCGCTGCGCAGGTTGGGAGTCACCGTGGCGACAGGAGTTTTCCAGGCGATGATGTCGGTAGAATTGGTCAATGAAGGCCCGGTCGCAATTCTTCTCGATTCTGACAAAACATTTTAGAACCCATCCAAGAATCCCGAATCAAATCTGGACTGTTCCACGAACGGAAATAGACAGAGATGTTTCGCCGCGCTCAACGTGACAGCGCCATTTCTGAGACAGTTCCAGATACCAGCACAAGCAGGCTTGGACGCAAGCTCACGGCTCCGTCGTTGATCGGGCTGCGCAAAAAAAATCGCGCCGGGATTTTTCCACGGCGCGATTCCGTTTGAAAACTATCGGTGCAAATCAGGCTTCTGTTTTCTTTGTGGCCTTAGCGGACTTCTGACATTGCGCTTTCAACTGAGCGAACTGCTGTGCAGAAAGAATTCCTCTGGCCTGCTTAAGGAATGTGTGCCGGCTTTCCTTTGTGCAGCCTGCTTTCATGCATTCAGTCTGCCACGCCTCTATCTTTGTCTTTTGATCTGGCGTGAGATTGAGCGTTGCCAGATTGACGCACGCCATTGATTTCGCCTTCGAGGCGCCGTTGGCACAACATGCCTTGTCTCCTGCAAACGCACTGGAGGCCGTAAGCATCGCAATGGCAACTAGAGCTGTAGTGGTAATTTTAATCATGGTGAAGCCTGAGACAGGTGCGAGACAAGAACTGTTCAATTTGTTTGTCGGTTATCCAGCTTGTCATTCCGAGCGAAGCGAAGAATCTCGAATCATTTGTCTTCGGCGGACAAAGTAATCCTGAGATGTTTCGCTTCGCTCAACATGACAAAACATGATGCAGCACGGGAATTGCGACTGACACGGCTACCTCTACAGTAATCGCAAATGCCAGCGATTCTCGAACCGGTTCGTCCGATTCAACTCTCAGAAATACAGGAAGCGCGCAAACGAATCGCACAGACGATCGTTCGCACGCCGCTCATCCGTCTGGAGCTCGGGCCG
>WNFZ01007732.1_pt1 | contig 11675 bp, 10 predicted proteins | sample 5400081 | NCBI WGS metagenome assembly WNFZ01 (sample SAMN13153365, study PRJNA577476) | soil metagenome | isolation source: 80 cm soil or saprolite under grassland replicate 1 | place: USA:California | collected 2016-06-15
CGACCTCTTGCGGCGCCCGCTGCATCCCTACACCGAGGCGTTGATGAACTCGGTGCCAGGCCTCGGCCGGCAAACCGACCGCCTCAGCGCCATCCCCGGCAACGTCCCCCGGTTGGGCGCCTTCCCCAGCGGTTGTCGCTTTCATCCCCGCTGCCCGAAGGTGACGCCCGCCTGTTCCCTCACCTCCCCGGCCCTGCTCGAAGCCCAGATCCATCGCTGGGTCCGTTGCCCTTACTGGGACACCCCAAGCAAACGCCAGTCGGCAACCGGGCGTGGCTCCGTATGAATCTCCTCGAAGTCCGCCACCTGAAGGTCTTTTTCCCGGTCAAACACGCCCTGTTCGGACGCGCCCGGGACTTCGTCCGCGCGGTGGACGACGTCAGCTTCGAAATCGCGGCGGGGGAAACGGTCGGTCTGGTCGGGGAGAGCGGCTGCGGCAAGACCACCCTGGGACGGGCCGTGATCAAACTAGTTGAGCCAACCGCCGGCCAGATCCTCTTCGAAGGCGAGGATATGGCAGGCCTGGACGGCTCGATCCTCCGCGCCCGGCGCCGGAGTTTTCAGATGATCTTTCAGGATCCCTATGGCTCGCTCGACCCGCATCTGACCGTGTCCGACATCATCGGGGAAGCGATCGACATCCATCGGCTCGCGCCAAATCCCGTGGCCCGCCGTCAACGCATCGAGAGGCTGCTGGAACAGGTCGGGCTCGACGCTGCCCACGGACAACGCTACGCGCATGAATTCAGCGGCGGCCAACGCCAGCGCATCGGCATCGCCCGCGCCCTCGCGGTCAAGCCCAGGCTCATCGTCTGCGACGAACCGGTCAGCGCCCTCGACGTCTCGGTGCAGGCCCAAATCATCAACCTGCTCCGGGACCTGCAACGGGAACACCGCATCGCTTACCTGTTCATCGCCCACGACCTGGCCGTCGTGGAACATATCAGCCGGCGCATCCTCGTCATGTACCTCGGACGCATCGTCGAGTCGGGCGGGGCGAAGGAGATCTGCTCATCTCCCAAACATCCCTACACCCAGGCCCTGATCTCGGCTGTGCCCGTCGTCGATCCCGAGGCCAAGCGCCAGCGGATTTTACTGGCTGGCGATGTGCCTTCCCCGATCCATCCACCGGGCGGCTGCCCGTTTCATCCCCGGTGTCCTGTCGCCGAGGCACGTTGCCAGACCGAAACCCCGCTCCTGCGCGAGGTCGGCCCCGGGCGACAGGCGGCGTGTCACCTGGTGAAATGAATGATGGCCACCGGCCCGGGGAACCGGAGCATTTCGCGATTGGCGCAACCGCGGCGACCTGCTTAAGCTTGGCGGCATGGATCCATTGTTGAAACTGCTGCACGAGAATGCCGCCCTGCCCCCGGCCGACCTGGCCGCCATGCTCAACCTCAGCGCCGCCGATGTGACCGCCCGAATCAAAGCTTACGAGGCCGATCACGTCATTCTGGGCTATCGCACGGTGCTGAACGAGGAGAAACTGGACCGCGACATCGTGCGGGCGGTGATCGAGGTGAAGATTACCCCGGAACGCGGCGGGGGCTTCGACCGGCTGGCCGAGCGGATCGCTCGATACCACGAAGTGCAAAGCTGCCACCTGATGTCCGGCGGCTATGATCTGCTCGTCGTGGTCGAAGGCCGCAACCTGCGCGAAGTGGCCAGTTTCGTTTCCGAAAAACTGGCGACCATTCAAGGCGTGCTCTCCACCGCCACCCACTTCATGCTCAAACCCTACAAGGAACAAGGCATCCTCCTGAGCCGCGAACAGAACGAGGAACGGCTGGCGGTGACACCGTGATTGGAGCGGCTGTGGCAGCCGCTCCCCGGCCCGGGAAACTTCTCAAGATTTGAACCGAATCCACGCTTGACTACCCGGCGGCTCGTCACCATATTTCACGGCTCTTTTAAAGTGAGAGCCCTGGTTGCGCAGCAATTATCTTTTCTATGGTGAAATCGAAGCCCAAGGCGGCCGCCCACAAACCTGCTCGGAAATCGGACAAAAGCGCCGCCCAGAAGTCACGCCGTCCTGGGGCCAAGAAGCCAGGAGCAACCAGCGAGGCAGGGGCGTCCGTGATCGCGCCGAAAACTCCGGGGCCAACCACCAACGGCCACGCGGCAGTCTCCCCGGCCGTGGTCGGCCCCGAAGTGCAGTTGGTCCAGGCCCAGCAGGTCATCGGCACCTTCAAGAGTTCCTCCGGCGTTGAGTTAACCGAGAAGGTCAAGGAGCTGATTCGCCTGACCCAGGAACAGAACTACCTCACCTACAACGACATCAATGACGCGTAGCTGCGCAACCTCGATGTCGAAATCGTCGATCAGGCCGAGGTCGATCGGGTCAAACAGCCGGAACCGGAGGAGGAGGAAGACAAAAGCCGGCTCGATATCCTCGATGATCCGGTCCGGATGTATCTCAAGCAGATGGGCCAGGTGCCGCTGCTGACCCGCGAGCAGGAGGTGGAGATTTCCAAGCGGATCGAGACGGCCGAAAACGAACTCAAACGCATCATCTACAGCTTCGGTTTCTCCGGCAAGGAACACATTGCCCTGGCGGAAAAACTCATTTCCGAGCCGCCCAAGGAGCGTTTCGACCGCGTGATCGTTGATAAGAAAATCGAGAACCGGGAAAACCACCTGAAGGAACTGCGCAAGCTCGTCAAGGTGGTGCGCAATTTCGACCAGCAGGTGGATGACAAATACGCCGAGTGGCAGAACGCTCCCACCAAGGCCAAGCGCGACAAGAGCCATCACGAGTTCCGCAAGTTCGACAAGAAACTGCAAGACTCTTTCCCCAAGTTTTACTTCAAGCAGAAAGTGATCGAGGAGATGGCCCTGGTCGCGGAAAACATTCACGACAAAGTCCAGGTCAGCCAGCGCACCGTGCAGGAATGGGAGGCGCAACGCAAATCGGCGCAGCAACAGCAGGTCATCCAGGGCGAACAGCGCAAGGTCAAGGCGCTCGAAGAGTTTGTCCGCATGCCTTCCGCGGAATATCTGCGGGCCTACGAGCAGTTAAAGCATTTCGCGGCCAAGGCGCTGCAGGCGAAGACCGAAATGGTGGAGGCCAACCTGCGCCTGGTCATCTCGATCGCAAAGAAATACACCAACCGCGGCCTCTCCTTCCTCGATCTGATCCAGGAAGGCAACATGGGCCTGATGAAGGCGGTCGAGAAATTCGAATATCGCCGCGGCTACAAGTTCTCCACCTACGCCACCTGGTGGATTCGTCAAGCCATCACCCGGTCCATCGCCGACCAGGCCCGCACCATCCGCATCCCGGTGCACATGATCGAAACGATCAATAAATTGATGCGGGTCCAGAAACAGTTGGTGCAGGATTTTGGCCGCGAAGCCACCCCCGAAGAGATCGCCGACGAGATGCAAATGCCCGTCGACCGCGTCCGGGCCGTGCTCAAGATGGCCCAGCAACCCATCTCCCTCCAGTCCCCCGTCGGCGACAGCGAAGACACCAACTTCGGCGACTTCATCGAAGACAAATCAGCCGAAAATCCGTCCGACATGACCAGCTATAGCCTGCTCAAAGACAAGCTGAGCGATGTCCTGTCCAGCCTGACGGAACGGGAACGGAAAGTTTTGGAGCTGCGGTTCGGCCTGGGTGACGGCTATTCCCGAACCTTGGAAGAAGTGGGCAAGCAATTCAAAGTCACGCGCGAACGCATCCGGCAGATCGAAGCGAAGGCCTTGCGCAAAATGCGGCACCCGACCCGCATCCGCCAGTTGCAGGGGTTCCTGGAAACCGAAGAGGCTCTTTGAGTCGGCCCGGAAGTTTTTTCCGCCGGACCGGCAAATCTGTCCCCGTCAGAACTGCCTCGCGCCCGAAAAGGGTTGCCCTTTTACGTCGCTCCTGAGCAATTGAGCCGGGGCCGATTTGCACGTGCGCTGGATGGCCATGAGCAGTTCATCGAGCGGCAACACTTTGCTGACATACCCATCGGCGCCCTTCTGATGTGCTTCCTGCAACAAATCCTCAACAAAACCCATGCCTGTGAGCATAACCACCCTTATCGCAGGATGCTGCTTCTTGATCTCGGCCAGGACTTTCAGACCGTCCTCATCGGCCAACCCGATGTCGAGCACCACGAGGTCGGCGGGAGTTTTTTGCAAGACCTGAAGCGTTTCCTTGGAAGTGCCTGCGGTGGAAACCGTAAAGCCTTGTTTTATCAGGTAGATGCAGAGCAACTCTCGAATTTGCGCTTCGTCATCGACCACCAGTATGTGTTCGCTCATATCGAGGTTAACTAAGCAAGCCGCGAACCAAGTTGGCAGAAAAAGCGACACGCGACTCGGAAGACCATCCTGGAAGGGCCTGGCTGCCTCGCGGCCAGACCATAATTCGACCAGCGGGCTGAACGACGTCCTCCCGTTCCGTTGGTCTGCAGATGGCCATGGCCCTTGCACCGTCGCGGGGACTGCGCAGGCGCATCTTTTTGCCGGAGCGGAGTCCAGACCGCTAGCTGCGGAGCAGCGCCAGAAAGTAGCCCACGGCGCCAGCCGTGGGGGTCGGCGTTGAACGGCAAGAGCCGCGGAGCGGCGAAAGAATTGCGGCTCTGGAGTGCGGGGGCAGAGCGCAGCGCCGACCCCGCTTTGAGTTGAGCGCGTAAACAGGCGCGACGCCTCCCCTCCCATCCGCAAAAGCCAAAGCGCCGGCGCGCTCCATATTACCAAGCGCCGGGCAACTCTCTGACGCCACTCCGTGGCTCAAAGCTTGCGCCCTTGAGATGTAGAACTGCGCAAAAGATGCGCCCCGTCTGCGCATGAAAGCCGCGCTTGCTTCGAAGGTCCTCCTGCATATGATGCGCTCGTCGGGATCCCGTACCTGTATGAAATCCAAACTGATCAACATCTCCGTGGGAGCAGTTGCACTGATGCTCGGCATCTTTGCCGGGCGTTTTCAGGAGGACAGAGCGTGGACCAGCTTTTTCGAGCGCTACATTTACGTGGATGGGTCCAATCACAGCGCTTACTAGAAGATTTCGCATGTCATGGCAGATTCAGACCCCTTCTTGTTGAGCATCGCGGCGGTTCTCGCTGCTTATTTGTCCGCCAAGATCTGGCGCCGGGCCCGGGAGTACCCATTCAAAACCCAACGGCCCGGTCACGGCATTGACGTCAGCGCGGTCTCAAACCGGGTTCGCCGGTTGCGTGGCGATTACCTCGCCGAAATACAGGCGCTTCCTCGCGCTCCTCGTAAGCGCCGACAGTTACTCTCTTCGGCGAGACGAGTAGCCGGCAGGTTGTCGTATTTTCGGGGGCGGGACGCCCCGAATGCCAGTCACACGGCCGATGAGTCAGAGACCCACTCCACTTAGCAAGCAGTCAGATCAGTCTGAGCCAACATGAGTCGCCTCCGAACGCCCTTGCCTTTCCGATTGAAACAATATTTTGCGTGTCCCCCCTCCGACGAGGTCGTCGTGGAGAAGGCGCGGCGGGTTCTTGCCGCCGGGCGAAAAGTGCGCTGGGTCATGCTACTCTACGCGGCCTTGTTTCTGGGCTTGTCCGGCTACTGCACCTTGGTTGGTATCCGGAAGATCGAGACTTTGGATGCCGACCAGTTGAGCGATGGGTTCGTTTACGGGCTGGCTTTGGCCGTCGTTTGGACGAGCTTGGGCCTGCTCGGCGCGCTGTGTCTAGGAAAGTTCCTGGTTGGTTTCAGCAGTGATTACCGCAACCAGGAATTGCTGGTCCGCTATCACGACCGTCTGCGTGAGCTGCGTGAATTGCCCGAAAAAAAGGAAGGGGAACATGGGCTCTGATTTCTCCGGGCGATGGCGCGGTTGTGAGAAGTGAGCCGGCTCATGGCGGATGCTGCGAGATTCATGGGGCGCATCTCGCTGCGCGGTTCTACATCTCAAGGGCGCAAGCATTGAGCCACGGAGTGGCGTCAGAGAGGAGCCCGGCGCCTGATAATATGGAGTGCGTCGGCAAGCGCAGCGCGCCGGCGCTTTGGCTTTTGCGGATGGGAGGGGTGGCGTCGCGCCTGTTTACGCGCTCAAGTTAAAGCGGGGTCGGCGCTGCGCTCTGCCCCCGCACTCCAGAGCCGCAATTCTTTCGCCGCTCCGCGGCTCTTGCCCTGCAACGCCGCACCCCACGGCTGGCGCCGTGGGCTACTTTCTGGCGCTGCTCCGCAGCTAATGGCTTGGGCTGCGCTCCGCCAATAACTCAGATGTGCCTGGATTGATAGAAGGCTCAAATGCACGCTTGCGTCCGCCGAATTCACGCCTACGATGCCGCAGGTTAGGTGTTCACCCACACCATGAAGGTCTGCAAATACTGCGGGCACGAAAACGGCGATGACGCCGTGCGTTGTAGCGAGTGTGGCACTGAGAACACTTTTGGCTACCTCCGGGTTCAGGTGTCGCCGAAGGATCATGAAGCGGCAAGAGAATTTCTCCTGGCTCAGGAGAAGGTGTCAATGGCGCTACTGCCACCTGAGCACATTGACTGACTACAGGGTGATGCCGCCTGACTTTCAATCCATCTTTGCGCTGATTGGACAAAACGAACGGTTCGTCCGCGCCTACGAGGACGCCGTCAAAAGCAAGGGTGGCGACGCGCTGATTGATCCGGTGATTAAGGAGAGTTGGTTTTGGGGATACATCCTCAACGGCTACACCGCCGAGATCACCGGGACGGTGATCAAGTATAAGTAATAAATGAACGAGGAGATCAACCAGGAGATCCTCATCGAATTGCGCAGAATGAGGCGCATCAACCAGTTTGCCGCCTACTTCATGATTCTGTTCGTGGCGGCCGGGATTGCCTACGCGGCGTGGCTTCACCACGAGCGCGATCGCTCCAGGCAGGCTTACGACCGATCGCGGTCTTCGGAACAGACGCCCCCGTGGCAGAGCATCGAGGTGGCGCTGGACCGGGGTGAAAACACCAAGGCGCTCTCCATCGCGCAGAGCTTTGTCGCGCGGCAACCCGGCTACCACTACTCTCACGCCACTCTCGGCAGCGTCTATGTGGCCATGGGCGACTTCACGAATGCGGAAGCGGCCTACGCGCGCGCAGTCGAGCTGTATCCGAGCGAGGAAAATGAGAAAGTGCTTGCCGCCATTCGCAAGGGTCTGGCGAGAGATCGCGCGGTGAAGTCACAGGTGAAATGAGAAGAACGCCAGCCGATCCGCGGGCGGAGCCAACTGGCGCCTCGCTGAGCCACTCTGCGGTCGCCGCCATGAGTGAACACGCCTATGATGTGGCTTTCCGGCGCGGCTGTGGCTGCAGCCACGGAGCGGCGTCAGAGAGTAGTCGGCGTAAGCCGTGGGCGGTGGTGCGATCGATGCGCAGCCCCGGGAAGGGCGACAGAAGCTCGAAAAAGCTTGCTCGCAACACGAGCCCGGGCCAAATAGCCTTCCGATTGCTTGCAAATGCTTAATAGCATTTTGGGCCCATAGCTCAGCGGTCAGAGCAGGCGACTCATAATCGCTTGGTCCTCGGTTCAAATCCGAGTGGGCCCACCACGTCAAAACTTCCTTCTGCGAAAACACCGGCTTATTCAGCGCGCATTTGCGACCGTCGCGGGCGTTGGCCAGGACTTGAAAACATTCTGCGAGAGTTGCCAGCCGTCTTATGCAACGCCGACTTCGTCATCGCAGGCAACCGGAGAATTCATTCCCTTTTCCGGGAGCGATCGAACTGATAAGAGTCCCCGGTGCTCGAAAGCCTGCACGGTTTGACTCGCTCGGTGCTCGGGAAACCCCTGGGAGTTTTCCGGCACCGGCCGTTCCTGATCTTCTGGCTCGGCGCCTGCATCTCCAACATCGGTAACTGGACGGAGAACGCCGCGCAGAGCTGGGCCGTGACGACTCAGACTACCGGCAATCCCCACCAGGGCTTTCTCGTCGAAATTTTGCAATTTGCCGACTTTTGTCCGGTCCTCCTGCTCGCCCTGATCGCGGGTGTGATCTCCGACCGGGTCAACCGGAAGATTTGGCTGATCATTCTGCAATCGTCCGCTTGCGTGCTCGGGGCCGGGCTCGCCGTCGCGGCATTTCTCGGGCGAGCGACGCCCTGGGTCGTGATCGTCTTTACGTTCCTGGAAGGGATCGTCTGGGCTCTCAACGGCCCGGTTTTCCTATCGATTGTGCCCAGCCTCGTGCCGCGGGCCGAACTGGATCGCGCCCTGGCGCTCAACTCGGTCCAATTCAATATCGCCAGGCTCTGCGGCCCCATGTTGGCGGCCGCACTCATCGGGGTCTTCGGCGTTGCCGGCGCCTTCACGTTCAATGCCGGCACGTTCCTCCCGCTCCTGGTCGCCCTGATGGTGGGCATTCCGAGTACTCCCCCACCCTCGCGCCTCCAGACCACCTCGATCTACGACGACATCCGTGAGGGTTTGAAATTTGTTTGGACGACCCCCGGCACCCGGCGCCTGACCATCATGGGCCTGCTCTTCATGTTCCTGGCGGCGCCATTGCAGGGACTGCTGCCGGTCTTCGCTCAGAGCGTGCTCAAGGGCGGTCCCGCGCTCTTTGGCCTGATGCTCTCCGCCATCGGCGTAGGCTCGATCCTGGGAGCGTTCCTGCTCTCCTGCATTCCGTCTTATTATCCGCGACACCATCTGATCCCCCTGGCCATGACCGCTTTTGCCGCCGTTGGCTTGCTTTTCAGCCTGTCGACGGCGCCGGTCCTGAGCCTGCTCATCCTGGTCGCCAGCGGCACCTGCTGGTTGCTGAGCCTGAATCCGAGCAACACAGCCAACCAATTGCTCGCCACCGACGCCAACCGCGGCCGGGTCCTCTCGATTATGCTGTTGGCCCAGCAAGGCGGGCTGCCCCTGGGCCACCTGTTCGCTGGTTTTCTCACCCACTACCTGTCCCCGCCCTGGGTGCTTCGCCTCATGTTAGGCACGCTCCTGGCGGTGATGGTTGGCTTTCTCTTCGTGCGCGAGCCGGCCATCGATAACCTGCCCCGCCGGACGTCGGGCAAGCTCTCCCTTTGGGGCAACTTTTGGGAGGCGGTGACCGCTCATTCTCACCACCCCACCTATCCCGGCGAGATTGCCGTTCCTTCCCGGAAGGGCGACTCTCACTCCTGAAACCTGGCGCCTATGGCGGCCCGAAGAAAACTCGCCCGTTCTGGTTCGTGCCGAGGAAATATCCCGCGCCGTAGTTCTGCCTCTGGAGCACGGCGCCTTTGAAAACAATTGCCTTGCCTGAGGCTGGATCCGTTGCGCTCCCCTTCAGCAATCCGGACGACAACGTGATCGCCAGGGTGAGCTCGTTGGTGTCAAGGTTCGTGATCTTGTTGTTGGCGCTCAACGTCACGCGGTTCGTGAACGGCTCGAGCAGGTTGCCGCCGTTGAAGGCAACAAGGCCATTGGTAAAATCCAACACGCGATTCGTCGTCCCTGGCGAAACGTAGCGCGAACCAAGCGCGGTCGTCTCCATGGCGAATCCACCCGGATAGAGCCTGGTCGTCGCCAGCGCGGGTTTGATCTGATGCAACGCGCCCTCGAAATCCGTGGCGGTCTGATTGGTGAAAGTGATCCAGCTCAGCGCGAGGCCCTGGCCGCCATAGAGCGAGGCGTAGAACGGCCACTGGCCGTGCCGGGATAGTCCCGTGCTTTGCGTTAACTTCACGCCATCGGCCAACGCGCCCCTCAGGCGCACCTGGCCGGCGCCGTCCACCGTGACCGCGCCGAACCCGTCTCCCGCAGGGCAGTTCGTCACGCTGTCATCCGTCGGGATCACCAGCGTGTATTTTCCAGCTTGCGGAGCAGGGTTGCCGATGGAGTTGAACGTCGCCCGATCCGCGACCAGGTCGGCTGACCAACTGCCGTCGCTCACCCGGCCGGACAATCGATCGCCTCCATGCAAATCCAATTGCAACTCGAGATGCAACGGGCTCGTACCCGGGCGCGGGATCGTGCCCTCCGCCTGGCCGGCAAGGTCGAATTGCCCGGACAACGAATAGCGCCGACCAGCCAGTTGCACCCTGGCGCTGAACGCGCCTTTCCTCGTGGTCGCGGCGGTGAAGTAGCCCGCGCTCCGGGGCGCGACTTCATTTGTGTCATAAAACAAACCGTTGTAGGCGCCATTCACCGAAAGGAACGGGTTGGGAACAAAGTTGGCCTGCAATACCATGTTGCTCTGCATCACAAACGTCAGCTTCGGCGTGGCCGCGGAGACGTTACCCGTCCAGTTGGACATCACATATCCCGCTCCCGGAGTCGCCGTGATGGTGTAGCTTCTGCCGATCTCCAGCAGGTCCCCGTTGTAATTCGGCGTGACCGTCCCGGCGCCATTAACCTGGACGGTGATCGGCTCGGTCTGCACGTAGACGAAGTTTGCGCTGACCGGTGTCGATATGTTGCCGCTTTTATCTTCGGCATAGACGCGGACGTTGTAGGTGCCCGGTCTCAGCGCCGCCGTTGCGGTCCACTCCGTTGTGCCGGTGGCCAGCCTCCAACCTCCGTAATTAAGCTGATACCACACGCCAACCACCTGGATGTCGTCACTGGCGATGCCCTGGATGTTGACCAGCCCATTCGTGATTCGCCCGCCCGCTCTCGGCGAAACGATGCTCACCGCAGGCTTGGTCGTGTCCAGAACCACGAAGTGGCCTGTTTGAAAACCGCCGGTGGCTGGTGCAATAACTCCAAAACCTCCTCCGATCGGGTCAGAAAAAGCTGCATAGACGGTGCTCCTGCCGACGACTGAGTCGCTCAGCTGGATTTTGGCCGTGGTCGCGTTGACTTTTGCGTAGGAATATGTCCCCGAACTGTCTGCGATTCCGTCTCCAGTGATCCTATAAGTATTTCCCGAGGCAGCCATGGTGAGGACGAAGGAGCCATCCTGGGCAAAGGGATCAAGGCCATCGTCGACCGTGCAGAGAAAGCTCTTGCCGGCAATGGAGCTTGGGACCTGTCCCGAGAACATCTCAAACTCGCCGTTTTGATACGCGGAGCCGGTGGTGGCGGTTAAGTGCAGGGTCCCGTCAGACGGGCCACTGAATAGGAGGTCACCGATGAGTGATCCGGAGGCTGAATCGGACAAATTCACCCTTGCGGCCGCGGGACTCGCCGCGGCATAGGAATAGGTGCCGCCACTATTTTCAACATTGTGGATGCCGATCACCTGGTAGGAACTGCCTGAGGTCGCCGGGAGAAAGATGTAATACCCGCTGCCGGAAAACGGGGACGTCCCATCGGCGATGCCCACGGCGAACGTTCTCCCGCTGATCGAAGAGGGAGCTTGCGCGCTTGCCCCCACGGCCCAAAAAGAGAGCAAGACATAAAGCACCGCATTCCATTCTGTCATGATTGGGAACAGGACGGTCAGCCGCATTCGCGGCGTTCGAAGCTCACTCGGTTGATCCTGCATGGCGGCGAGATACTCCACGGCGGGGTGGTGTGCGTCAAGAAGGGCAGGACCATACGAGCCATCCGTAATTCTCCCGGCTGCGCGACAGCGTTACTGCGGCGACTGACTTGGGTTAATGGCCTCCTCTCGGCCCGCTGGCCAGGACTGCCTCCGGTGAAGATTTCCTTCTTAAGGGCGTGTTTGAGTGCGCCGTGGAAACGCGCAGAACTCCAGTGGGAGAGCAAACCCACCCGGCAACTTTCGCTCCAGCCGGTAGCAGCCGAGGCGGGCCCGGAAGTGATGAACGGTCCGAAGCCCTTGGTGCAAAAGGCCCGGTCAGCGGGT
>WNFZ01013931.1_pt1 | contig 11674 bp, 6 predicted proteins | sample 5400081 | NCBI WGS metagenome assembly WNFZ01 (sample SAMN13153365, study PRJNA577476) | soil metagenome | isolation source: 80 cm soil or saprolite under grassland replicate 1 | place: USA:California | collected 2016-06-15
AGCATTATGTGGGCAAGGGAATTGAATGCTGTATCATTGGGGTTGGCATCAATCAAACGGGGAACGCCTGTTCCTGCTTCTCCTATATAATCCATCGCTGTCCAGATAAAATTGCCGATCACATAAGGGTATTTTTCAAGCGCCTGCCAGTTCTGTAAAGACAGCGAAGGGGCAAACTCGGATGCATACATGATCCGCCCGGGATATTTTTTATGATCCTCTTCATACTTCATATAATTATAGTTATATCCGATAACGTCCAGCAATGCCATTTGAGGGGCTGCGTTGTCCCATTCGCTTTTGCCTCCAAAGGCCAGACCATAATCGGCAATTGCCTCTGTTACAGGACGGCTACGATCATATTTTTTAACTTCGTTTACCAGATTCTTGGCAATCCTCAAGCCGGAAGTGTCCACCGCCTCCCGTATTTCATTCCCTATACTCCACATGATGATGGAAGGATGATTGCGGTCGCGAAGCAATATGGATTGAATATCTTTTTGCCACCATTCTTTAAAAAACTTTGAATAGTCCATTACCGTTCCCTCCACTTTGAAAATCTTAGCAGCCATTTCCATTTTTGATTGCTCCCACATATCGAATGCTTCATCAACAACGAGCATACCCAGCCTGTCGCAGACATCAAGCAGGTAAGGCGATGGCGGATTATGGCTGCAGCGGATGGCGTTGAACCCTGCCTTTTTTAATATTTCTATTTTTCTTTCTTCTGCCCTGTCAACGGCGGCAGCACCCAATGGGCCATTGTCGTGATGGAAACAACCGCCTCTTAGCTTAACAGTTTTGCCGTTAAGCGTAAACCCGCTTTGCGGATCAAAATGAATAGACCGGATGCCAAATGTTGTTTAACCTTATCATTCACTTTACCATTAACCAGCAGTTCCACCTCGGCATGATACAGATTCGGTTTTTCAGGCGACCACAGCGCCGGATTTTCAACCGCAACAACTTGCTTAAGCTCCGTTGATTGCCCTGCCGGCACCTGCGATGTCATCGTTGATTTTCCAACTTCCACTCCTGAAGAGTCAAGAATTTTTACCACATAGCTTACCGGCAAACTCTTTTTATCAGAGTTGGTAATATTTGTTACTACTTCAATATTTGCTTTTTTCTCAGAAACATCAGGAGTAGTGATATGCAAACCCCAAGGAGAAACATGAACCGGGTTTACGAACGTGAGCCACGTGTGCCTGTATATGCCAGAACCGGAATACCATCTGGCATTCATTCCTTCATTTTTAACCTGTACGGCTACGACATTCGGCTGTCCTGGCTGGATTCAGGTAAGGGGTAATGTTGTACCAAAACGAAGTATAACCATAAGGGTGGTTACCTACATGTTTACCATTTACCCACACATCTGAGTTCATATAAACACCGTCAAACTGCAGGTAAGCTATTTTAGCCCTGTCCGCCTCGTTTACAGTAAAGCTTTTTCGATACCACCCAGTACCGCCGACAGTATAGCCCGTCCCCATTTTAGAGATGGATGCCTTTGAAAACGGACCAATAATCGAATCTTTTGTTTGATTCGGCAGGTCTTCTATACTCCAGTCATGCGGCAAGTCTAATTTCCGCCAGGCTGCATCATTATACGCTGGGCTTTCTGCCCGAATAAGGCTATCTTTTTTAAACCGCCAATCTTTATCAAATAAAACAGAACGGGAGTCTTGTGCCTGTGCGGATAGGAAGCACAAATAAATTGAAATCAGTAAGCAAACCTGTTTCATGTGATGTATAGGTATTTTAAAATGTAATTGTTAATCCACCATCTACCGTAACCACTGATCCTGTGTAAGAAGCATCAGGACCAGCTAAGAACAAAGCAACACCGGCTATTTCTTCGGGCTTTCCGGCTCTTTTAAGCGGCAGGTGATCATACTTGATGTAGTTATCTTTAAACCATTCACTGACAAGTCATGTGCACCTACCATTACCAACCAACCTTCCTTTGCAAACCGCTCCGCAATGGCCTTTCCTATTCCAGACGATCCGCCTAATACAATTACTTTTTTTCTCATTGCATTATTGCTTTACAAGATTAAGTCAATATAATTGGCAAGTACCTTTTTGTTTGTGCATTATTTAAACTCTTAGTTTATTTATGCGCATGTGTCATGATCGGTATATACTAATAATTCCCCACTCTCACAATGAGCTTCCTCTTCGGAACCATAAACATTAACTGACCAAATGTATTCTAATTCATCTTTTGCTTTTTCGCTGAGCATTTGTATAATTTCTTCTATTTCGGCATAACATGAATCAATCTCATGTTCTGCTCTTACATTTAAAGTGTTAGCAACAGTGTTTTTTATTTATACAGAACTTAAGAATAGTTATTATACTTTAAATCTAATTTAATTAGCCCTGCTGATTAGTAATCCTATTTTTGATATAACCGCATAACAGCGGGGTTTACTTTATAGTGTAGCCGAGCGGCATTTCTATGCTGCTTTTTTATTTCAGCGAAGTTGGGGACATGGGGAAACGCTCCGCGTGTTTCATGGCTATTCTTTTTACAATAGCTACATTATCAATTTTAAAGCGATTGTAGAGTGCCTTCCTGAAAAATAACTGTACTTATCCTCCATATCCTGATAGCTTGTAATTGAAGCCACAAGTCATTTAATCAACAGTAATTAATCACAGGAAGCATGTGTGTTGTATACCCCCTGTGACTTCACATCTTATAAACTGATAAATCAGTAAAGCTTCTCATGTGCAATAGTATTACAGTTAATTCTTCTTTTTAATAAAGACAGATATGCAATGAACAACTTTGCTAATCGCGATAAATGTGAATTAGATGAAATATTGTTTATCGGGGTAACTGGGTGGGGGGAAGCTGAGTAATTACAACTTGCTTTGTAGTATATGAGCACTTATATTTTAAATATTAAACACTGAAAAAGATTAAAGGGTGACGTAATCGAAGATAATGAACTGGTTCTCTTCCATATAAATGTACCCAGATGTATCTCCGGCATCTGTTATTCTCAATGTTTTCTTTTCAGAAGTGTCTCTTCGCTTATTATTTACGCCCTATGCTCTTCAATATGCCTCAAGTTCTTTATTATATACATCTTCCTTAGTATTTTTTTTAGGCTTGAGATTATTCCAGATACTATAACTCAAGTAGGAATTAGTATTAAATCTCCCATATATGTAGCATCATTTTTCAAAGGCACTTTTGTGTGTTATATTATGTTTCCCCCTCCCCGGTATTTACAGTCTTTAAACTAATCTATCAGTAGCCAATTATTTATTTATGTATACTGGCTTTTCAACAAATACACATGTATGGTGAAGAATTCTGCTTGTGAATTTAAAGTTTGAGGTACGGGAGATAATGTTATCAGGTAACCGGGAGGGGGAGTGTTAAGTTGATCGCACTTGATGCAGTATTTATACACCATGTTTTTAAATATTTATAGAAGGAAAGAGTGAAGTGTGAGGTTAATGCCGGATAAGGAATGATTTTCTTCCATATAACTGTACTCTTTTAAATTAAAGCCGTTGTATGATTCACGACGCACATAAAATAATTCTACCCAGTCTAAAGTTTTATTATGCTTTTAATACTTTTTTATGCACTTCGATGATATTTATATAAGAATAATTCTTTCGCTCCCTGGTCAATCGTTTGCGATTTAGACCTTGAACGCCAGTGAGGGCCTATAGGTAGTTAGCTGGCCAGAAGTCGGGTAGTAGCTGCGCTCTTGTAATAACAGAGATAAATAGCGGTAAGGTGTCCCCGATAGAGCAAAAAAATTTCAAAGACGAAAGATCTGATTGAGTTTCTGGGGGTATAAATGAAGAAACTCTGGGTCTCACAATATATGTGAAGCACTGTCAGATTATAAGTCCTGAAATAACAATTTTGAAGCTGAAAAAAAAGCTGAGGGGGTAACTGTGTCTGTAATATACTATTTATTATAAATGATATGCTATCATTTTAGTAATGCCTGTAAACAGGCATCAGTTAAATACCCTCTATCATCTGCGGAATAATTTATTTCTTATCTGAAATATAAAAAATAAAAAAACAAGGTTAGCCAGTTCCTGGCTAAAGCAATTTGATTAAGTATAATTTAAAAAAGAAAATAAAAGCTGGTATTGCAACAGCCATATCATGGCTAATAGGGTATTTCTCCATATGGTTATTTCAGGAACAAAATATTTGAGTGATATGTTTTGCAACAGCCATTTTATGGCTAATAGGGTATTTCCTCTAATATTTATTTCAGGAACAAAATATTTGAGTGATATGTTTTGCAACAGCCATTTTATGGCTAATAGGGTATTTCCTCTAATATTTATTTCAGGAACAAAATATTTGAGTGATATATTTTGCAACAGCCATTTTATGGCTAATAGGGTATTTCCTCCAATATTTATTTCAGGAACAAAATATTGAGTGATAAATTTTGCAACAGCCATTTTATGGCTAATCGATATTTTATCAAAACACTAATTAAGAACAGAGAATTCCGGAAGCTTATATGTTGGCTAAAGCCATTACATGGCTTACTGAAGCTGGATTTAAATATATTTCAGGAAAAAAAGGATTAGTTTCCTGTATATGCGATAGCCATGTTATGGCTAAACTAATATTACTTCATATATTACTTTTCAGGAGAAAAATTTTAGCTTAACGTTCAAAGGATCGAGAAAGTGTGTGTAGATGGTGAGGGAAGTGAAGCTAAAGAAAAAGATTTTATTATGTTTACTCACAGTTCAAAGTTTTTTCTAATAGCTGTACATAGGTTCAATAGACAAGCTTTAAAACTCTCAGAAAAATTAAACAGGAATAAAAATCGGCATTTCTGTATATACTTTTCGCTTTACTCATCTTTATTCTCACGACACCCTCCGCCACTTTTGAAAACCTGTCCATTACTTCAGCACTATGTCCTGGTATGATTAGTTCAGGTTTTACTAACGTTTTCATTCTTTGCATTTGCCTTACATATCCTCTGGATCAAAAGTCAGGGGAATACATATGCTGACACTGTCTGTTGATTTTTCATTAAGTGCAATTTCCGATACAGGTGCTTTCCCAAATGGTCTTGCAAATTCTGTGCGTAAATTTCATAGGTTGTACTTGAGTTATATGGCTGATATGTGGAAGGGAAGGTAATAGTCAAAACAAAGCTTTTATTTAATTGAATTTCTTTTTGGTCTAAATACTCGTACCGGAGGAGCGGGTTCATTTAAAAGTTTTACCGGATTGTCTCTAAGAAGCTTTAACGCTTCTTCAACTGCTTTCTCCAGTTGGGGATCGTGTCCTTCGATAACATCTTTCGGTGCCATCTCGACTGGAATATCTGGAGTAATACCAACATTTTCAACATCCCACTTACCCTTAAGATCAAAGAAGCCTCCGCGTGGAGCAGTGATATATCCGCCATCTATTAAATCGGGGGTATCCCAAATCCCAACAAGTCCTCCCCATGTTTTTGATCCAACAAGTGGTCCAATATTCATTTCTCTAAACATATAAGGAAGCATGTCGCCACCTGAACCAGCCATTTCATTAATGATCATCACCTTTGGCCCGAAGATTCCTGTAAGAGGCTCCGTCCATGGTTTGCGTTCACCTGCAACGTTATTAAAATAACCGCGAAGCTTCCGGTTTAGAATATCTACAAAATAATCTGCAATATATCCGCCCCCGTTAAAACGTTCATCAAGAATTACTCCGGCTTTATCTTGTTGTGCGAAGTAATAGCGGTTAAAATATTCGTATCCGTTTCCAGCCGTGTTAGGAAGCCATACATACGCTATCTGACTGTTGCTTAGCTGATCTACTTTTCTGCGATTACTTTCGACCCAAGCAAAAGTGCGCAGAGCCGATTCATTTTCAACTGGAACTACAATAACTTGTCTTGAATTTGTGGTGTCTGTATTTTTGCTGACACGAAGTGTCACCTGCTTATTTGCCTTATTTTCAAAAAGACTATAAGGGTTTGTTGGAACTTTGAGTTCAACGCCATCTACAGCGATAATATAATCACCTTCGTTAACATCAACACCCGGGGTGCTAAGTGGTGCCCGCAGTTCGGGATTCCAATTTTCACCATTGTAAATTTTTTTGATGCGGTAACGGTTATTAGATATTTCAAAATCGGCTCCCAATAGTCCTATTTTAACTGGATTAATTTTAGGATTATCCCCACCTCCCGTAAAAGAATGACCAATAGAAACTTCACCTCCCAAAATGTCAAGCAAATAAGTTAAGTCGCTGCGGTGAGCAACATGTTCAACAAGGGGAGCATACATTTCGTAAACCTTATTCCAATCAGCCCCGTGAATATTTTTTACATAAAGATAATCCCGCTCAAACCGCCATGCTTCCCGAAATATTTGCTTCCATTCCTGTTGCGGATTGACTTTTATTTGCAAGGAAGTTACATTCAAACTCCCATCGCCAATATTCGGTTTCCCTGAAGCATCCACTATACCCCATTGCTGTCCTGATTTATACAGCAATTTTTTGCCATCTTGTGAAAGGCTGAAGTAATGAACGGGTGATAAGAACTTTTCTGACTTACGGTCTTTCAGTGTGTATTTGTGGAGCGTTTCCCCATCTTGGTTTTGTACTGCCTCACTCAGGAAAATTTCACCCTCGCTTCCAGCTTTCAACTCACTGTACTCACGCGCCGGCATATCCAAGGAAAGAATACGTTGACTTAATCCATCAAGGTTTATCTGCACAAGTATTTTCGGTTTTTCAGATTCACCTTTTTTCTTGTCTTTAGTTTTATCGGATACTTTTTCAGTTAGTGTGTCTTTTTTTGTTTCTTCCTTTTGTTCAGGCTTTTCTTCGTCACTTTCTGGAAGTAAGGGCGAAGGCTCTCCTTTCCTCAACACCATAATGTAGACTGACCTGCGAAGTGGTCGCTCAAGAGAGCTTAGATCCAGCCAGCCGGAACGAAGTGCGAAATTTGTGCTCGCAAGGAAATAGATGTACTTTCCGCTCGCATCCCATGCAGGAGAAACTGCATCAGACAATCCGTCGGTAAGCTGCAGCGGTTTTGCCTGATCAAGAGAATATGCCATGATTACATGGTATTGACTGGGTAACCGGTTTGGTATAAGCAATCCATTTTGAATCGGGCGACCAAACAGGATTTATGGTGCGTTCAGGATGAAGATACGTGTCTTTATCAACAAGGGTAGTTTTTCCGGAGCTAACATCCATCATCCACAGTTGTTGCAAATGATCGGTGTAAGCAATAAATTTTGAATCGGGCGACCATACAGGTGAATAATAAAAAGTTGATGACGAAATTTTTATTTCCCGGGGTTTGCTTAACCCATCTTGTCCAGAAATCATCAGGCTGTATTCGCCACTTTCGTCCGAAAACCATGCAATGCTTTTGCCGTCAGGCGACCATATGGGATCATGATCCCGGGAACCGGACGAGTTAGTAAGGTTTCGCGGATCGCCCTTTTTCAGTGGTACAGTGATAATTTCTCCACGTGCTTCAAACAACGCCCGCTTCCCGCTCGGAGATAGAGACCCATTTCTTAGCCAGTCAGACGCATTTACCCACTGCGGTTGAAGCCAGGGAAAATCTCCTTTTACTTCTATATTAAGTTTACTATATTTTTTTGTCGAAGGATCAAGTGTGTAGAGGTCGCCGTAATATTCGAAAATAAGGGCGTTACCTCCAGACGAGAGATACTTAATGTCGAATTCAGAAAAGAAGGTTACCTGTTCAAGTACTTCGGTCTGTGTATCGAAGCTATAGAGATTCATCGCAGAGTCTCGATCCGATAGAAAGTAAATCTTTTTGTCTAACCATACAGGCTGCATATCATGACTATTTTGCCACGGTAACTTCTTGAGTGAATAATTTTGCAGGTCAAGCATCCAAATCGGCTGGTTTTGGCCTCCACGATAATTTCTCCATTCATCATCCCAGCGTAAATTAAACTCATAAGCAAAATATTTTCCATCAGCAGAATATTCTCCGCGAAATGCTCGCGGCATAGGCAAACTTTGTGGCAAACCATCATTCAATCCGATCTGCCAGATTTTGGTGTTTCCGTTTGGAACACTTTCGCGACTGGAAGTAAAGACAACTTTTCCATCAGGACTCCATCCACACACTATGTCTGGACCGGGATGCCAAGTAAGACGTTTTGGCTCACCACCGACAGTCGGAACAACGTATACATCCGTATTCCCCTGGTATTGGGCACTGAAAGCGATCATAGTTCCGTCCGGAGAAAATTTTGGATTTGACTCTGAACCAGGGAAACTGGTGAGACGTTGCGCAGTTCCACCGGATCTATCAACAACCCAAAGGTCATTAGCATAGGCAAAAACAATTTTTTTGTCACTTATGTCTGGCTGGCGTAATAATCGTGTTCCCTGACTAAACACATAGGAGGAAACAAGGAGAACAATTGATAAAGAGAATAGTTTCCGCATAGTTTCATTATTGTGTTAAATGTTTAATTTTCCCCAGGTTTAAAATTCAAAATAATACCAACTTAATAAAGGCTTGCGCAGTGTTGATGGCTTGGACGACTTTATCATAGCCAAATATATTAATTGAAATTTATGTCTGTCCTGTATGTGCATAAATAGCAAGAAGTTGATAAACTATAAAAGCTGAAATATAGTGGTCGGCCCATTGCGCCGAGTATTGTATCTACGGCGATTTTCCATTGCCTTGTTGCCGTTGCAATGAGCCTTATTCCTTTACCCCCTCCCCCCATATTATCTTCAATTCAGCGCTTCAAGTAAGCTGAAACAACATTTTCTTGTAGCTATGCTTTTAGAAATGACCCTGGCTGTCGTCCTGCTTATCATAAGTCACTGTTGCTTCACTTATTTCTTCTTGTTGAATTGATTTTACTAAACAAGGGAGGGGGCAAAAACATTGGGATTCTTTGGCTGAAATATTTCATGCAGAGGGGAAGATAATTTCATTACACTTACCCGCTATTGCGTGTAGGATGTAAAATAAATCCTTTACTGGCAACGCATACTTATCTTGTGTATGAGATATCCGATAGCTTGTAATAGCTCTTGACGGTTATCATACGCCTCCCTCCTCCCCGGTTTATGGTTTATTATAATAAGCTGCCCTTCTTATATTAATGTTTGGGAGGGCTTATAACGTTTTCATTTGTTTGTTCCTTATTGGATGATTTGTGTACTGAATAATCCAGTTATTTATGTTTCTTCAAGATAGGCTGAACTGATAATCATCTTCTTCTGTAGTGTTGTTACTAATGGTGGATGAGATCATCTGCACTATCATGGGGAGGGGGAATATGGATCTGCATGATATAGTAGTAAGTTTTGTTGCTTCGCATCATTTGTATACTTCTTCAACAAACGCTTTATCCTTTTCTTATCTTTTACAGTTTGTTGAAGAGGGTGAGCAGCCTGTTAAAATAAAAGTGAAGAGGAAGGCTTCAGTATTATTGTGAAGGAGCAGTCAGTGATTATATGGTGAGCATTGAACGTATTTACAACAAGAGTATCTTATTCTATACTCCTTAGCATCTCTTATCGAGAGTATAGAAGTGTACCATATATGTAACATCATTTTTTTCTTCTTCATCACAGGTTCTTTAAGAAAGAGGCTCAGCTACTCGTATAATTTACATGCTCCCAAGTTTCGAATACGCTAAAAAATTTAATCTGCTTTTAATACTTTTCTCCCTTTTGCCGTGATATGTATTATTATAGAGGTAATATAATTTTTTAAGAATGTTACTGAAGTATCTCATAAACACAGGAAATATTTTTAGAATGGTCAAAAGAACAAGAACTACCCTTATTCCATCAGCAGTAAAGGAAAAGATTGATTTGTTACCCTTGAACAAAATACAAAAAGGAAAAGCATACAAGCTAATAAAACTCATACTTAAAGAAGCAACGTTACGGGGGAATACAACCGCCACCTATAAAGCCCTTCCTCAAAAATATTTGCGTAAGGTGTTTAATGATGGTAGATATGACAGGTGGTTAAGTATACTTGTGAATGAAAACATAATTGAGCCTAAAACTTCTGTGAACGCAGATGGTGAAGTTATTGAAACCTATCAGCAGGGTATAACAGGAAAATCATATAGAATATGCCAGAACTTGCTTACTAATAATTGGACAAGTACCGTCTTTGAAGAAAAACAGGATGATACTAATGGCAGTGAACTTAAGATAGCCGGCCAAACGTTTAAAAAATCTATTGTGAGGAATGATTTGGGCCAACTGTTTATCCATAAAGAAAAAATGTTTGCTGCAACTGAACATTACATAGCTTCCCTTAATTCCAGCACATTCAAGGTTAACGAACAAATTACGGCTCATTATCTTCCAAAAGTAATAAATCACATAACTGGCTTCGAAGGAGGATCAACCATTACTAAAGCATTGCACATTGCACAGGAACTCAATGCCAGTCTTATTCAGGATGACAACGTCTTTTACATAGATGATCTTGAAAAATTCATCGCATGGAAAAAGCATAATATCAGGCTTGTGTACGGATATGTAATTGAAACGCTCACCCATAAATATTTCTATGCTAACCGCAATGCCACAAACAATCGACTCGACCATAATTTAACTTCAGTCAGCAGTCTTCTATTGGATATCATAAAAGTGGATAATAATTTGGTTGAAATCGATCTTGCGAACAGTCAATTTTCCATTCTCGCCCATTTAATGAGTAAAGATTCAACGTTGCGACAAACAGAGGATTTTGAATTATTCAGGAATATTACTGCTCAAGGTAAACTGTATGGCTATATTCAGGAACATTTGAAAATAGCCACTCGTGACGATGCAAAGAGAATGATGATGGAACTTTCTTTTTCCAGCCCTTGTTTTTGGTCTCCAAAGAAGAAGGCACTCAGTACTTTATTTCCAAATGTTGTGACATATATAGAGAGATTCAAAAAAGATGCTGTTGCCCAATCCGGTAAAGGTGCCCATAATGAATTTGCGATTAAGTTGCAAAAGATGGAGTCTGAAATTTTTATTGATAATATTTACTTTCAGTTAAAGAACCAAGGACTGTGGTGTGTCACCAGACATGACTCACTACTTGTAAAATGTAGGGACCTCGAAGTCGTGAAACGTTATCTTGAAGCTTATTTCAAGAGCATCGAGTTTGTCTGTAGCATACGAATAAAATAGCCTTGTGTAAACTATGGGCTACAGTGTTCAGGCAAATCAAGCTGCTGCGCAGCCAATGCCCAGGTAGCAGGATCGAGGTAAAGATTGATTATACCGAAGTGCATAAACAATAGCGGTATTAATCATTTTGAAGGCAATACCGGCTTAGCTTTCCGAATTTGACTGTTGATGTCAGTAATGTTTTAACGGCCTCTATTGAAACATACAAGCGGTTTAGCTAACTGCTTTTTAACTGCGCAAGTGAAAGATGAAACTGCAATGAGAAGCAATCACACTCTTCTATTCCGATGCTGACTATATCATGCACAATAAAGTGAACATTACAGTGCATACAACTGAACAAACGGGTGCATTGATGCTGCCGTTCTTGTCTACATCTACGCCAGGAAGTTTAGATCATTAGAAAGCGATTGCATGTAAATTGTTCCTGCATCAAGCACAGCACTATCTTTTGTTAAATGGAGTAAAGAGTTGCTCGTGATATCC
>WNFZ01013770.1_pt1 | contig 11670 bp, 6 predicted proteins | sample 5400081 | NCBI WGS metagenome assembly WNFZ01 (sample SAMN13153365, study PRJNA577476) | soil metagenome | isolation source: 80 cm soil or saprolite under grassland replicate 1 | place: USA:California | collected 2016-06-15
TCGTGAAGAACCCCTATGCCTACATGGCTCGTGCTTCGCTGTTTGTCCTTTCATCCAGGTGGGAAGGTCTGCCCACTGTTTTGATCGAAGCGCTATGTTGTGGTACACCGGTGGTTTCGATGGACTGCCCCAGTGGTCCTAGAGAGATCTTGAGAGATGGGCAGTATGGTCCGCTGATAGCTGTTGGTGATGTAGATGGGCTGGCTCGGGCTATTGAAGCCACTCTCGATAATAAAGCATCAAAACCACCTCCTGAAAGTTGGCAACCCTATGATTTAGAGAATGTGGTGAACCAATACATTAATTTGCTTTTTGAAAATTAACCAAGTGTATTGCCATGTATTGTTTATCGGATTATTTCTATTGGCAAAGGAATTGTGCGCCTAGGTGATCCGAGATCACACTCAAGTAAGAACAGGAGACACAGGATATGGACTGGCTTCAACCAAATCGGCGCGTTAGCATTTTGCACATCATACTTGCATTGACACCTACCAATGGCCAATATAACGAACATTGCTTGCCATTGATGCATCAACGCGATATCACAATCTGTACTTATTTTAAATCTGATATTACCCCACCAGAAGCGATAACTTTATTCGATGGTGATAGCTCTTTAATGGGTTTCTTTCGTGCTTTACGAGCTGCCCTTGCGGAGAGGCAGTATGATATTATTCATGTTCATACTCCTCATGCCGGGGTCTTATTACTCCTGACTCTTTTTGTGTCTGGCCTCTACAGGAAACTGATACCCTCAACCGTACATACTGTACAGAATTCGTATGAAAACTTTAAATTTCGGAATAAGTTATTGTTTATTCCCAGCTTTGCTTGTTTTCGGCAAATGGTCTTTTGTAGTAAGGCTAGTTATGAGAGTTTCCCTAGTTTTTATAAATGGCTGGCCGGTGACGGAATGCAAGTCGTACAAAATGCTGTAGACCTGGATCGCATCGATCGCAGAACGAAAGCCAAACCAGTTGATCATACTGATCATTTTACTATCACAACAGTCGGACTAATCGAAATTAAGAATCCATTTACTGTCTTGGAAGCATTCTATCAAGACAACAATCAGGATAGTAAATTGGTATTTTTGGGCCAAGGGAAATTGCGACCTTTGCTAGCGCAGAAGATCGAAGAATTAGTTTTACAAAAACAGGTACAACTGACTGGAATGGTCCCGCGAGATAAAGTGTTTGAGTATTTCGCGCACTCAGATCTGTTTGTTTCTGCATCTCGAGGGGAAGGGCTGCCCGTAGCCGTATTAGAAGCTATGGCTTGCCGCGTTCCGGTGATACTCTCTGATATACCGCCGCACCGAGAAATTGCTGAAGGAGTAGACTTCATTCCGCTGATCAAACCGGATGATGTAGCAGGTTTTTCCCGAGAAATCAAGAAATTTAGAGCAATGTCAACTTCAGAGAGAGCAATGATAGGTCAAAAATGCAGAAAGCTTATCGAGGATCAATTTAGCCTTTCCGCTATGCATTCTGGGTACGCAGGAGTCTATACCAAAGTAATGGATAATCAAGCTCCTTTATTTTTAGAAGTAATTGGATAATTACTGAGTTCATTGCATATATTTTTAGGGCGATTATAGGCCTACCGTAGCCGATTAGGCGTGAAAATCACATCTGATGGTTTATCTTGTGGTTAGATGTTATCCCAACGTAAGCGATCAATACAAGAAAAACAGACTATTAGATAAAGAATTTGATTACCGTTCCTCTCAGCCTGCTATGGGCTGATGTTTTGGCGGTATTTTCGAAGGAGTAATATTATATGACCCTACCAAACTTTATCATGATTGGTGTTGCCAAGGCAGGCACGACTTCTTTTTTCCGCTATCTCGATCAGCATCCTCAAATCTACATGACTTCGATAAAGGCAACCAACTTTTTCGGGTATGAAGACGCGCGTGACTGGAAGTGGGCGGATGAAGGCGAGCCTCCATTGCTTCAGAACTTTCCCATAAGAAGTTTTGAGGCATTTGAAGCATCGTTTGCAGGAGCTTCCAATGAAATTGCAATCGGGGAGGTTTCGCCACAATACTTCCGTTGTCCCAATGCAGCACAACGAATCCGGGAATGTATTCCGAATGCCAAGTTGGTGGTGAGCTTGCGAAATCCGGCTGAGCGTGCATTTTCCGGCTTTATGATGCGCACGCGCCGGGGAGAAGCGGTTAAAGGCCTTTATGAAGAGTTAACTTCACAATCAAGTCATGTGAAGGAAGGCTTTTACTATCATCGACTGAAAAGATATTTGGATATTTTCCCAAAAGGGCAGGTCAAGATTTACATATTTGAAGAATTCAAGAAGGATCCAGCAAAGATTGTACGAGATCTTTATAGTTTCTTAGGTGTAAATACAAGCTTCACACCTGATACATCTGTCAGGCACAATCCCGGCGCGATCCCGAAGATTAGATTGTTAAATCGATTGTTTTATAACCCAACCCTAATTGGTATGGCCAAATCAATGGTTCCAGAGGGTCTACATGAGAAGCTAAAACAAATTCAGCAACTAAACCAGACTGCCACTCCGAAGTTGCCGGCCGACCTTCGAAGCGAATTGTTAAACCTTTATCATGAAGACATACTTCGGCTGGAAGAGCTGATTGGCCGGGATCTATCGATTTGGCTCAATGGTCTCTCAGAAACATCACCATTGCGACAAGGCAATTATCAACGCAATTAGAGTCACGGAGAAGTTCCATTTTTAGCTCTGTTAGAAATTGATATCACTAAAACGAAAAATAGGAATTGTTCAATTGAAATGACGGCGAATGTGGAAACCAAACTAGCAATCTTCTTACCTACCTTGAGTGGAGGGGGGGCTGAACGGGCAATGCTCAACCTTGCCCATGGATTTGCCGAGTATGGCCACGCTGTGGACTTGGTACTGGCCCAGGCGAAAGGACCCTATCTGAGCGAGGTAAATAGGTCAATCCGGCTTGTGGACCTGAAGGCCCTGCGTGTTCTTTCGAGTCTCCCAAATCTGGTACGTTACCTACGACATGAGAAACCCACGGCGTTGATCTCAGCACTGGACTACGCCAATGTCGTCGCTCTTTGGGCTGGGCGTCTCGCGCGGACCTCAAGCAGGGTTCTCGTCAATGAACAGAATACCATATCCCGTTCAGCCCGCAATTCAGCAAGACGTCGCCAGAGAATTGTGCCACAGTTAGTCAAACGTTTCTATCCCTGGGCTGATTTTGTCGTCGGTAACTCTCAAGGAGTGGCTAATGATCTAAAGCAAGTAACTGGTTTGCCTTGGGAGCGCATCAAAATTCTTTACAATCCGGTGGTGATGCCTGAATTGCGAGAGAAGGCGTGGGCACCCTTAAATCACCCTTGGTTTGAGCTTGATAAGCCTCCGGTCATATTGGCAGTAGGACGCTTGACAAAGCAAAAGGATTTTCCCACGCTCATTAAGGCCTTTGCAAAAGTACTCGAGAATCGGCCAACGCGGCTGTTGATTTTAGGCGAAGGCCCCGACCGCGCAGCATTGGAGGCGCTGGTGAGGCAGCTTGGCTTGGAAGATGCTGTTGCTATGCCAGGATTTGTGGAAAATCCCTATGCCTATATGAGCCGGTCCGCCCTGTACGTTCTCTCCTCACGGTGGGAGGGCCTGCCAACGGTCCTGATTGAAGCGCTTTACTGCGGAGCACCAGTCATTGCAACAGATTGTCCGAGCGGTCCTAGAGAAATTCTGGCTAACGGGCAACATGGTCAATTGGTACCAGTCGGAGATGTCACAGCCCTCGCGCAGGCAATGGAAGCTGGTTTGGCGAGTAAGACGCCACAACCAACGAATGAAAGCTGGCATCCCTTTACCTTGGAAGCTGTCCTCGATCAGTACGTACATCTTTTGTTCTGAAGGCATTGACTTTGTTCCTCTAGTCAATCCGGATGATGTAGCGGGATTTGCTCGAGAAATCAAGAAGCTTAGAGAAATGCCTTTTTCTGAGAGAATAACAATGGGTCAAAAATGTAGAAAGCTGGCTGAGGAGCGATTTAGTCTGACCGCTATGCATAGCAGATATACTGAAATTTATTCTCAGGTAATAGACCATCGTGTTTATTCACCCCTGGAGGTGAGTTGGTGATCGTTGAATTTATTGGCAGCACTGGGGCGGGTAAAACAACTCTAATTTCAGAAGTTCAGCACAGGCTTGCCGAAACATCAGCGGTGACAACATCTTTCGACGCGCTAGCTACTCCACTAGGCTTAAGCCATATTGCCCATCCTACAGCTCGAAACCTCTTTCAGGAAATTATCGGTTTTCCATTTTTTCTTGGTTCTTTGAACCGCCATAAAGAGTTTGTAGCTTTTGCTTTGAAAATGCTGGCGCGTCAAGCAACATTCTCGTTGTTCACCGTCAATAATTTAAGGAGCCTCGAACGCAAAATTGGTGTGTATGAGGTCATTAGCCGAAAACGACCTGACCAAACGATTCTGGTGGATGAGGGAACGCTTCTTTTAGCACATAATATATTCGTCTATTCCAATGTGGACTACACACATGATGAAATTGCTAGGTTTGCTAGCTTGGTTCCTTTACCAGATATAATTATATATATAAAGGCGCCCATAGATATCTTAGTCCAACGATCGCTGAGACGGTCTGACCCTCCTAGAGAACTGAAGTCGAGAGATCAAGGGGTGATCGAACGAAACGTTAGGCGTGCAGTTGATATGTTTGATAAACTGATCCAAGCTGAGCATATTCAGTCCCGCCTGTTGATAGTACAAAATTCCGGCAGTAATGGACGAGAGTACGACACAGCAGCGGATAATATAGTTAAATTTATTCTAAATTATGAACTCGCCAACAAGTGATTCTAGTACATTGTACGAACCCGCTTTAGAAGGCTTCACAAAACACATGACTAAAATTCAAAAGCTCATCGAAGAACTACATACAAATAATATAAGATATTGTCATTGGAAAAGCAATTTATCTCTTTCCAAATCCCTCAGTGGCCAAACAGATATTGATATACTTATCCACCGGGAAGATGCTGGCTTATTCAGAATTATCCTGAGTCAGTTATGTTTCCGACCTGCAGCCAACAAGGAGGGTGAGTCTTTCCCATCTATAGAGCATTATTTTGCGCTCGATGAAGAGAGTGGTGATCTGGTACATGTTCATGCGTATTTTCGGGTTATTACAGGTGACAGTCTTTCCAAAAATTACCGGTTTCCCATAGAAGAAATGTTATTGGAGAATACACTGCTGAAACATACCTCGGTGGTGGAGCTTATGTTGCTTGCTAGATATTGGAAAGAGGTCCAGCAGGAAACCCTATGGCTACTAGAAACTGATTCGATTGAAGAAACTCTAAATTTGCTCAAGTGCTGGTTGCCGCCCATTCCAACAGACCTATTTTCTGAGTGTGTTGCAGCATTAAAGTCTCCAGCGCCTCTTTTTCGCAGAATTTTTCTAGGTCTTCAATTACGCTCCAAGATTAGAATTTATGCCCGGCATTCTGCTCTTCGGGTCTGGCTAATGGGAGTTCGGAAATTTTCTGCAATGGTGCTTCGACGATTAACTCGATCTCACAAGGAGCTGGCTCTTCGATCTGGTGGCACTGTGATTGCATTTGTTGGCCCTGAAGCGACTGGTAAATCCACGCTCATTGCTGAGATGAGAAAATGGCTTGGCGAGCACTTTGCTTTAGAACAGATTCATGCTGGCAAGCCCAAATCTACTCCGCTTAGCTTCGTACCCAACTTACTCGTGCCAGCCTTGCGCTCTCTATTTCCTAACTCCAGATCAACGAAATTAGAGGCCCAATACCATTATGAGGAACAACTGGAGAAGCCTCGGACTGATTTCCCTCTCATTTTTGCAATTCGTTCTGCCCTTCTGGCCTATGATCGCCGAGCGTTACTCTCTCATGCATATAGCCAAGCAGCCAACGGGATTATTGTGTTGTGCGATCGGTACCCGTCTTTACAAATTGGTGCGCCAGATAGTCCTCAGTTATCCCAATTAACTACTTCCCCGAGTCAAAATTCTTTACGCCACCGCATGGCCCATATTGAGGCCCGGCTATATCGGGAGATACCACCTCCAGACGTGGTTATTTATCTAAGTGCCTCTTTGGAAGTTACACTTTCAAGGAATGCCAACCGAGGCAAGAAGGAACCAGAGGATTACGTACGTCGGCGGCATGCACGAGGTTCTAATCTAGATTTTGGGAATGTACCGGTCTATAAAATCAATACAAATCAGCCCTTCGACGAAACAGTTCTTGAAGTTAAAAAAGCAATATGGAGTAAATTATAGGTTACAGGTTATTTGGGGGTATGGAAAGATTAATACGGATACGCCGTGAGTAAACCTTATAAAAAATCTTGGAAGTGTAGAGTGTTTTATTACGGATACACAATCCAATTAAGAATATCACTCTTCTATATATATTTCCGCTATAGGTGGGCCATCAGTGTAAGAAGTTTTTAGAATTGGGTTATTAGCTCAAGGATTACATCAATAAACTGCCTCAGCTCTGTAGTGTGCTGAAAAAGATAAAGGCCTTGTCGATGCGCACCTAGGTGATGCGGATATTACAAGCCCTGCTTCGATAAATCCTAGCCGCTAATCATTGCATGCCAAAAGGGGCTTGTTGACATTTGTTAATGGATTTTTGTTTGATAAGCTAAATGGAGGAAACAATGGAAGTAATTCATGAAGCAATTCAGAATGTACATTCTACAGATACGCCGCTCGTGGCCTCACGAAGTTTGCGTGTGTTGCTGGTTATTACCGGGCTGGCTACTGGTGGTGCTACCAACGTAGTCTTAGATATTGCGCGCCATTTCAACAACCGACCTGGCTTTGAGGTAGATCTCATAACCGGTCCAATTCCCCCGGGTAGAAATGATATGACTCATTTGGCCTACGAACTAGGCATCCGTACTCAAGTAATACCGAGTCTAATCAATCATATAAACCCGCTCGAAAATTTGAAGGCCGTCGTAGAACTTCAGCGTATTATGGTAGAAGGCAAATACGATATCGTTCATACTCATTCCTCGGTCGCTGGGGTGGTTGGCAGGCTCGCCGCGCTTGCAGCAGGCATCCCTGTAATCATACATCATGTTCATGGTTGGGGACTACACGATGGCATGCCCGGATGGACTCAGAAATTATATTTAACCCTAGAGCGGTTTTGTGCCAAGTTTACTGACCGCATTATCACTGTTTCTGCCCCTGATATTCAAAAGGGATTAATCCGAGGCATCGGTAAACAAAACAAGTTCACCTTGATCTACAATGGCATTGACCTGGAAAAATTTCGGCAAGATGTTAACGAGCAGCAGGTGCGTTCAGAATTGGGATTAGATCCGCACTCTAAACTTATCGGAATGATTGGTCGCTTGGACAAACAGAAGAATCCATTGGATTTGATTAGAGCTGCTGCGATAGTAACCAAGAGCTATCCAAATGTGCAGTTCTTAATAATTGGCGATGGTTCATTACGATCAGACTGTGAGCAATTAATCGATGAGCTCGGCCTAAAAGACAAGTTTTTCTTGCTAGGTTTCAGAAATGACGTTGCCAGAATCTTGCCTATACTGACGATAACAGCAATGAGTTCCCTATGGGAAGGTTTGCCTCTCGCATTTCTTGAGGCAATGAGCGCTGGCAAACCGATTGTTGCAAACGATATTGATGGTGCGAGCGATGTTGTAGTAAACGGTGAAACTGGCTTTCTTGTGCCTGTACACCAACCGCAAGCGATGGCGGAGCGTATTCTAACTTTGCTTAACGATGAAATGCTTTGCAATAAGATGAGTCTGATTGCGCAACAACGCTCGGAGGATTACTCATTGAAAAAAATGGTTGGGAAAGTTGAGACGCTATATAAAGATTTATATATTGCCAGCCAGCCTGGCGTGGCTCCCTTCAGGCTTCTCCTGCGCTCGATAGCGGGCAGGGGCTTCGAAAGGATTCCGGACAGCCTCGATAAACCAAAACTAACCTTTTGGGATCGAATCGCTGAGCGTTACAACCGTTTTCAGTCGCCCTTTTCCGAACGAAGGTTCCTGCTAGGTTTAGGGGATAGTATAAGTATTCTATTAGCACAAGTCTTGATGAGTCTGGAGTGGAGCAAGATCTTTCATGTGAGGCTGCATACTGGTTTTGATCGAGTTGCATCAGCGTCTCTATTTATAACAATTCTCTTCGTCTGGTTCTCGCTAGCTTGGTTGAATGATCTCTACCATATACCCACTTCGTACAGCAAATCTCGTTCCATACGCCGCGTTATACAGACAACCTTGTTGTCTATGTTTATTTATGGAGGAATATTCTACGCCTTTCCTGATGTGTTTCCGCTCCCTTACTATTTTGCTTTTGCACTCCTGCAAATGCCTCTGGTGGCGTTCTGGCGCTGTACTTACTCCATCGTTTTCAAACGAAATGCGTTCCGCCAGCGTGTATTGTTTGTTGGTAGTGGTTCTCGATCCAAAGTAACAGTGAATGAAATCCAGAGACGCGGTTGGAAGACCTACCAGGTTTTGGGATATGTACACGAGACCGAACCCAAAAATAAAAAAGCCAGTGAACTGCCTTACTTAGGTCAATCAAGTGAGCTCCTTTCCTTGGTCGACAAGTACAAAATCCATGAAATTGTGGTAGCTACAAACGGCAAAGTAAAGAAGAAGCTGTTCGACCGCCTTGTTGAATGTCAGGCAAAAGGCGTTCGCGTGAATTGGATGCCAGAATTCTATGAACGAATATACCGAAGGGTACCTGTAGAACACATCGATGCAAGTTGGGCGCTCTACATGATGCAGAATCGACCGGTCTTTAATCGCCTTCAGTTGGGCATTAAGCGGTTGTTGGATCTGACATTATTATTACTTGCATTGCCGTTTTTAATATTAATACTTGTACCAGTAGCTCTGGCTATCAAGCTAGAGTCGCGGGGTTCAGTATTTTATCGTCAGGTGAGGTCTGGCCGTGCTGGCGAGAAATTCATGATCTACAAGTTTCGCACAATGGTTGCAGATGCAGAGAAAGATGGCAAAGCTCGTTGGGCATCCAAAGGCGATCCGCGTATTACTCGAGTCGGTCAATTCTTACGAAAATCCCGGTTAGATGAACTACCACAACTGCTCAATGTACTGCGCGGTGAAATGAGCATCATCGGTCCACGGCCAGAACGCCCCGAATTTGTGGAGCAGTTGGAGCAAGAAATTCCATTTTATAGTATGCGTCTTTTGGTCAAGCCAGGTCTCACAGGCTGGGCCCAGATCAATTACGATTATGGAAATACTGTCGAGCAAGCGTTGATTAAGCTGCAATATGACTTTTACTATGTGCGGTATTGGTCACTGTGGCTAGATGCGTTTATTTTGTTTCGGACCATAGGAGTTGTGTTATCGCTAAAAGGAATCTAAAATCACATTTTATCTTAGTATGGCGATCGATATATTTATGCCCAAAGATTGGAGGAGCCTATGTCAACGCTGGAGAGTTTAAAAAGATTCAAACGAGTATCCTTTATCTGCTAAGCCACATATCTCAACAATACTAACGATGCTATGGCCTTTATTGTCCGTACGTGCCTGAATTTTCAATAGTATATTGAGAATCTGCACATTTTAGTTTTCCTTTTCAAATTCTAAAGAGGTGAAAAATGAACGATTTTGTAGAACTAAGTCGCCTAGTAGGCGTCATCCTGAGACGGTGGTGGTTGTTAGTTGCATTCATTGCTATCGGTGCATCGATAGCCTATGTAATGAGCCAGAGTCAGACTCCGGTTTACCAGGCAACAACAACTATCCTTGTCGGTCAAAGCATCAAATCTCCCCAACTCGTAAGGACAGATCTTCAAACGAGCGATGCTTTAGTACAAACCTATGTTGAGATGACTCATCGTCAGCCGGTACTGGAGGGGGTAATTGCGGCGCTTCAATTAAACACATCCTGGGATAAGTTAAATAAGCAGGTAACGGCAAGCCAGGTACTCGGTACTCAATTAATTGAAATAAAAGTAGAAGCTGGCTCATCGAGGACGGCGAAAAAAATTGCGGATGAGGTAGCCCATCAAATGGTTTTAATAAGTCCTTCGACGAATTTGCAAGATAAGGAGAAATATCCATTTTATAATTTTAACCGCGACGAACTCAAAAATATACAAGAAAGAATTGTGAATGGGCAAAAAAGACTGGGAGAAATTGAGATTGCCTTGAAGAATCCGGTTTCCGAGGCTCGATTGACAGAACTTCAAAACGAAAAGTCAACATTGACGTTATTGCTTACTGAGTGGGAAAAAAATTATGAAGGATTGTTGACCCTAATCCGGCAAGAAAAAGATCTAAATGAAATTAGCGTGGTTGAAACGGCTCATGCGAATAATACACCCATTCGGCCCCGAGTTCCGTTGAATACCATCTTAGGTGGCGGGATAGGTATGCTACTTGGATTGAGCTTGATAATCCTGTTAGATTTTCTGGACGATACATATAAATCATTAAAAGATTTTTCCCAGTCCACGGATTTGAATATCCTTGGAAGTGTTGGAAAAATAAATGGCAAAAAATATTCAAGCAAGATCATTGCTCATGAGAAACCAGATTCTCCTATAACCGAAGCGTACCGCCTTATACGCAGCAGAATCCAATTTAGATCAGCTGATCATCCGATAAGATCTATTATGGTGACCAGCTCGATGCCAGATGAGGATAAAAGTGTAACTGCGGCGAATCTTGCGGTTGTCTTTGCTCAAGCAAATTTAAAAACAATCATAGTGGATGCAGATTTAAGAAACCCTGCACTTCATCAAATCTTTGACGTTGAAAAAGAAGCTGGGCTGGGTGACATGCTAGCTTCACCGGAGATGAAGCTCGAGGATTGTTTGAAAAATACTTTCGACGATAATTTGCAAATACTTACCAGTGGAAAACGTCTTCCAGATCCATCAGAACGACTTGGTTCCCAGCGCATGGCAGAAATATTAGCGGAACTTAACCAAGTCGCTGATATTGTCATCTTCGATAGTTCGCCGGCATTGGTATTTGCTGATGCAGTAGTCCTATCTCGTCGAGTGGATGGTGTCATTGTGGCAATCCGAGCTAGGAAATCGAAGCGTGATGCCGTTAAACAAACTCTTCTGGACCTGCAAAATGCTAAGGCCAAGGTGCTTGGGGCTATCTTCAGCAGTTCTGCAATGGGCAATACCTCTTCTCTGAGAAGAGCATACTTGCAGGAAAGAAGCCGATTCGCCTCCACAAAGGAATCGAGTAAGAAAGTGCGCGCTGCTGCGAATCAATCCCTTGATCTCAGTAATTCGGCTATGCCTAGCGATAAAAATGAAGTACTCAGTTTAGAGACAGTAGATGTTGATTCAGCTCAATCCCCTGACCTTGCCAATGTTACGCCTGCTAATGGAAAGACGGAGTTGACCAGTTTAGGCCAAGTAGATGTTGATACGATTCCATCTCCTGATCTTGGAGAGGCGGCAATGCCTACTGATGAGAATAATGAGTCGACCAGCTTAGTAGATCAGGTAGATGTCGATCCAACCCAAAGCGGTGCCGCCGACGACTCAGCCATGCCCGCTGATGAAAATATGGAGTTGACCGGTTTAGGCCAAGCAGACGTTGACACCATTCCATCTCCTGCTCTTACCGAAGCGGCAATGCCTTCTG
>WNFZ01005458.1_pt1 | contig 11669 bp, 10 predicted proteins | sample 5400081 | NCBI WGS metagenome assembly WNFZ01 (sample SAMN13153365, study PRJNA577476) | soil metagenome | isolation source: 80 cm soil or saprolite under grassland replicate 1 | place: USA:California | collected 2016-06-15
AGCCAGCTGGTCGATCTGCTGCAGCTCGACCTGGTCACTCTCCTTGATTATCGCTACGCCAAGTATCGCGCGATCGGCCACTACCAAGAGCGCCAGAGCCAAATCCTCGGCCACACCAACGGCGATGATGGCGCATCCTTTTTACTCCCCTTTACGTAATATTCTTAGCGGGCAAGCAAATCCCGTTATACGCCCCAGGATGGCGTGCTGCCTGAGCGTGGTGTTCGCAGCAGTACTCTATCTTCATTTTGTTCGCCTTATTTGCAGGCGGCCTGCAGGCCGCCTGCAAATAAGGCGAACAGATTAAAGACGAAGTACCAGGCTGCCGTTCGTCCTGAGCTGCTCCCCTGAGCGGCGTCGAAGGGTGTCGAAGCTACGTCCTGAGCTTGCCAGCCCTGAGCTTGTCGAAGGGTCGAAGGGGGCAGGCACAAGAGAGTGGCAGCAACCCTCGACACGGTTCGATAAGTTGGTCCGTGAGCTGTTTGCTATGCTGATCATGGAACAAAATGTACATTGGCAACGTTCATTAAGATACGAGGGAAGATTGATACCGACCTGATTAGTACTGATGTACGGGATCGACTCTTGACGCTCGGTCATAAGATTGTTATAATATCATTGCCTAGAATACTAGGCCTCCCTCAACAAGTCGCTCCCTGAGACCTAAAGTTGTATAACATCGGTCGTAGACCGGACGATTGCACCGCCGCGATCCAAGTAGGACGCGACGGCGCCAGCAGCCAGGCTACATTCGATACTGTCTCGAGCGTCGCATCAACTATTGCACCTTTGCAGGACCGCCTTCAAATCCCCGTGATGAGCACGCTTGTGCTCTATGGGTGCGGCGGTCATTTGTGTTTCATGGCCCCGATCTTGGATCGGCGCGATGAACCAACACAACCAGGAGGATCGCAGATGACTACCCAAGTTGGCTCGTCACTACTGCAGCTCGTCAGCGAGATGCAGGACCGCAAGAAGTTCCAGGAACTGAACTGGGCCGGCACGTTCAGTGAATATCTGGATACCGTGGGCCAGAACCCCAAGGTGACCCGTAATGCGTTCCAGCGGATCTACGACATGATTATGTCGTATGGCGCCGAGGAGTTTATCGACGCTAAGAAGCGGCTGATCCGCTACCGGTTCTTCAGCGATATGACCTTCGACCATAACGATGCGATCTTTGGCCTGGAGATCCCGCTGATGCGGTTGGTCAATTTCTTCAAGGCCGCATCGCAGGGCTATGGCACCGAGAAGCGCGTGCTGCTGCTGCATGGCCCGGTCGGCTCCTCAAAATCGACGATCGCGCGACGCCTGAAGAAAGGGTTGGAGCATTACTCGCGCACCGACGATGGCGCGCTGTATACCTTCGATTGGTACCTCGGCGACGAGGAGGAGATCGACCCGGCGGCGCTGAAGGAGAGCGATTGGGATCCCTGCCCAATGCACGAGGAGCCGCTACATCTGGTTCCGCCCGAGCTGCGCGAGCGCTTTGTGGTGGAGTTTAATGAGGGGCGAGAAGAAGTTGAGCGGATTCGGATCGTCGGCGATCTTTGCCCTTCCTGCCGCTACAACTACCGCGAGCAGATGCTGCGCTACAGTGGCGACTGGAGCAAGATGATCCAACGCATCCGCGTGCGCCGGCTGGTTTTCTCCGAGCAGGATCGGGTCGGCATCGGCACCTTCCAGCCGAAAGATGAGAAGAACCAGGACTCAACCGAGCTGACCGGCGATATCAACTATCGCAAGATCGCGATCTATGGATCGGATTCCGACCCGCGCGCGTTCAACTTCGATGGTGAGTTCAATATCGCCAATCGCGGTATCATCGAGTTCATCGAGATGCTCAAGCTTGATGTGGCGTTCTTGTACGATCTGCTGGGCGCATCGCAGGAGCACAAGATCAAGTCTAAGAAGTTCGCGCAGACTGATATCGACGAAGTGATCATTGGGCACACCAACGAGCCGGAGTACCGCCGCCTGGAGAACAACGAGTTTATGGAGGCGCTCAAGGATCGCACGGTGCGGATCGATATCCCGTATATCACCCGGCTGCGCGATGAGATCAAGATCTACGAGCGCGACTTCAACCGGCGCAATGTGCGCGTGCATATCGCCCCGCATACGCTGGAGGTGGCCGCGATGTGGGCGGTGCTGACGCGCCTGGAGGAGCCCAAAAAGGCGAACCTGACGCTGCTCCAGAAGCTCAAGCTCTACAACGGCAAGACCCTGCCGGGCTTCACTGAGGATAATATCAAGGAGCTGCGCAAGGAGACCGCGCGCGAGGGCATGGAAGGCATCTCGCCGCGCTACATCCAGGATAAAATCTCGAACGCGCTGGTCAACTTCCAGGAAGATGGCTATATCAACCCATTCATGGTGCTGAACGAGCTGGAGGGCGGGCTGAAGAACCACTCGCTGATCAACACCGAGGAAGACCGTAAGCGCTACAAGGATCTGCTGTCGGTAGTCAAGGAAGAGTATACCGAGATCGTCAAGAACGAAGTTCAGCGCGCGATCTCGGCCGACGAAGAGGCGATCAAGCGGCTATGCGGCAACTATATCGACAATATCAAGGCCTACACCCAGCGCGAGAAGGTGCGCAACAAGTATACCGGCCAGTACGAAGAGCCCGATGAGCGGTTGATGCGCTCGATCGAGGAGAAGATCGACATCCCCGAGAGCCGCAAGGACGATTTCCGGCGCGAGATCATGAACTATATCGGCGCGCTGGCGATCGAGGGCCGCACATTCGATTACAAGACCAACGAGCGACTGCACAAGGCACTGGAGCTGAAGCTGTTCGAAGATCAGAAGGACTCGATCAAGCTGACCTCGCTGGTCTCGCGGGTGATCGACAAGGACACCCAGGAGAAGATCGACGTGGTCAAGTCGCGCCTGACCCGCGATTTCGGCTACAACGATCAGAGCGCAACCGATGTGCTGAATTACGTGGCCAGCATCTTCGCGCGCGGCGATACGAAGAACTAGGGGATAGGGTACAGGATATAGGGAACAGTGCTTAACGCGGTTCCCTGTACCCTGTACCCTGTACCCTGTACCCTAAGGCAAAGCTATGTCCATCCGACGCGTCGAACGTGACCTAAACCGCTTCCGGCAGATCGTGCGGGGCAAAATTAAAAAGGACCTGCGCAAGTATATGTCGCAGGGCGAGATGATCGGCCGGCAGGGGCGCAAGTATGTCTCGATCCCGCTCCCGCAGATCGACCTGCCGCAATTTCGCTATGGCGCCAAGCAGGGCGGCGGCGTCGGCCAGGGCGATGGCGATGTAGGCGATCCAATCGGTCGCGGCGACCCACAGCAGGGCGAGGGCGAGGCCGGCTCGGAGCCGGGCCAGCATGTGATCGAGGTAGATATCACGCTCGAAGAGCTGGCCCAGATTCTGGGCGAAGAGCTACAGTTGCCGAACGTCGAGCCGCGCGGCAAGAAGAATATTGTCTCGAAGAAAGACAAGTACTCCGGCATTCGCCGGGTCGGGCCGGATGCGCTGCGTCACTTCAAGCGCACCTACCGCGAGGCGCTCAAGCGCCAGCTAATGTCGGGCGAGTACAATGCCACCGATCCGATCGTGGTGCCGATCCGCGAGGATATGCGCTTCCGATCCTGGAAAGAGACCTTGATGCCCGAGTCGAACGCCGTGATCATCTACATGATGGATGTGAGCGGCTCGATGGGCACCGAGCAGAAGGAGCTGGTGCGGATCACGGCCTTCTGGATCGAGACCTGGCTGCGTTCGCAGTACAAGGAGATCGATATTCGCTATATCGTCCATGATGCGGCGGCGAAAGAGGTCGATCAGGACACGTTCTACCACATTCGCGAGGGCGGCGGCACCAAGATCTCGTCGGCCTACAAGCTGTGCAATAAGCTGATCGACGAGCGCTACTCGCCGGATGAGTGGAACGTCTACCCGTTCCACTTCTCCGACGGCGACAACTGGGGCGGCGGCGACACGCGCGAGTGCGTGGAGCTGCTGCGCGGCCAGCTGCTGCCGAAATCCAACCAGTTCTGCTATGGCCAGGTGCGCTCGCTGTATGGCTCGGGCCGCTTCGCGCATGACCTGGAGGAGTACCTGGGCAAAGAGGATAACCTGGTGATCGCCGAGATCGCCGACCGCGATGATGTCTATGATGCGATCAAGGATTTTCTTGGCAAAGGCAAATGAGTAGGACTGAGTGCCGAGGGCTGAGGACTGAGTTGTGCTCAGATCACTCAGTCCTCGGTCCTCAGTCCTCAATATGTATATGAAAAAAACCAGTCTGCCCCCCGAACTACAAGCCTCCTGGGAAGATATCGAGGGCTACGCCCGTGAGTACGGCCTGGATTTCTATCCGATTATCTACGAAGTGCTCGACTACCGCACGCTGTACGAGACGGCGGCGCTGGGCGGCTTCCCGACGCGCTACCCGCACTGGCGCTACGGCATGGAGTACGACCAGCTGATCAAAGGCCATGTCTGGCTTGGGTCGACGATCTACGAGATGGTGATCAACACCAATCCATCCTACGCCTACCTGCTGGAAGGCAACGAGATGGTCACGCAGAAGATGGTGATGGCGCATGTCTCGGGCCATGTCGATTTCTTCAAGAACAACATGTGGTTCGCCCATACTAACCGCAAGATGCTCGACGACATGGCCAACCACGCCGCGCGCATCCAGCGGATCATCGACCGCTATGGCTATGAGATCGTCGAGGACTTCATCGACATCTGTCTCTCGATCGACAATCTGATCGATTATCACGCGCCGTACATTCGCCGCCACGACTCGCAGACACCGCAGCCGATCGTCGGCGAGGATGCGCCGGATGTGGTCGAGGGGCTGAAGGTCGATCGGGCGTACATGAAGGACTTCATCAACCCGCCCGAGTTCCTGGATCAGCAGCGCAAGCGGCTGGAGGAGGAGCGCGCACAGCAGCGCCGCTTCCCCGAAAACCCGCAGAAGGATATTCTGCTGTTCCTGATGAACTACGCGCCGCTGGAGCGCTGGCAGCATACCATTCTGGAGATCATCCGCAATGAGGCGTACTATTTCGCGCCGCAAGGGATGACAAAAATACTCAACGAGGGCTGGGCCTCTTTCTGGCATTCCAAAATCATGACCAAAAAGGCGCTCAAGGATGGCGAGCTGATCGATTTCGCCGACCACCACTCGGGCGTGGTCGCCACGCACCCAGGCCGGCTCAACCCCTACAAGCTTGGGCTGGAGCTGCTGCGCGATGTCGAGGAGCGCTGGAATAAGGGCCAGTTCGGCAAGGAGTACGATGAGTGCCAGGATATCGCCGAAAAACGCTCATGGGATAAGCAGCTGGGCTTGGGCCGCGACAAGCTGTTCGAGATTCGGCGAATGTATAACGATGTGACCTTCATCGACGCGTTCCTGACGCCTGAGTTCTGCATGGAGCAGAAGATGTTCTCCTTCCGCTATAACCGCGACACCGACCTGTACGAGATCGCCTCGCGCGAGTTCAAGGAGATCAAGGAGAAGCTGCTGTTCCGCCTGACGAACTTCGGGCAGCCGTTCATCTATGTCGAAGATGGCAACTACAACAATCGCGGCGAGCTATACCTGCGTCACCGCCACGAGGGCGTGGATCTCAAGATCGACTATGCCCGCGATACGCTGCGCAATCTCCAGAAGCTGTGGTCGCGCCCGGTGCATGTTGAGACGGTTGTGGATGATAAGAAGCGGTTGATATCGTTCGACGGCAAGGACTTTGGCGAGCGCAAGATAGACTAGAGACTGGGGATTGGGGATCGGGAGCAAACCATCTCCTAATCCCTAATCTCTAATCTCCAATCGCCGGTCCAGTGGAACTATTTATGCTTTTCGCTCGTTCATGTAGATAGACAGCATAATCAACCACGTGTGTTGACGACGGTATAAATGGTTACGGTCAAGGAGCAAGCTGATGAGCATTGGAAAACAGATCACTGAGCGGTTGCGACGGCTGGCGGATGGCGATCGAACTGTGCTTGAGGCCGGCGCCGAGAACACCTTGGTGGTGTTGGATCAGCCGCTGCGCGCGAAGCTCGAATTTTCCGACCACGATCGCTACAGCGTGACGCTGCGCGAGCTGACGATTGGGGTCGGTGGCGCCGCCCCGCTCGACGCGCGCGGCTATCTGAGCGCAGTGGCAGCAGAGGTCGCGCGCCGCCTGAGCTTCCTGGAGGAGCCGCTGGCGGTGTGGGAGCTGGATGCCGGCCAGCATATGGCGCAGCTGCGCTCCTCACCGCCCCTGCGCGAGGGCGACACGGTGGCGTATTGGGAGGTGACGCTGTGGACCCCTTCGGCAAGCCCTTCGACTAGCCCCGGGGGCGCCTCAGGACAGGGCGGCGATGTGCCGGGCGCGCGCGCGGTGCGCTACTATTGGTCGCCCGGCAAGATCGAACGTGAGGTGATGGCTTACCCAGCCACCTTCGCGCTGATCGCGCGTATGGCCGATGGCATGGCCGATGCGTTGCGGGGCGATGCAGCATAGCCTCGGTTCGACCGTGGCGATAATAGGCACGGGCGGCGCGACCAGCGTCGCCCGTGCCTGTTTGTGAAGCGGTCATCCTGCTACGTCACTTGCCCAGCTGATGCATGTGTAGTCACCCATCGGGCTGCATCCAGAATATCGTTTGCGACAAAGCTCGCGATGCGGTCAGCCTGCTTTTCCCGAATATTGTGCTCGCCCCAGCCAGTACGCACCAGACAACCAGGGATGCCAAGCACGCGTGCTGTGGCCATATCATCATATGTGTCACCGATGACAACTGATTGGGCGATGTCGATGGCATGTTCTTGCGCTGCACGGCGATAGAGCAGCGTTTGCGGCTTCTTGCACACACACGCATCACTGCGCTGGTGCGGACACACATACGGCCCGAGGAGCACGGCACCAGCTAATTGAAAATGGTACTGCAACTCGGTGAACCACCCGTGGAAGTCCTGAAGTGAAAAGATTGCTTTACTGATAGGTGAGCTACACTAGCCGAGGTTCGCAGCTATGCCTTCGCCATTTTCAAGCATGGGTCCCGATCTCGAAAGGGACTTGTGGACGACATTCTATTTCGCGTTTGGCGCTGAGATGATGCGGCAGCTAGCCCCACGGCTGCGCCCACACTATCTGGTGCTGCCGATCGAACGCTTTGTGATAGAAATATCCAATTGCCTCCTCTGCACATCAGGCCTGCGCCCGGCATGAACGAGCACACCCCTACTATCGCCCAAGCGCTGGCCTGGGCAACCCACGATCTGCGCGCCACTTCCGAAACCCCGCGCCTCGATGCCGAGCTGCTGCTCGCGCATGTGCTTGGATGGGAGCGCGCGCGGCTGCTGGCGGAAGGGCGTCTTTCGCTTACGGAAGCCCAGTCTGCCGTATTCCGCGACCTGGTCATGCGCCGTGCCGCGCTGGAGCCGGTGGCATATCTGATCGGCCACAAGGAGTTTTACGGCATCGACTTCTCGATCGATCGACGCGCGCTAATGCCGCGGCCGGAGACTGAGCTGCTGGTGGAGCTGGCGCTGGGCTTCGCCGGACGAAAGACCAAAGACCAAAGTCGAAACCTAGACAGTGCGGATCTTCGTCCTTCGTCCTTCGTCCTTCGTCCTTTGTCGATCGCAGATATCGGCATCGGCAGCGGCGCGATCGCAGTTGCGCTGGCGCTGCACTTGCCGGCAGCGCGGGTCGACGCGATCGACATTTCGCCTGACGCGCTGGCGCTGGCACAGCAGAATGTGGAGCGATACGGCCTAGCCGGGCGTGTGCGGCTGCTGCAAGGCGACCTGCTCGATCCGCTCGCCGAGCCGGTCGACCTGATCGTGGGCAATCTGCCATACACGATCCTATCCGAGATCGACGAAGGCGTGCGGCGCTACGAACCGCACCAGGCGCTCGACGGCGGCATGGATGGGATCGAGCTGTATCGCCGGCTGATGAAACAAGCCCCCGCCAAGCTGCGGCCGGGCGGCACGGTTCTACTAGAGATCGGCGCGACCCAGGCCGTTGCGGTCATGGATCTGGCGCGGCGCTCGTTTCCCACAGCGACACTCAGCGTGCATCAGGATCTGGCTGGGCGCGACCGAGTGGTTGTTATCGATGACAAGGAGACAAGGAGACAAGGAGACAAGGAGACAGGGAGCTGATTCGGCTCCTTGTCTCCTTGTCTAATATACGGAGGATATATGAACTACAAGCTCCTGGCCCTCGACCTGGATGGAACCACGCTCGGCCCTGGGCTGGCTATCGATCCGGCTGTCTCGATTGCGATCGCGGCCGCGCAGGCGCAGGGCGTGCGTGTGACGATCGCCACCGGCCGGATGTTCGGCTCGACCGTGCCGTACGCGCGGCAGCTCAATATTCACGATCCGGTGATCTGCTACCAGGGCGCGCTCATCCGCGACCCGAATAGCGGCGAGATCTTCCAGCATGTGGTCACGCCGGGCGACCTGGCCGCTGAGGCGATCGAGATGCTACGCGAGCGCGATATTTTTACAATCGCCTATATCGATGAGCGCCTGTGCGCCGCCGAACGCCGCCCGGAGCTTGACGAGTACCTTCAGTGGCATCCCGAAGGCATTGAGGTGGTGATCGACCCCGAGCTGGCGGCGCTGGCGCGCGAGCGCCCACCGACCAAGCTGCTGTTTGTATCCGAATCGGCGATTATTGAGCGCGAGACAGCGCGGATGGCCGAACATTTCGCAGGCCGGCTTTCGGCCGTACGCTCACACTCGCTGTTCGGCGAGCTGACTGCGCTGGGCATCAGCAAGGGCTCTGCGCTGGCGGCGCTGGCCGCGCGCTTGGGTATCGCGCGCGAGCAGGTAGTGGCGATCGGCGATCACGAGAACGATCTGCCGATGATCGAATGGGCTGGGTTGGGCCTGGCAATGGGCAATGCTATCCCCGCCGCACACGCGATTGCCGATGCGGTGATCCCATCGGTCGAGCAGGCCGGCGTGGCGTGGGCGATCGAGCGCTACATCCTGACCGGTTAAGAGTTGAGAGCTGAAAGTAGAACGTACACGGGCCACGGATTTCATTCTTTGTGGGTTCTTTTTTCGCCCCGCAGGGCGAAAAAAGAACTCATAATAAACGTAACGTACCATATGAATTGGGTATTGCGCCGCATCATCCCATCGGCTATAATGACGGGCGCTTTGATGGAGTGGCAGCGCTAATGTGGTTATGTTGGCAGGCACGCAAAAGGCCAGCGCTACCTGAGTACTGGCCTCCCGACAAGCGCTATGAACCGGGTTAGCGCGCCTTACTGACGGTACGCAGGCACTTGGTGCAGAGCTTCATCTGAACCGAAATGCCGCCGTCGAGCGTGAGCGTTGCCTTCTGAATGTTTGGCTTCCACATGCGGCGAGTAAGATTGTGAGCGTGGCTGACGTTGTTGCCAAACGAGGGTTTTTTGCCGCAGAGCTGACACTTTGCCATGGTGAGACTAACCTCCTCGACCAGCGCCGAGCATTACGAAATACGATTGTGACACTAAGTTTGGACTATACCATATTCGCGGCTAGTTGGCAAACTCGGTTCCATTCTTTTTGCGGAAAAACGATGAGCAGCACCAGTAGCCCGCCCAACCAGCGCCAGCTCCCTACCGGCAAGATCGAAGTCGCACCGCGGGCGATCGCCACGATAGCGGCACAGGCGGTCGGGCAATCGTATGGCGTGGTGGGCATGGTACCGCACTCGTTTCGCCAGGGCGTGGCCCAGGCGCTGCACCAGAACGACGCGCATCGCGGAGTCGAGGTGCGGATCGGCGATCAGCAGATCGAGATCGATCTGTATGTGATTATGGAGTATGGCACCCGCATCGGCGAGGTTGCCCGTAACGTGCAGGAGAATGTTCGCTACGCGGTTGAGCGCGCGCTGGGAATGCCGGTGGCGCGCGTGAATGTGCGTGTGCAAGGCTTGAAGAATTAGTTAAGAGTTAAGAGTTAAAAGTTGAGGATGCAGTTCTACAACTCTTAACTCTTAACTTTGAACTCTTAACTCCTCGGAGAGGTTTCTTGGACGATCGATCGCCGTCTTCTACCACCGACCAGGCCAATCATGTGTGGGATGGCCCGCAGCTGCTGAGTGGGCTTACCGCGGCGGCGCGCTGGCTGGAACAGCACGCCGATGCTGTGAATGCGCTGAATGTCTTCCCAGTGCCCGATGGCGACACCGGCACCAATATGGCCCTGACTTTGAACGGTGCGGTTCAGGATGTCGCGCCCGATCCCTCGGTCGCCGTGGTGTCCGAGAAGGTCAAGTACTGGGCGATGATGCGCGGGCGCGGAAACTCGGGGATTATCCTCTCGCAGGTGCTGCGTGGCATGGCCCTGGGGCTGGATGGGCACGACCTGATGGGCGCCCCGGAGCTGGCGGCGGCGCTGGCCCAGGCTAGCGTGAGCGCCTATCGAGCCGTGCTGAAACCGGTCGAGGGCACGATGTTGACGGTGATTCGCGAGGCCAGCGAGGCGGCGACGGCGGCGCTGGCATCGCCCGATGCCTCGGCGCTGACAGTGCTGGCGGCGGCGACCCAAGCGGCGCGCGAGTCGGTCGATCGCACGCCCACGCTGCTCAAAACGCTGGCCGACGCGGGCGTGGTCGATTCTGGCGGTGAAGGGCTGTTTTTGATTTTGGAAGGGCTGCTGCGCCACGCGCGCGGCGAGTCGATCGAGTACCACGCGGTCACGCCACCGGCGGCGATGTCGTTCGAGGATATCCATGGCGCGGATGATTTTGGCTACTGCACGAATTTCATCCTACGCGGCGAGCGCATGCCCTACGATGCGATCCGCGTGACACTGGCGGAGATGGGCCACTCGGCGGTGATCGTTGGCGATCAGCGACTGATTAAAGCGCATATCCACGTCCTGCGGCCGGGCGACGCGCTCAACTACGCGATGACGTTCGGCGCGCTCGAGCAGATCGAGATCGCCAACATGGATGTTCAGCGCCAGCAGCTGCACCAGAAAAGTGACAAGTTACGAGTGACGGATGGCGAGTCTAGTCACTCGTCACCCGTCACCCGTCACCCGTCACTCGCCACGGAGATCGGCATCGTCGCCGTCGCGCCGGGCGCGGGGTTCGCCGAGATCTTTCGTAGCTTGCACGCCGGCGAGATCGTTGGCGGTGGGCAGACGATGAACCCCAGCACCGAGGATCTGCTGGCGGCGGTCGCGCGGCTGCCGCAGCATGATGTGATTGTGCTGCCGAACAACAGCAATGTGATTATGGCCGCGCGCCAGGCGGCCGGCCTGAGCGATAAACATGTCGAGGTGCTGCCAACGCGGACGGCGCCACAGGGGCTGGCCGCGCTGCTGGGCTTCAGCTACCAGGCCGGCGTGGCCGACAATTTGCGCGCGATGACTGCCGCCATGCAGCAGATCCAGACTGCCGAGATCACCACTGCTGTGCGCGATGCGTCGGTCGATCAGGTCGCCGTGCGAGCTGGCCAGACGATCGGCCTGCTAGATGGCGATATCATTACCGCGGGCGACCAGCGCGATGCAGTGATCGACGAGCTACTCGATCGAATGGGGCTCGATCAGCGCGAGATTGTTACAATTTACTATGGCGGCGCGACCAGATCCAGCGATGCTGACACGCTTTCCAAGCGCATCCAGGAGCGCTATAGCGACCTGGAGGTCGAGGTGCAGGACGGCGGG
>WNFZ01006891.1_pt1 | contig 11669 bp, 10 predicted proteins | sample 5400081 | NCBI WGS metagenome assembly WNFZ01 (sample SAMN13153365, study PRJNA577476) | soil metagenome | isolation source: 80 cm soil or saprolite under grassland replicate 1 | place: USA:California | collected 2016-06-15
GCCGGCGACGACCACGTGAATCAGCCGCTGCACCTCAAGGCGCTCGTCCCCGACGAGGTGCGCGCCGTTCTCGCGCGCGACCCGCGCCTCCTCGTGCCCGTCGGCACCTGTGAGCAGCACGGACCGCACCTCCCCCTGGGCTGCGACACCGTCATCGTCGAGCGGCTCGCCGACGACCTCTCGGCCCGCTTCGGCATCCTGCGCGCCCCCACCGTGGAGTACGGGGTGAACACCGCCACCAAGGTGCCCTACCCCGGCAACGCTCCGGTGCGCCGCAAGACCCTGCACCGCTGGTTGAACGACCTCGTCGGCGCGTGGGAGCAGAGCGGCGTCGAGACGTTCGTGATCCTCACCGCGCACGGCCACGACCCGCATCAGGAGGCGCTCTCGACGCTGCGCACGCAGCGCGCGCGCGTCTTCACCGTGGACGTCTTCGCCTTGGACTTCGGCGCCCACCTCGAGGACCCCGACGCCCCCGTCCATGGCGGGGAGCTCGATACGTCCCTGCTCCTCTATCTCGCCCCCGAGCTGGTGCGGATGGACCGCGCCCAGGACTTCCTGCTCGAGGGCCGGGCCCGCGCCCGCTATCAGCGCGGCCAGACGGGCCGAATCCCCGCCGTGAGCCCCGGCTCCCTCGGCCGCCCCAGTCTGGCCTCCCGCGAGAAAGGGGAGCGGCTCTATAAGATGATTGTCGAACGCATCGCCGCGCGAGTTCTCGACGGCGCGCCGGCCCCGGCGTGATCGCCATCGCCGGCGTGCTCGCGCTGCTGCAGGCGCCGCTCGACTCGGGCGTCTTCGTCGTCCGCCAAGATACGGTGGAGATCGCGCGCGAGAGCTTCCGGCTGCTGCCCGGGCGGGCCGGCGGACTGACGCTCACCGCGACGAGCCGCTACGACCGCGGCCGGCCGGTGGTCGTGCTCGCGCCCCTGATCGAGTTCACCGCCGACTCGCTGCCCGCCACCCTGCAGTACGACGTCGCCGACCCGCGCGAGCCGCTGCGCATCCTCGGCCAACTGGGGCGCGGCCGGATCACGCTCCGCTACCTCGCCCACGCCCTCGAGCGCGCCCGCGAATTCCCGGCAGGTGCCGCCACCGTCGTCCTGGACGACTCCGTGTTCGCCCTGTACCAGGCGGCCGCCTGGCGAGCCGGGCCGACGCTCACCGCCATCTACCCGCGCGGGGCCCGCCGCGCGACGCTGACTGCCCGCGACCTCGGCGTGGAGCCCACCACGGTCAACCACGGCGCCGCCTCGCTGCGCCACGTCGTGTTGTCAGGCGGCGCTTCGGGCCCGGTCCACCTCTGGCTCGCCCCGGACGGGCGACTCCTCAAGGTCGAGATTCCCGGACAGCGCATCGTCGCGGAGCGGGCACCGGGCGGTTGACCCTCCCGAGTGAGGGAAAGGGCCGCTAACTTTGCGTCAGGGCCGACCCCGCACGTGTCTGAGGACGAAACCCCGCAGTGCAGTGTCGCGTACAGGGTTCGGCCTCACGAACCGGTTCCAAGGATTGCCATGAGACACGTGTTGTTGACCGCCGGGCTGGTCGTGTGCCCGGCGCTCGCCCACGCCCAGCAGCGACCCACGCCGGCATCGCTCTCGCTCGCCGACGCCCTCGCCATCGCCCGTGAGCACAACCCCGCGTACCGTCAGGCGCTCAACAACGCCGGCCCCGCGGGCTGGGCGGCGCGCAGCGCCTTCGTGAGCGTGTTCCTCCCGACGGTCACAGCCTCGGGGGGCATCGGGTACAGCGGGCCGGGCTCGCAGCGGTTCCTGACGCTGAATCTCTCCCAGAGCGTCGCGACGCAGTCTTCGAGCTACAGCCTCGGCCTCGATTGGGAGCTGTCAGGGCAGACGCTGACGGCGCGGCCGCTGCAGCGCGCACAGCAGCACGCCACCGACGCCGATATCGTCGGCGCGGCGCAGGCGCTGAGCTCCGCCGTCACCCAGCAGTACCTCACCGTGCTGCAGGCGCGGGAGACCGCGGAGGTGGCGCGCAGGCAGCTCGAGCGCAACCAGCAGTTCCTGGCGCTGGCGCGCGCGCGCTACGGCGTGGGCCAGGCGACGCTGATCGACGTGCGTCAGGCCGAGGTGGCGCGCGGGCAGGCGGAGGTGGCGCTGCTGCGGGCCCGCACGGCGGTGAGCGTCGAAAAGCTGCGGCTGTTCGAGCAGCTCGGCGTGAGCGCGCCGGTGCAGATCGACTCCGTCCAGCTCACCGACACCTTCGCGGTCGAGACGCCGCCGTGGAAGCTCGAGGAGCTGCTCACAATGGCCGAGGCCCAAAACCCGTCGCTCCAAGCGCTGCGGGCGCGGGAGCGCGCGGCGGCCTGGGGCGTGCGCTCGGCGACGTCGAGCTACGGACCGAGCGTGTCGCTGTCGGCCAGCTGGTCGGGCTTCACGCAGCGCTACAAGGACATCAACCCGATCCTTTTCGGCCAGCAGGTGCAGTACGGCCAGCTGTTCACCGATTGCCAGGACGAGAACCAGATCCGCACGAATGCCGGCCTCGCGCCCCGTGACTGCAGCGGCTATGTCTGGGGCGCGTCCCAGGAACAGGCGCTGCGCGGTGCGAACAGCCAGTATCCGTTCGACTTCACGCGGCAGCCGTTCCAAGCCCGCCTCACGGTGACGCTGCCGTTGTGGACGAATCTCGCGCGCCCGCTGCAGGTGTCGCAGGCGCGGGCCCAGCACGAGGACCTCGAGGAGTCGGTGCGGGCGCGCGGGCTCGCGGTCCAGACGGAAGTGAGCGAGGCGTACCTGATGTTGCAGACGGCCTTCACGGCGATCGCGATCCAGGATACCAACCGCACGGCGGCGCGCGAGCAACTGCAGCTCGCGACCGAACGCTACCGCGTCGGCTCGGGGACGTTCTTCGAGCTGCTCGATGCCCAGGTGGCGTCGCTGCGCGCCGAGCTGGACTACGTGACGGCGGTGTACGACTACCACAAGGCGCTGGCCGTGCTCGAAGCGGCGGTCGGTCGGTCCCTGCGCTAACGAGAGGACGCACGCGACATGTCCAAGCGAAACAAAGTGCTGTTGGGCGGCGGGGGGCTGCTGGCGATCGTGGCGCTGGTGCTGGCCAGCGCGAGCGCCAAGCGCGAAAAGGGCGTCGAGGTCCGCCTCGAGAAGGTAGGCCAGCGTGACCTGATCGCGGCCGTGACGGCGAGCGGCAAGGTCCAGCCGAAAAAGAAGGTCGACGTGAGCGCCGACATCACCGGCCGCATCACGCGGCTGGCGGTGCGCGAAGGCGACTTCGTGCGCAAGGGACAGTTCCTGCTGCAGATCGACCCGACGATCTACCAGGCGAACCTGCAGCGCGCCCAGGCCACGTTGGCGTCCGCGCAGGCCGGGCTGGTGCAGGCCCAGGCGAACCGGGAGCAGGCGCAGCGCCAGCTGGGGCGCACCAAGGAGCTGCGCGAGCAAAACCCGAACCTGGTCTCGCCCGAGCAGCTGGAGCAGGCGCAGACGGCGTACAACGTCGCGGAGGCGATCGCCAACTCGTCGACCCACCAGGTGGACCAGGCCCGCGCGGGCGTCCAGGAGGCGCGCGACCAGCTCAGCAAGACGACGATCGTCGCCCCGATGGCCGGCCGCATCACGCGGCTCGCGGTTGAAGAGGGCGAAGTGGCGGTGCCGGGGACGTTCTCGCGGGAGACCGGGCTGCTGCTGACCGTGTCTGACCTCTCGGTCATCCAGGTCAAGGTCAACGTGGATGAAACGGACGTCGTGCGGATCCATCTCGCGGACTCCGTCGAGGTGTCGATCGACGCGTTCCCCGACACCACGTTCACCGGCCGAGTCACGAAGATCTCGGACAGCGCGATTCTCACGGCCGCGTCCTCCGCGGTGAACGCGAACGACCGCGCCGTGGATTACGAGGTGGAAATCACGCTCGACCACCCGCCCACCGACATCCGGCCCGACCTCTCGGCCACGGCGCGGGTCGTCACCGACACGCGCAAGCACGCGTTGTCGATCCCGATCATCGCCCTGACGGTGCGCGAGAATACGCCGGTCTCGACGGAGAACCGTCGCGTGGACACGGCCACCACGGGCCGCAAGAAGGAGACGGAAGGCGTGTTCGTGGTGCAGAACGGCCGGGCGGTGTTCCGTCCCGTGAAGGTCGGGATCGCGGGCGACGAGTACTTCGAAGTGGTGGACGGGCTGCACACGGGCGAGACCATCGTCGCCGGGCCGTATCAGGCGATCCGGGACCTGAAGGAAAACAGCGCCGTACGCGCCAGCCGCCAGGCGGCCGATTCGGGGCGGCGGCGCTCGTGAGCGACACGCAGGAATTCCGGACCGGAGACACGCCGCTCCCGGACGTCATCATCCTGACGCACAAGTTGACGCGCGAGTACGACATGGGGTCGGAGCTGGTGCGCGCCCTGAAGGGCGTCAGCCTCCAGATCCGGCGCAACGAGTACGTCGCGGTCATGGGGCCGTCGGGGTCGGGCAAGTCCACCCTCATGAACCTGATCGGCTGTCTCGACACGCCGACGGGGGGCGAGTACTGGCTCAACGGCCACCAGGTCTCCTCCCTGCACGACGACGATCTCGCGCGCATCCGCAATAAGGAGATCGGCTTCGTCTTCCAGACGTTCAACCTGCTGCCGCGGGCGACGGCGCTGCACAACGTCGAGCTGCCCCTGATCTACGCGGGCGTGGCGACGCGCACGCGCCGCGCGCGGGCCGAGCGGGCCCTGAGCCGCGTCGGGCTCGCGGACCGGATGCACCACAAGCCGAACGAGCTCTCGGGCGGCCAGCGCCAGCGGGTCGCGATCGCCCGCGCGCTGGTCAACGAGCCCAGCATCCTGCTCGCCGACGAGCCCACGGGGAACCTCGACTCCGGGACCAGCGCGGAGATCATGCAGGTGTTCGCGGATCTCCACGGGCAGGGGCAGACCGTGGTGATGGTGACGCATGAAGCCGACATCGCGGCGCATGCCGCGCGGGTGGTGACCCTGCGCGACGGCCTCGTGGCCGCCGACCAGCGGCAGGCCGCCTAGCGGATGTCGTTCCTCGACGCCCTGCGGCTGGCGCTGCAGCAGGTCCGGGCGCAAAAGCTGAAGAGCGGCTTCTCGCTCATCGGCGTCTTCATCGGGGTGACGTTCCTCATCATCGCCTGGTCGATCGTCAACGGCATCAACCTGTACATGACGGACAAGTTCGCCGGTACGCTGGTGGGCGTAAACACCTTCCACCTGCGGCGGCGGCCCAACTTCACGCCGAACATCAGCGACTCGACCTGGCGGGCGTGGGCGCGGCGCCCGCGGATCACCTTCAGCGACGCCGAGGCGGTGGCCGGCGGCATCACCGTGCCGGTCATCACCGCCTGGGAATCCACCGACCGCTCCACCGTCGAGGCGCGCGGCAAGAAGATGCTCGACGTCGAGCTCATCGCGGCCACCGAGCGCTACTTCGACATCAAGAACCTGCGCATCACCGCGGGGCGCGCGTTCACGACGCAGGAAGTGCGCAGCGGCACGCCGGTCATCGTGCTGGGTTACGACGTCGCCCAGAAGTTGTTCGCCGACCGCGACCCCATGGAGCAGCGCGTGCATATCGGCGGGCTCCCCTATCGGGTCATCGGCGTGCTGGAGCGCCAGGGCAAGCTCCTGGGCTTCTCGCTCGACCGGCTGGTGGTGGCCCCGGCGCTGTCGCCGCTCCAGGACCTGGTGAACCCGCCCGGCGTGGTGGACGCGCTGATCGTCAAAGCGACCACGATCGACGACATGCGGGAGGCGATGTCGGAGGCGGAGGGCATCATGCGCGGCCGCCGCCATCTGCGACCGCGCCAGGACGACAACTTCGCGCTGGAGACGTCCGAAGGCGTGCTGACCTTCTGGGCCGGCATCCAGCGCATCCTGGTGATCATCGGGCCGGGCCTGGTCGGCGTGTCCCTGGTCGTGGGCGGCATCGTGATCATGAACATCATGCTGATGGCGGTGGCGGAACGGACCCGGGAGATCGGCCTGCGCAAGTCGCTCGGCGCGCGCCGCCAGGACATCCTGCGGCAGTTCCTCGCCGAGGCGACGGCGATCGCCACCGTCGGCTCCGCCTTCGGCGTGGCATTCGGGGTGGGACTCTCGGTGCTCGTCAACGCCGCGACCGCCCTCCCGGCGCAGGTGTCGCCCACCTCGATCGTGCTCGGCGTGGTCATCGGGGCCGGCGTCGGCATCGTCGCCGGCGTGTATCCGGCGAGCCGCGCGGCCCGGCTCGATCCCATCGCCGCCCTGCGCCAGGAGTAACGGATGCGCACCCTATTGGAAGGTGTCGGCATCGCGCTGGCCTCGCTGCGGGCGCACAAGGTGCGCGCCGCCCTCACCATCCTCGGCGTCGCGATCGGGGTGATGGTGGTGATGGTGATCGGCGCCATGATCGCGGGCTTCAACAAGGGCCTCTCGGACATGCTCGCGTCGCTCGGGCCGAAGACCTTCTACGTGGGGCGGTTCTGGGGCGGCGCCCAGCAGGAGGACCCCGACGACCCGAACCCGTGGCGTCGCCGCCCGCCGATCACGATCACGGAAGCCACCCGCCTCGAGGAGCTCCCCACCATCCGCTTCGTGGTCCTCGACGAGAACGGGTCGGCGGACGTCGAATTCGCCGGCAAGAAGGTCTCGGCGGTGAACATCTCGGGACGCGACGCCGATTGGCCCAAGGTCGCGGGGGGCGACGTGTGGCCCGGTCGCTCCTTCAGCGACCTCGAAGACGCGGCCAACGCGCGCGTCGTGGTGGTGAACCGCAAGCTCGCCGACAAGCTGTTCGGCTCGAGCCTCGATCCCGTCGGCCGGGAGATCAAGATCTCGACCCTGCCCTACGAGGTGATCGGCGTGTACAACCCCCCGACCGGCCTGTTCGGCGAAGGGGACGAGGCGCGCGCGCTCATCCCGCACGGCGCGCTCGTCAAGTACGTGCGCTACTGGCCCGGGTGGATGGACCTGTTGGTGACGCCGGAAGACAGCGTGACGGTCCAGCGCGCCATCGACGATGTGACGGTAGCGATGCGCTCGATGCGGGGCCTGCGCCCGCGCGACAAGAGCAACTTCGACGTCGTGACGCAGGAGAAATACCTGCAGGCGATCAACAGCATGACCCTGCTCTTCAAGATCCTGATGGTGTCGCTCTCGAGCGTGGGGTTGATGGTGGGCGGCATCGGCGTGGTGGCGATCATGATGATCTCGGTGACCGAGCGCACGCGGGAGATCGGCGTCCGCAAAGCGCTGGGCGCGACGCGGCAGACCATCCTGTGGCAGTTCCTCGTCGAGGCGGCGACGCTGACCCTGGTCGGCGGCATGGTGGGCATGATCGTGGGCGGCGCCATCGCGTTCCTGATCGGGGCGCTCACCCCCGTGCCCGCCTATGTCCCCATCGGCTCGGTGATCCTGGCGCTCGCCGCCGCGGCGATCACCGGCGTGCTCTTCGGCATCTACCCGGCCAGCCGGGCGGCGAGACTCGATCCCGTTGAAGCTCTGCGCTACGAATAGCCGTTAGTTTGTAGGCCGTATGCCCGTTTACGAAGCCGTCGTCCTCGCGCTCCAGGCCGTCTGGAGCCACAAGCTGCGCTCGTTTTTCACCCTGCTCGGCATCATCGTCTCGGTGGCGTTTCTGATCGCGGTCGTGGCGGTGATCCAGGGGATGAACGCCTACGTGCGCGAGCGGCTCGCCGGCGCGATCGTCGGCGTCAACGCCTTCCAGATCCGCCGCGATCCCATCCAGGTCGGCTTCGTCGACGACGAAGAGTACCAGCGCATGCAACGCCGGCCCAACATCGCGCCGGAGGACGTGCCGCTGGTGGAGCGCGCGCTCCCCGACGCACAGGCGATCGCCCTCCAGTCCGGGTGGCCAACGCCGATGGCGGATGTGCAGTGGCGCAACCGCACGACCGGAGACGTCTTCGTCTTCGGCGTCACCGCGCCCTACGTACTCGTGCAGGACTACGCGTTCGCCGCCGGGGAACCGCTCACCGATATCGACCTCCAGCAGCGGCGTTACGTCGCGGTGCTCGGTTATGAGGTCGCCGACAAGCTGTTCGGGACTCCCGAGGCTGCCATCGGTCGAACCATCCGGGTCCACGGCACTCAGCTCGTCGTGAAAGGCGTGATCGCGAAGAAGGGCACGGTCCTGGGCCAATCGTGGGATGGGTTCGTCATGCTGCCACTGACCACGTTCGAAGCGATGTACGGTCGTCGCCAGACCATGGTAATCTCGGTCAAAATGCCAGCGGCCGAGATGGTGGCGCCCGCGATGCTGCGGGCGGAGGAAGCGATGCGCATCGCGCACCGGCTGCGCCCCGGGACGGACAACGACTTCACCATCGATACCGGTGAAGGGCTGATTGCGTTCTGGGCCAAGCTGACGCGCGTGATCTTCATGGTGGTCCCCATCGTCGCCGGGATTGGCTGCGTCGTTGGGGGAATCGTCATCATGAACATCATGTTGATGAGCGTCACGGAACGGACGCGCGAGATCGGAATCCGGAAGGCGCTGGGGGCGGCGCGCCGCGACATCCGCCGTCAGTTCTTCGCTGAAGCGCTCACGTTGTCGGTGCTCGGCGGCGTGGCCGGCCTCGTGGTGGGGGTTGCCCTGGCGGGCCTCGTGCAGGCGATTTCGCCGCTGCCGGCGCGTGTCACGGGCTGGTCCATTGGCCTCGGTCTCGTGGTCGGTATCGCCGTGGGAATCACGTTCGGGGTCTACCCTGCCCATCGCGCGTCACGCCTCGACCCGATCGAGGCGCTCCGTCAGGAATAGATGAGACTCCACTCGGTGCGCGAGGGGTGGCGCATCGCCCTCGATCAGCTGCGCGCCAACAAGCTGCGCTCGGCGCTGACGATCCTCGGCGTCGTGATCGGAATCGCCACCGTGATGGCGATGGCCTCCATCGTGGCCGGCTTCCGCGAGCAGATCGTGAACACCCTCGAGGTCGTCGGGCCGACAACGTTCCGTGTGCTCCGCTTCTTCTCCCCGACCGGCGTGAATCCGGACGCGGTCCCGCGCGAGGTACGCATCCGGCCAAAGCTGGTTCCGCGCGAAGCTGAAGCCATCGCCCGCCTCCCCGAGATCCACTACGCTGCCATTTGGACGCAGGTCTTCGAGCGATTCGAATACGGCGGCAATCACACCCGGATTCTGGGTGTGTTCGGCGCCGACGATCGCTTCATGGAAATCCTGGGTGGGGAGATCATGCGGGGCCGCTCGTTCACCCCGGCCGAGCTGCGCGGGGGAGATCCGGTAGTCATCGTCGAGCAACGCACCGTCGATCGCTTGTTCGGGGCGATCAACCCGCTCGGCCGCATTGTCCGGATCGGCGGGCATCCGTTCAAAATCCTCGGCGTGTGGCAACGTCCCACGAACATTTTTGAAGTTCCTGGAGCGCCGGAGATTGCCGGGATCACGCCGTTCGAAGCAGCACGCCGCAGTTTCTTCGTCGATGAAGTGAACGGCTTGATTATTCTGGTGAAGCCGAAGCCCCAGGTCAGCGTCACTCGTGCCATGGACGCCGCCACGCTGACGCTCCGGCGCCTGCGGGGGCTGCACGCGGGAGAGCCGAACACCTTCGATCTGCTCACCTCCGATCAGGTGCTGGGTATCTTCGACAGCCTGACGTTCGTCTTCTTCTTTGTGATGCTGGTGCTGTCCAGCATTGCCTTGATGGTAGGAGGGATCGGTGTGATGGCCATCATGATGGTCTCAGTCACGAGCCGCACCCGCGAGATCGGTCTGCGCAAAGCCCTCGGCGCCACCCGCCTCGCCATCCTGTGGCAGTTCCTGGTCGAAGCCGCGACGCTCACGTTGCTCGGCGGCATCGTCGGTATCATGGTCGGGGTTGGCGCAGGCGAACTGCTGAAGCGGCTGCTCGCCTTCAATACCAGCGTTCCGGTCGTTCCCGCAGCCATCGCCACAGCCGCCTCAATCCTCGTCGGCCTGGTGTTCGGGATCGCGCCCGCGGCTAGAGCGGCGAGATTGGATCCGGTGGAGGCGTTGCGATACGAATGACAAAACGCGGAGCGGGGAACGCGGAACGCGGAACTGACCAGCGATGTTCCGCGTTCCCACTTGCGCGTTCCGCGTTGGGGGAGACTCAGTGAACCAGCAAGTAGATTTGCTCGCCATCGCCGCCCATCGCGACGACGCCGAGCTCACGTGCGGCGGCACGCTGGCCAGGGTGGCGCGCGCGGGGCAGCGCGTGGGCATCCTGGATCTCACCCAAGGCGAGATGGGCACGCGCGGGGACGCGGCGTGACGAACGATGAGGCGTCGCGTGAAACAATCGTCAAACTGATACGTGAAATGCGGCCGCGCGTCGTGATCCTCCCCTACCCGGTCGGGCGGCACCCCGACCACCGCATCGCCTCCGAGCTGGCGCGGGACGCCTGCTACCTCGCGGGCCTCGCCAAGTACGCGCCGCGGCCCGGTCTCGCGGCCCACCGGCCGTTCAAGATCCTCTACGCGCTGGCCTACCGCGAAGACCCGGTGAAGCCGTCGTTCGTCGTGGACATCTCCGCCACCTTCGACGCCAAGATGGCGGCGATCCGCTGCTACGCCTCGCAGTTCGACGGCGCGAAGGCCGCCGGGGAGATCCACCCCACGGGCCAGGACCTCTACGAGCTGATCCGCGTACAGTCCGCCCACTACGGCTCGCTCATCCGCAAGCCACACGGCGAGCCGTTCTTCACCTTCGAGACGCTCGAGATCGACGACGTGCTGCGCCTTGGCGTGCAGTCGCTGTGACGTCTAGATTTCCGGAGCGATGACCCGGCGCACGGTGTACCTCGACAACGCCGCGACCACTCCGGTCCGGCCGGAAGTGCTGGAGGCGATGCTGCCCTACCTGGGCCGCGACGCGTTCGGCAACCCGTCGTCCGCCCACCGCTTCGGGCGGGCGGCGCGGGCGGGGATCGAGGAGGCGAAGCGCACCATCGCCGAGGCGCTGGGCGCCGAGCCCAATCAGGTGATCTTCACCTCGGGCGGCACCGAGGCGGACAACCTGGCGGTGATCGGCGCGGCGCTGGCGGCGCGCGACCGCGGCGGCCCCTTCCGGGTGGCGGTGTCGGCGATCGAGCACAAGGCCGTCCTCGCCGCGGCCCATGCCGTGACGCACCTGGGCGGCGAGGAGATCATCCTGCCGGTCAGCGCCTCGGGGGTCCTCGAGGAAGAGGCACTCGCGGACGCGCTGCGCCGCGGTGTGGCGGTCGTCAGCGTCATGTGGGTGAACAACGAGGTCGGGGTGGTGCAGCCGGTCGCGCGGCTCGCGGCCCGATGTCGCGAGGCGCACGTCTGCTTCCACTCGGACGCCGTCCAGGCGTTCGGCAAGATTCCTGTTTCCCTCGCGGACGTCGGCTGCACGCTCCTCACCATCTCGGGCCACAAGATCGGCGCCCCCAAGGGCATCGGGGCGCTCGTCGTGCGCGACCGCCAGGCGGTCGAGGCGATTATCCACGGCGGCGGGCAGCAGTTCGGCATCCGGCCGGGGACCGAGAACGTTCCCGGGATCGCGGCGCTGGGCACCGCGGTCGGGCTCGCGGTCCGGGAGCAGGCGGAGGAGGCGGCGCGGCTCCAGACGCTGCGAGACGAGCTGGAGCGCCGCATTCTCGCCGTCGTTCCCGACGCGGTGATCAACGGGTGGCAGACCGAGCGCGCCCCGCACGTGCCCAACGTGTCGATCCCCGGCAC
>WNFZ01016315.1_pt1 | contig 11668 bp, 3 predicted proteins | sample 5400081 | NCBI WGS metagenome assembly WNFZ01 (sample SAMN13153365, study PRJNA577476) | soil metagenome | isolation source: 80 cm soil or saprolite under grassland replicate 1 | place: USA:California | collected 2016-06-15
CAACCATGCCGCGAATGCGTACCTAACGATGCTCGCCAGAACTGAAGATAAACGCTCGTCGGACAGCGTCCGACAGGTCGAGTACTGGTTTCCTCAGATGAGCCGACCATTCGATTCCAAATGTACGAAGCATGCAAGGTCATGGAACCTTCGGAGAGCGCGGCCGTGTCAACGCATGAGTGACCGGGGGCCCGCGTCTGCCGGCCCTTTCTCCGCCGGTATAGAGATCGTACAGTCTTGCCCCCGTGTGCCTATCCCCCGAACGGGGGAATGGGAACGGGCCGAATTGGGGATGCCCTCGATGGAACCGCATTCCACTTCATCGCCGGGGTCGAGAACCGGCAAAGGTCCGCTGCCTGGCGGGAACCGCCTGCCGTTTCTAGCTACCAAAGTCGTTGCGCCGCGATGTCCCGGGCTGATCGATCGCCCACGTTTGATCGCCGTGGCGTCTCAACTTCCAGCCAAGCGGCTGGCTGTGATCAAGGCACCGGCAGGGTTCGGCAAGACTTCGCTCGCTGTGAGCTGGTCAGAGTGGTTTGGTCAGCGCGGAAGTTCAGTCGCGTGGTTCACCATCGATTCGGACGACGACGAACCGTCCCGCTTTCTCTTCTATGTGACCCAGGCGATCCGGCGCGCGGCACCCGAAGTTGGAGCAGATGCGCTTGATCTGATCAGGGAGACTTTTCTGATCAATCCGCAGGCGATTCTATCGACCTTGATCAATGACTTGGCTGACGTTGACGAGGAGGTGTGCCTGTTCCTGGAGGATTACCACTGGGTGACCGACCCCGGGATTCATGACGCGGTGGCTTTCTTTCTCAAGCATGCGTCGTCTCAATCCCACGTTGTTATTACGACTCGCACCGAGCCGCTGCTTCCGCTCGCCTCGCTGCGTGCCAACAACCAATTGTTGGAGATTGATGCCTCAGCCCTGCGGTTTGACCTGCAGGAGACACGTGAGTTCCTCGAGCGCGAGAAGCCGGGCAGCTTGGCGCCCGCGGATGTGAAGCTGCTGCATGTCAGAACCGAGGGTTGGCCTGCGCAGTTGCGCATTGTCGTCTCTACTTCCTCTTTCGGCGAGGATTTTGGGCAGTACGTGCGTAACCTCTCGGGCATGCAGCGCCCGATCGACGCCTATCTGGCGGAGATGCTCGATGGTTTGCCCGCGGATCTGGTCGCCTTCATGCTGCGGACGGCTATTCTGGATCGGCTTTCCGCTCCGCTGTGTGAAGCCGTTGCCGGAGCGAGTTCGGCCCGGGCACTGCTTGCATCAATTGAGGAGCGGCAGTTGTTGTTGACCGCGCTCGACCAGGAACGCGAGTGGTACCGTTACCATCCGCTTCTTGCCGGATATCTGAAGCGGAGGGTTGAGTCCGAGCTTGGCAATGAGCTTCCCGATCTGCACCGGCGTGCCGCTTATTGGTATGCTTCCCAGGAACTGTGGACGGAAGCGGTCCAGCATGCGACCGCCGGAGGGGATGCGGATCAGGCACTTGGCTGGATCAAGAATTGCGCCATGGGCCTGGTGAAGAGGGGCGACCTTCTTACTTTGCTGGCATGGCAGCGTCTATTTCCACCGGCGGTCATGAGAGAGCAACCCGAGATAAGGCTTGCGATCGCCTGGGGGATGGCCCTCGCCGTCCGGTGTGACGAGGCGCTCGATATTGTGGGCGAGATAGAGCGGGATATCGGCCCCACTCCTTCGTCAGATGGAGAAGTCACTTGTTGTGAATGCGAGGTGATCCGCTCGGTTGCGATCGCGATAAAGGACAACAGCGAGACGGCGCTATCGATCGCGCAAAGCTGCCTCGACCGGTCCGCGGATCCATGGACTGCAAATGTTGCTTCCAACGTTGTTCGTTTTGGCCACTTGAAGGCGGGTGATCTGAAAAAGTTCTATGCGACGCCTTGGATTCCCTACTCGGTCGAAGAGGATAGGAGGAATGTCTTCGCGGCCGTTTACTACCGCAGCCTTCAAGGGGTGGCAGAGGCTCAGCAATTACGCATTGCCTCCGCGGACCGCTACTTCCTCGAGGCCCTGCGCCTCGCCGAACAGCACGTCGGCCCGAACTCGGTCGCGGCGGCATTGCCCGCAAGCCTGATCGCTCGCATTCGATACGATCAGGGCCAGCTGGACGAGGCAGAGGCCATGCTGATCGACCGGGTGCCATTGATCAATGCCGGTACGATGCTGGAGTGCGTGTTGGGCTCGTATTTCGTCATGGCGAGGATTGCTGCGCACAGGATGAATCTGGAGCGGGCCCACACGTTGCTGGATTGGGCTGAGAACCAGGGCAACGCGCGCGGTTGGGGACGTCTGAGCGCTGCTGTGGTGTTGGAGCGGGTGCGGCTATACCTCGATGAGGGCCGAATCGACCAGGGAGCCGATTGTCTTAATCGGCTGGAGCGCCTTGCTGCGGCATATTCGGCCCCGACCAATTGCGCCTGGTCCGACATCCATCGATACGCGGCACTGGCACGGGCTTACATGGCATCGGCGGAGGAGCGCTTTGACGAAGCTGTTTCACTTCTGAACGAGTTGCGGCGCGAGTTGGAAGGCGTGCACAATCTTCACTTCGCGCTCCGCATCGAGGCTCGACTCGCGACCGTGAGGTTCAGAGCGAACCAAGTCGCCGAAGCCTCAGCATGCTTCCGTGGAATCGTCCCCCGGTTCGCGCAAGCCGGCATCTATCACACGTTTCTGGATGAGGGCTCGGAAGTTGGCGCCCTGCTTGCGGTCTTTCAGAAGGATGCAGAGCGAACGGGAAGCTCTTCAGAGCTTATGTTGTACGTTTCCACGCTGATGGCATTTTGGAGATCGCGTTATCAAGCTGAACCAACGCAGACCCCGATCTCTGCGCTTGCTGAGTCGCTGAGCGCGCGCGAAAGCGACGTACTCAAATTGATTGCCGAGGGCCTGTCCAACAAGGAGATTGCCCGGATCCTCGCCATAACGCCTGAAACGGTGAAGTCGCACGTGAAGCACATCTTCATCAAGCTGAATGTTGAAAAGCGGGCACAGGCCGTATCACGTGCGCAGATGCTAGGGCTGACAGGCACTCGTCCTTCTTGATGAAATTATGCTTCCGTGAACGGCCTGATGGCGGCTTAGCGATCGCGCTGCCAATACGGAAGCGAGCTCACTCCCAGATCTGGGCCTACTGAACAGCATCTCACATGATGTCTTCGCTGCTCCCGCGTTCCCTGAAAACGCCTGAAGAAAATTCATGATCTCACTTCCGCGCTGGGCAAGGTGAACCGAAATACGGCGCCGCGAGGTTCATTCGCCTCGGCCCACAGTCGGCCCCCATGGGCATCGATGATCGACCGGCAGATCGACAGCCCCATCCCGACCCCGGTGGACTTCGTAGTGTAGAAAGCCTCGAAAACGCGCTCAAGATGCTCGGAATCGATGCCCGGCCCAGAATCGCGCACTGCCACGAGGACGCCTCTGTGGTCTTGCTGAGTGCTGATCGATAGGTCTCGTGCTCTCGCCTCGACCGAGCCCATTGCTTCGACCGCGTTCAGGATCAAGTTCAGGACGACCTGTTGCAATTGAACACGATCGCCCTGGACGGGAAACAACCCATCGGCGAGGCGACACTGGACCGAGACTCCATTCTTTGTGATGGCACTTCGCGCCAATTCAATCACCTCGTTGATCGCCGCATTGAGGTCAAATCGATCCTTTCGCGGCGGCGCTTTCTTGATGTGATCGCGGATCCGGTCGATGATGTTTGCGGCTCGATTCGCATCGCCCAGGATACTACCGAGCGCTTCCCCGACCTCGTCGAGGTCCGGGGGCTGGTGGTCGAGAAAATTCAGGGCCGCGCGGGCGTTGTTGCGCGCGCTGCCGATCGGCTGAGTGACTTCGTGCGCCAGCGAGGCAGCCAATTCTCCCATCATGCTCACGCGGTTCATGTGGATGAAATTTGACTCCAGCTCACGCAGTGCATCTTCGGCCCGTTTGCGCTCGGTCAAATCAAGGACGAACGCGACGCCCTCGTTGCCGCCCTCTTTGAACAGCGCGCCGCCAACAAGCACGGGAACGCGGCTGCCGTCTTTCCGAAAATACTCCTTCTCGAAGGGCTGAATAGTACCGGTTGAGTTCAGTTCTGCCAGGCTACGCGCGTCGCGCTCGCGCCATTCCGGCGGATTCATCTCGCTCCAGCGCACGCGGCGGGAAACCAAATCTTCACGGTCATATCCTAGGATACGGAGAAACGCATCGTTGGCCTCGATAATCTGACCGCCAATGCTCCAGATGAAGATCCCGATGATATTGGAATCGACCAGGCGCCGAATTTGCGCTTCGCGGTCCGCGAGATCGCGGTACAAACGAGCATTCTCCAGCGCGATTGCCGCCTGTGAGGCGAGCAGCTTCAGCACCGCGATCCGCGCCGGCGTGAACACATACGACGCCAGGCTGTTTTCGAGATACAGGACGCCGATCACCTTGGCCTGTTTCAGCAACGGCAGGCAAAGAAGCGACCGTGCTTGTTTGCGGCATATGTATTCATCTTCGGCAAACGCGTCCTCCCCGCGGGCGTCATCCAGGATCACTTGGCTCTGAGTGCGGATGGCTTGCTCAAGGATCAGCACGGGCAATTCCGATGGCCTCACCAGCGTTCCAAGAAGGCGAACCCTGACGCCATCGCGACCGCTCCTCGCTTCCGCCTCGATCTGGTATTCGCCGCCATGCGGAAGAATCAAGAGGCCGCGGTCGGCCCCGGCATGCTCGATGGCAATAACCATCAGCGTCTCGATCAGCTTCTCGAGGACGATTTCGCCGGCCACGGCCTGCGACATCTTGATGACCATGGCGAGATCGAACTGCTCGACCGGCGCCTCGATGGTCGGCTTTAGGACCAAAGGTGCCTGTTGTCGGACTCGGGGATGTCCCTGGTCGAGCTGTGCGACCTTTGCCTTGGCGCCCCAGCGGGCGTAGCAGTCGCGGGCCTCGTCCAAATAGGCATCTGCCACCTTCTCGAGACCGCGAAGGCGGTAGAATCGAGCTGCCAATTCGCTGGCGAGCGCCTGGTCTTGGAGGAAGCCGCGCTCCGAGGCCGAGCGGATTGTCTGTTCGTACAGCCGCATGGCCTCGATTTCTCGTCCTTCGAGACGTGCCCATTCCGCCGATACTAAGGCGTGTTTGTGCGCGAACGTCTCCGGGCAGCTCTCCGCCCATCGCCGAAACGACTCCAGGTGTCCAATGAGGTTCTCGCGAAGCTCTGCCCGTCTCTCCGGCGAGGACGCTTGAAAGACTGCAGCGATAGCGAGAGAATGATAAAGACAGTAATCCACCGACTGAAGATTGAGACGGGCTGACCAGAGAATCGGCTTCGCCCTGGCGGCGAACTCAAGGGCTCTTTCCGCGTTGCCCAGTAGAAAGTGCCGCTGCAACTGCAGGATCCAATGAAAGCAGGCGACGAGGGCGACGCCGCCCCGGAGCACCCGCGCTTCGAGCGCCGTCTCGTCGAGGGGAGCGTTGCTCCCCGCTCCGCCGCGAAGGCTTTGCACGAAACCCTGCATGCTCAAAATGACCAGCTGGCCGAATTTGTATTTGCGCACGAAATCCAGGGCGTCTAACGACTCGAGCCACACCTCGTCGAGAGGATCGCCGCGCGCCATCAGGTCGGTAAGGCGATGTTGACGGCTGAAGCAGGCGTAAACCATCTCGCCAGTTTCCCCGACAGATCGGACCGCGGCCTCGAGGCAGGTCAGAGCGTCTTCGATTGGACGCGTCCAGAGGACCGCCATTTGCATGAGGAAGTGTGCGCCCGCCTTTTGCGCGGTGAACCCGTATCGTTCGGCAACTGCGATTGACCATCCAAAAAGAATTCATCTGGAATAGATCGCCGTCGACGTGATAGGCCAATTCGCCTATTGAACTGCAGAGCTTCATGACCGCCCGCATCTCGGGGTCGTCCATCAGCGGCAGGTCGACCAGGCTCTCGATCGGGCGCTCGCCGAGCGTCCGGCACATCTCCTTGTATTCTGCCCGCACTTGTTCCGGCGTCGGCGAGTCCGGCATATCGACACCGAACGTTCGCAGGCATTCGAGCGCCGTGCGGACCGCCGGGGCGTAGTTCCCTTGCCTCAATTGAAGCATGATCCGCAGACGACAGATCTCGGCATGATCGATCTTCGAACGCGCTTTGATGAGCAATGCCTCGATGAGCCCTGCGGCCTGCTCCAAGTTCGAGCTGAGGATCTCGCATTCCGCCCTTTCCAGGAACAGGCCCAACGTCAAGTCATAGGATCTTTGCCACCCTTCGTCCGACAGAACGGCGATGCCTGCTGCGAGATAGTTGGAGGCCGAGGCGTAGGCGGTCGAGGCTTTCGCCTTCCGCCCTGCAACAAAATTGAGTTCGGCCGCACGCACCTTTTCGGGCCACTCGGAAATGAGCGCCGAGCCCAAGTTCAGCTGGTTGACGAGATCGAAGATCTTCTCCGCGATGCTCTCCTGCGCTGTCTCCGCGACAAGGAGACGTCCGATCCGCAGATGGAGTTCGGCGCGACGTTCCGTCGGAATCAGCGCATAGGCGGCTTCCTGAACCCGATCATGAAAGAACCGATATCTTCCCTCCCCGGGGAGGACGGCACCGGCGCGGACCGCGTCGCGAAAACCCGCATGCATCGTTTCGTCGGATCCACCATGCAGCTTTGCCAAAGTCGCAAAGTCCGCGTGATTGCCTAAGCAAGCGAGCAGCTTCAACGCTTCCTGAGCCTCCTGAGGGAGACGGCGCAACCTGCCGATTATCAGGTCCACCGGATTGCCGCTGAGCCTTTTGTCGGCGATAGCGTCCAAATCCCACGTCCACGACCGCGAGCGCGGATCGAACTCGACCAGTCCTTCTTCTGCCAGGCTGGTGAGCAGCTGCCCGGCGAAAAAAGGATTGCCCCCGCTTCTCCTATGCACCAGTTCAGCGAACCGCCGCATCTCGTCCGGCGCACGCCGCAACGTGTCACGCAGCAGTTGGTTGATGTCGCCGACCGAAAGCGGGCCGAGGACGATCTGATTGACTTTCGCGCCGGCGCGGCGCAGGGCCTCCAGCTTGAGCATCAGCGGATGTGCCGAGACTACCTCATTGTCGCGATATGCACCGATGAGCAACAGGTGCCGCGTGTCGGGATGCATGAGGAGATATTCGATGAGCGTCAGCGTCGCCGGATCGAGCCACTGCAGGTCGTCGACGAAAATGATGAGCGGGTGTTCCGGCCTCGCGAACACGCCAACGAACCGCTGGAATACGGTCTGAAACCGCAGTTGGGCGTCGACCGGCGAGAGGACTGCCACGGTCGGCTGTGGGCCGATCAGTCGAACGAGGTTGGGAATGAGGTCGGTCAGCAGACGGCCCTGATTTCCGACAGCTTCCTTGATCGCGTCTCGCCAGCGGGCGATGTCGTCCGCGTGGCCGTTCAGTAGCTGTTGAATCAGTCCCTGAAACGCTTGCGCTAATGTCGAGTGGGGGGTGTCCCTGAGGCGCAGGTCGAATTTTCCTGAAATGAAGATGCCGCGAGGCAGCACGATGACCTTGTGCAGCTCGTTGACTACCGACGACTTGCCGATGCCCGAGTAGCCAGCGACCAGAACGAGCTCCGAGCCGCCATGCTTCACGACGCGGTCGAAGGCGGCGAGCAGGGTGGCGATCTCGCCCTCGCGTCCGTAAAGCTTCTCCGGAACCATCAACCGCTCCGACGCGTCCTGCAGACCAAGCGGGAACGGGTCGATCCGGCCGATCGACTCCCAGGCGGTGAGGCACTTGCGGAGATCCGCCTCGACTCCTGCGGTGGTCTGGTAACGCTCCTCGGCGGTCTTCGCGAGAAGCTTCATGACGATCATCGAGAGTGGAGCCGGCACGGCGCTTGCCAGCTCGCCAGGCGGGACGGGCCCTCGCGCGATGTGACAGTGGATCAACTCGATCGGGTCAGCGATGGTGAAGGGCAACGCGCCGGTCAACAGCTCGTAAAGGGTGACCCCCAGCGCGTACAGGTCGCTGCGCGAGTCGACTGAGCGGTTCATCCGTCCGGTCTGCTCGGGCGCCATGTAGGCGAGCGTGCCGGCGATCGTCTCGGGAGGGTTAGGCGACTGGCGCTCACGCGCCAAGCGTGAGGCGATGCCGAACCCGGCGAGCCGCACCTCGCCAGTTGCCTCGTTGAGCAGGATGTTGCCCGGCTTGACGTCCTTGTGGACGAGGCCGCGCTGGTGGAGCTTGCCCAGAGCCGCGGCAATGCCGATGGCCAGGCGCAAGAAGCGTCCCACATCCATGGGCGCGCCGAGCAGCCGGTCGAGCGGCTCACCGCCCGCATCCTCGAGCACGAGCATGGTCGTACCGGCGTCGCGCACGAGGTCCAGCGGCCGCACCGCCCACCCCCCGTCCAACTCATCCTTCAATTCGTATTCGTGGATGAGGCGATCGAGGCTTGAACGCGACGGGTGCTCCGCGGCAGGAACAACGATCAGCACCGCGGTGCGGTCGTCGTCAACACCCGTGCGGTATGCTCGGTAGAAGACGCGTTCGCCGTCCTCCCACGAAACCTGCCAATCGCCATCCGGATTCACGCCGTTCAGCGAAGACGGCATCATTGTCAGACTCCGGCTCCGGCTGCTGGGACGTATTCGGCTAATTCTTTAGGTGCCACGCGCGCACTGTCGGTGGCGGATCTGCGCAGAACATCGTACAGTTTTGGCCGCGCGGCTATCCCTCAAACGGGAGATCGGAGAGAGACCTGAGGGGATGCCTCGATGAACGCCAGGCAATTCGCCGGGTTGCCATCGCCGATGGCGGTGGGACGCAAAAAGGGCACTTTCCATGGAACTTTGTTTGCTGGCTCCGCGATCTTGGACCGCACTCCCCTCTCGATAATCCGACGGCGCTTGCCGGCGCGAGTGAAGTTCCGCAAATCGCTCCAAATTCTTGCGAAAAGGCGTAAGCCAGTTGACGAATAGCATCTTCTAAGGTGCCTTGAGGCAGCTATCCGTCCGGTGACCTGCCCCAAGGAAACTCATGAGTTCGCTTCTGCGCTAGGCAGGGTGAACCAGAATACCGCGCCGCGAGGTTCGTTCGCCTCTGCCCACAGCCGCCCCCCATGGGCATCGATGATCGACCGGCAGATCGACAGCCCCATCCCGACCCCGGTGGACTTCGTGGTGTAGAAAGCCTCGAAAACGCGCTCAAGATGCTCGGAATCGATGCCCGGCCCAGAATCGCGCACTACCACGAGGACGCCGTTCATCTGATTTGGCTCGGTGCTGATCAATAACTCCCGTGACCCCACCTCAACCGAGCCCATTGCTTCGACCGCGTTCAGGACCAGGTTGAGTACGACCTGTTGCACTTGCACACGATCCCCCTGAACGGGAGACAACCCGTCCGCAAGTCCGGTCTGGACCGAGACGCCATTCTCGGTGATTGCGCTTCGTGCCGACACGATCACCTCATTGATCGCCGCATTGAGATCAAAACGACCCTTTCGCGGAGGTGCTTTCTTGATGTGATCGCGGATCCGATCGATGATGTATCCGGCGCGATCGGAATCGCCAACGACACAGTCGATCGCTTCCCTTACCTCGCCCAGGTCCGGCGGCCGTTGGTCCAGAAAATTCAGGGCCGCACGGGCGTTGTTGCGCGCGCTGGCGATCGGTTGCGTGATCTCGTGCGCCAGCGAGGCAGCCAGTTCTCCCATCATGCTCACGCGGTTCATGTGCGCGAGATCTGCCTCCAGCTGGCGGAGCCTCTCACGCTCCTCCTGCGCGCGTTTGCGTTCCGTCACATCTACTGCAGTGCCAATAAACGCGATCAGCTCGCCGTTTTCATCTACGACCGGATGGCCCGAGGAGGCGATGTGCCTGACCGTTCCGTCGGCCAGAAGAACCCGATACTCCGCGACGCTATCCACTCTTTCGCGAAGGCACTGCTCGAATTTCTGGCGCACCCAATCGCGGTCCTCGGGATGGATCTGCCGGCGAAAATTCTCGCGGCCCGGCGGGCTCTTCCGCGGATCCAATCCGAAAATTCGGAACATCTCCTCGGAACAATAGAGCACCTCCTCGGTGCGGGGATCCCAGGCCCAACTGCCCGTGTGGGTCAATCTCTGCGATTCCGCCAAATAGGCTTCGCTGCGGCGCAGAGCTTCCGCACTTTCACGAAGCGCCTCTTCCGCCCGCTGGCGCTCCGTCACATCGCTGCCAGTACCGCGATAGCCACGGAATTCTCCGTTGGCGTCGAAGACCGGCTTGCCGCTGGCCTTCACGTACATTGGCAGACCGTTGCCGCCCACGGAGCAATAGACGAAGTCGCGGAACGGTTTACGTGCATCGAGAGTTTCCCAAACAAGCCGCCACTTCTCCGGTTCCGTTTCAAGGTCGAGAGCGTGATCCCAGCACGCCGTGCCGATTCGATCGGCCGGGCGTGAACCAAACGCATTCTCGGTCAGCAGCGTGAATTTGTAGTCCGGACCGATTTCCCAAAACCAATCGGAGGCAGTTTCGGCGTAGTCGCGGAACTTCCCTTCGCTCTCCCCCAATGCTTCCTCGGCGCATTTGCGCTCCGTCAAGTCGAGCACGAAAGAGACACCTTGATTCCCGCCTCCCTCGAAGGTCGCTGCGCCGATCAGCACGGGAACACGGCTGCCGTCTTTCCGGAAGTACTCCTTCTCAAACGGCTGCAAACTCCCGGTCACCTTCAGCTCGGGCAACCACCGTCGTTCATCGCGGTCACGCCATTCCGGCGGCGTCAGCTCCGTCCAACGCATGCGACCCGAGACGAGATCTTCACGGTCGTAGCCGACCATGCGGAGAAATGCGTCGTTGGCCTCGATGATCCGGCCTTCGAGATCCCAAATGAACATGCCGATGATGTTGGCGTCGATGAGGCGCCGAATTTTCGCTTCGCGTTCTGCGACGTCACTGTACAAGCGGGCGTTCTCCAGTGCGATCGCCGCCTGTGAGGCGAGCAGCTTCAGCACCGCGATCCGCGCCGGCGTGAACACATGCGACGCCAGGCTGTTTTCGAGATAGAGGACGCCGATCAGCTCGGCCTGTTTCAGCAACGGCAGGCAAAGAAGCGACCGTGCCTGCTTGCAGCCTATGTATTCATCTCCGGCAAACGCGTTACGCCCGCGCGCGTCATCCAGGATCACCTGGCTCTGAGTGCGGATGACTTGCTCAAGGATCCGCACGGGCAGTTCCGAAGGCGTCATCGGCGTTCCGAGAAGACGGACCCTGACGCCATCGCGACCGCTCCTCGCTCCCGCCTCGATCCGGTATTGGCCGCCGTGCGGAAGAATCAGGAGGCCGCGGTCGGCCCCGGCATGCTCGACGGCAATCACCATCAGCGTCTCGATCAGCTTCTCGAGCACGATTTCGCCGGCCACAGCCTCCGACATCTTGATAACCGTGGCGAGATCGAACTGCTCGACAGGCGCCTCGATGGTCGGCTTCGCGGCCAATGGTGCCTGTTGTCGGGCTCGGGGGTGGCTCTGGTCGAGCTGTGTGACCTTGGCGACGGCTCCCCAGCGGGCGTAGCAGTCGCGGGCCTCGTCCAAATAGGTGTCTGCCATCTTTTCGAGACCGCGACGGCGGGAGAATCGAGCCGCCAATTCGCTGGCGAGCGCCTGGTCCTGGAGGAAGCCGCGCTCCGCGGCCGAACGGATTGCCTGCTCG
>WNFZ01014456.1_pt1 | contig 11667 bp, 5 predicted proteins | sample 5400081 | NCBI WGS metagenome assembly WNFZ01 (sample SAMN13153365, study PRJNA577476) | soil metagenome | isolation source: 80 cm soil or saprolite under grassland replicate 1 | place: USA:California | collected 2016-06-15
TAAAGCTACGAGCTTTTAGCTATGAACTGCGGACAGGAAACAATAATCCAAAGTTCGTAGCTTTTATAATATGTAATTTATTTTCCAAAACGATATAAAGGACGTAAAATTTATGTGGCTACCTAGTTCGTACCATATTCGTATCAAGTCCGTTAGTTGACGCACTTGATATGAACAAGCCATGAATTAACCATGAAGTAACTACTTATGCTTTTTAGTCTTTACAACCAAAATGAACAACCTTCAAAATACAGTGATCATTATCGTTGGCCCTACTTCTTCGGGCAAAACATCTCTATCTCTTCAGTTAGCTGAATATTTAGACACAAGCATCATATCAGCCGATTCACGCCAGTGTTATAAGGAATTGAATATTGGTGTTGCCAAACCTACGGAAGAAGAACTGCATCGGGTTAAACATTATTTTATTAATTCTCATTCTATATTTGATAATGTAACTGCTCAAACTTTTGAACATTATGCTTTGCAATCGGTACAGGAAATATTTCTGAAAAACAAATATGCTGTAATTGCTGGTGGCACTGGCTTGTACATCAAAGCATTTTGTGAAGGATTTGATCCTGTTCCTGGTATTGATGAAGCAATACGAAAAAAAATTATTGCAAATTATAATGATTACGGTCTTGCATGGTTGCAGAAAGAATTGAAAGAAAAAGATCCGTTGTTCTGGGAAACTTGTGAGAAAAAAAATCCACAGCGCCTTATGCGTGCACTCGAAGTATTATACAGCACAGGCAAATCAATAACAAGTTTTCGTAAACAGAAAAAACATGCACAGCATGCGGTGGGAAAGCGGCCATTTAATATTATAAAGATTGGTTTACAAATCTCTAAAGAACAGTTGTATCAAAACATCAATAATCGTGTTGATAAAATGATTCAGGCAGGTTTGGTAGAAGAAGCGAAATCATTATTGCCTTTTAAAAATCTCAATGCGTTGCAAACAGTGGGTTATAAAGAAATATATTCATATCTGGAGGGTAAAATAAATCTGCAGGATGCAATTGATGCAATTAAATCCAACACACGCCAATATGCAAAAAGACAGATGACATGGTTTAAAAAAGATAAAAGTATTTATTGGATTGAAGCAGCAAATATTGAATTAATAATGTCATTGCTTAGATAAGTGGAAAAAATTTTTTTGCAGCATTTTCATTGTGTCAGGTGAACGCATTGCTAATGTGTATGTTTAACACATTCAAAATTTTTTTTAAATTTTTTCGGTAATGAAAAAATTTATTTCCATAATTTTAACAGTCCCAAATTTTCAAACACCATAACTCGCCGCTTATGAGACAAAAAATCGATTGCCTGGCTGTACGCATCTGTACAGTCTTATTTTTCTTCTTTGTATCCGGTACTCTTCTCGCTCAAACAAAAGTTACCGGTAACGTAAAAAACTCTAAAGACAATTCACCCGTTGCATTTGCAACTGTAACCGTGAAAGGCACTACAGTAGCCACTACAACATCAGCAACAGGAGATTTTACCATTAATGTACCTTCAGGCAAGAATACGCTTGTTGTGTCATCAGTTGGTTTTGATGATGCTGAAGTGCCTATTGGTACAGGCACTGTTGCAGTGACACTTAAAGAAAAAATTTCCAGCCTTGATGAAATTGTTGTAACTGGTTACACGGCTCAGAAAAAGAAAAGTTTAACCGGGTCCGTTGCTATTGTTAATGTAAAAGATTTAAAAGCTGTTCCTGCAGGTAGTCCTGAACAGATGCTCCAGGGAAGGGCCTCCGGTGTAACTGTTAATACAACGGAATCTTTCCAGGTATTAAAAGATGCAGGTGCCGCATCTATTTATGGTGTACGTGGTTCAAATGGTGTAATTGTAATTACAACCAAGAGAGGTAAATCGGGCAAACCTACCATAACTTATGATGCCTATTACGGTACACAGCGTCCACTGCAGGGCAATGTATTTAATCTTTTAAATACACCCGAAATGGCTACAGTTACATGGCTGGCTTTACGCAATTCAAACCAGCTTGATACAACCACTGGTAATCCTACTCATCTTCAATACGGTAATGGTACTAATCCTGTTATACCTGACTATATTTTATCTATTGGGATTGACTCGGCAGGCAGCCCTTATGCTATTAATGGTCTTGTTGGCGAGCCTACAGACGAGGAGAAGGCATTTTATAATATTGATTATAACAAAGGGGATATTTACCAAATAGTTGCCGCAAACAAAACAGGTACCGATTGGTATCATGAACTCTTTACACCGGCACCTATTCAAAGTCACACTATATCTGCATCGGGTGGTGGCGACCGGTCAACTTATCTTTTTTCTTTGGGTTATTTTAATCAACAGGGTACTTATCTAAACACTTACCTCAAAAGATATGACGTAAGGATAAATACTACATTTAATGTTAAAAATAACATACGGATTGGAGAAAATGCTTATGTCTATGCCAAGGATAATCCCCAGATTGGCGTACTTGGTGAAACTGATATTGGTGCGCTTTACCGTGAACAACCTATCATTCCGATTTATGATATAAATGGCGGATGGGCCGGAACAAGAGCAGGGGGTTTGGGAAATTCATGGAATCCTTATGCTAATGCTGTAAAACGGGCAAATGATAAAGGCCACGAATGGGATATTACCGGTAATGTGTTTGCCGAAGTAGATTTCTTAAGACATTTTACTGTAAGAACCAGCTTTGGCGGACTTGTTCAAAATGGTTATTATTATTCTTTTGGTTTCCATGAGTATGAAAATGCTGAAAATAATACATCCAATTCTTTTAGTGAAAATGCCTACTATAACAGGAGCTATACATGGACGAACACTCTTGCCTGGAATGCTGTTTTTGGCAAGCATGATGTAAAAGCTTTAGCCGGTCTCGAAGCTATTGAAAACTATGGCAGAAGCGTAGGCGGCCAATCTTTGGGGCTTTTCTCAAACAATCCCGACTATCGCATATTGAGTAATGGTTCTTCTGGTTTCACCAATTACAGTAGTGCATATCAAAACTCCTTGTATTCTCAATTTGGTAAAGTTGATTACGCATACAGCAACAAGTATCTTATAAGTGCTACTGTCCGCAGGGACGGATCTTCAAGGTTTGGTTCCGAAAACCGTTGGGGTGTTTTTCCGGCTTTTTCGGGAGGGTGGGTAGTTACACAGGAATCATTTATGCAGGGAGTTAGCTGGCTGAATAATTTAAAGATCAGGGGAAGCTGGGGCAAACTCGGTAACCAGTTAAATGTAGATCCGACTAATGCTTTCAATTTATATGGTAGCGGCGCCGAGAGTAATAATTTTGGTTCCTATTATGATATTACCGGCGAAAACACCAGTTCTGTTCAGGGCTTTACGCAAACAAGAATAGGTAACCTCAAAACAGGATGGGAAGAAGATAAATTAACCAACATAGGGCTTGATGCCGTAATTCTGAAGAACAAATTGGATTTTTCTGTTGAGTACTACAAAAAATCTATTAATGGTCTCTTATTTACAGACCCAGTTGGTGCAACTGTAGGCGGTGCTACCCGCCCCGTTGTAAATATTGGAGACATAGAAAATAAAGGATGGGATTTTTCTGCTGCTTATCATGGCAGCGCAGGCAAAGATTTTAAATTTGACATCAGCGCTAATCTTACTACTTATAAGAGTAAGATTATTAGCATTCCTGGCGATTATTTTGATGCTTCATCCGGTGGTACCCGCTTACAAAATCAAACGCGTAACCAGGTTGGCCATCCTATAGGGGCTTTCTTTGGATATGAAGTGATAGGGTTATTCCAAAGCCAGGAGGATGTGGATAAATCTCCAACACAGGATGCTGCAGGCCCGGGTCGCTTTAAATATAAGGATGTAAATGGTGATGGAGTAATTACAGCGGATGATAGAACTTTCATGGGAGATCCAAATCCTAAATTTACTTATGGAATTAATTTAAATGCCAGCTATAAGGGGTTTGACTTTTCTGCCTTTTTCTATGGCTCACAGGGAAACGATGTGTTTAACTATGTTCCTTACTGGACAGATTTCTATCCTTCATTCCAGGGTGTAAAAAGTAAAAACCTCTTGTATAATTCATGGTCTCCCGATAATCCGAATGCTAAAACACCGATTGCTGAAAACGAATCTAATTTTAGCAATAATGGCGTAACCAACTCCTATTATATTGAGAATGGTTCTTTCCTGAAGTGTAAATCTATGATATTGGGTTACACTATACCTTCTGCTCAATTAAAAAGAATTGGTGTAGACAGGTTCCGGGTTTACGTGCAGGCAGCTAACCTGTTTACGATTACAAAATATACAGGTCAGGATCCGGAGGTGACGGGTAATAATTCATCTTTTGGGATTGACTATGGTACTTATCCCAATAATCAGAAGATGTATATTGTGGGTGTAAATCTTTCTTTCTAAAAAAATTAATTTAGCTGTATGAAAAGAATAAAAATAAAATTTATAGCAGGAGCCGTTGTTACGTTAGCTGCATTCATTGTGATGTATGCCTGTAACAAGGATTTTTTGGAAAAGACACCCTTAGGCGCATTGGATCCCACAACGCTTGCCAATAAACCCGGTGTGGATGGATTGCTTATTGGCGCCTATTCCCTGCTTGATGGTTTTGGGGGTGCAGGTGCAGGCTGGGAATCAGCGGGCTCTAACTGGGTGTATGGTGGTGTTGCCAGTGATGATGCCTATAAAGGATCCGACGGGGGTGATCAGCCGGATATTATACCCATTGAAACATATCAGTCGCCAGCAACAGATTATTATTTCAACAATAAATGGAACGCTGTGTACGATGGAGTGCAACGCAGTAATGACGTGTTGCGTGTAATGAGATTAGCTATCGATATTACTCCGGAAGACACGCTTTTAATTTCCGCGCAGGCAAGATTCTTAAGAGCACATTATCATTTTGAAGCAAAGAAAATGTGGAAAGATGTGCCATGGGTAGATGAATCGGTTACTTACACGGCCGGCAATTTTAATATACCTAATACTACAGAAATCTTTCCCAATATAGAAGCAGATCTTCAATATGCCATTGCCAATCTTCCTGAAACATGGGATGCAGTTGGCAGAGTTAATGTATGGGCAGCTAAAGCATACCTTGCAAAAGTATATATGTTTGAACATAAGTTTACGGAAGCAAACTCTTTATTGATAGATGTTATTGCAAACGGAGTTACATCAGGCGGTCTAAGATATGCACTTGTAAATTTTGAAGATAACTTTAACCCCGCAACACAAAATAATCCTGAAGGCGTTTTTGAAGTTCAAAATTCAGTAAACGATAATTCAAACGGAAGTAACGGTAACTGGGGTGATGTTCTAAACTTTCCTTATACAGCTGGACCTGGCGGTTGCTGTGGATTTTATCAGCCTTCGCAAAGCCTGGTAAATTCATATAAGGTAGACGCTAATGGATTACCTTTTCTTGATACTTGGAATGACTCTGATTTAAAGAATGACCAGGGTCTTAAATCTGACCAACCATTTACACCTACTGATGCTCTTTTGGATGCGAGACTTGACTGGACAGTTGGCAGAAGGGGTATTCCTTATCTTGACTGGGGTTTGCATCCGGGCAATGACTGGATTCGCGATCAAAACTATAGCGGCCCATATGCTCCAAAAAAGAATGTATATGCCAAAAGCCAGGAGGGTAAACTTACCGATAATAATTTCTGGACAAGTGGTGTAACGGCTAATGACTATATTATCATTCGTTTTGCAGATGTAATATTGTGGGCTGCAGAATGTGAAGTAGAAATAGGAGGAGCTGCTGGTTTGGAAAAAGCAAGGGATTATGTGAACCAGGTAAGAGCAAGGGCTGCAGATCCTAATGGATGGGTAAAAGCTATACCAGGCGGTCAAAATTTTAATGGATACGCCGCTAACTATAAAGTTGGATTGTATACTGTACCTTGGACCGATCAGGCAACTGCCCGTAAAGCAGTTCGTTTTGAAAGAAAATTGGAATTGGCAATGGAAGGGCACCGCTTTTTTGATCTGCAACGCTATTCTATTGACCCCAGTGCCAATTATGCTAATAATGGTTATATGGCCGATGTATTAAATGCATATATAGCAAAAGAAAAAGGAAGACGTACTTTTTTTCAAAATGCAACATTTACAAAAGATCAAGATGAATATTTTCCTATTCCCCAGGCTCAGATTGACTTAAGTCATGGAACTTTGGTTCAAACTTGGCAATAAGTAATAATTTCTTTTGATTTCTCAAAAAAAGGTAGAGGTTACTCTACCTTTTTTTGATATTTACTACCTTGGATTTTGATATTTATTTGTACGTAGCAATTGGCAAAAATTGCAGACTAACTTTTTTTGGTGATGAAAATTTTTCTTCAGCTTGCTTTTTTTGTTTTTTGTTGTTCGTTACTTTTTTCATGTACGAACGAAACGATGTTTGAAAGGCTTCCTTCCTCGCACTCGGGAATTCATTTTAACAATGAAATAAAAGAAACAGATTCAATTAATGTACTCGACGTTGCAAACATATACAATGGGAGTGGTGTAGGAATCGGGGACTTTAATAATGATGGGTTACAGGACATTTATTTCACAGGTAATCTTGTTTCGAATAAATTATACCTTAACAAGGGAAATCTGCAATTTGAAGATATTACAGATGAAGCTAGAGTTGATGGGGAGGGGCGATGGTGCAGAGGCGTATCTGTAGTTGATATTAATAACGATGGCCGGTTGGATATGTATGTGTGTACAAATATTTTAAAGGATAGTAACAAAAGAACAAACTTATTATACATAAATCAGGGGATGGGTAAAAAGGGCATTCCTCACTTTAAAGAAATGGCTGCTGAGTATGGATTGAATGATACCAGTTACTCAACTATGGCAGCATTCTTTGATTATGATAATGATGGCGATCTCGATATGTATCTCTCTGTAAATGTTATACCAGCAGGAGAATATCCCAATAAATTTCGCCCATTGGTTAAAGATGGCACTTATCCAAGTACGGGGCGTTTATATCGAAATGACTGGAATATTAATTTGAAGCATCCTTTTTTTACGAACGTTTCAAAAGAGGCAGGTATTACAATAGAAGGTTATGCGCACGGTGCAACTATAGCAGATATTAACAAAGATGGCTGGAAAGACATTTATGTTTCCAATGATTATCTTTCTCCAAATATTCTTTATATCAATAACCAGGATGGCACCTTTACAGATGAAGTTACTACTTATTTTAAGCATACCTCTTTCAATGCAATGGGGCAGGATGTAATTGATATCAATAACGACGGTCTTGAAGATGTAGTTGAACTTGATATGAATCCACGTGATAATTACCGCAAAAAAAAGATGATGAATGTCAGCACTTATCAAATCTATCAAAACAGTGATTATTTTGGTTATCAGTATCAGTATGTACGCAATACTTTGCAACTTAACCAGGGACCCAGAATTAAAGGAAATGATTCAACAGGTGAACCTGTATTCAGTGAAATTGCATTTCTAAGTAATGTAGCGGAAACAGATTGGAGTTGGACACCTCTGGTAACTGATTTTGACAATGACGGCTATCGCGATATTATTGTAACCAATGGTTTCCCCAAAGATATTACCGATCATGATTTTGTAGCTTTTAGAAACCAGGCTTATTATGTTGCAACAAAAAAACAATTACTATCACAAATACCTGAAGTCAAGATCAATAATTATGCTTTCCGTAATAATGGGAATCTTACATTTTCTGATGTTTCAGCTCAATGGGGTATAAAAGATCCTTCTTTTTCTAATGGAGCGGCTTATGCCGATTTGGATAATGACGGTGATTTAGATTATGTAGTAAACAACATTAATGATGAGGCTTTTGTTTATGAAAATCATTCAAGTAATAATAAGGAGCATAAACATTACATAAACATTAAATTTTCATCTTCATCTCCTAATATCAATGGTTTAGGCGCATGGGTGGAGATACATTATGATCATGGGAAGAAACAGGTATATGAGAATACACCTTATCGTGGTTATCTTTCAACAGTAGAAAGTGGTGCGCACTTCGGGTTAGGAAATATTTCTGTTACCGATTCAATTACCTTCTGTTGTAGACAAAGAGTATGATTTTATAGATTTTAATGTTCAAAAATTGCTGCCACATAAATTAAGTGAATATGGCCCTGGGTTGGCAGTTGATGATATTAATTCTGATGGTTTGGATGATATGATAATTGGTGGGTCTTATGGATATAGTGCTCAAATTTTGTTTCAGCAAAAAGATGGTAAGTTTCGCAACAAGGATCTGATCGAAGGTGCAAACAGAAACAATAAAATATCGGAGGATATGGGTGTTCTTCTTTTTGATGTCGATAATGATGGTGATAATGATTTGTATATTTCAAGCGGTGGTTATGAGAACGATGCAAACACAAATCACTACCAGGACAAATTTTATATTAATAATGGCAAAGGAAATTTCATGCCCGATTCTTCAGCATTGCCTGTTAACCATACCAGCAAATCATGTGTTCGTGCAATAGATATAGATAACGATGGCGATCTGGATATTTTTGTTGCAGGAAGATGTGTACCTTCAAAATACCCCATGCCTGTTTCTTGCTTTATTTATCGCAACGATTCAAAGGATGGTAAAATTAAGTTCACAGATATTACTTCTTCAGCAGCAAAGGATCTGCAAAATATTGGTATGACCTGTGATGCAGTATTTACTGATTTTGATAATGACGATTGGACGGATCTTGTTATAGCTGGAGAATTCATGCCGATAAAATTTTTTAAAAACAATTATGGCAAGTTTGAATTCATCAAGACGTCAATAGATAACCAGGTTGGATGGTGGAGCAGTATTGTACCCGGTGACTTTGATAATGACGGAGATATAGATTATATTGTTGGCAATGTGGGAAGTAATTCGTTCTATCGTCCCTCTGATAAATATCCTGTCCGTGTTTATGCAAAAGATTTTGATAATAATGGCAGTTATGATGTATTACCTTCATTGTATTTACCCACTTCAGCAAAGGACACTACAAGGAAAGAATATCCGGCACAATTAAGAGATGAGTTGATAAAGCAAATGATTGAAATGCGCAGCAAATTTAAAACATATCAGGAATTTGCAACTGCTGCTTTCGACAAATTACTAAGCGCTGATGAGTTGAAAAATGCCTTGATACTTTCTGCCAATAATTTTAAAACAAGTTATATACGAAATGATGGGAATGGAAAATTTACAATGACGTCTTTGCCTGTTGAAGCGCAGTTCTCTTCCATTTTTGGTATGGTTGCAGAAGATGTTAACGGTGATGGAAATCTTGATGTAATAATGAATGGCAATGATTATGGAACAGAAGTAAGTGTAGGTCGTTACGATGCTTTGAACGGGCTCGTATTATTGGGCGACGGTAAAGGCAATTTCAAATCTTTATCAATTTTACAAAGCGGTATTTTTATACCCGGCAATGGTAAAGCACTTGTGAAATTTCGGGATCGTGTGGGCAATTGTTTAATCGCTGCATCACAAAATCGCGGATCGTTAAAAATATTTGAATTGAAGAAAAATGATAAACTTATTCCTTTTAAACTTTCGGATAGTTATGCCTTACTCAAATTAAAAAACGGACAAACAAGAAAAGTTGAATGTTATCATGGCGTCGGTTTCCTTTCTCAATCCGCTATGTTCATTAATGCAGATCAAAATGTAGCAGGTGTTGAAATTGTTGATAATAAAGGAAACAAAAGAACCGCCATTCGATAGTTTGTGTTTACAGTTTGTCGTTTGTCTCAAAGGAATGCCCTGGAGATAGTTTGTGTATGCTGCACAAAGTTCAGAACCTTGAAGTGAGTGACACAAGAGGCGATAAGTTTAGATATAAGGTCGAACCGGATAAACAAATTCATGAAGTAATCCTATGTATACAACTAATTTTTTTATTACAATTTTTTATCACAACGAATATGAGAAGTAATGTTTCGTTTTCTATTGTTTTCTTATGTTTAGTTTTTATTGCTTGCAGCAATCATAAAAATTTCAATTCTGACAATGTAGAGATTTTGCATACTAATGAAGAAAAACTTACCGAAACCATTATTTACGATATTTTTTCTCCACCTGTTGCTGCCCGTATTTATGCTTATACATCACTGGCACAATATGAAGCAGTTCGATACATGAAACCCAATGCCGCTTCACTTGCAGCCAATCTAAATGGTTTTGCGCCAATGCCACAACCCGAAGCAAACAAACAATACAATTATATTCTTGCTGCAACAAAAGCATTTTGCACAGTTGCTTATAATGTGCGTATTTTTTCTGATACTGTTTTGCTTCGCTACGAAGACTCATTGTACAGTTTGTATAAGGAAATGTTGCCAAAGGATGTTTATGAACGTTCTCTTGCTTTTGGTGATACTGTTGGTAAAACAATTCTGCAGCGTGCAAAAAAAGATATGTATAAGGAAACGCGTGGTATGCCCAAATATCTTGGCAGTAAAGATGACGGCAAATGGCAGCCAACGGCACCGGATTATCTGGATGCTGCAGAGCCTTACTGGCAAAAGATCAAACCATTTGCTCTTGATTCCTGTTCACAATTCAGGCCGTTACCTCCACCAGTCTTTAGCAAGGACTCAAACAGCGCTTTTTACAAAATGGTAAAAGAAGTATATAGCATTAGTACAAATCTTTCTGACACGCAAAGAACTATTGCCCGTTACTGGGATGATAATCCTTTTGTAATGCAGCACTCGGGTCACATGATGTTTGGCAATAAAAAAATTACACCTGGGGGGCACTGGATGGGCATTACCTCTATTGCATGTCATAAAGCAAATGCAGATGCCTTGAAAACTGCACAGGCATATGCGCTTACATCTATTGCATTGTTCGATGCATTTATAAGTTGCTGGGATGCGAAATATAATTATGAATATGTGCGGCCCATAACACTTATTAATGACTGGTTCGAAAAAGGTTGGGATGCGTATCTGCAAACACCGGCATTTCCGGAATATACTGCGGGACATGCTACCATCTCAGGAGCAGCATCAACTGTGCTTAGTTATTTATTCAGTGATAACTTTGCATTTCACGATAACAGCGACTCCACTTACATAGGCATGACGCGCGATTTCACATCGTTTTACCAGGCGGCAGCCGAAGCATCTGTAAGCCGTTTATATGGCGGTATCCATTTCCGCAACAGTCTTGATATTGGTTTGCAAAAAGGAAAATTAGTAGGCGCTAATTTGTTGAAGAAAGTAAAGCTGCAACAATAAGTAAAGACTTTTTTTGGGCTGCTGTAGAATAAATGGCGTCGTCCCTTGCGTTGCACACTTCAACTGCCTTAGCAAATTCAATTATGGCAAATAACTAAGGGGTATCTTCTGCTTTCTAAACAATTAAAATGGCTCTTATATTAAAGCTTATTAGCACATAAAAATATCAAACAGTATTATCTTAAACAGAAAAATAATTTTCAAAAGAAATTCTGTTTGTAATTTGCGCCCTCAAAAAACTAATCATTATGAAAAGACATGCAACCGCCGTATGGAACGGCCCTGGTAAAGAAGGCAGTGGTTACTTAACTACACAAAGCTCCGTTTTAAACAAAACGCAATTCTCCTATAAATCAAGATTCGAAG
>WNFZ01005793.1_pt1 | contig 11666 bp, 12 predicted proteins | sample 5400081 | NCBI WGS metagenome assembly WNFZ01 (sample SAMN13153365, study PRJNA577476) | soil metagenome | isolation source: 80 cm soil or saprolite under grassland replicate 1 | place: USA:California | collected 2016-06-15
TGTCGGTGTCCGGGCCCTTGAACACGCGGTGCTCGAACCAGCTCGGCTCCCGGATCCGGAGCGCGTACCGGGCCACCTCCATGGCCGGCACGTAGGCGGCCTCGTCGGCGGAGTCCGGCACCTCCAGGACCATGTCGATGATCGGTTTCGCGGGCAGGCCCGGCACCGAGGTGGAGCCGGCGTGCTCCAGCCGCACGACCTGGTCGCCCAGGGTCGACCGGATCCGGGCCGCCTCGCGCTCGTACAGCCGTGACCAGGCCGGGTCATAGTCGCGGATCTCGATCGGCGCCTGCAGCGGCGACGGCTCGCCGACGAAGGCCTTGCGAAGCTCGTCGTCGTAGGCCGCCACGCCCGTGGGGTCACGTCGGGCCATGCTCGTCCTTTCCTCAGGCAAGCCAACAGACTATTACCGCACGCCCCGGGCCATCCTCGGCCGATTCCGCGTCAGAGGTCTTGTCGCTGCCAGGTCATGCGACCATGCTCATCGCGGGCAGGCAGTGTGACCGGTGATCGGCGGCCCTCAGGCGATTGGAGGAAGGCCGTGGAAGAAGGACGCGATCAGCCCGGTGGTACCTCGAGATCGACGAGGACGAGAAGCCGGAGATCATGGAGGAACGCCTGGCTGACCCTGCCAAGTTCAGGTGCTGGTTCTGCAGGAAGTCCCACCAGCAGGTGCAGATGCTCTTCGGCGCCGAGTACCCGGTCAGGGACCCCAACGACTTCTCCAATGAGACGCCGATCTTCATCTGCAACGAGTGCGTTGCCATGTTCGCGGAATGGTTCGCCAATCGAGCCCCGGGAACTCCCGCCTGACCGCAGCCCTCCATGAAGGTGCGCTGGGGCTGCTGTCCACGGCCAGCTTCGGTCGGGTGGTGACCGAGGCCACCAGACAAGCACAACACGCGGAGTTCGTGGCGGTCGCCAACCGGTACGCCGCCCGCGCTCGCGCATTCGCCGACGAGTTGGGCCTACCCGGCAGCTTCGGCTCCTACGAGCAGCTGCCGGCTACATCGAGCTGGACGCGCCGGCAACACCGAGCGCGATGGCAAGAAGGATTGCACGACGAAGTCTGGGCTGGTGGTCACACACGACGGTGGACATACCTGGGAGCCAGACACTCCCGGGTAGCGAGCCCTGCTCGTCCGCATGGCCGTCCCGACCTTCATCGTCGGCGTGCTCAGCGCGCTCCGCCCAGCGGGCAGGTGTATCAGCCGCTGAATACGGCGCTCCGCAGACCAAGGAGGGAGCGCCATGACGATCTGGAACGAATTGGGCGGGCGGTCCTGGAGCTTCCGTGCCGGACCGCGATCCGCCGCCGTAGAACCTTGCCGACGCACGAGCCGACGCCGTCAGGTGGCGCGTACCCGCCGCCGGGCTCGTGCACGCGCAGCTGAGGGGGTCGTGCCATGGACCGTTCGCCCAAGGGGATAACCGCCGTAGTCGGCTTGCTCACCGCGCTCATCGTGCTCTTCGGTACCGTCACCGATCAGGGTTGGCTGCCGTCGTTCGTCAAGAAGCCGGCACAGAGTGCCCTCCCGGGCCAACAGGTGGGCGAGTCGATCGCTGGCGGCGGAACCGCTGGTGGCGGGACCACGAAGAGGACCTCTCCACCGCCACCCAGGACCTCTCCACCGCCACCCAGGACCTCCCCGCCGCCACCGAGGACGAGCGGCGACACCTGCATCCAGGGATACGTCTGGCGCGAGGCCATTCCGGGCGACCACGTGTGCGTCACGCCCCAGCTACGCGACCAAGCTGCCATGGAGAACCAGCTCGCCGACAGCCGACGCAGCCCGTCGGGCGGGGACTACGGTCGCGACACCTGCCTGCAGGGCTTCGTGTGGCGCGAGGTCGTCCCCAGTGACCACGTCTGCGTGCCACCGGAGACGCGTGACCAGGTCTGGCAGGACAACCGACTCGCCGCCAGCCGCCGCGTCGGCTGACCGTCCTGCCGGTCAAGGGGGCACAGCAGCTGCGCCGCGTGCCACCAAGCCCGAGCAGCAAGGCAGGCGGAGGGTGAGGCGCGTCAGGCAGGGCATTTGACCTGCGAGGGTGGCTGGTGGGTCTTGCCCGGGTCCGCCTTGGCCCCGGGCTGGACCCACGCCACCTCCTCTACCGATGGCCTTCCCGCCGCCGACCTACGGCCTCAGCGGGCGACCGAGCTGGAAGGGCGGGCCGCCCAGCGCGACAGAGCACGAGCTGAGGAAGAGGTAGAGGCCGAGGGCCGAAGCCCCGAACACGGCATAGCCCGCCAGCTTGTTCAGCCCGGTGGACCCGTTCAGGGTGCCGAAGATGAGCAGGACGAGCGCGAGGACCACCAGTCCGATCAGGACCGTGTAGATCACCGGCAGCCGAATGCTCCCGACCATGAGGCAGAACATCACGACCGCCCATGAGATCAGGAAGAGCGCGACCGAATGGGTCACGTCCGCCGCCGGGATCTGGAACCAGTTGTGCTGCAACCCAAGCACGAGCGCGGCATAACTGAACCAGAAGCCGGTGAAGACGCCGAAGACGCACGCGACGAAGCTCTGGCCCAGGTTCGCGCACCACACCGTCGTGATGAGCAGTCCCAGACCGGTGGCGCCGAGGATGATCGGGAGGGCGGCGCCCACCGCCGCCGGCGGGACATAACCCACAGTCGCGAGCGAGAGCGCGACCGCGCCAACTACGAAGCTGGGCAGCCCCAGGATCGAGGGGTCACCGATCGGAACCGCCGCGACCTCAGGGGCACTCGTCTCGATTGCTGCACTATCGGTCGCCACCATGGCCTCCTCTCTCCACCTGTCCCACCAGGACAGGTGGATCGTTCCTTCTGGATGGGGAAGGCGAGCGCCGCAGCGTTCCGCGCGGGCGGCGCGGGGGCGCACGGCGGGCGAACCAGTCGTGCGGCGACGAACGATTCCAACAACCCACGGGAGTGATCCAAACGTGAGCGTTCGATGACGTTACGAACCGTTCATGCTCTGCTCGAATAGTAGGGCAAGCATGCCGTGACGACTAGCTTGCCCCGCTTCAACGCCCGCCCCGGCCTCCCTCGGCAAACCAGAGTCGGGGGCTGCGAGCGGTCGGGGGACGAACGACCGGACCGGCCGGCGCGCACGAGGTTTGCTGCGTGGCTGCCAGGGCTGGGTGAGGTGCTGGATGTCAGCGGCGTCGCCACCCTCGTCGACCGGGCGGGGCAAGCCCGGGTTCCGGAAGTACCCAGGCGGAGATGGGCGACTCCGCGCAGCAAGATCAGGACGATCGCCGGTTCCCGGTGGCGGTCTCCGGCGGGATCATCGCAGGTGAATCGGCCACAGCACCGGCGCCTGGTGCGCCGAGCCCGATCCGTCCCGAGCAGTGGCGCAGGGCCAGGCTGCCCCTCTTCACCACCATCACCGACCAGCGAGGTGAGTCAGCGTGAGCACCACTCTCTACCCGGCCTCGGCCACCGGCCCCACCGACGGCGGGCGGCTCCGCCCGGCAGGCACCGGCATCCGGCCCAAGAAGCCACCCGTGCGCACCCGCGAGCGCGTCACCCTCCCGGCGGGCCGACGCTTGCTCCTGCGCGCCGCGCTCGTCCCGCTCGACTGGCTCCTGCGCCTCGTCGGCCCTCACTACCGGCCGTTCATCTGGCTGATCACGACCTGCCCACCGCGGCTGCTCGCCGTCGCCGGCCGGTGGCGCGCCGTTCGTGCCTACGACCACGCCGTGCGCAAGGTCCCGGCCTACCGGCGCTTCGCGCACGCCGCCTCTCCCGGTGACATCGACCCGGTGGCGCTGCGCCTGCCCGCCACCGACAAGGCCAACTACATCCACCCGTTCACCATCCCGGAGCGCTGCGTCGGCGGCCTGCTGCCCACCCGTGACGTCGCCATCGACGAGTCCTCCGGGAGCACCGGCACCCCCTACAACTGGGTCCGCTCGCTGAAGGAGCGCGCCACCACGCACACGTTCATCAGCCACTTCGCCCGCCACTGCTTCGGGGAGGGGCACTGGATCACGATCAACGCCTTCTCCATGGGTGCCTGGGCGACCGGTATCAACATGGGCATCGCCCTGCAGCGCACCAGCGTGGTCAAGAGCACCGGCCCCGACGTCGACAAGATCTTCGGCACCCTTGAGCTGTTCGGCCCCGGCCACCGCTATCTCATCTGCGGCTACCCCCCATTCCTCAAGCACCTGATGGACGCCGCCCGCGAGCGCGACTTCCCGCTGCGGGACTACCGGCTGATGGGCCTGGTCGGCGGGGAGGGCATGTCCGAGGGGCTGCGCGACTACCTGTCACCGGCGTTCCAGCCGGTGTACAGCGGCTACGGTGCGACCGACCTGGAGATCGGCCTGGCCGGCGAGACCCCGCTGAGCGTGGCGGTCCGCCGCGCGGCGCGCGAGGACCCCCGCCTCCGCCAGGCGCTGTTCGGAGACGACTCACGCCTGCCCATGGTGTTCCAGTACAACCCACTGAGCCACCACGTCACCGTGTCCGACGAGGGCGAGCTGCTCGTCACCATCAGCCGCCTCAACCTTCTGTCCCCACGCATCGCCTACAACGTCCACGACGAAGGTGGAGTCGCCTCCTACGCGATGCTCGAGGCGCGCTTCCGCGCCGCTGGCCGGTCGCTCGCGGATCTGGTCGGGCCGGACGTGCCCGTAGCGCCGGAGCTGCCGTTCCTGTGGGTCCACGGCCGCAAGGACTCCACCGTCAGCGTGATGGGCGCCAACATCTACCCGGAGGACCTCGAGCAGGCGCTGTACGGCGAGCCAGACCTGGCCGCGGTCACCACCTCCTTCTGCCTTGCCCTGCGCGAGTCGGCAGACGGCACGGTGCGGCCCTGCTTCGCTTTCGAGCTGCGCGAGCCGGTCACGCCCGCGCGCCAGCGCGACTTCCAGGAACGGATCGTCGCGGCGGTGCACCGCGTCAACGCCGACTTCCGCACCGCCATGGCCGAGCACGCCGCCAGCGTCACGCCCGTGATCGAGCTGCACCCGCCGGGCGGCGGCCCGTTCGCCGCGGACCGGACCAGGATCAAACAGACCCGGATCGTCCGGACGCAAGCCTGAGACGTGCGCGTGCGCGTTCCCCGGAGCGGGTCGTGGGGAGTATTCGCGGACGTCTTCACGTGGGTACCCGGTGCAGCCAGGCCAGCCAGCTGTCCACTTGTCCCGGACCTAGCCGAAGGTGAAGGCGTAGGCCGCAACGCCAGGATCAAGGAACGTGATCTCGAAGGTGCGGTCGGTGACGGGGCCAGGCTGGCGGACGAGCTGGTAGAGCCGCTGTTCGGTGACCGTACCGCTGCCCTGGTCGTCGACGTCGGTTCCGTGGGCGGCGCCGGGCGGCTGCCCGTCGATGAGCACGCGAAATCGTATGGAGGTCTCTGGCGCTGCCGGTCCCATGACCAGGTGCAGGTCGCGGGCGTGGAAGCGGTAGGCGATCCGCCCGTTGGCCTCGTGCAGCAGCGTGGCCTGTCGCTCCACCGTCCAGTCACCCGAAAGCGCCCACTGGTTGAGTCGGAACCGCGCCGGCGCTGTATAGGCACTGCGCGCGTCCGGGACTGCCCCCCGGGAGAGGCGAAGCTCTCGGTGCGCTCGTAGCCGACGTAGTTTTCGGGGGACCGCAGGCTGGCCCAGTCGGCGGCGGCTTCAACGCCACGGGGATCGACCGAGATCAGGTCGTGGCCGATGTCGCCGATGCCGGCCTCGGCCAGCAGTTGTTGCAGGATCATTTCGGACTGTTCGTAGTCGCCCTCGCCGAATTGGTGGTGCCGGATGTGTCCTTGCGCGTCGACGAAGTAGAGGGCCGGCCAGTAGTGGTTGTCGAAGGCAGTCCAGATCGCGTAGTCGTTGTCGATCGCGATCGGGTGGTCGACCCGCATGTCCTTGGCGGCCCGGCGGACGTTCCCGACGTCCTGCTCGAACTCGAACTCCGGCGTATGCACGCCGATCACGACCAGTCCCTGGTCCCTGTACTTGGCGGCCCACGCGCGGACGTAGGGAAGGGTGCGGAGCCAGTTGATGCAGGTGTAGGTCCAGAAGTCGACCAGGACGACCTTGCCGCGCAGCCCGGCCGCCGTCAACGGCGGCGAATTGATCCACTCAGTCGCGCTGCCGAGAGAAGGCAGCTCACCTTCAATGGGCAACCGAACCGCTGCGGGGTGTGTCGTGGCGCGGAAGAGCTGGTTTGCTCTGGTGATGAATGCCTTCCATTCGCTTGTGTCCCGGTCCATCTGTCTCTCCTCATGGCGGCATACGAGCTGCGTCCGGGTGTGGTGCGCCGTTGGCATCACCTTCAAGGGTCATGGTGGGCACGGTGATGACCGGACCTTCGGAAAGCCACCCTTCCAGATCGTCATAGCCCGGCGCTCCCCACGTAAGCGCCGGGCTTGTCCAGGCGGCAGACGCTCACGGCGCATCCGACCGGACCGGGTGGCGGTCCGCCATGATCTCGCTGCGCAGCGCCTTCAGCGCGCTGACGTAGATCTCTGAGAAGGTGGGGAACGGCTGGATGACATCGCGCAGCACATCGAGCGGCACGCGGGCGCGGATGGCCAGCGTGGCCTGCTGCAGCCACTCACCCGCCTCGGGGCCGAGCGCGTAGGCACCGGTCAGCCGTTCGCCGTCGCTGAGGAGGGTGAGGAAGCCATTGGACTCGGCGTAGGCGTGTGTGTAGGTGGCCGTCTTGGCCACCGCGGACACCAGCGCGGTCACGCTGAACCGGGCCTCGCCCGCGCCGACCGCCGCGGCCTGAGGGTCGGTGTAGACCACGTCCGGCACGGCCTCGTAGCTGGCCTCGCGGGGCTCACCGAGAATGTTCGCCGCGACGACGTCGCCCTGGTACTTGCCGACGTGGGTCAGCAGCCGCACCCCGGTGACGTCGCCGATGGCCCATAGGCGCTCGCCGGCCCGCAGGTGCGCGTCCACCCGGACGCCGTGCTCGTCGAACGTGGCACCGGCCGTCTCCAGGCCGAGCCCCTCGACGCGCGGGCGCCGGCCGGTGGCGACCAGGAGCCGGTCGCCGCGCAGTTCACGGCCGTCGTCGAGGACCAGGACGTAGTCGGGGCCGTCGCGCCGCGCGGCGGCTGCGTGCACGCCGAGCCGCAGCTCGATGCCATCACGGCGCAGCGCCTCGCCAAGCGCCTCGCCCAGCGGCGCGGGCTCGCGGGCCAGCACGTGCCCGGCGCCCTCGACCAGGGCCACCTCGCCGCCAAGGCGGCGCACGGCCTGGGCCATCTCGGCGCCGACCGGCCCACCACCGAGGATGAGCAGGCGGCGCGGGACGGCCTTCATGCCGGTCACCTCGCGGTTGGTCCAGACGCCCTCCAGCTCCCGCAGGCCCGGGACCGGAGGCACGACCGGATCCGAGCCGGTCGCCAGCACGACGTGCTCGGCGGTCTGCCGCACGCCGTCGACCTCGACCACGCCCGGCCCGGCCAGCCGGCCGGTGCCGCGCAGCAGGTCGATGCCCTTGCCCGCCAGCCAGCGCTCCTGGCCGGCGTCGGAGTAGTCCGAGACCATGAAGTCCCGCCAGGCCAGCGCGGCCGCGACGTCCACCTGCGCGGTGGCCCCCACCTCCCGCGCCTGGTGCACCGCCTCGCCGGGGCGCAGCAGCGTCTTGGACGGGATGCAGGCCCAGTACGAGCACTCGCCCCCGGCCAGCTCCCGCTCGACCACCGCCACCCGCAGGCCGCCGTCGGCCAGCTCGCCGGCGCAGTGCTCGCCCGGCGAGCCGGCCCCCACGACGATCACGTCGTAGTCGTAGCCGTTCATGCGCCGGTCACCTGCGCGTTCCACTCGTCCACCATGCCCGGTCCACGTCGGAGACGGGCACCACCACAACCTCGAGCTTCATGTCCACGGCCTCGGCTCCTCTCCATTTGATGCCGGTGGCCTGTGCCAATGCCACCGGGGTGGGCCTTTCATCCACACTCGCGCCAGTCATCGTCGAAGTCCAGAGGCGCATAGCGCATCGCCCAAAGGAGGTGGATGGTCGACCGGTGCGCGCGGGCCACCCAGAGCGCAGCCGAGAACACCGGCAAGCTGGTGCTCGCGGTGCCGTGAACAGTTGGTGCTGGGACCAGTCGGACCGTGGCGCCGCGGTGGGTGGCGTGCGGGCCGATGGGCTCGCGGTGGCACCATCCGGCGCGAAGGTGTTCACGATCGCGTCGGCGTCACCGGCCTCGAGCGCGGCCTGGTAGCGGCCGACGACATCACCGGGGTGGGCCTGTCCGGGCTTGAGTAGGGCGCCTGAGACGGCCGCCGGCGCCGGTTCCGGCCGAGGTTTCCACGGGTGCGACGGGCCGCCCAACGTGCGACCATGATGCCAGTAGCGGCCTACAGGCAGTAACAGGAGCAGAGGAGTTGAGATCGTGGACGGCGCGACTGTGTCTGTGGCGGTCGTTGCCAGCCGCACAGAGGCGGAGCTGATCGTCGGCATGCTGCGCAGTCACGGCTTGAGAGCAACTGTGTCGGCAGATGATGCCGGAGGACAGTACCCGCAGATGCAGATAGAGGGTGTCCAAGTGCTGGTCTCCCCCTCCGATGAAGCCTCGGCTCGTCGGCTCCTAGCCGCCGCCGATGACACCCTCCAGTAGGCCTGTCAACCCAAGACCTTGCGGTAGGAGGGTTTGACGAAACGCTTGTGCTCGAGCGGGTGCGCTAGGTGGATGGGTCGAGGATCGGGGCCTATCCGGGCGAGAAAGGATTGTCGTCACAGGGGGTAGACGCGCCGGCAGCACGCGGCCCGGGGTCGTGCGCCGCGGTCAGCGCCCGTCCCGGTACGGGGTCAGGAACGTGGTCAGCGCCGCCAGCAGCTCCTCGGGCGCCTGCTCGGCGACCCAGTGCCCGCAGCCGGGGATGACCAGGCCCTGCACGTCGTCGGCGGTGAGCCGCATCGTGGCCCCGACCATGTCTCCGGAGCTTTCCGCTCCGCCGATGGCCAGGACGGGCAGGGTCAGCCGCCGGGTCTTGCGCTGCTGGTTCTGCGCGATGGTGGTGGGGAACGCGCGGTAGAGCTGGAAGCTGCCGTGCAGGGCGTCGGGGTCGGCGGCGAGGATGTCGACGTAGTACCTGACCGTGTCGTCGGGCAGCTTCTTGGTCCCGGCCGAGGCGGCGTACTCCGCGCCGAAGAAGATGGCTTCCCGTCCCGTGACGAGCTGCTCGTTCACCTTCACGAGCTGGTTGAAGGCGAGGTGCCAGAGCCGGTCGTTGAGCTGCGGGGGGAGGATCAGCGGGAATGGGGGAGATACGCCCGGCAGGGGGGCCTCGCCGACGACCAGGCGGGCGAGCCGGTCGGGGTGGTCCGCGGCCAGGGCGTAGCTGATCAGCATGCCGGTGTCGAAGCCGACCAGGGCGAAGCGCTGGTGGCCGAGCGCGTCCATCAGCGCGACCAGGTCGCCGGCGAGGGTGCCGGCGTCGTACCCGTCCTGGGGTTTGTCGGACAGCCCGATACCGCGCTGGTCGACCGCGACGACCTGGAAGTCCCGGGCCAGCGCCGGCATCACCATGCGCCATTGGTACCAGGTCTGGGGCCAGCCGTGCACCAGCAGCAGGGGCGGGCCGTCGCCACCGGTGACCGCGTGCAGGCGCAGCTCACCGGTGTCGACGTACCGGCTGGTGAACGTGTCGGTGAACCCCTCCGCGAGCTGCGGCGCCCCCGAGACCGAGCCGGGGCCTTCCGGGGTGGGCAGCCGGGTGGAAAATGCGCTCATGAGGATCCCCTCTCACAGACCTGACGAGCTTCGCGCAGAAAGCTGGAGTGGCCGCCGTCGGCAGGACCGGTCTGGTAGTAGGCAACCTCGAGGACCCCGGCCCCCACGGTCTCGAGGGGTTCCAGCTGGGAGGACCGGATCGGGTTGGTGTGGGCGTTGACGCCTCTGGCTAGTCGCGCGCGCCGGCCCAGGCGGCTGCCAGGATCAGCCCGACGACACGGAGGGTCGGCGCCGGACCTATGCGACGAGGTAGGTCTCATAGATGACTCTTCCGGCCTGGCGGCCACCGACGCTGATGAAGACGCCCTTGTTGAGCCAGTCGAGATCGGGCGTGCCGGTCTCGATCTGGGTTGAGGTGCGGAAGGTGTACTCGCCGGCGTCGACGTCCTCACCGCGCCCGAGCCGAGCGAGGACCTCGGCGTTGCCGTGGCGGATGCCCCGGGATTGGACGTAGAGCAGGTCGCCGCGGTCGGTCTGCAGCGTGTAGCGGACGTCGCCGAGTGCGGTGCCGTCCGGGAGGACGACCTGCCAGTCGGCGCTGGCGCCCGGGAGCAGCTTCCCGCTGATCGCAGGACCAGTGAAGGTGCCGGCGGTCAGGGGAACGATGCGCCGGTGGCCCTTGGCGGTGTCGCCGAGATCCAGCGGTTGGCCAAGGGCAGCCTCCAGGCGGTAGACCTGGGTGAGGCGAGGATCGGGAAGCTGACTACTCCTGGCCGGTCCGGCAGGGTCGTTGGGGTGGGGCTCGAGCGGGGTGACGGTGATGTGCATCCATTCATGGAGCGGCAGAGCACCGAGCAGCCCCTTGAGCTGGGCTTCGCTGTCGGCACGGTACAGGCCAACGACCGTGGGATCGCCGGCCGCGACCGGCCGCTTCCAGATCCGGACAAGATGCCCTCGGTCCGCCAGCTTGGCTGCGGCGGATGCCTCAGCGCTCTCGCGGTCCTTGACCTCAGAGCCTGGAGTTCCGTCCGGAACGTTGACCTCGAACTCGACCAAGAATTCCATGGTCTCCTTCTGCCGCTGTGTGCGGCTGACTATGCGGTGCTCGAACCGACGAGCGGTCGACACTCGGGCGGCTCAGGTCTCCTCCGGTCCGGGCAGCTGCAGGTAGGTCAGGCCGCGCAGGTCCAGCCAGGCGCGGCCGGGGCCACGCACCAGCCGCAGGAGGACCTGGTCGCACACCGGGCAGCGGGCGACCACGCCCGGGGCGTGGTCGAACACCCGCACCTCGGCCATCGGTCCGGTACGCCCACACGCTATGCAGCGCCCGATGGCGGTGGTGACATCGACGCGGAAGACGTCATTGAGGGGGCCGGCGAGCGCGTTGCCGTCGGTCCAAAGGTTCGAGCTGGTCATCGCCGCCTCCGATCAGTCGCCCCAGAACCGCTGCTCGCGCCACGGGTCGCCGTAGTTGTGGTAGCCCAGGCTCTCCCAGAAGCCCGGCTCGTCCTGATCCAGCAGCCGGACCCCGCGGACCCACTTGGCGCTCTTCCACAGGTACAGGTGGGGCACCAACAGCCGCGCCGGGCCGCCATGCTCGGCCTCCAGGTCCGCACCGTCGTAGCCAAACGCGATCCACGCCTTGCCGTCGGTCAGGTCCTCCAGCGGCAGGTTGGTGGTGTAGCCGCCGTAGGACTCCGCCAGCGCGAAGCTGGCGCTGGTCTCCACCTCGTCGAGCAGGGTGTCCAGCGACACCCCCTCCCAGGTGGTGCCCAGCTTGGACCAGTGGGTGACGCAGTGGATGTCGACCGTGACCGCCTCGGTGGGCAGGGCGCGGAAGGCGGCCCAGTCCCAGCGCCGCTGCTCCCCCGTCTCGCTGGTGATGGTGAACTCCCAGTCCTCGGGGTCGATGTCGGGCGTCGGTCCCGCCGACAGGACCGGGAAGTCCTCGACCAGGTACTGGCCCGGAGGCAGCTCCGCGCTGGGACGCTCCCGCCGCCCCCTGAACCCTGGAGAAACGGTGCCCATCGTCGCTCTCCT
>WNFZ01005460.1_pt1 | contig 11665 bp, 10 predicted proteins | sample 5400081 | NCBI WGS metagenome assembly WNFZ01 (sample SAMN13153365, study PRJNA577476) | soil metagenome | isolation source: 80 cm soil or saprolite under grassland replicate 1 | place: USA:California | collected 2016-06-15
CAAGGTTGGCCATGAACGTGGCGAACGCTTCGTTCAGCCAGATACCGTTCCACCACCGCATCGTGACCAGGTCGCCGAACCACATGTGGGCCAGTTCGTGTGCCACGACGTCGGCCACCGCCAGGAGCTCCTGCTGCGTAGCCTGGGATGGCTCGACGAGGAGCAGCGATTCCCGGTAGGTGATCAGTCCGAGGTTCTCCATGGCGCCGGCGGCGAAGTCCGGCAGGGCCACGAAATCGACCTTCTTCTCCGGATACGGGATCCCGTAGTAGTCGGTGAAGAACCGGAGCGAGAATGCCCCGGACTCCACGGCGAAGTCCACTAGGTGTCCCTTGCCGGGGACGTGCGCCACTCGCAGCGGAACCCCGTCCACGTCCACCGCCTCGGTCAGCTCGAGCGGCCCGACCACCCACGCGACGAGGTACGTCGACATGGGGATCGTGTCGTCGAACCGGATCGCCGTCTTCCGATCCCCCGACGGCTCCCGGCCCACCTCCGGCGTGTTGGAGAGCGCGACCAGCCCCTCCTCTGCGACCAGCGTCACCGAGAACACGGCCTTCAGGTCGGGCTCGTCCCAGCAGGGGAACGCCCGCCGGGCGTCGGCCGCCTCGAAGTGGGTCGTGGCGATGGTCCGGGTCCGGCCCTCGGCGTCGGTGTAGGTCGAGGGATAGAACCCCACGAGCCGCTCGTTCAAGACCCCCGTGTACTCCAGGTGCAGCGTCCACTCACCCGGCGGCGCGGGTTCGGTCAGCAGGACGCGCGCACGCTCGTTCACCCGGTCGAGCGAGATCTCCGAGACGTCGAGCTTCGTGCCGTGGCCGTTCGTCAGCCGGCCACCCTCGACCTTGAGGTCCACGGCGTTCAGCACGATCTCCGTGATGGGTTCGCGCACGGTGATTCGGACGTCCTCGGCACCGCGGAAGGTCCCCGCGGCCAGGTCGGGCTCGACGACGAGCTCGTAGCGGGAGGGGATGACGGTCCGAGGCAGGCGGTACGTCGACTCGCCTCCGCCCACCCGGCTCACAGCACCGGGGCGAGCCAGGAGGCGTACTGCTCGATCTCTCCCTTGGTCGCCGCGAAGAACGTTCCCTGGATCTCCTTCGTGATCGGCCCCCGGGTCCCCTCGCCAACGACGCGATCGTCCACCTCGCGCACCGGGGTGATCTCGGCGGCGGTCCCGGTGAAGAAGGCCTCATCGGCGTTGTACAGGTCCGTGCGGACCAGGTTCTCCTCGCGCACCTCGTAGCCGAGGTCACCGGCGATCGACATGACGGTGGCCCGGGTGATGCCGTCGAGGCAGCCCGACTGCGTGGGCGGGGTGAGCAGGACGCCCTGGTGGACGATGAACACGTTCTCGCCCGTCCCGTCCGTGATGTAGCCCATCTGGTTCAGCATGATGGCCTCGTCGTACCCAGCTTTGATGGCTTCAATCTTCCCCAGGACCCCGTTGATGTACTGCCCCGTGGCTTTGGCCGCTGCCGGGAGCGCGTTCTGGTCGTTTCGCCTCCAGGAGGAGATCTTGACCCGCACGCCTTGCTCGAGCGCCTGCTCGCCGAGGTACGCACCCCACGGCCACACGGCGATCACCACGTTCACCGGCGCGCTCAGCGGGTTCACGCCCATCTCTCCGTAGCCCCGGAACACCAGGGGCCGGATGTAGCACGCGGACAGCTCGTTCACCCGGATGGTCTCCTTTACCGCCTCCGAGAGCGCCTCGGCCGAAAACGGGATGTCCAGGTGGTAGAGCTTCGCCGACCGGAACAGCCTCTTGAGATGCTCGTCCAGATGCCACACGGCCGAGCCGCGCGCGGTCTCGTAGCACCGGATGCCCTCGAACACGCCACTGCCGTAGTGCATGGCGTGGGACAGGACGTGGACCTTGGCGTCGCCCCAGTCCACCAGGTCCCCGTCCATCCAGACCTTCCCGACGGGCGTGATGGGCATCGACTCCTCCTTCGCGCGATGCGCACCGGGCCGACTCCGGGGCGGCCGGCGCGGCCTTCGACAGGATATCGGGTCAGGGCAGGTCGTACGCTCGCCACAGGATCTGAAGGTCGGGCTCCACCGGCCGCTCCAGCGAGCCGAATCGCGCCGCAGCCCAAGTCCGGAGCTCGGGACCCACGCGGTGCCGGACGTCGTCCGGGACCCGCCAGGTCCAGGAGTGCATCCCGGCGTCCATCTCGTTCAGGAACTGCCCGACGGTGGTGTCGTCGTGGGTCGCGATCGGTGGCAGCAGGCGCGCCCGAGCCCCGTGGCGTTCGAACTCGCGGTCGAGCGCGGCTGGGTCCCTGGGGTCGAGCCCCACAGCGAAAGGGACGCCTCCTGCGAGCTCCAGGAACCGGTCGACGATCCCCCACGTGTCATTGAACCCACCGAGGCTCACGAGCGCGGTTCCGCCGGGGCCGATGACGCGATCGAGCTCCTCGACGAGCCGTTGCCACTCGGGGACGAGGTGGAACACCCACCGGACGACGGCGCTGCCGAACGCACCGTCGCGGAACGGCATCCGGGTGGCGTCGGCCAGGATGAGCGAGAAGGGGATGGCGCCGCCCGCCTTCTCCACCAGCTTGGCCAGCATCGGCCCGGACAGGTCGAGCCCGACCATCGGCACGCCCGCGCGGTGCAGGGGGAGCGAGATGAGTCCGGTCCCCACTCCGACCTCCAGGCAGCGCCCCCGTCCTGTGAGCTCACTTCGCAGCAGCTCGACGGTGGCCCGTTCCGCCTCCGAGGAGAGCGCACGCGTCCGGTCGTAGAACTCGGCCGCACGATCGAACCGGATCGAGCCCGAACCCGTGCCCGCGGGCGGTGGCACCGAGCCGATGGCCTAGTTGAGCGAGGGGTCGGGGGGCATCAGCCGGAGCAGGTCGTACTGGCGCCCCTTCCGCCGGAGGACCTCGCTCCACAGCCGGTCGGGATCGGGGTTGAAGACGTCGTCCTCCAGGGCGGGCTCCACGATCCACGATCCCTCTTCGAGCTCGGCTTCGAGCTGCCCCGGACCCCACCCCGCGTGTCCGGCGAACACCCTGGCCTTTCGGATGCCGCCGATCGAATCGCCGTCGGACTCGTCCGGCAGGAACCCGATGGAACCGAAGGCCACGACGTTCGCCCGCTCGGGCTCCTCGAAGTCGGCCACCACCACCGCCGCCTGGGGCTGGACCGGTCCGCCGATGAACAGCGGGTCCCCCGGCGCCACCAGGTCGGCCAGGGGCGGGGCGGCCTCGCTGACCGGGACCTCCGTGGCCCGGTTCAGCACCACGCCGACCGCGCCCTCGTCGTCGTGGTGGCCGATCAGCACCACGGTCCGGCGGAAGTTGGGATCCCACAGGTCTGCGCCGGCGATCAGCAGATGGCCCTTCAGGCTGTCCATACGGTTCCCATCATCCCCCGTGTCGGTGGGGTCCGCTCAGGACTTGAGGGCGGGCTGCCAGGCGCTCGGCAGGTCGACCGGCCGGCTCACCCAACCCTCCAGGTATCCCCGGGCCACGAGCTGGATGAACATGTACACGCCGACTTCCCAGAAGGCGGACAGGACGCCGGGGTGGTAGCCCCGCGAGCTCACCCCGTGCTGGAGGGATTCCACCGCGCGCCAGTCCTCCCGGTTGGTCACGTCCCAGAAATCCACGGCCCACGAGGGATCGAACCCGGGACGCTCCACGAGCTCCGGCGGGAACAGCCACTCGCACTCGACGAAGGTCCGGTCGACGGCCAAGGGCTCCAGCCGGTGCGTCAGGACGTAGTCCGGATGGGGGCTGATCAGGAAGCTCGGCCACATCCCGACGTACCCGACCTGCCGGCGAAGCTCGTCGTCGAGGCCTCGGAGCGGGACGCCGTGGCTCCTGCCGTCGAGCGACATGGTCTCGGCGTCGTCCCGGAGCAGCATGGGGCCGGCCACGTACAGCCCGTCGTGGGGGAAGGCCACGCTGCTTTCGGGCGGGCTCACGCGGCACAGCGCCGGGTGGATCTCGGAGCAGTGATAGCACTCCTGGTAGTTCTCGGCGATGAGCTTCCAGTTGGCCGCCAGCTCGTAGGAGTGGCGGGCCCCGACCATCAGTCGTTCGGGCTCGTACGGGGCGAAGTAGTCGTCGAGGTGCCCGACGTGCCGGTCGAACGGGACGCCATCGCCCGAGGGGTTCACAAACTCCCACCCTCGCCACTCCACCGATGACGGGTGGCGGTGGCGCGCTCCCGCTCGGCCCAGGCACAGCCACGAGGCGTCGAAGAAGTGCTCGAGCTCCCACTCGAAGACCTCCGGCGACGTGTATGCCTCGGAGGGCAGGGCATGGCTGTGCCCGAACGGCTCGAGGGCGGGCGCCAGACGCTCGGGGTCGATGGGCGCGGGCTGCGCTTTCCGCACCGTCTGCATCGTCTCGGTCACGGATGCATCCTAGGCCTTCGGGATGTCCTTGCCCGGGTCCAGGAACGGCAGCGCCGCGGTCATGGCCGGAACCGGTCCGTCCGGCGACACTAGCACCAGCTCGTTCCCCGGCCCGGCGAGCTCGATCGGCACCCACGCGTACCCGATGTTCGTCTTCAGCCGGAACGAGTGGCTGGCCGATGTGAGCTTGCCGACCACGCGCCCGTCCCACCGGACGGGCCAGAAGTCCTCCAGCCATAGCCGGATCGGCTCGCCGCCGATCTCCACGCCGACCAACTTCCTCGTTACCCCTTGCGCCGCAATCCTCTCCAGCGCCGGCCTGCCGATGAAGTCGGCCGAGAACTCCACGAGCCGTTCCATCCCGGTGACCTCGAACGGGTTGTCCTCGATGGTCATGTCGTTGCCGTAGTTGAAGATGCCCGCCTCCAGCCGCCGCTGGTCGGACGGGGCGATGGCCCGGATCTTGTACGGCGCTCCCGCCTCCATCACCCGATCCCAGAGTTCGAGCCCACGCGACGAGTCGCGGAGGTAGATCTCGTAGCCGACCTCGCCGGTCCATCCGGTCCGGGACACCACGACCGGGATACCGTCCACGTCGGTCTCCACGCACCAGTAGTACCGGAGGTCCATCACGAGGTGGCCGAACAGGTCTCGGACAAGCTCCTTGGACTTCGGGCCCTGGACCTGGAGCGGGGAGACGTCCGGCTCGCGCACCACGACCTCCAGGCCGGCCAGGGCCTGGACGCCCTTCGCGTACAACAGCGCGTCGGAGTCTGCCAACGACAGCCAGAAGTGATTCTCCCCCACGCGCAGCAGGACCGGGTCGTTCACGATGCCGCCGTCCGGCGCGATGAGCGGCGAGTACTTGCACTGGCCCACCGCGCACCTCGAGAGGTCCCGGCACGTGAGGAGCTGCGTGAACGCCGCGGCGTCGCGCCCCGTGATCTCGACCTGCCGCTCCACCGCCACGTCCCACAACGTCACGTGCTCGAGCAGGTGCCAGTACTCCGTCTCGTCGTCGTCGTAGAGCGTGGGGATCAGCATGTGGTTGTACAGGTCCCAGCTGGTGCACCCGGCCTCGACCGTCCGCTGCCAGTACGGCGACTTGCGGTACCAGGACGCCACGTAGAACGGGAACGAGTACGGCTCCTTCATCGCCCTCTCCGGCGGCGTCCGCGCTTTCGATCGGAACGGATCTCCCGCACGCAGTTGTACGCGGGGATCCCGGTCACGCCGCCACCCGCGTGGGTGGCGCTCGAGCACTGATAGAGGCCGGCGATGGGGGTTCGGTAGTCGGCGTATCCCGGGACCGGCCGCATGTGGAACAGTTGGTCCGCCGACAGCTCGCCGTGGAAGATGTTGCCGCCGATCAGGCCCCATTCCCGCTCCATGTCGTGGGGGCCGATCACCTGGCGCGCCACGACCGACTCCCTGAACCCCGGCGCGAGCTCCTCGTACCCGTCGATCACCCGGTCCGCGTAGGCCTCGAGCTCGTCCCGATGCGGCTCCTCCGACCATTCGTGGGGCACCCACTGCGTGAACAGGGAGATGACGTGCGCGCCCTCCGGAGCGAGCGATGGATCCAGCACGGTTGGCACGACGCCGTCGGAGAACGGGCGCGTGGCCGGGATCCCCCGACGAGCCTCCTCGAACGCCGTCTCCAGGTATTCGACCGAGTGCGCCAGCTCGATCCCGCCGGACAGGTCGGTGAAGTCCGGCGCGCCGGAGAACCGAGGGAGCTTCGACAGGGCGCAGTTGATCTTCACCACACCGCTCCGGGTCTTCCAGTGCTCGATGTCGTTCACGAACCCCTCCGGGAGCTCGCTCCGGTCGATCTGGCGGAGGAAGGTGATCTTCGGGTGGCATGCGGTGACCACGATAGGGGCGTGGAGCTCCTCGCCCCCCTCGAGCGCCACACCGTATGCGCGGCCGGCCCGCACGAGAACCCTCTCGACCCGAGCGTTGGTCCGGACCTCGGCCCCGAACGACCGTGCGCTTCGGTCGATGGCCTCGGCCACCGCGCCCATGCCGCCCTCGGGCACCCCCCATCCGCCGAGGGTCCCGCCACCGACGTTCCCGATGGAGTGATGGGCCATCACGTACCCGGTCCCGGGCTCGTACGGACCCGCCCACGTCCCGATGAGGCCGTCGATGACCCGCACCGTCTTGACCTCCTCGGACTCGAAGAACCGGTCGACGATGTCCGCTACCGACATGGTCATCAGGCGGGTGACGTCGCCGACCGTCCTGACGTCGAGGCCCCGGAAGCTCCAGGCCAGCCGGAGCTGCTCCCACACGTCGGAAGGGCGCTTGGAGCCGATCCTCGGCGGCGTGGTCATCAGGAGTGGTCCGAGGACGTCGGCGAGCCCCGAGATCCACGCGTCCCATCGTTCCGCTGCGTCGGCGTCATGCGTGGAGAACTTGGCGAACTCGTCGCGGTTCTTCGCGTTGTCGTCGTACTCGACCATCACGCGGCCGTCGGGGAACGGCACCACGTACGGGCCGACCGGGTGGACGCGATACCCGTGTCGCTGGAGTCGAAGGTCGCGGATGATCGTGTCCGGCATCAGGCTCATGACGTAGCTGAGCGTGGTGACCCTGAATTCGGGGTGGTCTGGCCATGGTTGGTCGGTGGCGGCCGCGCCGCCGGTCGTGTGCCGGGCCTCGCACACCACGGTGCTCGCGCCTGCCCGCGCGAGGTATGCCGCCGCCACCAGGCCGTTGTGGCCACCTCCGATGACGATGGCGTCGTACCGGTTCGCCCTCACCCCGAAGACCTCCTGAACGGCGGTTCAGCCGAACGATAGCACCGCTGAACGGCGGTTCAATGCGGCGGCACGGCCGGTCAGGTCGGGTCGCCGATCGAGGGTAGGATGCGCGGCTCGACGCGCGTCGTTTCCCGGCCTCCTCGGAGCCGGCGGGTGGTCGGCCACAGGAGCAGCGCCGCCGCCAATGAGCTCAGGCCGGCCAGCGCGTACGCCCCCTGCGGACCGAACAGGGCGAGCGCTCCCGCCGCCAGGACGTAGGCGATGGCCACCGCCACGTGGACGAGGGACTCCATCGAGGCGATCAGCCGGCTCCGCACGGCGTCGGGGGTCCGGCGCTGCCGGATGCCCTGGTCGGCCACCTCGCTCATCGCATCGCCGAACCCCATCAGGAACATCAGGCCCACGATGGGCGGGAACCACGGGGAGGCCCACGTCCCCATGGCCGCCACCCCGGCGATGACCATGCCCCCGATGAGCCACCCGGGCTCGGTTCGCTCGGTGAGCCGGCGCGCGGCGATCGAGCCGACCACCGACCCCAGGCCCCACAGGGCGACCAGCAACCCGAACCCGATGGCACCCGCGTGGAACGCGGCGGAGAGCGGCCGGTCGGCAACCTGCGCGATGCCGGCGCCGAGCACCACCACGACCCAGGCGGCGGCGATGACCCGAAGGACCCGATCGTGGAACAGGAACCGGAACCCGGCGCGCATGCCCTTGTATTCCTCTGCGTCCCCGGGGGTCCGATCCTCGGAGAATCGGGCGCGGACCGATGCCACCAGGCCGACCGAGACGACGAACGATGCTGCGTTGGCGACGAACACGACCTCGTGCCCCGCGGCCGCGACCAGCACGCCGCCCAAGAGCGGGCCCAGGGTGATGCCGGCGTTGCGGCCCGCCGTGACCAGGCTGTTGGCCCACGCGATGTCCTCGGGCTTGTCCACGACATTCGGGATGGCCGCGGCGGACGACGTCCAGAACGGGATCTCGGCGAGCGCCGAGATGAACCCCACGGCCACCAGCGCGCCGGGCTCGTGAACCAGTGCGAGCCCGAGGAAGGCCACCGAACCCGCCAGATCGGACAGGATCATCACGCGCTTGCGGTCGAACCGGTCGCCCAGGACGCCGCCGAAGGGCCCAAAGGCCCCGGCGACCCCATGGGTCAGCAGCAACGTCAAGCCCAGCCAGGCCGCGGACCCGCCGGAGCGGATGAAGACGGCGTCCAGCAGCGCGGTGTAGGCGGCGGCGCTGCCCGTCTCGGAGATGGCCCGGGCCAGGGCGAGCCGCCGGACGGCGGTCCGGGGCGGGGTCCTCATCGCGCGACCCTTCACCTCCCCGGCACGTCCCTTAGGTGAGCTCCATGGCCGGCGCGTTCACAGCGTCGGCATCCTCAGCCGTCGGGGCGTCCAGCTCAACGACCTCACGCTCAGATCCACGCCGCAGGATGGGGAGAAGGACGAAGGCCCCGATGGCCGCGGTCAGGCCGCCGATCGCGTAGACGTTCTGCGGCCCGACGGCCCGCAACACGACCCCGGCGGCGGCGAGCCCCAGGACGAAGGCGATGGACGTGAGGCCCTCCGAGGCCGCGATCACGCGGCTGCGGACGGCATCGGGCGTTCGCCGCTGCTGGATGCCCTGTTCGGCCACCAGCACGATGGCGTCGCCCACCCCCGACAGCAGGGCGACGACCAGGATCGGCCAGAACAACGGCGAGACGGCGATGGCGGCGGTGGTCACGGCGACCAGCGCGGTTCCCAGGAACAGGGCCCTGGGCTCCCGCTCCTCGTTCAGGTACCGGCCGGCGAACGACCCGGCGACCGATCCCGCCCCCCAAAACGTGATCAGCAGGCCGTAGCCGATGGAGCCGGCGTGGAAGTGCTCGACCAGCGGCACGTCGGCCACCATCACCAGGCCAAGCCCGAACACCAACCCAGTCCAGGCCAGCACCAACGTTCGTAGCACCCGATCCCGGGCGATGAACACGAACCCCGCCCGAAGCCCGCGGTGCTCGGTCGCGTCGGAACGCTCCCTGCGAAGGGCGCACGAACGGTCCACACCAGGACCGCCGAGACCGCGAACGTCACCGCGTTCAGGCCGAACACCCATGCCGGCCCAATGGCGGCGACCAGCACGCCGCCGATCGCCGGGCCGACCATGACGCCGGCGTTCCGCCCAAGCGAGATCAGGCCGTTCGCCCAGGACAACTCGGACGGCTCGACCATGTTCGGGATGGCCGCGGCCGACGCCATCCAGAACGGCGTCTCGACGACGGCCGAGACGAACGCCAGAGCGAGCAGCCACGCGGGATCGCCGGCGAACGCCATCACGGCGAAGGCCGCCACTCCCCCCAGGTCGGACACGATCATCACCCGTCGGCGGTCGAACCGGTCGCCGATCGCGCCAGCGAGCGGCGCGACGAAACCGTTCACGCCGAACGTGAGGAGCAGGGTCGCCGACAGCCACGCGGGCGAGCGCGTGCGCTCGTACACCGTGAACATCAGCGCCGTGTACGCGGCAGCCCCACCGGTGATTGAGATGAGGCGCGCCGTTGCCAGGCGGCGCACGGCGGCCTTCGGTGAGGTGTGGGTAGTCATGAAGCGACTCCTTGATTCGGTGGCTCAGGACGTGCGAGGAGGGTGAGGAACCGCCCGCCGGAGGCGAGCGAACGCGTCAGCCAGTGACGCTGGAGTTGATCACCGTGAGCCGCTTCATGGTTCGGCGAGTGTACCAGCCCGGCCGAGCCGTGGGAACCACCAGTTTCGCCGCAGCGGGGAAGGCGCTAATCCGGGAGGACCACGAACCAGGCGTCGGCGGCGCCGACGGCCGTCGAGATCTCCTCGATGATCTGCGGGGTCACCGCGCTGTCCAGGGTGAGGGCCATGAGCGCGGTCCCGCCGCGCGTGGACCGGCCCACGTCCATGGTGGCGATGTTCACGTCGTGCTGCCCCAGGATCGTGCCCACCTTCCCGATGACGCCCGGACGGTCCTCGTACGCGAAGAACAGCATGTAGGTGGCCGGCGACATCTCGACGTCGTAGCCCAGGACCTGCATCACGCGTTCGGCGTTCCGCTTGCCCACCAGGGTTCCCGCGACTGACGCCTCCTCATCCTCGGTCTGCGCCCGGAGGGCGATGAGGTTCACGTAGTCGCTCGACACCGCGGACCGCATCTCGGAGACCGCCATGCCTCGTTCACGCGCGATGATGGGCGCGTTCACGTACGACAGCGGCTCGTGGACCACGCCGCTCAGCACCCCCTTGATCAGGGCGAGGGTCAGCGCGCGCGTGTCGACCTCGGCGATGCGCCCGTGGTACTGGCACTCGATCGCACTCACCGCTCCCCGGGCCAGGCCGGTCAGTAGCATCCCGAGCTTCTCGGCGAGCGGCAGGAACGGCCGCACCACCTCCGAGACTTCCGCACCGGCCGAGACGTTCACCGCGTGGGGCACGAACTCGCCCATCAGCGCGAGCCGGACCATCTCGGCGATGGATGCTCCCGCCTTGTCCTGGGCCTCCACGGTCGAAGCCCCGAGGTGCGGCGTCACGACGACCTGGTCGAAGGCGAACAGCGGTGACTCCGTGGTCGGCTCCTCGGCGAAGACGTCGAGGGCCGCGCCGGCCAGATGCCCGTCCTCGATGGCCTTTGCCAAGGCCGACTCGTCCACGATCCCCCCGCGTGACGTGTTCACCAGGCGCGCGCCGTCTTTCATCAAGGCGAGCTCCCGCTCCCCGATGAGGCCCTCGGTGTCCGGCGTGCGCGGCAGGTGGAGCGACACGAAGTCCGCCTGTACCAGGAGAGCCTCGAGGGTCGGCATCAGCTCGACCCCCATCTCCTTGGCCCGCTCCCTGGGGACGTACGGGTCGAACGCGATGACCCGCATGCCGAAGGCCGCGCAGCGCTGGGCCACCATCGAGCCCACCCTTCCCAGGCCCACGACGCCCAGGGTCTTGCCCGCAAGCTCGACCCCCTGGTAGCGCTCCCGCTCCCACCGGCCGGCCTTCAGCGCTGCGTTCGCCTGCGGAATGTTGCGCGCCTGGGCCAGCATGAGGGCGACGCTGTGCTCGGCGGCCGAGACGATGTTCGACTGCGGTGCGTTCACGACCATCACGCCGCGCCGCGTCGCCGCTTCCACGTCGACGTTGTCCAGACCGATCCCGGCCCTGGCGATGACCTTCAGGTTCTCGGCGGCCTCGATCACGTCGGCCGTGACCTTGGTCTGCGACCGGACGATGAGCGCGTCATACGGCGCGATCTCCAGGGCAAGGTCCCCCCGAGCGAGCTCGGGGCGGACATCGACTTGGAAGTCTTTGCGCAATAGCCCGAGGCCACGTTCCGACAGTGGCTCGGTGACCAGAACCCGCATGCGCCTATTCCGCGGAGGCGAAAACGTCCTCGGCGGCGGCCACGGCCGCGCCCCGCTTGACCGGGTATCCCAGCTTGTCCAGGGCGAGCTCGACGGCGGCCAGCCCTCGGATCATGTCGAGCCGCTCGTAGTACCCGAGGTGGCCGATGCGGAAGACCTTGC
>WNFZ01011976.1_pt1 | contig 11665 bp, 7 predicted proteins | sample 5400081 | NCBI WGS metagenome assembly WNFZ01 (sample SAMN13153365, study PRJNA577476) | soil metagenome | isolation source: 80 cm soil or saprolite under grassland replicate 1 | place: USA:California | collected 2016-06-15
TTGTTCAAGCGATCGCCTTACTTTATCTCGCGCGATCTGTCATTAGCCGCCGGTTTGGTCGGCGTGAAGCGCTACTCACCTTCCTCGTGATTTGGTCGGCGCTGTTCTATCTCCAGGTCATCATCCGATCCGACTTCACACACCTCGCGATAACACTATCGCCATTTTTTCTCCTCACGGCGTTCGGTTGGTCAATCGTGCACGAGAAAATCGCCAATTATCGTAAGCTTAAGCTCGCATTGTCCGCCGTCGTCGCCATCTTGGTCGCCTCGTTTCTATGGATCCTTCATTCATTCGCTTTACCTGATGGGACGCGGGCGAACGAGCAACTGGCGTTGGAGCGCGGCGGTGTGCGGATTGAGCAGGCACACGTCATTGCCGATTTTGTTCAACGGCTGCAGGCGAGTGTTCCCCCGGAGCGCTCGATACTGGTGTTGCCTTACCAGCCGATGTTTTATTTTCTCTGCGAACGGCGAAACCCGACCCGCTGGAACTATCTGTGGCCGGGCGATCAAACCGCGCAAGATCACGAGCGCTTGATCGAAGAAGCAGAGCGCGATCCGCCCGCGATAGTGTTGCTCGCACAGCAAAGCGACGTAGCCGCATTCGCACCTGCCATTGTCGAGTATCTACGTGCGCGCTACCTCTGGACCGGCGATGTCGGCGATATTGCGATCTATGTTCGCTTTTAAATTCACGACGGCTTTGATTTTTCCAGTCCTGGCGGTCACCATTTCCGCCTAATGGCAAACCGGCGTTCCACGATCTTTTCGCTGATCCTCTTGCTGGCAATGGCGCTGGCTATGTTTGCCGATCTTTTATTCGCCGGCGGCACGCGCGTGCTTGGACATCCCGGCAGCGATATGTTCTTGCAATACTTCGCATGGCGCGAATTCGGTTTCCGCGAATTGGCGAAGGGAAATCTGGCGCTGTGGAACCCGCATATCTTTAGCGGAGCGCCGTATTTCGGTGGAATGCAAGGAGCGCTGCTCTATCCGCCGAATTGGCTCTTCCTGGTTTTGCCCACGCCTGTCGCGATCAACTGGTCAGTGGCGCTGCATGTTTTCGCCATTGGCGCGTTCATGTTTTTTTGGATGAAACAACGGGGGCTCTCCGCTCCGGCCAGTTTCTTTGCCGGCACGCTGGTTATGTTTTGCGGCGCCTTTTTTCCGCACGTTTTTGCCGGGCATTTGCCTCAGTTGAGTGCGATGACGTGGTCGCCGCTCATTTTTTGTTCGATCGACGCAGTTTTCAGGACTCAGCGCGTTCGTTGGTCGTTGCTTGGGATGTTTGCTATCGCAATGCAGACGTTGGCAGGATTTCCGCAGTACGTCTTTTACACCGCAATCATTGCGGGATTTTACGCCGCATTGCGATTGATCGGCCACTGGAATTGGCGCGTCGCAGCGGCCTTGCTGAGCATCTATCCAGGCGGTGCTCTTCTTGCAGCCGTGCAATTGCTGCCCGCTATCCAGACAACGCGCGAAACCACGCGCGGGTTCAGGCTGCCTTTTCAATTTGCCTCTATGCTCTCTCTCCCGCCCGAGAACTTCGTGACGCTGCTCGCGCCGGATTTTTTTGGGCAAATGGCGAGATACTGGGGGCGCTGGTATTTGTGGGAAACGTCACTGTTCATTGGCGTAGTGGGCGTGGCGTTCGCCATCTATGCGACGATTCGATGCGAACGCGGAACGAAATGGCGCCCGCTGATTGTTGTTTGCGTTGCATTTTTATTGGCCCTCGGCGCCTACACACCCTTGTTCGGTTTTCTTTATGCATGGGTGCCCGGCTTCGATCGCTTCCGCAGTATTTCGAAGTTTAGTTTTCTAGCGTCGCTGTTTCTTTGTCTGCTCGCGGCCAGCGGACTCGACCGGTTGTTCCGACAAAAGAGAATCGAGACTCCGTTTATCGTTGCCGTTTTCGCGGGTGCCGCAGCCTTGGGTGTCGCCGGTTGGTGGACCGCAAGCACTGGGTCCTGGCCGGGACTAATGAACGCCAGTCGCGCCAGTGGCCAATCGTACTTGGTCCCCCAACTCTACGCGGACACGGACTTTATTGCCCAATCACAGCATCTCGCAGCGATGTCGCTGTTTGTCGCCGCTGGAATTTGCGCGCTCCTTGGCATCATCCTGGCCTTCGCCAGGCGCGAACCGCGTGCGCTCTTTGGCGTGATCGCTTTGGGCGCGGTGGAAATGTTTATTTTTGCGCACGGCGTGCGTGCCACGTTTGACAGCACCACCATCGTGAATCGCGATGAAAAGCGGTTTATCGAGGAGCACGCTGGCGATTACCGGATCATGAATGTCGCGAACCCGAACAGCGCGATGTCGCTCGGCGCGCAAGACATGTGGGGGTACGAAGCGACCGTGGTGCGGCGCTGCGCCCAGTTCATGACTTGGAGCCAGGGCGGTGATCCCGATCAGGCGATGTCGTACGTGAAGTTCGTCCGCTACGATCCCCTCTTTGCCATGCTGCGTCTGCGCTATGCCGTCGGGCAACGCGGGAATGAATTGGAAATCGGCGATGCACCAGAGCCCGCCATGTCGCACCTCCACCTTGTTTCCAGCTATCGTGTCCTGCCAGACCGCAATGCAATCTTCGACGCCTTGCGCTCAACTACATTTGACCCCGCGCGCGAAGTAATTTTGGAATCGGAACCGGAACCGAAACCCTTACGAGGCGAAAGCACAGGCACGGCGCGAATTGTTGCCGCTTCAACTGACACGCTGGAAATTGAAGCTGATGTCGAACAACCCTGCATCTTGCTGATCACGGATGCATTCACGCCGTCGTGGCGAGCTATCGCCCTGCCCGGGAGCGTTCAGACAAATTACAAATTGCTGCCGGCAAATTACATCTTGCGAGCGGTGCCGCTGCTCGCCGGTCATCATCATTTACGCGTCGAGTACGCACGTGATGCGCTTACAATTGGAAAGTGGATTTCAATTCTCGCCACGCTCGCATTTCTCACGGCCCTCGGCAGATGCGCCACACTTGATCGCCGTTATTGGTCGGGCGCGATCAATTCGCGGTGTCGCCAAGCGTAAAGGAATCCCGAGTAAATCGTTAATGCCACGGTGATCCAAACCAAAATCGGACCGGCTTCCCTCCACGCGCGCAGCCACCACGTCGAGGTTTCATTCGCATAGCGTAGTTCGGCAATCGAGAGGAGCGCGAGAAAGAAAATAATCGTTATCATTTGCCAGGAAGTTTTCTGTTTACCCAGACTTTCCGCTGCAAGAATCCGCCCTTTTGCACTGGCCATTAGCCGCAATCCGGTAATCAAAAAATCCCGCGCCACTACTGCCGTGGCCGCCCATGCGGGCACAGCTTTAAGAGGCACGAGCGAAATGAACGCAGCCGCCACCATGATTTTGTCCACCAGTGGGTCCATCAATTTGCCAAAATTCGTGACGAGCCCGTAGCGCCGAGCGATTTCTCCATCAACAAAATCGGTCAGGCCTGCGATCAGAAAAATCACGAGCGCTGCAGTGCGCGCGTATTGCCAGGAAGAATTGAGCGCGACCACGAAGAGAACCGTCAGCGCAAGGCGGCCCAAAGTAATTCGGTTCGCCCAATTCATCTTGCTGTAGCCGCGGCCCTGTGGGCCGCGTGGGGCTGTTTTTCTGTTGTAAACCGTGGCTTCTTCCAAATCGGCACTTTCTTCTTCAACTCATTGACGACCCATTGACTGGCTCGAAACGCTTCTTCCCGATGCAAACTGCTCACGCGCAGAAAAAGCGATGGCTCTCCAACAGCGATAAAGCCGATTCGGTGATGAATGATAACAACCCGAAGTCGAAAGTTCTCCGCGGCCTGCTCGGCAATTTGTCTCAACTGATGTTCGGCCATTTCTCGATGCGCTTCATATTCAATTCCATCGATCTCGCGTCCATCCTCAACGCTCCGGACGATCCCCGAGAAATCGACCATCGCCCCGGCTCCGAGGGGATCATTCTCCGGCGGCCTAAGTGGTGCGTTGGTCAGTAAAACTTCGCAAACGAAATTTGCCATGGGTTACGAATGCTCGTTACAATGATGTCTTCTCCGAAATCAGAAAAGAAGATACTAAAATGACAACCAATCAATGTGATATTGGCCTGATCGGTTTGGGTGTGATGGGCGAAAATCTCGTACTCAACATGGAATCAAAGGGCTTTTCGGTCGCCGTGTTCAATCGCACCACCGAAGTCACCGAGAAATTCGCTGCCGGCCGCGCCCAAGGAAAAAACATTCAGCCGGCGCGGACTTTGGAGGAATTCGTCGCCGCGCTTAAAAAACCGCGGATAGCGATGCTGATGGTAAAAGCGGGCTCGCCGGTGGACGCCGTGATCAATCAACTCGCCCCGCTGCTCGAAAGAGGCGACGTGATCATCGACGGAGGAAACTCGCTTTTTACTGACACGCAGCGACGTGGGAAGGAACTGGAAGGAAAAGGAATTCACTTTGTCGGCATGGGCGTTTCCGGCGGCGAAGAAGGCGCGCTCAAAGGCCCTTCGCAAGATCGCCGCGCAAGTGGATGGCGAACCGTGTTGCCGCTACATGGGCCCGGATGGCGCCGGTCATTACGTCAAGATGGTGCACAACGGCATCGAGTACGGCGATATTCAATTGATCTGTGAATCCTACGCCATTCTGAAGGACACCCTGGAGATGGATGCGGCGCAACTGGCTGAAGTTTTTACAGAATGGAACAAAGGCGAGCTCGAGAGCTACCTCATTGAGATCACATCGCAGATCTTTCGAAAGATCGATCCCGAGACCGGCAAGCCGCTGGTCGACATGATTCTCGATAAAGCCGGTCAAAAAGGCACCGGCATCTGGACACTTCAAGCTGCGATCCGCCAATCCGTCGTCATTTCCACAATCAACGCGGCAGTCGAAGCGCGCGTTGTCTCGTCAAGGAAAGATGAACGCGTAGCTGCGTCGAAGATTTTGCCGCAACCGAGAGCTCGAAAGTTTAAAGGCAATCGCGCGCGGCTCGTCGAGGGGGTGCGCGACGCGCTTTATGCGTCGAAAATTGTGTCTTACACACAGGGAATGGAGCTTCTGAGCTCTGGAAGCGCCGAATACAAGTGGGACCTCAACCTAAGCGATATCGCCACCATCTGGCGAGGCGGCTGCATCATTCGCGCGAAATTTCTAAACCGGATCGTGGAGGCGTATCGACGCGATGCCGCGCTGCACAATCTCCTGCTGGATCGATATTTCACGAGGGCGATCAAAAAGGCACAGCGGAAATGGCGTCTCGTAGTTTCGACGGCGATCAAACATGGCGTAGCCGTCCCCGCGTTTTCCGCCTCACTCGCTTACTTCGACAGTTATCGTCAAGCGCGTTTGCCGGCAAACCTCCTGCAAGCACAACGCGATTTCTTTGGCGCGCACACTTACGAGCGCATCGATAAGCCTGGCGTCTTCCACACCGACTGGATGGAACCAGTAGAAAAGTCCGCCGAGAAACGGAGCGAACCAAAAACACCCCCGCCGCATCACGCAGGAGAGTGATAGTAAATGTGGGAGGGACCTCAGTGTCCCGACCAATCGTTGAAATCGCCGCGCTGAGGCGGCTCCCACATTTTGCTATCTAAAGTCGTGTGACTCGCTGCCGATGAGTTGTTCGTGCGCGAGCGCTCTGATCTGACGCGCTTTAATCAAAACTATATTGTCTGAATTTTGCACTTCCCCTTCGATGAGAAGAAAGGCTTCTTCGGTAATCACCAGCCGAAAATCTTCGAACAAGTCAGGATCGACAATCGCATTTGAAACGCCGGTCTCGTCTTCCAGGCTGATGAAAACAAATCCTTTCGCCGTGCCGGGGCGCTGACGGCAAATCACATTGCCGGCGATCTGAACGATTGAACCGTGCCGGGCGTGAACTAGATCAATCGCTCGCCAAATGTTCGGCAAACATTCGCGCAGCAGTTTCATCGGATGCGGCCCAGTGGTCAGATTCATGGTTTCATAATCTGCGCGTACACGCTCGGGTAAGCTCATTGCTGCCAGCGGCAATCGCGAAGTCTGGGGAGCACAGGCTGCTAGCCTGTTGCGTCCGGCAGCTTGCGGGACGCTCTGTGTGTTTGCACGCGTGGGGTAGAAAGATGTTTGCGGCAAGCTGCCGCAAACTGCAGGCTGGCAGCCTGCGCTCCCCAGAATCGCGCGATTCAGCAAATCGTCGTGCACAGTTTCTTCCACCTCCCACATCGCGGCGCGGCGATGTTCGGCAAAACAATTCAAAGCACCCAGTTCTGCCAATGTGCGTAATTCGTCTTTCGTCAGGGGAACTCTCCGCTTGAAATCTTCCAACGACTCAAATTGCCGATCTTGTCTTTGGCTGACGAGTTCTTTGGAGTGTTCCTGCCGCAATCCATTCGTCACGCATAGCCCGAGCCGAAATGTATTGTCGTCCACGACGCTGCAGCGCCAATCTGATTTCATGACGCAGACCGGTTTGACTTTCACTCCGTGTCGCTGCGCATCTTTGACGATTGTCGCTGGCGTGTAAAAGCCCATCGGCTGATTGTTGATGAGGCTGGCGTAAAATTCCGGCGGGCGATGCACCTTCAAATACGCGCTCCCGTACGCGAGAATGGCGAAACTGATTGCGTGCGATTCGGGAAATCCGTAAAGCGCAAACGACGAGATTGATTGAACGATTTTCTCAATTTTGTCCGGCGCCACGCCTTTTCGCTCCATGGCCGCGCGGAGTTTCACACTCACTTTGTTCATTCGTTCTTCGGAACGGTGGAAACTCAATGCCCGTCGCAACTCTTCCGCTTCGTCGCCGGAAAAATCCGCCATGACCATCGCGATCTTGAGCATTTGCTCTTGGAACAACGGGACGCCAAGAGTGCGCTGCAGCACTGGCTTCAATCGTTCGTCGTAATATGTGATTGGCTCTTTTCCCGCGCGCCGCGCGAGATACGGATGCACCATGTCGCCCTGGATCGGTCCCGGCCGGATGATCGCTACTTCGATCACGACATCGTAAAAACATTCCGGTTTCATCCGCGGCAACGTGGCCATTTGCGCGCGGCTCTCGATTTGGAAAACGCCGATCGTGTCCGCGCGCTGCATGATGTCGAAAGTCGCCGGATCATCTTTTGGAATGTGCGCGAGATCGAGAGGTCGTCCGCGCTCGCGGCAAAGCTCCAGCGCATCCTGCATCACCGACATCATCCCGAGCCCGAGCAGATCGACCTTCACGATGCCGAGGTCTTCGCAATCGTCCTTGTCCCATTGGGCGACGACGCGGCCCGGCATGGAAGCATTTTCCAATGGCACAAACGAACTGAGCTTGTTCTGGCAGATGATCATGCCGCCGGAATGCTGGCCAAGATGCCGCGGCAAGCCGTAAATCGCGTGATAGAGCCTGATGAACGCCGGCATCCGCGGATGATTTTGCGGCAAACCAGCCTGCTCGATTTGCGCTTCCAATTCCATCGTGTGCGGGAAATCGCCGTTTGCGAACAGATGCGAGAAGCGATCGATGGTGCTCGGAGAAAAATTCAACGCCTTGCCGATTTCGCGCGCGGCGCTGCGTCCGCGATAGCTGATCACGTTTGCGGTCATCGCAGCGCCGTGTTTGCCGTAGCGCCGATAAATTTCCTGGATCACCGCCTCGCGGCGATCGCCACTGGGAAGATCGAGATCGATGTCTGGCCAACCTTTGCGGCTCTCGTTAAGGAATCGCTCGAAGACGAGATGACTTTCGACCGGATCAACCGGTGTGATCCCTAGGCAATAACACACTGCGCTGTTGGCGGCGCTGCCGCGGCCCTGGACCATGATGTTGTGTTCGCGACAGAAATTAACGATGTCCCAGACAATCAAGAAATAGCCGGGGAATCCGAGCTTGGTGATAAGGGTAAGCTCTTCCTCAATTTGACGTTTCACCTTCGCGCTAATCGCGGCGTACCGTTGTTGCGCGCCGAACCAGACGATCGTGCGTAAGAATGAATCCATCGTGTGACCGGCCGGCACGGGATACTCGGGGAATTCGTAGCCGAGGTTTTCGAGCGAAAACGTGAGCCGCTCGGCCAGCCGGGACGTGTTTTCAATTGCTTCTGGCAGATCCCGAAAGAGTTCGCGCATTTCGCGATCACTCTTCAAATGCCGTTCGGCGTTCTGCGTCAGCAATTTTCCCGCAGCATCCAGGTGCGTGTGTTCGCGAATGCAGGTGAAAACATCCAGCACTTCGCGTCCGTACGGCTTCGCATATTGCACGCCATTCGTGGCGAGGAGCGATAATCGATTTGCACGCGCAAGATCAATCAGTTCGCGGTTGATGCGTTCCTCGCCGCGAATGAAATGTCGCTGAAGTTCTACGAAAACATTTTCGCGACCGAAAGCATCGATCAACAATCGCGCGCGACCTTCTGTGCTCCCCAGCAGTACCACTAATCCTTTTGCAAATTGCGCGAGCTCATCCCATCCCACCGCGCATTCCCCTTTTTCGCTGCGCAGATGCGCCTGGGTCAGCAGTTCGCACAAATTTTTGTAACCCGTGCGATTTGCAACCAGCACAGGTAAAATGCTGCCGTCTTCCATCGACAATTCGCACCCGATGATCGGTCGCACACCGTGCTCGCGCGCAGCGACAGAAAATCGTTGTGCGCCGTAAACGCCGTTGCGATCAAGCAATGCCATCGCTGGCATTTTCAGTTCCGCTGCGACTTCAGCTAATTGCTCGGGGAAAGAGCCGCCCCGCAAAAAGCTAAACGCGCTGCACGCATATAATTCGACATAACACATGGCATGTCATCCTGAGCGCAAGCGAAGGACCTCTCCTACGAAAGCATTGATCAGCTGGAGACTAAGAGTGCTCAATTGTGCTTATGTGAGATCTCTCGCTCCGCTCGAGATGACAATTTCAGTCATAAATCCCATCCACCTTCCAAGTTCTCTCAGCTTCATGAACACGAACCAGATCACCGCTTTCCAGTTGCACATCCCATTCGGCGCGGGCCCAAGATTTTTCGCCCCACCAATTTCCAGAAATCAAATACGGCCCCTGTTGCTCGATGACTTTCCCGCAAATTTCTGCGCTGCGAAGATGCGCGGGCGTGTCTCCATCCACTAAAACTGATGCAGACACTGCGGGCCGAAATCTTCGTAACGCCAGCTTCAAGAATGCTGTGCGCTGAGGGCGATTGAGGTCAATCGCCCCTACCTCCCACGCGAATGGCTCCATTCGAAATGCATCTGGCCGATGAGTCTCTTCCAAAACCGGCGTGCCAACTCGGTCAGCGCCGAGAAGAGCGCTCAAACGTGCGAGCGTTTCTGATAGTTGATGCGGATTGCGCAGGGTTGTTTCAAATAATCCGAATTGTTCCCTGGCCGGTTTAATCGGCTGCGCGCTCAGCGCCACAGCAACGATCGGATATTCGGATTTAAAATTCTCCAGATGCGTCTGGAGCATGCGAAACAGAAGATCGACATCGTTTGTCGGCTCCGTAATTTTGAAAACGCGTTCGTAAACTTGTTCGTTCGCGAACGTGATTTGCAGAGTCAGTTCTTTTGCGACGAGATAAATTGCGCGCAGCCGCACTGCGAGCTGCTCCAAAAAACGGCGCAGTATGAACAGGAGCGGCTCGGCTGTTTCAATTTCATTTTCAAATTCGAACCTCTCCTCGAACGACTCCGGGGGTCGAACCAGTTTGAGTAATCGATTGGATTGCCCATTCGCCCGCTCCCACATTCGAACAGCTTCCGGTCCAAGCCGCGCGCCAAGCTGCTGCTTATCAAGTGCCGCCAGCTGCCCAAGTGTATGGATCCCCCATTTGTGCAGGATCGCGAAGATTTCCTGCGCCTGCATGTCCCCTTCCATCGGCGCAATTTAGGGCAAAGGGGTATATGTTCAAGAGAACATTTAGATAATTTCCACCGGGCATTTCGGCAGCGCTTGCATGAAAGCCCGACCGTACGGTCTGGTCACGATGCGATTGTCGAGGATGACGATTATTCCGCGGTCGCTCTTGGTTCGAATCAAGCGGCCAACGCCTTGGCGCAATTTCAGGATCGCTTCCGGTAGGGAATATTCGGTGAACGGATCGCCGCCGCGCTCCTCGATCAGTTCCAGTTTCGCTTCAATGAGCGGATGATCGGGCACGGCAAACGGCAGGCGGGTGATAATCACATTCGAAAGCGCCTCGCCCGGAACATCAACGCCGCCCCAAAAGCTGTCCGTGCCAAAGAGGACACTGCGCGGCGTTGATTTGAATTGCTCCAGTAGCTTACTGCGCGGCGCGCCCGCACCCTGCATGAGAAGGTTCATGCCCTTCTCGACAAAAAATTTCTGCATGGCCGCTGCGACCTGCTGCATGTCGCGGTAATTTGTGAAAAGGACAAAGGCGCGCCCATCGGTTTTTTCGACGAAATGCGCGATCCATCGCTCCAGCTCTTTCTGATAAGCGGCGTCGCGCGGGTCGGGCATCTTTTGGACGACGAACATTTTCATTTGCCGCTGAAAATCGAACGGGCTGCCGAGCTGCGACGGTTCCGCCTCGGTTGCGCCGGTGCGCTCGCGAAAATACGCGAGATCTGCGCGGCCGACTGCCAGAGTCGCGCTGGTCATGACGCAACAACAGTTTTCGCGAAAGAGCATTCGCCGTAACACCGGCGCCAGATCGACAGGCGCGGCGTTGAGAGCGAAGAACCGCTCCGTTTTACCCGTGCGCTCGACCCAGTAAACATGCTCTGGCGCGCTTTGTTCTAGAAAAATGGCGATGCCGTCCCGTGCGTCGCGGATGCGCCGGCCGAATTCCTGTAGTTCCGCTTTCAAAATTTCGTCATCGGCACGTTTCATCGCTTCGACGATCCGTGCCTGAAGCGCCGTCAACCGGCCGGTGATCGTGTCCGGAACAAAATCGACCTCGCGGACGCGAAACTCGCGGCCTTTGCAAAAATCCGATTTTGAGTCGATTGCGGCGAAAAATTTCTCAACATCATCAATCAGTTCCGCCGCGAGTCGCACGCCGACCGCGTCGCGCATTACTGTGAACAGTCCCTTACGCGTCCGCGAATTATAGAGCCGCTGGATTGTCGATCGCAGTCCGTATTGCGAGACGCCGATACCGATCTGCTTGGACGCGACCTGCTCGACCGTGTGCGCTTCGTCGAAAATAATGAAGTCATTGGGAAAAAGAAACCCGTTCTCACGCTCTTGCTGCGCCTCCGGTGAGCCTAGCAAAATGAAAAGCAGGGTGTGATTAAGCACGATCACGTCCGCAGCCAGCAAACGTTTCCGCGCCTGTTGATAAAAACAGCGCGGATTCTGGCCGCAGGTTTTCTGGGTGCAGATGTGCGCTTCGCTGCAAACTTGTGCCCAAACTTTTGGATCTGGCTCTATCGACAAATCACTGAGCGATCCGTCACGGGTCGTGCTCGCCCACTCGGCAAGGCGTTGCAATTCGCTTTCCTCGGGGCCGGTGAAAAGCTCCTTCGCGCTTTGCAACGCGCGCTCGAGCCGGCGCGGGCAAAGATAGTTTTGCCGGCCTTTCATTAACGCTGCTTCAAAGTCGACCGGCAGCACTTTTTTCAAAATCGGAATGTCTTTATAAAGCAGTTGTTCCTGAAGATTGATTGTGTGCGTGGAAACGATCGCCTTTTTGTGCCGCTCGAGTGCGAAAAGGATTGCCGGCGCGAGATAAGCAAGCGATTTGCCCAC
>WNFZ01013558.1_pt1 | contig 11662 bp, 14 predicted proteins | sample 5400081 | NCBI WGS metagenome assembly WNFZ01 (sample SAMN13153365, study PRJNA577476) | soil metagenome | isolation source: 80 cm soil or saprolite under grassland replicate 1 | place: USA:California | collected 2016-06-15
CGCTTCACACAAGCGGAGGGACAAAACCCGAATGGGGGCATAGTCTCAGATCCGGGCGGAAACCTCTCCGGAGCGGCGCATCTCGGCGGTGACCAACTCCTCGGAACGGTCTTTGAGCTGAGTTCCAACGGCACCTTGAAAGTGCTGCACAATTTTCAGGGGCTCGAAGATGGAGCGGTGCCATTTCGCAGGCCTGTTCCGTGACGATGCCGGCGACCTCTATGGAACCACAGTGAAGAACTTCCTGATCCAACAAGTACAGGGCGGCAACGTGTTTGTGATTACTCCCTGAACGGACGACCGCCCCATCCGATCCACTGCAACGGTAGTAGCGAAAATCGTTCATCTGATGGCCAGCCCCATTTGGCGGGTGGTCTTGCTGTAGTACGCGTAACCGCATCTCGCGCAGCAAGTAAGGCCCTGCAGCAGGTATCCAGGACTCCGTCGTCCTAGCCCCGGTCCGGCTGCGGTTCTCCTGCGGCTGTCCCTGTGCGGCCCGAAACAGCGCAGCCTCAACAACAATCGCTGGATCCGGCACGAACACCCCTTCCTTTGGATCGGCTGCCACTGGTCCATTGCTGCGCCTCGGCTCTGCCGGGTCGGCCGCACGCTGCCCGCGGTCGAACGCTTTTTCCGCGGGGCATCATGTGCGTCTTTCCGTAGGCGGCTCGACCTTGATAAGCCGGGTTTTGGAGAATGTGCCGCACGGCGTCTGCCCTAACTGGGTCACTGCTTCACCCGGACGCGTGAACGCTGAGCGGCAAAATAGCCGCTCAGCCGCTCGCGTAATTCCAGACGGGCCCGCCACAACCTTGCCTTGACTGCCGATTGAGTTAACTCGAGCACGTCCGCTGTCTCCTCGGTCGTGTACCCCTCTACATCGCGTAAGACGAAGACGACTCTTATTGCTGGTTGTCATTCCTGTAGCGCACTCCTTAAGAGGTGTTGGACCTCCGATCCTTGGTAGAGCTCCTCAGCATTTTGTTTCGAATCCACAACCTCAAGAGGGGAGATGGCCCCCTCTCCGTGAAACTGTCCGTCCATCGACAATTCCTTGATGGAACGCAACTTTCGCAGCCTCATCAGAGACTCATTGATGGTGATACGCATCAGCCAGGTCGAAAACTTCGACTTCTCCTGGAATTGAGTCATCCTGCGAAATACCTTGAGGAACGCCTCTTGCACGGCGTCCTGCGCGTCCTCCAGATTGTGGGTGACGTGCTGGGCGATGCGCAGGAGTCTTCGGTCGTAGCGTTTTACCAGCTGCTCGAAGGCGGCAACGTCTCCGTTCTTGCATGCCTGGACGAGAACCATGTCGTCGTGGTTGTCGTCTGGCACGCGCTCTGAGTTGGGATGAGCCGGCGCATCCGCATCCAATGGAGGATCGAGGAGTGCGCAGGTCATTGCTGTCGCTCCGCCGTGGCTAGGGTGCATTGTCCAAGGTCTTTACTCAGCTTGTGGACTTCGAACCCCAATTCACCAGAGTTCGCTTTGGTCTTCTTTCCTAGAAGCTCGAAGCGTTCTCCGATTTTCAGGGTTTGCTTCTCGGTGTGGGTGAGGAGGTAGGTCTGATCGTCTTTTTCGTTGATCAGTTTGTCTCCATCGCCCGTCACGCAGCCCTGCAACTTGCTGGGTTTGTGAAGTTTCCAATAGAGCAAACCGGCGCCTGCGGCCGCGCCTGCCGCGACTCCTCCGATGACCGCGCCTTTTGATCCGTAGCTCGGAGTCGAGCCCGGGCCCCCATATTGGGCGTGCGCGGTGGCGGAGATGGATGCCAGCAGGGTAAACGCTACAATGACGCGCCCCAAGTTTGCGGAGCGGGATGCCCGTGAAAGGGCTATGGCCAAGATCAGATTTCTCATTGCAAAATTCTCCTAATTCTTGTTTCAAAATGTGTGGCCTATTGTCGGCCGAGGGTGTGTACGCGAAGTGCCCAACCTTGCGAGTCACTTCGCGCACACCACCAAATTCAGCGCGGTGTGTTACCTCTCCTGGTCGGGAATGCCTGCGGCGAACCAAATTCCTCCCACATTCCGGATCAGCAGCACCGGGCTAGTGCAAGGAACCGGCGGGGCCGGCGTCAAGAAATCGTTGATTCGGAAATCGCCATCGGCGGCCAGGGCGACTCCGGAAACCCTTGAGTCGTGTGCGGTCGCGGACGTGGCAGGGCCACAGAACAAGGTTGCATGGACGCTTTGACCGCCGTTGGTCCCGATGCCGTTGCCAGCCGCGAGAAGCAAGCCGCGGCCTACGACCTTGATATGTCCATCGGGCCGGACTGTTGCCTCAAGGGCCGCGATCCTCCAGGGCCCGGCGGGTGAAACACCACGTACTATGTTGAGATTGACTGCGCCATTCGCCGCGACGCCGGTAACTGGAATGACCCCGATGCCGCCCTCGAATTGCAGTGTGTTGTACCAATCATTTTGGGCCGAGGCGACGCCCGAAATGGCGAATGCTACGAGTGCCACCGCCAGTGCGCGGACAACGTTTCCAGCCACATTACTATTCTTAAACTTTCCACTACGATTGTGATTCACTTTTATTCTCCTTTATCATCTGGCCCAGAAGGGCTTTGATCGATTGACTACAAAAATCTTGCGGCCCAGTTGCTTTCCCCTGGTCCCGGCTTAGTCACTGCCAGACACCGGGCCTATGTGCAAGCTAGGTGGCGCCACCTGAAATCGTCCTTAGCAGCGGACAAGAAACTTCCAAAGAAATTCCAAGGACATTCATCTCCGCCCAGGCAAAGCTGTTGTTCGCGAGTAAGACCTGATACTTCCTCGACAATCGTTTAGGTTTGATCCGCGAGCGTGGCACGCGAAGAGTCCTAATCCTGTACTACTTCGCGTGCACAACCCGAACTCGGGGTAGCAAAGCTGCCTATTCGTCTGCGTGGAAGAAGTAGTAGTCGGCCGTGTACCCTTGGAGTTGAGTCTGGCCCACAGTGCAGGCAGTAGTTGGGGCAGAACCCCCTTTGGTGTTGAGACGTTGGACGAAGCTAACTTTGTCCAGGAGTCTGCCACCCGTTGGTCCTTGTTGGTTTCCGACGGACTTCAACAAGAGGCATTGAATCGCGCCCTTATTCGGGCAGCTGGCAGAGTCAGTGCCGGCGTCAATATGTCCAACCGCTGCTGCCCACACCTTGCTGGTATCGAAAGAGCTCTGCCATGTCGCGTTGCCACTGAGGGGGACAGTCACGTCCGGTTTAGGTTTTGCATTAACGCTGGTGAAATGGGTGATGATCTGAATCTGCTGCCCGAAGAAATTCGTAAACAAAGTGGCTTCGGGGCGAGCGGTGGTACTCCAGGTAGTTCCACCGTTGGCCGTAGGCAGGCAGGTATACCCCTGCGTGCCTACTGCATGTCCGACCAGAAATGGAGAATTTCCTTCGGGTACTGCTATATCAATAGGAGTGGTCGGGGGCGTGACTCTTTGCGCCGACGCGGTCGTGACTGTGCCGAAGGCACATACGAGCGTGAGAGCGGACGCAAATAGGTTCCGTACTCGCGCAGTTTTGTTGCTTTGCTGATTTACGTTGTAGCTCATTTAGTTGAACTCCAATTTCTTTTGATTTCCGGTTACCGAGGCACAATCGGCCTCACTAGACATGACGAGATTGAGATGGAATTTGCTTTTTCCTTGCTAGAAGTCATGCCGTAACACGCATGTCGCTCGGCTGCTGACACTACGAGTGCCCATATATTGTTTGTGATGGATGGGTTATTGCAGGACGGGCTCGAGTGAATTTCGCGCAATATGCAAGGGAGCCGGGGTATGACTTAAGTCGCGATCTCTCATCGCGGAATGACAAACCATGCAGGACTGTTGCGTGGTATTTCCCTCCTGGGAAACCAAAGCGTACGTCAATCCGTGCAGGGACCATGTAACAACCTTGTAGCCATCAACCATGCCGTAGTGGAAGGTCACCTTCTTGAAACTGACTTCAACTCCTCCCGAAGCGACGGCCACCGAATGGGGCGTCACCATCAGGCTCACAGGACCGCTCTGCATTTGGTAAGCAATGTAGGCAGCGGTCTTACCGCCTATTTGCAACATCCGCGCGCCCTCCAGACGGTAAGGCCGCTCCTCGCCGGGAACTAGAGGCGAGGCGGGCAAAGCGAGGGAAAACTTTGAATTCGCTTTAAGCCATTCATTGAGTGTTTGTTGTGAGTCCACGCGAACATCGAGTGCAAGACTTCCCTTAGCATGCTGCTTATGAATGTTTACGGCGAATTTTGCATACTCCGACCCGGAAACCGGCGTCGGTAATGACCGCGGCATCGTACTTAACACTCCAACAATCAAGATCAATGCTGTTGCTGGCACAAACACATTCCATCGCAGCAACCGGCGCCAGCGCGGCGAAGGGTTGGGAACTGGTTGTGGCTGGCCTTGTATTACAGGCCGCGACGGCGACTTCAGTTCCGCTAGCAGTCTTTCTTCCCGAGGAGCCGGGTCGTTGTCCACGGAGGCCGCAGCGCGGAGCAGGGGTCCGCAGTGATCGCAGAGAGCGGCATGCATGATCAGCTGCGTCGCCTTCAACTCCGGCCATAGTCCAGAGGCCACTTCATGCCAGTCAACATCTTCACCCTTGGGACAGTCGGTGCGCGCTGTTCTCGAGATCACCTCATTCGCGCACCGATCCATGAGACGCCGGTATTCCGACACCTTCCGACTGCAATCCCCGCATGACGCCACGTGACCTTCGGCCTCACGAATGGCGCTCGGAGAAAGCCGATTCAGGTCTTGGCCGCTCCGCGAAGATGAGCGCACGAGAGCGTCCAGCTCTTGGTTATCTATATGCTTATCGAACGGACGCCCCATCTTAAGAACTCCCATATGAGCAATACGAGTTCTCGAGGGAATTTGCTTTTGGTTCTATCTTCTCGCTGTCGGTAGAGTCCGAACGAACCCCAAGGATCTGCTCGCGGACGCCATGCTTCAACCGTTCGAGGACGCTTCCAACCCCCTTGGTACTTAGTCCGATTGCCGGCAGGGAGGCAATTTCTTTCGTGCTCATTCCTTGCCGGAAGTAGAGCCAAAAAATCATGCGGTCGCGCTCCTGGTCAGGGCCGTTCAAGCAGCGCTTCAGGTGTTCATCGATCTCATCCAAAAAGAGTCTGAAAGCGATTTTTTCCTGGCTCCCGTGGCCCTCTTTTCCCACTTCAGGGTCAACATCACTCGTGGAAACATGGGGTTGGCTGCCGCCGGATGATTGACTGTAGTCATGCTTGAAATAATCGTGCGTGGCGTTAGCAGCAATTTTCTTTAAATATCCCAAAATGGCTTCGGGATGCTGCATCGCAAAGTCCCGCAAAAGGCGGCAGCTGTTTTCCCAGAGTTTAAGGTAGGTTATTTGAACCAAGTCCTCCATCAGAGATCGGGAAGGCTCACCCCACATAGAAGCTGTGCGCAGAATGGTGAGGCTGATTGGCTTTCCGACCCGGGAAACGAACTCCTCCCAAGCCTCGTCATCACCAGCGTCGGCACACAGACAGACGATGTCTTTCAGGGACAATGACGAATATCGCTTGGTTTTAGGAGTGTTCAACATTTATGGTTTCGGTGCAGAATGGGAGGCAGTCGGCAAGACAACAGTCGCGATGACGGAATCGAAGCGCTTCCTGGTGAATCTCAATTTCGCTGACTTACCTCCCCTGCGCCTGCGGATTGGATGATCGTGAATACTCCGCGCTTGTAAAGACTCTGTCATCATTCTGTCAATTGTTGCGGTTCATCCAGGGCCGCCAAGTTCCGCGGACAGATCATCGCTTGGGGCGTGACCTGCCAGCTTGTCGCATCCGGCCAATTGCACTAGAATCCCGCGTAGTCGCGCTGAGAGAGCGGCCCACTTGCAATTTAAGCAATGCCACACAAAATCGTCCTTTGTGGCTTGCAAAGAAATTCCAAGGAATTTCCAAGGACAGCGATGTCCCCCGAAACAAAAGCCTTATACGAGTTCGGCAGGTTCCGCTGCGATCCCGGGGAACATCTTCTTTTCTGCGACGGGAAGCCTGTTTCTTTGGCCCCGAAGGCCTTTGAGATCCTCATCATCCTTATTAAGAGCAATGGCCGGCTGCTGACTAAGGACGAACTGATGCAGAAGGTATGGCCTGACACGTTTGTGGAAGAGGCCAACCTGACGATTAACATCTCCGCCTTGCGCAAATTGTTGGGAGATCCGACCGGGGACCAGCAATATATCGAGACAGTCCCCAAACGAGGCTACCGGTTTGTTGCGCCGGTCACGGAGCTTCACAATGATGTCAAAACTGGCGAACCGATGCACTCCCCTCAGATTGGCAAGGTAGTGCGCCGATCGCCTTGGCCCCGTCGCATCACTTTATCAGTTGCATTGCTACTGGTCGTGATTATGGTAGTGGTACTGCTTTCCACACGTTCAGCCAAGCTCACAGACAAAGACACTGTAGTTTTAGCTGATGTCGCCAATTCGACAGGGGATCCTGTCTTTGACGACGCGTTGCGGCAGGGACTTTCATCGCAACTGGAGCAATCACCTTTCTTGAATTTGCTCTCCGACGAGCGTATCGCGCAGGCGCTGTCCTTAATGTCCCAACCTCAAGATGCGCACCTGAGCCACCAACTGGGGTTGGAAGTTTGTCAGCGAACTGCCAGCACAGCCGTTTTGGATGCGGCCATAGCGCAAATAGGCACGCGCTATCTTTTAACTTTGAAAGCAATCAACTGTTCAAACGGAGATTCATTGGGGAGTGCGGAGGAGCAGGCTGCTGACAAAGATCACGTTCTTGACGCTCTGGGCAAAGTCGCTTCAAAAATGCGCAGTCAATTGGGCGAGTCGGTATGATGCGCCACCGGAAAATGTGACCACTCCTTCGCTTGAAGCCCTCAAAGCCTACAGCCTGGGGTACCAGACCATGGTGGTAAAGAGCGATTACGCGGGATCACTTCCTCTATTTCAGCGGGCCATCAGCTTCGATCCCAAGTTCGCTATGGCTTATGCCAGGATGGGAACTAGCTATGCCGACCTTAACGAAACTCTCCGTTCATCGGAGAACGTCCGTAAAGCGTATGAACTGCGAGAGCGCGTTAGTGAGCGGGAAAAGTTCTATATTGCCTCGCACTATGAAATGTTCGTCACCGGAAATCTGGATGAGGCCCGCAAGGTTTATGAATTGTCGGCGCAAACCTACCCACATGACACTCGGCTCGGCAATCTGGGTTTTCTTTACAGCGGGCTGGGCGAATATGAGAAAGCTCTCGCCGAGTACAAGGAGGACCTGAAACTCAATCCTAAACACGGGGATGCCTATGCGGACCTGTCTGGCGCGTACTTGCAACTCAATCGGCTGGACGAGGCTTTCGCGACGGCACGGGAGGCGCAGGCACAAAATCTCGATGTGCCCGAGGTCCACCTCGATCTTTACTGGCTTGCCTTTCTTCGAAACGATACCGCCGGAATGGAACGCGAGGCAAGCGCATTGATGGGCAAGCCGGGCGGGGAAGACCAGATGCTGAACTACGAATCGGATACGGCCTTGTATCGCGGACAGCTCAGAAAGGCGCGAAGCCTGGCCCGGCGCGCGATTGAGTCGGCACGCAAGGCGGATGAAAAGGAGGCAACGGCGCTCTACCTTGCAGAGGCTGCAGTTCGTGAGGCTCTGGTGGGAAATGTGGGCTTGGCGAGACAGCAAGCGCAAGCCGCGCTCGCGCTCTCCAATGGCAAAGATGTGGAAGGTCTGTCGGCCATCACACTAGGGCTGGCAGGCGATTCCGTAACCGCCACCCGGCTCGCCGACGATTTGGGAAGACGCTTTCCAGAAAACACGATTGTACAATTCAATTACTTGCCTACAGTCCATGCGGCCGTGATGCTGCAGCGTGGCGAAGCAGGCAAAGCCATCGCCGCTTTGGCCACCGCCACGCCATACGAACTCGGCACTAATTTTGTGACTTTGACTTTTGTTCTTTATCCCGTTTACCTGCGAGGCGAGGCGTATCTGGCGGCGAAGCAAGGCGCCGCAGCGGCGGCTGAGTTCCAGAAAATTCTCGATCACCCCGGCGTTGTCCGTAGCGAGCCCATCGGCGCACTCGCGCACTGGAAACTGGGTAGGGCCTTCGCTTTGTCGGGGGAAACGAGCAACGCCAAGATGGCTTACCAAGACTTCCTCACGCTCTGGAAAGATGCCGACCCTGACGTCCTCGTCCTGAGGCAAGCAAGAATGGAATACGCCAATCTACAGTAACGTGAAGGGGAATGTCTTCGAGACTCAGCATTGCTGGGAACCTGAGAGCCCCGCGGTTGAACCGGGAAGATGGTTCTAAACTCACCTCTCTGTACGTTGGCGATTCGAATAAGCACCAGCATTACGGGCAACTCGGAAACACATTCAATCCAAAATTTATACTCGCGTTGACGTTGCTTCGACTAACGATTAGCGGCCATAAGTCGGTTTCTAGGAAATCTGATATTCACGTCAGCCGAACTTGGCAACATTGTTCCCGGTGCGTATTCACCCCCGGTGACTGGCAGAGATGGCTGATGCACTCGCCTCGGAAACGAGACTAGGCTGGTTCGATCCAGCGTCACCCACCTGTTGCGGGATTGGCAGATATGGATATGCACTCGCCTTTTAAGCGAGACGAAGTGGGTTCGATTGCCACATCCCGCACCAGGAGTTAGTTAACAAAAGAGGCGGCATAGCATAACGGATCAATGCTCCGAGCTTCTATCTCGGACGATGAGAGTTCAAATCTCTCAGCCGTCTCCAATGTGGGATGTGGTCCAACGGATGAGGGCGCAAGGCTACGAACCTTGAGATGGGTGGGTAGTGTTTTCGAACAACACGGCAGCGTCCGAAGCTGCAAATCCGGGTTTGACTCCCGGCCCGCCCACCAGTTAAGGGCTCTCTCCTGGGAAGTCATATCTCCGTCAATCGGTTTTCGTCCCGATACGATTAACCACGGCGACGAAGCGAGGATTGTCACGCACAGAATCAAAAGCCGGATCCACACGCAACCAATTGGCTTGAATGTCTCCCGGGGCGGTTTGCTCCAACCAGTGCAGGGCCTCTTCATCGTTGCCCATAGCCAAGTAACCAGCCGCAAGTGCCGAACCCGATCCAGTGGGATGCGTTTTAGTTTGTAGCACCTCGGCTAGAATTTTGGAGGCCTCGCCGATATTTCCTGACAAGGCATGGGTCCGCGCCAATGCACAGCGGTAAACCGGTACATTTCCCGAGAGTTTTGCCGCGCTTTGCAGTGATTGCGTGCGAAATAATGCATGTAAGCCAAGCCGGCGTGGACGGCCGGCGACAAGGGATCCAGCCTCTTTGCATACTGCATCTGGCTGACGGATTCATCGGTGCGGCCTGTGGCTGCCAGATATAACGCATACCATTGGTGGGCCGGGACGTAGTTATCGTCCAATTCGATGGCCCGGCGAAATTCCTTTTCCGCCTCCGGCCAGTTGCCTTGCCACATGAAATCCGTGTAAGCCTGGGCTGCATGCGCAGCCGCCATCGAATCATCCAGCTGCAATGCTTTGTCCGCCGCTATCTTTGCCTCGCCCACTGTGTCGAGGTTGCGATCCATACCGTAAAACCCAATCAAGTTATAGGCGTCAGCCAGACCGGCGTATCCGGCAGCGTATTCAGGATCTATGGCCACAGCCTGCTTGAAACACTCAACACTTTTTTGCAGATCATCGCGCGATCGCTGCTCCAAAAAGTGACGGCCTTTCAAGTAGAGTTCATAGGCGCGCGGATCTATCGGGCGATGTTTTGCGAGCGAAGGATTGTGGGGCGCCAGCAGCTTCACATCAATCTGCTGGGCGATGGCCTGCGCGATTTCGCTCTGCAATCGCAGTACGTCACGCTGGGTGCTTTCATAGTTCTGGGCCCAAATGTGGGTTTGGTCGCGCGCCTGGATCAGCTGGGCCGTGACTCGTACCTCATTGCCCCAACGGCGTACGCTGCCTTCGAGAATGTAATCCGCTGCCAACTCCTGGCCGATCTGGCTCACTGGTTTATTGGTGCCCTTATACGCCATCGAAGAAGTACGGGCGATTACTCCGAGCCGGTCGGGTTGCAATCCGCTCACTTGAGTGATCATTTCTTCGGTGAAGCCGTCGCTGACAAAGTCTTGAGCAGGCTCGCCGGTCAGATTTTGAAATGGAAGAACCGCCAACATCAGCTTGCTCGGTAGTGGCACAGAGCTGTTTGTCGGAGGCCTTTTCAGGAAGTAGATATAGGTAGCTAGTGTGACTAGCGCCACCACTCCGGCAATTGCCCAAAGCCGGCGTCGACCACGCCGCGCGGGATCGTTTAAATCGTTACCGTCAGATGAATCAGCACCCGAGGATGGTTCATCGGCCAGCCGCTCCGCTTTGCCTTTCCACCAAGTATCAATTTCTGACCGGTAGGCATATACGCTGGCCCCCTTCTGGTGCTGATGCCGCCGTACCGGCAGTCCCTGGTTCTTCTCCCACCGGCGCACGGTACGCACATCACGATTCAAATAAAGGGCAATTTCCTTCCACGAATCCAGCCGGTCTTCAGCTGGACGTGGTAAAGGACGGTCTTCGAGGTCTGCGATCTGCTCGTCCAAAGGTTCGGCCTTATGAATAGACACTTTTCGCCTCAGCGTGGCTACTGAAGTTGAGGGGAGGTGCGACTGAGTCTGTCAATTTTACCCGCCCAAACAGGGTCATACAAGCACGCTTTGCAGAGGACATTGTGGGACATTAAGCCCGTGTCCCCTCTTGTCCGTTGCGGGTTCCCACGCCAGCCGGTAGCTTCCATCTACCAGGGGTGTGGGCATGCGCAACGGCTTGCAGTTATTGGTGTTATTTGTGCTGGCTGGTGTATCGCTCAGTGGTTGTGGGGGAGGGGGAACACCACCTCCACCGGGCGGTAAGGGAAATGGGAATCCACTTCCGAGCGTCACTTCGCTTTCGCCAACGAGCGGAACTGCCGGCGGCGCAGCCTTCACCCTTACGGTTACAGGTTCGAACTTTGTCTCGGGGACGGTAGTAAATTGGGCTGGAACTGCCCTTACCACAACTTTCGGCAGCAGTACCAGCGTGACGGCGTCAGTTCCGGCTGCGAATCTTTCCACAGCCGGCACAGCACAAGTAACCGTCACCAATCCCACGCCGGGAGGCGGCACATCCACCGCCAAGACTTTTAACATCAACAATCCTGCGCCAGTCGTGGCCTCGCTCTCTCAAACCAGCGCCGACGTTGGCAATACTGACATCAATCTCACGGTAACCGGCACAGGCTTTGTCTCAACATCAGTCGTGCGCTGGAACGGCAGCAGCCGGACGACATCTTTCGGCAGTTCCAGCCAGCTGACCGCAATTATCTCCGCTTCTGACCTGAACTTTGCGGGAAGTGTGCAGGTGTCGGTAGCGAATCCTACCCCCGGCGGCGGAAATTCCTCTGGACTTACTTTCACCATCACTCCTCAGATTGCCCACGGTATTGGACTGCCAGGCGCAGCAGGCTCACTGGCCATCAATGCAACTTCTGATTTGCGCGAAAGCGACGTGAACAGCACTGTCATCGCAGGCAACCTGGTGATGAACCGTCTTGATGTGCGCTTCGCGCGAGATGCCACCGTGGATCAGGTAAACAATGCGCTGGCCAGCATCGGAGCCGGCATCGTTCACATGTCG